>Ga0163150_10004562_pt1 | contig 18434 bp, 16 predicted proteins | sample OliLakLV19P2IB_FD_148628 | JGI IMG/M metagenome (GOLD analysis project Ga0163150, IMG submission 148628) | Freshwater microbial mat bacterial communities from Lake Vanda, McMurdo Dry Valleys, Antarctica - Oligotrophic Lake LV.19.P2.IB | ecosystem: Environmental > Aquatic > Freshwater > Lake >...
CCCAACGCAGGTTATTGATGACCGCGTGAGTGTCGTTGATGCCCAATCCGGTGTAGAGCTTGGTCCGCTTGTCGGCGATCTCGTCGCCATTGGTGTCCTCGAGCAACCAGATGTCCGGCGCGCTCGCTGCGATCACGCCGTTCTTGTGGAGGACGAAACTGGTGACGAGCTCGAGGCCATCGGCGAAGACGTGCTTTTTGTCCATGACGCCGTCGCCGTTCGAATCAGTCAGAATGGAAATGCGATCCTCAGGCTGGCGTTGCAGCTGGAAGGGATCGATCGAGCCACTATCTTTCCAGGGCGAAACATTCGGAGCGCGCCGGCCATTGGGATACTCGGGCGTTTCGCAGACCCAGAGGCGTCCCTTCTCGTCCCAATCGAGGTTCATTACTTTATTGATCAGCGGCTCCGCGGCGACGAGCGACAGCTTGAACTCGGGGTGAACTTCAATTTTCGCGGCGGCTTTGGCTGGGTGCATCGGGCCGCCTTCCGGGTAACGTAGGGCATCGCCGAGTTCGCTGGCCCGGCAGAGTTCATCCACATTGGCGCGCTGGCCGGCCCACGCGATGCCGCGGAGGAGAATGGAGCGATAGTTCGGCCGGTTGAAATTGTCGTAGCGATGACCAGGAAGGGAAACGAAGGCGCGGTAGGGTTTGGCTCCGCCGGAAACGGTGCGCTCATACGTCCACATTTGGGGCTGAATGTCGTAGATGCTGACTTTTTTGCCGCCGCCGGTTAGTTCATCGGCGCGTTTTTGCATCGCTTCATTGCGGGCGCCCGCGGCCTTCGGCGTGTACGCGGTGGCGAGTACTTTCGCTTCCGGGGAAATATCCATGTCGTAGTAAATTTCGTCGTCCATCGCCCAGTTGGAGACGTCTTTCGTGATCGGGCTTTGCCGATCGAGGAAGTAGAGGTGCATCGGGCCTTCGAGCCACTTCGTCGTGCCCTGCCGCCAGCTGCCGCCGACGATGCCCTTGAACCAATCCGGATCGCGCGAAACGGCTCCAGCGTGGATCACCACGAGGCCGCCGCCGCGGGCGATGAAGGTATTGAGATGGGCGCGGTCTTGGGCGTCCGGAATATTCCCGGCTTCCTGGGCGTGCAGCACGAGCACATCGGTCTCGGCGAGCTGTTGCGCGGTAGGAAATGTGTTGCCGCCGGTGGCGCGAGCTCCGCGCTCATTCAGCAGCGGGACCCACTCGGCGAGGAATCGCGGATGATCGTGCTGACCGGGGCCGTGGGACTTGGGTCCCGAGCGGATAAAGACGCGGAGCGGCGCGTCGGCCGCCGTGGCTAGGAGGGGAAAGACGAGCGCAAAAAGGATTAGCAGACGGAGTCGTTTCATGGGGCGATACAGTTTAAAAGTGAGCAGTTGAGTCGGACGGGGCGGCGAAGAGGGCGACAGGTCGGCGGGTATTCAGAATGGCTCGGAATCATCAGAGACGAGTCCGGCAGGGCGTTAGGCCTTTCCGGAGTGATGCCCAAGGTTCCTGGGTGGAGACGTCGAAAGGGTCGGGAGCGGCGGCGAGGTCGTCGGGCAGTTTCGCCGGCGAAAGGATCGCGAGGAAGACGAGGGGTTCGGGGTGCGGATTGTACGTGGCGTGAACGACGCCGGGGGGAATGTGCGCGATTTCTCCAGCGCGAAGGATGCGATACTCGTTGCCCACCCACTGTTCTGCCCGGCCATGCACGACGTGGATGATTTCCTCGCGGTGGGGATGATAGTGAAACGGATGGCAGTGCATCGGATCCATGTTGGCGCGCACCAGCAGCAGCTTTTCTGCGGCGACAAGGTCGGGCCGGCAGAGCCATTCGTTATTGGTCCATGGATTCGGTTCGCGGGCGACTTCGGCGAGTTGAACAAAACGGCGATCGAGAGGGGACATCAGGGGGTGGGTTTAACGCGAATCCGGACCGGGGGCTGGCGCAAGCCAGGATGTAAGGCGCAGGCGCGGAAAGCGTCGCCTGCGCCGGGTTGGGTTTAGAACGACTTCCGGCGGGGGCCGGGGAGGGACTTGAACTTGCGGGTGAGATTCGTGAGTGACTCCTCGACGCCCATCCGCTCGAGGCTGCTCGCCCCGACGAACCCGACACAGTCGGTGCCTTGAATCACGCGCGACGCGTCATCGGGCGTGTTGATCGGCCCCCCATGGCAGAGGAAATAAATGTCTTTCCGTACCTGACTCGCGGCGTTGATGATGTCCTGCGTAACTTTGATGGTATGATCCCAGCTGACCACGGCGCTCTTCACGCCGATGCTGCCCCCGACGGTGGTGCCGACGTGCGCGATGATCGCGTCTGCGCCCGCTTTGGCCATTTCAACCGCCTCTTCGGGATTGCCGACATAAACGACGGAGAAAAGGTCCATCCGGCGGGCGAGCGCGATCATCTCATATTCTTTGCGCACGCTCATGCCGGTTTCTTCGAGAACACCGCGGAAATGGCCATCGATGATGGTATGCGTCGGGAAGTTGTTTACGCCGGAAAATCCCATTTCTTTGATTTTGCCGAGCCAGTGCCACATCCGCCGACGTGGATCTGTCGCATGCACGCCGCAAATGACGGGCACTTCCTCTACCACGGGGAGAACTTCAAACTCGCCGATCTCCATCGCGATCGCATTGGCGTCACCGTAGGCCATCATGCCTGCGGTGGAGCCGTGTCCCATCATGCGGAACCGGCCGCTATTATAAATGATGATGAGATCAGCGCCGCCTTTCTCGATGAACTTCGCGCTAATGCCCGTGCCGGCGCCGGCCGCAATAATGGGCTGCCCGCGATCGAGCGTCGCTTGCAAACGATCGCGTACTTCCTGACGCGTGTACGGGTTTCCTTTTCCAGTCCAGGGATTCGGCATAAAAGTGGTGAAGCGGATAAGTTTTGGTGGAGGAGGTTGCTCGTCGCGTTGGAACCGCGACGAAAAGGGGAAAGCATTGGGCGGCCCGCGGCGTGGCTTGACGTGGGGTTTGGGTCAGTGAACACCTGAGACTGTGCGACGCCTGCGCCGGAGAAAAGCCCTACGTTCACACATTCGACTGATGATTTCGCACCCGCACCGGTGATCACCTCACCGTGGATCGAAACGACCGTGGACGGCGCCCGCACCCGGCGCTGGAGCCTCGACGTGCAGCAATGTTCAGAACTCGCGGTGCACCGGATGGCCTGGCTGGGAATCGATCAGGTTAATACGCCGTACCGCCGCGTGCGGCTCTCGCCTTCGGGCAGTTTTGTCCTCGCTTGCCTCGAGGGCGAGGGGAGGGTCTGGCAGGAAGGCCGCTGGGAAAAGATGACCGCCGGACAGGTCTGGCTGGCGCCACCGCGGGTGTTGAACGCTTTTCATGCGGTCGCCGGCCGCCCTTGGATGTTTGCCTGGGTTCGTTACCGGGAGGAATCGAGCGTGAAGCCGTTAGTCGGAGCCGGCTCGCCGCTGCGACTCCGGGCCGGTGCGGATGAATTGGGCCGGACCATGCAAGGGTTACGCGCGGAATGGGACGGTGAACGTGATCCGGCCCTCGTGCACCACTGGTTGAGCCTGGTGCATGGACTCGCGCGGCGGCTGGCGCGGCCTTGGCGGAGCGCCTCCCGCATCGGTGCCTTGTGGGAGAAGGTGGCAAACGACCTTACAGCAGACTGGAAATTATCGACCCTGGCGCGCCAGTGTTCCCTTAGCGCGGAGCATCTTCGTCGGGTTTGCCGACGGGAACTCGGCCGTACGCCCATGGAGCACGTTACCTACATGAGAATCCAGCGGGCGCAGGATCTGTTGGAGCGGACCGAGGATAAGCTGGACGCTATTGCACCTCAAGTTGGCTATCGGAGCGCCGTGGTTTTTTCGCGGGCTTTCTCTCGCTGTGTGGGAATGACGCCGACTCAGTTTCGGGATCAGTCCGTTCACCGATCGCTCAAGGAAAATCGACGTACGGGTTAGAGCGGCGCTGGGCGCCGGCGCGGGGTGTAGGGTTGGCGCTCAGCGGGGTGAGTGTTAGTACGTACGCTCCATGGGTATTATAGCGTACGCGTCGCTATATAAATTTGATTCCCGCAACCTACTTGCTGCAGCGCCGCAAGAATTGCTCCTCAAACAGCAACCAAGCCGGAGCCGTGCGACGCTTCGTCTGATAGAGTTTGGTATAGCCTGTGTAAAAATAGCCGCCCTGGTAAAGCAGGGTGGCGATCAGGCCGATAGCAGCCCTAACAAATCGGAATCTTAACGAAAGGACTCACATGATCATCCTCCTCTACGGATTTGGGGTTTTGCTGGCAGGTGCGTCGGTCATTACCGTTTACGCTGCTCTGACCGCGAAAGATGGTTATGAGGATGAGACGGGTTTCCACCTGCTGAGGACGGCGCATGAGGCGGCAGACGGATCGGATAAAAAGTCGGTAGGAAGCGATCTTCCGCCCTTCGCTCCGGCGAGCTGATTTCCGCTCTTTCTAAACCCCCTTCCATCCGGAAGGGGTTTTTTTATGCTCAACGGCTGACGAATGTGAGCAGATATTTGGCTTGTCCGTGATATACGTGCCACGGAAGTGATTTTGACTTTGGCGCGGCAGCGCCGGTAGGGCCCGACCTCCGGGCGGGCCGCTCAGAAAATGTGACTGCCAACGGCCCGCCCGGAGGTCAGGCGCTACCCTCGGAAAAGTCCTAGTCTCATGTGCGATTGGTATTATATCACCGCGCTGGCGATTCCAGACGCCAGAATATAACATTTTACAAATTTTGGAGCGTGGCCTTGACGTGACACATTTTACGGCGCAAGGGTATGGAAAGATCGGATTCCCCCTTACGTTCGATTCCGAAAAAACCCTATGAATTCGGCGATCGCCTGCTTCTCTGCGATTCACCTTCGCCGGTTGGTCCTACCAACCGGAAACGTAGTCGGCTCCTCTTGATGCCGACTCTTATACCTTTGCTAACCACGATCTTGCTTTTCGCCTTGGCTGCCATCGCCGCAATTGTCGTAGGGGTCGTAATCGCGCTTATCGCCTCGCGTAAGGCGCCCGACGGTTACGAGGATCAAACGGGTTTCCACGTCGGTCGGCGCTCAGATAAGCTCGGCCATTAGCTTGGAGCCCGACGGCTGCTCCCCGGATCCATCGTCCTAAAACGAGCAGGGCTAAGCGAATCGGCGGATTGAGAGGCGCTACGCCCGGATTTTTCAGCACTTAATCAGCGGCGTGGCATTCTATTTCGCCAGCAACCCTGGCTGAACCGCGTCGTCGCGTCCGATCAGAATTCCTGAGATGGCACCAGCTACACTTTTGGCAATGATACGGAGTTCGGTTCGGAACGATGGGCTGTAACGCGCGCTAGTTGAACTGCCGGCGGGTGCGGCTCCGACGGTTTCAACCCGGAGGATTCCTGGCCGGCCCAGCGCGCGCTCGCTATCGGTCGCGCCGGATCGAATCCACGGGGTCGGTTGAGACCCGACGATGGTCATTTCACCTCGGAGCACGTTGATGATTTGGGGCAGTTTCAAGAGCCCGCTCCGGCGCAACGCCCGCCCGCCGATCAGGTACGGCGGATTTTGTTGCTCCGCCCGTTTAACGGGCGCTTCCGCAGGGACGGCCTGAAGCGTGCGGAATCGGTACATGCCAACCCAACAGCCGTTCTCTCCCCGGACGGCCTCACGGAAGAGGAGTGGCCCCGGAGACGTCACGCTCCCCACAACTGCGGCGAGCAGCGTGGTGCAGCCCAAGATCGGCAGAGCCGTTAAGCTGCAAGCCACGTCCAAGCTTCGTTTCCAACGGGGAAACGCGGGAAAAGAATCGGGCGACGCCGAGGGTGGGAGCATTGAAACCTCCGGCAGCCGCTCGTGGGAGGAGTGTAGATTTGCCGGTTGCATGAATAGAAATGCCAGTCCGCTGGACGGGCAGCAGCGAGCAGGCACGACAAGTGCAACCGCCACAAGACTGGGCGATTAGGACAATTCCCTAACTTTGAGTCCGGCCGACGCTGACCCGCCTCTGGTTTTCGGCGTTGCGGTCGTACAGCGCGCCTTGTTCGGTTGATCGACTTGTCCATGATTTCACGGCATGCCTTTGCTCCGAATCCGCACCGTTCAGGCGGCCTGGGGTTTCCTCACATTAGCTTCGTCGGCGTCGTGACGCTTTCCGTGGCCATGGTGAACGTCACCACTCTCTGGATATGCTCGTCGGCCGCGGCTTTCCCGGGATGAAGTGGCTTCGTCTAAATTGGTTTGTCGCCGCGTTGCCCCTCGCGGTCATGCTCGCGTGGCTCGTGCCGGAAGCCGGGGCCACAGGTGGCTGGTTGCGGGCAGAGATCACGACCAAAGTAGGCGTGGCGGTGATCTTCCTCTTTCAAGGACTGACCTTGGCGGCCGACGCTCTCAAGGCCGGCGCGCGCCAATGGCGTCTCCACGTTCTCGTGCAGGGTTTCACTTTCCTGGGATTTCCTCTACTTGGGATTCTACTGGACCAACTACTCGGATTCTGGGCGAGTGCCGATCTGAGATTGGGTTTTCTCTTTCTCTGCGTGCTTCCGTCGACGGTCTCATCGGCGGTGGTGATGACGGCCGCGGCGGGCGGCAACACCGCGGGGGCCATCTTCAACGCGGTCGCGTCGAGCTTGATCGGCGTGTTTCTAACGCCGCTCTGGATCGCCTGGCTCATACGTTCCACCGGTGAGTCGATCCCGCTTGGGCCCGTTGTCCTGGAGATTGGGCTGCTATTGCTGGCGCCATTCTTCATCGGCCAAGTGCTGCGACGGTGGGCGCGCGCATGGGCTGATGCGCATCGCCGTCGGCTCGCCAACACGAGCAGCGGCATCATTCTGTTCATCGTTTTCGCTGCGTTCTGTAATTCGGTGCAGTCCCGGATCTGGTCTCAGCACGGCTCGTCCTTAGTGGTGGGTGCAGTGCTCGGCACGATCCTCATCTTCGTCCTCGCGATGGTGTTGGTGGGTCTGCTGATCAAGGCCGGCCGCCTGAACGAAGGCGATCGCATCGCGGCGATCTTCTGCGCCCCGCAAAAGACTCTGGCGTCAGGTGTACCCATGGCGAAAGTGATTTTCGGCACGCATCCTGGTCTTGGGGTGATTTTGTTGCCCGTGATGCTTTATCATCCCGTGCAATTGCTCGTTCACGGCGTGATGGCGAGTCGCCTGGCCCGGCGTTCGGAGCGGCGCAACGATCCCGTTCCGATTCCGGTAAGGTAACGCCCGGCGCCCGTTCCCTCAACCCGCTGTCGTTTATGACTCGCTCACTCTCCACGTGCATCCCGCTTCGCGTTCAACTCAAAGCCGACTGGCGAGTGCTCTGTCACGATATTGGCGAGCGGCGCGCCGGCACGTCCGGTGAGGCCCAAGCCGCTGCGTTCATCCGCGACGAGCTGCGTGCCGCCGGGGCGGAGAACGCTGAACTGCAATCATTCTCTTGCGTGACCGTCCGCGCCGCGACGTGTGTCGTCGAGGAACCGAGGGCGCGCGGTTGGCGCGCGGTCGAGTCGGCCGCGCTCGTCGGTGCTCCCTCGACGCCGGAGGGTCAGCGCGTAGCAGGCCCGCTGGTGTGGCTCGATTTTCCAGAGGAAGCGCCGCGTCTGGCGCCGGGGAGTCTCAAGGGTTCAATTTTGGCCCTCTTCGGTCCTCTGCCCACGTCATTGCAGCTGCATCGCGCGTTACTCGCGGCCTCACCACTGGCCGTCGTTCATGTGGACGAACGTTTGCCGTTTTCCTGGACTAAGAGCGATGGCGTCTATCCGTATTGGGCTAAGCATTACGGCATGTTGCCGACCGTGACGGTTCCCTATCACGAGGCGTGGCGCTGGCGCCGCGATGGGGTGAAGCGGCTGCGGATACGCGTCGCCGTGGATCAGGTGGACGCGACTTCCCAGAACGTGGTCGCAACGTTTCCCGGCTCTGATCCGTCGCTGCCGGCCCTGGCCTTGAGTGCGCACCACGACACCCAATGCGGCAACGTTGGTGCCGACGACAATGCATCGGGTGTCGTTGGCTTGCTGGCGTTGGCCCGCCATCTCCGTGGGCAACGGCTGCGGCGCACCGTGCAGTTTCTTTCCTTCGGCACCGAGGAGCAATTATCGGTCGGCTCCGCGGCCTTTGTTCGCGCGAACGCCGTGACGCCCCGGCGCACCGGACTGTTGATTAATTTCGATAGTGTCGCCTCTCCCTTGGGACACTTCGAGTTGTGGCTGGCGGGAAGCGTGGCGTTGGAGCGGTTTGCAGTCGCGGTTCTGGCCCGGCGGGGCCTCCACGTGCAGGTGCGGCGCGATGTATCACCTTTTTTCGATACGTTTCCGTTCAATCGCGCCGCGGTCCCATCGCTGGGTTTCATGCGACCGAATTTCTCCGGAGGCCGGTGGCAGCATCACAGTGTTCATGACTCGCTGGAGAACGTTTCGCCCGAACGGCTCGCCAATCTCGTCGAGGCGATTGGGCCACTCGTTACGGACCTGGCTGATCGCGCGCGTTGGCCGTTTGGGTCGCGGCTGTCGGCGACGCAACAACGGACGGCCCGTCGGCTTGGGCGAGAATTACTGGGCGGATGAACCTAAATTCCGCAGAACGAGTAACCACTGATGAGCGCTAATAAACACTGATCAGATAGATCCGGATCGATGGGATAGAAATCCCCCTGCACTTACCGGGTGAAGGGCCTCCATCGCGCAACTCTGTTTGCATCAGTGGTCCTCAGTGAAAATCAGTGGTTCAACGGCGTTTTTTTAAGATGAACGGAGACCGGCCGCCCTGACAAAATTTGCGCAGTTCCTGCCAATGGACGCGTAGTCAACGGGCGCGGTGAGGTGTAGAGTAGCGGCGTGAAAACGATCCTGGCACCTCTCGACTTCTCGCAAGTGAGCGACGGAGTTGTGGCGGAATCGATCACGCTCGCTCGGGCTCTCAATGGACGGGTGGTTTTGCTCGCAGTGGTACAACCTCCGGTGGTCACGTACGAGTACGCCGCTGTCATGGAAAACCTGGCGGAAATCACCGCGGCGGGCGAACGTAACGCCGAGCGTCGTTTATTGGAAATTGAGGCGAAATTTAAAGCCGAAGGGGTGCCCGTTGAATCCATGCAACTGGTCGGAGGGCCCATTCCGCTGATTATTGAACAGGCGAAAAAAGTGAATGCGGATTACATTGTGATGGGATCGCACGGACACACCGCCTTCTACGATTTATTGGTCGGCAGCACCACGCACGGGGTACTCACGCGGGCATCATGCCCGGTGGTTATCATCCCGGCGCCGCAACAAGGAAAGCGGGCGAAGCCGAATCCATAACACTTGGGTATGTGGGAACACCGGGCGCGGGCGTGGGGCCCGCGCCCATTTTTTTTGGCTCCACCGCGGGCTGTCTCTAACAGTGGGCCCTTGAACTTCGACGCTACCTAAGATCGTAGATCTCCAAAAGCACGATGCCCTCGGCGTCGCTCGTGCTCTTGACGTCCACGGTGTACGATCCGGGCGCCAGCGTAACCAGGAGAGCGGCATCCGCACTCTCGGTCGCTAGTGGAAACGCCCCGACTCGTTCGCTCGACTGCGCGATCGCTCCGGAATTCACGCCGAACCAGCCGGCATTGGAAGCTATGATCGCTCCGCGACTGCGCAACGTTACGAGCGGATCCGGCAATGCATTGGCCACGCCGAAGGCCTGAAGTGCCGGTCCGACGGCGCGTATCAGCAAACGCTGATACGCCGGGCCCGCCACTGTCAGGCCCAGGGTAAGCATCTCCTTCGGAGCGAGGCGGGTGCGCGCCGAGACATTTCCGATGCGGCCCATCGGGTCCAGTTCATAGAACTCCGCCAAGGCGATGCCTCGACTTGCCTCAGATGAGTGTAGATGCAGTGAGTACGAGCCCGCGGAAAGGTAGGCGGTAAACGCCGCGTCGCGGGAACCTGCGGCCAGCGGAAATGCGCCCACACTGGCGGCGAGAGCGGGAAGTTGGGCGCTCTCTGGGTTTTCCTGCCAGCTGACGTTCTTTTGAATCAGCCCGGCTTCGGCGCCGAACAGGCTCAGGGTAACGGCGGCGAGCGGATTGACGGCTCCAAACCCGCCCAGTCCCGGACCGATCCCGCGGAGCAGATACCGTTTGGAATCGGTGTCTGCGACCGCGAAACCAACCAGTAGCGATTCACTTGCGTCACCTGCGGGCCCCTGGACCGAAATAGTGGTGAACCGGGCTGCCGGATTCAGCGGAGATGAAACCGGACCGGCCGCGGCTGAACTCCAGGCGCTCGCCGGCCAGCCCGGGCGCGGAGACGAGTCGTAGCTGCGGACGTGGATATTCGCGGTTTCCGGAACCGACAGCGGCTTGTCACTCATCAGCGCCGTGGTGCCCAAGCTCCCGCCGACTGCGCGCGGATCGGAGCCGTCCAGCGTGTAGGCCAGAACTGCGCCTGGCGGAGCCGTAAACGTTAACGTTCCTGGATCCCGCTTCACGACTGGCGCGGATACAAACTGCGCATCGATCCACTCGGTGCGCAGTTTCAACCACGTTTGCAGGTAGGCAATTTGCGCCGGGTAATCCCCGTGAACGCTGGCGTTGTCCGGCCATCGGGCTACATCGCGCGCCGCGGCGTCCAATCCTATCGTGCTGGCCAGGGTGGCCGCCCGAGTCGCGAGCGCAGCGGTCGACAACACTCCGCGGCGCAGCGTCTGCCAACGGTCGATCCATGCCTGGATGAACTCGGGGTCCTCCGCCAGGATCCCCCACCAACCGGTCCGCCAGACGTCGACCGCGAATTCACCAACGCCCGACCATGTATCCAAGACGGAAGTACGATCGTCCCAGTGGCCGCCGAGCGCGCGATCGAAGTCCCAGACTGGTCCGGCCATAAGCTTTCGGCCGCGGTCCTTGTGGAAATACGCGCTGCGATGCAAGGCGTCGGGATTGCTGACGACCACGTTCAGCAAATGATGATCCACCCAGGACGACCGATCGATATAATCGAGATGCGTTCGTTGCGCGAAACCCGTTGCCCGATCAGCGTGCAGCGCTTTCTCCATCCGCTGCACGTAATCCTGGATATACGTGAGCTGCGCCGGAGCAATGCTCTCTGCGCTCGGCGCCACCAGCACAATGGCGGTGGTGCCGCCCTCCGGGACACCGCGTTCGGTCAGCCATCCGATCTCATCCGCGTCCTTTACGTCGATCTTCAGCACGTATCCGCCGGTAATCGCGGGTGCCGTCACGTCGGTCGAAGAGAGTTCGGCCAGGTCAACGCGTCCCCGTTCGAGCCGAATGCGATCGGTCAAAATATAAATCCCGGCATAGTCGCGAGCATCCAAGTCATCCCCGTCAGCGTTGAAGAAAACCTCGGCCAGCCGGGTTCGGGGCGCCCATCGCCCGATCTGGTTCGACAGCTCATAAACGAAGGCGTTGTTGAAGAGATTGGAGTCAAACGACCAGGGAGCGACGAGCGCCCAGCGTTCGAACGCGGGGAGATCAAGCAGCGGGAGCGCGCGGCGATTGCCATAGTCGTCACGAATCCGGAGGTTGTAACCCTTCTTTGGAAACTCGGCGGACGAGGTACCACGGACCGTGGTGGTGAGTGGCGTGGCGAATGTCGGCTCGCTGCCCAGCCGGGCGGACTGCGCCAGATTTCCGGAGTATCCAAAGACCCACGACGGATGATCAATCCCGTCACGTTCCAAGGCCCCCGCGCCCAGATTGTCCACCACAAGCACCGGCAACTGACTGCTGAAATTCTTCAGGCTGTCGTCCAATTTCAGGTAATGGGCTTGTCGAATTCGCCCGCTCGCCCCGCCGTCTGCGGAAAACACCGCCGCCTTGATCAAGGTCGTGGTATCGAGGGTGAGGGGTTCCGTATAAAGCGTGGATTCACGGGTCACCGGAGCCGTCGCGGCGCCCGGCCCGGAGACGGCCACGTAACGGATTTCCTGGCCCTCGCCTGCGCCCGACAATTCCAGCGTGACAGAGCCGGTGAACACTCCCGCGGCGCGGGAAAATACGACCGTTTGCGGTAGCACGATGGCGGCCGCGTTCCCGTTCGCAGCTCCGGGAGTGGGCTGGCGGAGAAAGCCCGTTTGCAATGTCCCATCGGGCGACGTGACCCGCCCATAGGCCACGTCCTCTAATTGCGCTGGGAAGGTCGGCGCGAATTCGGACGCCACAGTCTGCCCGTCCGACTTGATCAAGCCGAGGTACTCGCCTCCGGCGCTCAACGCGAAATTGGTATGGAGCGGGCGGCTGGGATCGCGGCGATTTTTGTTCGAGGCAAACACCACCACGTAACCTCCGGGCGCGATCACCAGGCTCGGGAATGCCCATTTGGTTTTCGCATTGGCCGTGTCCGTCAAAAACCAGCCGGCCAGATCCACCGGCGCGCTGTCGGGATTGTGGATCTCAACCCAGTCCGAATAAGCGCCGTCATCGTCCTTTAACGTCGTGACGTTTGCCGCCATGAACTCGGTGATGGTAATCTCCGCGCGTGCCGGGAGCATGCTGATGAGCGGACATATCAGCAGCAGTTGGACACGTGCGAGGAACCGCAGATGCCGCCCTATTATTGGTGAGAACCTCGGGTTCATTAAGGGCGCAGACACGCTGAATACGTTATGCAAATCTTCGCGTAGGTCCACGGAGCCGGGACGATCTCCCGATAAATTACTTCATCGAGTGCCCCTTCCAAGGACCTAAAGCGTTTTTTGTGAGCAAGGTGCGTGATGGAGCCCAGACTAGAACAGGTCCAGGTCCGTCATGCAACGGAACTCCTATTCCAATCTCAACCGAGGCCAATGAAAGGTGGAGCGAGTTGTCCCCGACCCGCTTCCAAATGTTCGCTCCCGCGTCAGCGGCTTGGGGACAAGTCGCTCCAGCTCAGTCGACTGAGTCCGCCACCTCTGAACCCCGCCGTCCCCTCCGAGGGCAGACGGCTGGGTCCCCCCGCGCAATTTAGAATCGAACGGTGACGTTGATGTCGTACTGCACCGGCACGACGTAACTGTAACGATAGACGTTCTCGCCGTTCGTCAGGGTAGTGAAACTGGTCTTGCGAATTTTGCCGTTCTCCAAGTCCGTGATGTTTTTCACGCCAGCACGAATGCGCACCTGCTGATTCCAAAATTTCTGATCGCGCATGATATAGCCGTGCACCAAGTGGGTGGAGCCTCCCACCATTTCCTGTCCGCTTGGAATACCAAGCAGGTAATCGTCGCGCCAGCTGCCATTGAGGCCAACTCGAACCCCACGGAGCGGCTTCCACATATCACGCTGGAAAGCGTAATCGACCACCCAGCTGGCCGACCACGGTGACGCGCGGGCTCCGGCTGGTTTGGTATCGATGTCGAGTGTATCCAGCAGGGTTTTGGCCTCGTTCAGGACCGCGGGGTTCTCGTTGCCGCGAGCGACGGCGGCCGTATAATAGCCGCGGAAGCGATCGAGGTCCGGTTCGCCCAGCACCTTGGTGCGGGCCAGCGTAAGGCGGAGCTGAAGTCCCTTCGTCGGCCGCAGGTTTAACGTCAGGTCCGCGCCGCGGGAGTTCTCGGTCGACTTGTAGTAGCGCGACGCGCTGCCGGTGCCTTCTTCGCCGTAAATATAGCGTGGGTCGCCCGGCAAAACATCGTTCGGATTCATCAGGTCTTCCAGTTCGTCGCGGTCCAGGCCGATGATGGTGTTCCAACTGAGCGCCACATTCTGCCGGTCGATGTTGAACACGCCCAGGTTCACGTTGACCTTGTCATTCCAGAAGCTGCCTTTGAGACCAATTTCCTTGGTGACTCCGGTGATGGGTGGAAAGACTTCGCGGTCAAACGTACGCAATCCCTGAAAGCGGAACGATTCTGAGTACACGCCGTAAAAGTTCAGATCTTTGGTGAGCTGGATCGTCGCCCCGCCCGTCATGCTCGTGTTTTCGAGGCGCAGCTGCTTGTTCTCGATATACTCGCCGGGGAGAGCGTCTTGGCGGTCCGGCGGCGGGATGTCCTCACTATAGGGACCAAACTTGCGAGTGCCGGCGTATTCATAATTTCGATTCCAATCGTGTCGGGCGCCCAAGAGCGTTTGCAGCCGGCCATTGAAATAGCGTCCGCTGGCCGAGAAAGATACCGCCGACGCTTGGCGCCATTGCGTGCCGTCCGTTGCACTGGTTCCGCTCGGGAAGAACGCCAGCGACTTCGGGGTGATGGTGCTCGTTCCCGGAATGTTGGCCGGTTTCATCGCGTCGAAGAGGGCGCGCGAGTAAAACCGCGGATCGTCCAGGAAGAGCCGTAAGCGCACGCGGTCGGCGGTCGAATTGATGTCGGGAGCCAGGCCGGCATCGATGCGGTAAGTGTTGAAGGTGTTGAACCGATAGTTGTTCACCGAATCTTCCCGATATTCGGCGCTCGCGACCAGCAACTGCTGCATCCACTTCCACTTGTCGAATTTGTAGACGGCGGTGCCGCGGAACGCGTCCACTTCGTTGGCAAAGCGCTTTTCGTCGAGCTCGGATTCGATGAAGGGGCGCCCGTTCACATCAAGGCTGATGGTGCTCGAGAAGGCGTTGTCGTTGCGGATAGCGGTCTGCTTTTGGTGGTTATAGGCCAGCTCGACGCCAATCGGTCCGAGCCGCTGTTCGACCGTAACGGAGTAAGTATCGAATGGCCGGTTTTGGCGGTCAAAGGAGCCGCGGAGATTATAATGTTTGGGATAACCATTGAACCGGCGCGTGCCGATAATGGAGCCCGCGGCGTTCCGCATCGTGACATCGAAATATTCGCCTTCGAGCAGGGTCGGCGAGCCGCCCGCCGGACCGTTGGAGCGATCCGCAGCTGGGAGATTGGCGCGCACGATCCATTCGCCGTCGGAGGTGTAATAAAGCCGGTCCGTGGTATAGGAGCGTGAACGCGCCGACTGTTCGCGGATCGTCAATCCGGCAAATCCGCGGGAATTTTCAAAGTCGCCGCGCTCGTATTCTACCCGCACGAGCGTGTTGCGCAGAGGCTGCCAAACGGCGGCGAGGGTTTCGCCTGCCAGGCGGTACGTAGAGGCGTCCTGAAACGTGCGTTCCTCGCGCCGCACGGCGTTGAAGCGCACGGCCAGGCCTTCGCGCAACTTGCGGTTCACGTCGAATTGGAAACGGTAGGCGCCATCGCTGTTATAGATGGCCGTGGCGGTGCCAAAATTTTTCATTAGCGGCCGCTTCGTGAACACGGAAGCCTGGCCACCCGGTTCAACATCACCGAAGATGAGCGAGTTGGAGCCCTTGCCGAAATCAATCCGCTCGACGTTGTAGGTGTCGGACGGGATGTACCAGCGGAAGTAGTTGCGCGTCGCGGTCGAGCCACTCAGCCCGCGGAACGCAATCGCTCCGCTTTGATTGTCATTCTCCATCGTCGGAGGCGCCCACGCATTGGCCACGTAATTGGCCACTTCATCGGCGGTAAACAGGCCGAGATCCTCCATGAAATCCGCGGTGATCGCGTCAATGTTTACCGGAACGTCCTTGAGGGCCTGCTTGGTCCGCGTCGCGGAAAGGGTGTCATTGGCCGACCAGCCGGTTTCGCGTTCGGTCGAGATAACAAACGGCGACAACGTGATGGTTTCGTCGGCCGGTTTACTGGCGGGGGTTGTCGGGGCCGGGGCGACTTGGGCGTTCAGCGGAGCGCTGAGCGCGGCAAGCCCCACGAGGGCGAAGGCGAGAGGTCGCAGGTTCATGAGGTTGTCTTGGGAAAGGTTAGCCTGAAATGCTCCGGGCCAGCGGAGCGAGGGGGAGTTGGTCAAGATGGTCGATGGCTGGAGGAAACTCAAGCCAACGGGTTTGCAAATCCAAGCTCCGACAAAAATTTCGGCCCGCCCGGCAGGCTACTCCGGCCGAATCCGATCCAAAGCGTCGCCGGAACTGAGGTAGAGGGCGGGAAAGCTGGCGAAATCGGGGGTGTGGCCTGCGCGTTGCCTGCCGGGTAGGGGCCGATCTCCGAGCGGCCTTCTCCCTTCGGCCGAAGGAAAAGGCACGCGCACCGGCTCGCGCTGATTTCCTACGGCTGCTTCTCTTTCCCGGTGGGCGGGACGACCACCGGGGTGCCAATCTGGACGTCTGCTTTGCGGCGCAAATTGTCATCGATGAACACCGGCAGCTCAGTGCCGCGACCCAAGTAAGGGCCTGCGCTGTTTAACATGACGGTGAGCGACTCGGGCAGTGACGTTCGGCGTGATTCAATGCTGATGCGCGTGCGCCAAACCAGTTTCTTCTGTTTCTTGGCGAGCGCCATCGCATCCATCGCGGCGATCATCACATAGAGTCGATCCTGGCGGGCCGCGTCGTTGATGGCCTCCGCTTCAAAGCTCATCAGCATTTTCTGGTTCGCCTTGTCAGCGCCCACGAGTTGCGCAATTTCCCGGCTGTTCCACACCACGCTTGAAGTCGTGGTTTCGCCCGCGTCATTGGTGTCATTGATGTCGTCGATCATCAGATTGGCGGAGCCCCAGGTGACGACCAGAGCCAGTTGGGGCATGGGCCCGCCGAGCTGCGTACGTTGAAAATTTTGCGTCGCGAGGATGCGAACGACCTCTTTCTCCAGCGTCGCCCTGTCGGGTTGGGGCTCATTGGCCCAAGCCGCGCCGAGAGTACGTTCCGCGGTGCCAAGAAGAACGTAATACACTGGCCTGTCGGGAGCCGGCACAAACGCGGCCGGAATCGACGGCATGACGTCACCGACCACGAGCACATCCGGGCCCGGCTTCGGCTTGGCGGCGAAGTGGTCCGGCACGACGGCGAGCGAAGCTAGGCAAAGGGAGGAGGCGAAAAGAATTTTCATCCCGAAGACGAGGGCAGGGCAGTGGTTTCGCGCGTAGGGAAGAGTCGCCGGTGGGACAAAACTCTCGCAGAAGGTGGAAGCGCCGAGAGTCGGAGTCACTCCCGAACGTGAGGAGTCCGACGCAGTCGCGGGGAGGGAGAACCGCGACCGTTGGAAGGGAGTTGGAACTAAAAGTTGACAGGGCCCTCTGCGCTCGTGATTTTCGCCGACCCTTACGGCGGTCATAGCTCAGTTGGTTAGAGCACAAGATTGTGAATCTTGGGGTCGCGGGTTCGAGTCCCGTTGGCCGCCCCATTTTGATAGCGAGGTATTTGCGAAATTTCAGGCCTGCACTAGCAACATCTAGTGGCAACACGTAGGTTGAAGTTCGCGGATGTTCATCGGTGGGAGAACGTCTAGGTTCAGGTGAATTGGATGCAGTGCGATGGCTGCTGCGTTACGGACATGCGCTCCAATCCTCACAAACCCGTTTGACATAGTTCCCAAAATGGGAACGATGTTCTGCGCTGACGGTCTTCATTATGCGCACCATCTCTCGCAAAAAGCTCAGCGACTTCTGGAAGGTGCACCGTTCGGCCGAGAAAGCCCTACGAGCTTGGTTCCATGAAGCCAAGGTCGCCCGTTGGAAGAGTTTCAACGACATCAGAAAACAGTATCCATCCGCCGACGTTCTCCCAAACAACCGGGTCATCTTCGACATCAAGGGTAATCACTACCGCATCGTCGTCAAAATCCACTACAACACCGGCATCGTCTTCATTCGTTTCGTCGGCACGCATAAGGAATACGACCAGATCGACCCGAACACTATCTGACCATGTTTCCCAAGATCATTAAATCCGACGCCGAACACAAAACCGCCCTGGCCCACGTCGAGACCCTCATGGATGTCGCGCCCGGATCCAAGGCCGAAGCCGAACTCGAGGTCTGGAGCGTCCTCATCGAAAAATACGAGGAGGAGCACTTTCCCATCGCGGCCCCCGATCCCGTCTCCGCCATCGAATTCCGGATGGAGCAGCTCGGCCTCAGCCGCGCGGACCTCCTACGCTACATTCCTAATAAGAGCAAAGTTTCCGAGGTCCTCGGCCGCCGGCGGCCTCTCAGCCTGCCGATGATCCGCTCGCTCCAGTCTGGCCTCCACATTCCCGCCGAGGTCCTTCTCCAGAAGCCCCGGCTGCGAAAAGCTCGCGCCATCGCCTAACGCCCACGCGTGCTGCCGGCGATCATTCTGCGCAATCCCGGTGAATCAAGTCGACGTCGTCACACGAACAGCTGCCTCGTCGACGCAACGTGCAATAGGCTAACCCCATCGGTCCGCACCCTGGCTTGGACTCGTACAACGCGAGATTCGCTCCATAGACACCGATAGCGGTCTCCATGTTCGGCGGAAGCTCCAGCGCTCCTTTCCTGAAACGCTGGACGCCAAATTCCTTCGGGTCAGTGGCCATGAGGTCTGCGTGTTAGAGCCACCCCAGCGCCCGCCGGCTCAACGAGGACGACAAACCCCTGGTCTACCCGACCAATTACGAAGTGAAGGTCGTCTCCACGAGCGGGCACCTCGCGCACGAAGGCAAAAACTATCAGGTCGGCGAGGTGTTCGCCGGCAAGCGCGTCGGCCTCCACCTCAACCCCGAGGGCCGGACCGAGCTGCACTTCGCCAACGTTCACCTCGGCAATCTCACCTTTGACGCCGACGGCG
>Ga0163150_10004563_pt1 | contig 18431 bp, 31 predicted proteins | sample OliLakLV19P2IB_FD_148628 | JGI IMG/M metagenome (GOLD analysis project Ga0163150, IMG submission 148628) | Freshwater microbial mat bacterial communities from Lake Vanda, McMurdo Dry Valleys, Antarctica - Oligotrophic Lake LV.19.P2.IB | ecosystem: Environmental > Aquatic > Freshwater > Lake >...
ATATTAATAAATACTGAAAAATAAAGCAGTTCTCCTATAAAAATACCTCCAAATGGAGGTATTCTGGTAAAAATAGAGCAAATATACTATCTGAGGTATCCTCGTCTCATCAAGATAAATGCTGCACCTGAAGCTATCAATAGCATCATAAGAACAATAGCAGCAGGCCCAGTCTTGACTGCGACACTTTCTGAATACGCCCCCTCACCAGTAATATCACCATTTTTACAGGTAGCACGAATCTGGAAGTCTTCGAACACGTCTTCTTCCGAAGTCATATCGATGTTGACTGTATAGGACGTTTCTGTGACTTCATCAATCATGGCATATTCCCCATCGGCATCTTTTTTGAAAATTTGATATGTCGCAGCATCATCGAGTTTATCCCAAGAGATAATAGATTTCGATCCTGATGTTTTGACAGTAACGCCAGATACCTTGTCAATGAAGCATGTTTCAGCTGAATTAAGGAGAGAAAAATTTTGTTCGCCAGAATTAATAGAAAGTTCTTTTTTGTCTTTATCCAGAGCAATAACAGTAGCATAATATTCTCATTGACTGACGCCTGGTATATACCAAGTGTACTGCTGATCCTCGGATTTCATTTGAGACTTTTGATGCGTGACAACATCTTTGTCGTATTGTCCTGATTGAGTACCATATTTGATTTTGAAATATTGAATTTCCTCAAGATCCGCTTTCAGAGAAAACGTAAATCGCACTTTTTTATCTGGCGTTGCTTCTATTTTTACATTTTCAAAAGATGACGAAATAACATTGATATTGAGAAGATCAGAAAATGTCGCTTTTGTTCCTTGAAATGATTCCACATTTACAATAGGCTTTACCTCTCATTCAAAATTACTCGCCTGAGTAGGCCCTGTGTACACGCCAGGGCGATTACTATCTTCCTCGAGCACAACCGTCTTATCTCCAAATTGAACTGTTACTGACTTGAGCCCTGGATCACCATCTGCTTGCAGATGAATAGTAGATCCCGCGAACACTTGGGTACCTTCTTTGAGAGTAAGTGTATTGATTTTGGGTGCGTCGAGAGAATAATCCACAATGACAGAAGAACTTCCAACGACCTTTCCGGCACCATCGATAACATCTACTTTGATTGTATTTGGTCATGCCTGCAAGCCTGAGACAGTACCAGAGAATCATCCAGTAGTATCTGAAGTTGTAGATCCTTTCTTCTCAGCACCGACATAAAAATTTACGGTACTTGTTGGCTTTGTCGTACCTGCTACAGTGAGTGTACTCGCACTCACTGTATCTTGAGCCACTGGCTCGGTAATAGTTACTGTAGCAGTATCTGTGACTACAGATCCTCCTGCAGTGATCTTGATAGGTTGCATGACTTCTTCAAATGTTTCACTATCTGTCACTATGATTTCATAATCTGATGCTTTTGAAAAAGTAAATGCTTTTGAAAAAGTATGCTGTCCTTGCATAGAAAGTTCAAACACAAATTCTCAATCAGTTCATGCTATATCAGCTGGTATAGTGGCTCCAGAATCTGGTGTGACAGAGAAATATATCCCACCCGTATACGTGGTATTGATAGTCCCGTCAGGATTTTTAACTTTTACTGTGACATCAAAGGCTTCATTTGCTGGAACTGTAGTTGGGACAATAAGTTCAAAAAGAGGTGATGTGGCATCTCATTCAGCTACTTGGGCTGAAACTATTGGCGATACAATAAAGACTATTGAATACAGAAATGTGAGTGCAAAAGAAAGAGAACGTCGCATAAAATAAAGATTACAAGGAGAGAATACTAGATTTCAATATAAAATACAATATTTCCCCCAGTAAATACGCTTGACGACGAGAGGAGTGGGGTATAACTAGAAACATCGACCAATTTCATCCTGCATTGTAGAGATAGAGTGCTCTAGAGAAATTTGTTGAGAAGCCATATGATACTCATGTATCTCATGAAAAATGTACATATCAAGTGCGGTCGATATTTCATCATTCTGCTGGAATATATACACAAAATCCTCATTGATTACGGACGATTGTGTTGATATATTTTTCGATTCCCCTGAAATTTTTTCAAAAGCCTTTTGTATTGCTGGTAAATAGTCCCCTTGTGAAAATCCCCCAAAACACGTTACACCATAATAACACGTCAACATACTATACACCAGTAGTCAGGAGGGAACAAGATGATGATTTTTTAAATGATATGTGAGCTCCTCTGTGGTCAGCTGAATACAGAAGCTACCATCAGGACTCACGAGCTCGCTTCCTATTCTCCAGAGCGGGTGACGGCGATGATTTTCATCGAGATACCAAAAAAGATAGGTGCCTTTTTTTTCTTTTTGATCAAAGCAACATGCTATACCATCAAATTGTTGTTCGATACTGGGCTGCAAGGATATATCGGTCATTATCCGAGTGAAAGGGGTGTTCTCCTGAAGATGTCGCAGCAGTAATTGTACCACCATATCCTCCACATCAAGAGACATATACGCAGGCAAAGTAGGAAACATGGCTTGCCACCAGCGATGATTGAGCCGTGTGATTTGCTCGGAATAGGAAGGAAGTGCCAGAATAGAGGTCTCCAGCACGTGCTCTTGAATGAAATCACATATTTTCTGATAGAGAGGGTCGGAGATATACCGAAGCCTCTTATAGGCGTTCAAACGTCCAATACAGTGTGTCCTGATATCATTTCGAGTATACGCGGGAAAGTGAAAGACGGGACACATTCGAGATTTCGATCAGAAAAAGGGCAGATGGAGATATTCCTTTGGTGCTTCCTCAGTATCTCCATGAAAAATGAGCCCGCGTGGATAGGAAGAGTTACCAAGACTCACATGGCTCGTAGCAAAATTAACCACTGGTAAATCTGAATTCGTAATGGCACGTAGAATCGCGGATTGGAAAAAAAAGGGATGTCCCATAGGTCCATGATGTTCTGCTGTCGAGACAGCGTAGTTTTTTCGTAAGGTATCAACGACAGTATGAGCGAGAGAACTATCAAAACGCTCGGTCACATATATCTGCAAAAAATCGAGAAGTTCCTGTTTTCTCGACTGAAAAAGTGGATCATCACTCTCTGCACCCTGATAACTCTTCTGTGCATACTCAAACAGACTCATAGAACCTTGCGTTTCGAGAAGTTGAGCCAGTGATGGAAGTCGTGCTAGTATGGCATCAAAGTCGGACATACTAGGAAGTATAGGGCAAGTATTCTAGAATCAAGCAAAAGAAAACCCCTCTTGTGAGGGGGGTTAATAATTATGCTTTTTTTACTACTACTTCTTTGAGACGAGCAGCCTTGCCTTGCAAGTCGCGAATATAGCGAATATTCTTGCGTCGGACTTTGTACTGTCGAATCACCTCTACGCCTTCCAATGTTGGACATGCGATAGGAAACGTTTTTTCGATACCGAGACCAGCCGTTACACGTCGAACTGTGAAAGTCTTTTCACCTTTTGTTTTACCAGCAGTACGGATGATAACTCCAGCAAATTTTTGAACACGAGATTTATCTCATTCAGTGATACGCTGGGAGACTTCTACCTGCATACCAGTACGAAGTTCTGGAAAATCTTTTGCACCACTTTCTTGTGCTGCGAGGTTTTGGATATGTTGAATAAGTTGAGAGTCCATAAAAAGAGAAAATAAAAAAGAGAAAATAAACAAATATTTTTAGAAGAAACGACGATAGTCATGGGACTGTAGTTCCGCATTAAATCGGCGGAGAAGCTCGAGAAGAACACCAACAACGATAATAAGTCCAGAACCAGAAATCAGAAAATCAATCTGCAACATATTGAGCGCTGGTATATTGTTTGCTTTGAGCGTATTATTTACGAGGGTTGCAATATATGGGAAAGCTGCAATAAGGGCAATAAACGAGCCTCAGAAGAAATTCAGGTGATTCGATACCGTTCGGAGATACTCAGCTGTTTGACGGCCTGGACGAATACCTGGTATGTATCCTCCTCGTTTTTGAATGCTTTCAGACACTTCTTTTGTATCAAATGTGATACTCAAGTAAAAGAAAGAGAATCCGAGTACTAATACGATAAATATAGCTACAAATGACCAAGTTGGCGTATTTGGATTAAAGAGATTAACAAGAAGCTGTGCCGCACTTTTTACAAATTCTGGAAGACCGGCTCCACGGATAACCAGGGCTTGACCAAGAATATAGGGGAATGTCACAAGAGACATCGCAAAGATAATAGGAATCATACCTGCCTGATTGATACGAATCGGGAAATATGATCGCTCATCTCGTCCTGTTCTAGTATATACTAATGGTATACGACGATACCCTTCTGTAAATTTGATAATAATGTAAATCACGCTCAGAGTGAGAACAAGCAGAATAATAAATGGCAATAATGCGATAACAATATCTTTGACAGGACCAGCCCATGCGACATTCGCTAATTGGGTAGCGATACGCCCTGGTACATCTGAGAGAATACCAGCAAAGATAATCATAGATATACCGTTTCCAATACCTACCTCATTGATTTGTTCACCGAGCCACATCAGCAAGATGGTACCCGCTGTGATAATAGTCATCATAGAGAGAAGGCTTGCCCAGTTTGAGGTATCAACAATTGATGCCCCTTGAACGAGACTATTCAACAAAATAATCATACCATATGCCTGAACAAATGCGAGAGGGATTGTGAGCCAACGAGTATACATATTGATCTTCTTTTGACCTTGTGCACCTTCTTTTTTGATTTCTTCGAGTTTTGGGACAACGACTGAGAGAAGCTGCAGAATGATGGAAGCATTGATATAAGGAGAAAGCCCCATAAGAATGATGGAAAATCTCTCAAGTCCTCAACCCATGAGCGAACTAAAGAATACAAGCCCTGGCTGAGACGAAAAAACATCTCGCATAGAATCGATAGCAACCTGAGACACACCCGGGACTGGTATGACTGAAAGGAATTTATAGACTACAATCAATCAAAGAGTAATAGCTACTTTCTTTTTGAGTCAAGATGAACGAATAAATTGCTGCCAAATATTTTTTTTCATAAAAGTTATGACAAGAGAGTAACGCTCCCACCTGCTTTTTCAATAGCAGATTGAGCAGAAGAACTAATTGCATGGACAGAGAGTACCACTGCTTGTGTGATTTCACCACCAGAAAGTACTTTTACAAGAGGATTTTTACCACGGACATATCCGCCTTCAAAGAGGGTTTCAGATGAGATAGTTGTCACGCCAGTAAGGGCAATCTTCTCCAAATCCGAGAGATGTACTATGTTAAATGATTTGGAATGTTTCGTCGCTCCAGAACCACGAAGTTTTGGAAGACGCATATGTAGAGGCGTCTGTCCTCCTTCAAAAAGTGGATGGAGTTTTTTACCAGTTCGAGCCTTTTGGCCTTTGCTACCTCGACCAGAGAAAACACCTTTTCCAGAACCAAGTCCACGACCGAGTCGTTTGGTAGAAGTACGAGATGATGCTTTTGGGCGAAGTGTAGAGTGATTCAACATAATTAAACAATATAAGATTTAAGAGCCTCCATAGTCGCATATGCTGTTGTAATAACATTACGACCACCATGACGTTTTGAGAGAATATTCTGACATCCCGCGAGTTCGAGAATTCGTCGAGCCGATCCACCTGCGATGATGCCAGTACCTTCAGCAGCTGGATGAATCATAATACGAGTTGCCTTGAACTTCTTTTCAACTTGGTATGGTACTGTTCCATTTTCAAGAGGAATCTTGATCATTGTTTTCTTCGCAGAATTAACCGCTTTTTCAACAGCAATAGAAACTTCTTGAGCTTTTCCAAGACCAAAACCAACTCGACCAGCTCTATCACCAATAACGACAGCAGCACGAAAACGAAGTTGTCGTCCACCACTCGTTACTTTTGTAACTCGAGATACTTGAAGAAGGACTTCTTCAAATTCTTTTTTTACTGGTTCAAATCCGCTTTTCCCACCGCGCCTGTCATCACGACGACCACCACCAGAGCCTCTTTGGCCACCAGAATTACGGTCTCCACGAGGAGCCCCTTGGGAAAGAGGTTGAGTCATTGATCCGAGTGGTGCAGAGGATGATTCAGGAGTTGTAGGTTGAGTTTCTTCAGACATAATAAGGAAAATTAAAATATGAGACCAGATTCACGAGCAGCATCAGCAAGAACAGAAATTCTACCCGCGTAGAGAAAACCACCTCGATCAAAGACACATTTTGTAATACCAGCAGCTTGAGCTTTTTTTCAAATTTCAGCGCCAACCGTACGAGCACGATCAGACTTGTTCCCTTTTTTGACTTGCATATCACTGGCAGCAGCAAGTGTCTTGCCAGCTACATCATCGATGAGCTGAGCGTAGATAAATGCGTTTGACCGATACACGGCAAGACGAGGACAGGTAGCAGAACCGCTAATGCGTGCACGAATGCGACGCTGACGGATAGCTCTTTTTTGGTGAGAAGTAGTAGACATATATATAAAAAATTATTTAGCTCCAGTTTTACCAGCTTTGCGACGAACATATTCACCAACATAGCGAATTCCTTTTCCTTTGTATGGTTCTGGTGGTTTAACAGCACGGATTTTAGCGGCGAATTCTCCAACTCTCTGTGCATCAATACCAGCTACGATGAGGATAAGTGGATTCTCTGGACTTTGTGCTACAGTCAGGTCATCAGGAGTCTCGAGGAAAACCTTGTGAGAGAAACCAACAGAAAGTGTGATTTTTTTACCAACAATTTCAGATCGGTATCCAACTCATTGGATTTCAAGCGATTTCGTAAATCAGACAGAGACACCTTGAATCTTACTTCAGATGAGTGCCCAAGCAAGCCCCCAATAGGCAAAAGATTTTCCTTCGGAGACAGTGCTCGAGAGGAGAATAGCGTTATCCTCCACTTTGGCTACCACAGTAGCTGGAAGTGTATAGGAAAGGGTTCCTTTTGGACCATTAAGAGTCAAAAGTGATCCAACAAGAGTACAAGTGACTCCAGTTGGCAGTGAAATAGGTTTTTTTGCAAGTCGTGACATAAATAAGATTAATAAACTTCTCCGATAACTTCCCCTCCAACATTGAGAGCACGAGCTTCATAGCCAGTGATAACTCCTTTCGGTGTTGAGAGAATATAAATTCCAACTCCATTACGTGATTTCTTGATAGTAGTAGACCCAGAATACACTCGGTGTCCTGGAGTACTAATACGTCGAAAACGTGGAACTTTGCGCATACGTGAATCATCAAGAGTGATAACGATAGTTTTTTTGATATCACCTTCTGTGATGAAATCAATAACATATTTATTCTTCTTGAGGATTTTTAAAATTCTCTCTTTCAGTGTTGAATGAGGAACGATTATTGAGCCCTTGCCAACAATGAGAGCATTGTGGAGAGAAACAAACAAATCAGATATAGGATCAGTAGTCATAAATAAAAGAAAATTACCAGCTAGATTTACGGACACCAAGTATTTCACCACGGTTACATCGTTCACGGAGCTCTATACGAGAGAGTCCAAAACGTCCGATGAAACCTCGTCGTCGTCCAGAGACAATACACTGGGAATAAATCCGAGTAGAAAATGTCACCTTTTGACCATTGATGCGTTGACGAGCAGCGCGGAGTTTGCGCTGTGCACATTTAGCAATGAGTGATTTGCGAGCCATAGAGAATTATTTAGTAAATGGGATTCCGAGCTGTTGGAGAAGAAGAAGTGCATCACTCGCTTCTGTTGATTTGGTAACAATAGTAATCTGCATTCCATGTGTCTTGACGATATCATCTTGTACGATTTCTGGGAAAAGAGTCTGTTCTTTGAGTCCGATATTGAGATTACCTGCCTTATCCATGCTCTTCGATCGAAGACCTTGGAAGTCTCGGACACGAGGTAGGACAATATGAATGAGCTTCTCGAGAAAGTCGTACATACGATCTCCGCGGAGTGTCGTACTGATGCCGACTGCTTGCCCTTCTCGGAGCTTGAAGTTTGAGATAGAATTTTTTGCCTTTGCGACCACTGGTTTTTGACCAGTAATAAGCGAAAGATGTTTCTCAAGAAGAGAGAAATCTTTTTGTCCTCCGGTTACGAGAGATCCAATACCCATGTTGACGACAACTTTCTCAAGACGAGGAAGTGCGTTCACATTTTTCTTGAGATTTTTTTTCAAGTGTGGAAGAACAGTAGATGTATAGTGTGTTTTGAGTGACATAGAGAGAAGAATTAACCGATTTTTTTACCAGATTTTACAGAGATCCGTTCTGTTGTTTTGCTTTGGACGATGCGGATACGAGTTGGTTTTTTTGTATCAGGACAGACGAACATAACATTTGAAACATGGATAGGTTTTTCGAATTGTACCTTTTGTCCTGGTGTTGTGCCTTGTTTCTTGATATGCTTAGTCACAATATTAGCTCCTTCAACAATTACAGACTCTTTGTCTGGAAATGCTTTGAGTACTTTCCCTTCAAAAGGGATTTTCTTTTCACCCTCAACACGAAATCTATTCTTGCCTGCAATAATGCGGACGGTGTCTCAAGTATGTATTTTCATTTTTTTCATAAAAGAAGTGAGAGAAATTAAAGAACCTCTGGAGCCTTACTAATAATAGCCTTGAATCGCTTGTCTCCTCGTAACTCTCGGAATACAGGTCCGAAGATACGAGAACCTTTTGGAGCACCTTTGTCATCAACAATAACACACGCATTGTCATCAGAGCGAATAGATGAACCATCAGCTCTTTTTACTGGACGAGTCGTACGAACGACGACTGCAAAGACTACTTCGTGTTCTTTGACTTGGCCATCCGGTGCTGCCTTTTTGACAGAACACTTGATGATGTCACCAACACGTGCAAATCGATGTCGTGTTCCTCCGAGGATACAGAAACATAGTACTTCATGAGCACCTGAGTTATCTGCGACAACGAGTCTTGTTTCTTTTTGTATCATATAAAAATAAAATAGTAATCTTTGAATTATTTGACCACTTCCCAGCAAACAGTTTTTGATCGTGGATTTGTCTCCTTGATCGTGACGGTTGTACCCTCTGCTATTGGTTCTTCCGTATGAGCATGAAACTTTTTAGAAAAAGGAACATCCTTTGCATATTTGAAATGCCTGTGGTACTCGGTTGTTTTGACAACAACTGTTTTTTGCATTTTTGCAGAAACGACTACACCTGTTTTTGTTCGCATAAATTAAGCGTTATGAAGTTTAGTAAGATGACGAGCCAATGCTTGACGTGCTTTTTTGATTTTGTGTGTCTCTTTGAGTTCACGCATTGCATGCTTCATCTTGAGAATGTAGAGATCAGAGCGAAGTCCTTTGGTATCCGAAACTGATGCTGATGCTTTTTTAGAAGCTTCTTTAACTGGTTTTGGAATTTTTGTGACAGGAGTTGGAGTTTTTTTGATAGCCATAAAAGAAATTAAGCAGCGAGAGAAAAGAGTGAAGTTTTGTCGACAATAGAGGTTCTCAATCAGAGTTTTGCACCGGCAAGTGTAAATGCCGTGCGTGCCATAGTATCTGACACACCTTCGATCTCAAAGAGGATAGTACCTGCTGAAACTGAAGCGTGGTAGTATTCTACACCTCCCTTTCCTCATCCCATTGGTACTTCAAGAGCCTTCTTAGTGAAATCTTTGTGTGGGAATACTCGAATCCATACTTTACCACCTCGGTGAAGTGCATGAGCGATTGTCTTACGAGCTGCTTCTATTTCACGAGCCGTGATAAATCCAGATGACATCGCTTTGAGACCAAATGATCCATGCGCCATCATAAAACCAGAGGTAGCAATCCCTTTTTGGGTGCCAGTCTGTGTTTTTCGATATTTTGTACGTTTAGGTTGTTGCATATGAATGAATTATATTACGAGGATTTTATGATTAATTTTTTTCAACGTCTCCTTTATAAATCCAGACCTTAAGTCCGATGATACCATATTGAGTCAGTGCATGTTCTACAGCATAATCAATCGTAGCCCGGATAGTCTGGGTTGGGATGTTTCCTTCTTTGTATACTTCTCTTCGAGCGATTTCAGCACCACCGATACGGCCTGAGACAGTGATTTTGATGCCTTTTGCTCCTTTTTCCATTGCTTTCATGATAGCCTGTTTGATAACACGGCGGTATGGGAGACGTCTCTCGATCTGCCGTCCGATACTATCACCAACGAGAGTCGCGTGAATATCTGGATTTTTAACTTCTTTGACATCAACTTGTACTGCGTGTCCGCAGATAAGAGCGAGTTTCTTTTGGAGAAGTGTAATACTTTCACCATTTTTACCGAGAATCAATGCTGTACGAGAAGTAAAGATAGCTACCTTCATACCTGCATCACTATGAGTAATAGTGATATGACCTACTGGGAGACCCTTGAAAGACTTTCGAATCATTTCGCGGATGAGAACATCTTTTCCAATAGCGTCTGTGTACTCTTTTTTATCATAGTATCCGGTAGATGCCCATGAGCGAGTGACGCCGATGCGCCAAGATATAGGACTAACTTTGTGTCACATAAGAAAAAATTTAGATATTATTTATGAGAAAGTTCAAGAAAAACATGACTCGTACGTTTGAGAATTCGGTGACTTCTTCCACGGCTTACTGGACGAGCTCGCTTGTAAGTAGGGCCTTGAGCGATACTGAGCATGTGGATCTTGAGATCATCTTTTGCATTACCATCATTATGAATTGCATTAGCTGTAGCACTTGCGAGAACCTTGTAGAGGATATCCCCACCCTTCTTGTGAAACAATCTGAGCATAGGAAGAGCATCATTAACTGTTTTACCGCGAACAAGGTTGGCAATAACACGAAGTTTTTTTGGAGAGATACGGGCGTTTTTGAGTGTAGCTTTCATAGAAATATATTATTTTTTACCAGCGTGTTTGATAAACTTTCTGGTTGGAGAAAATTCTCCAAGGCGGTGACCTACCATATCTTCTGTAACAAAAACAGGGATATGATCTTTACCATTATGCACACCAAAGGTGTGACCAACAAAATCTGGATGAATAATTGAAGCTCTCTTCCAAATTTTTACAACGCTTTTTCGGCCTGACTCATTGAGAGCAGCGATTCTCTTCATGAGAAAATCTGGAATAAAAGGTCATTTTTTGAGACTACGTGACATAAAAAGAAAAGATTATTAAGCAACAAGAGAACCGTGTTTGTTTTTCTGGATCCATCGGTTTGTACGTTTGTTTTTTCGTGTCTTGACACCGAGTGCTGGTTTTCCCCATGGAGTAGACGGTTGTCGACCAATAGAGGTATGACCTTCTCCTCATCCGTGTGGGTGATCTACTGGATTCATAGAAGAACCGAGGACATGAGGACGTCTCCCCATCCATCGACTACGACCTGCCTTACCGATAGTGATTTGATTGTGATCACCATTACTGACAATGCCGAGAGTAGCGAAACATTCTTTATGAACGAGTCGTACTTCACCTGAATTGAGTTTGATTTGAGTATATTGACCTTCTTGTGAAATAATCTGAGCTGATGCACCAGCAGAACGTACTGCCTGAGCACCCTTGCCGATTACGAGCTCTACATTGTGGACGAAGAGGCCTGTTGGGATATTACTCACTTTGAGACGATTTCCTGGAAGGAGTTTCGCATCATCAGACGTCACGATAGTATCACCGACTTTCATCGTCGAGTGAGCGAGAACATAGCGATGCTCACCATCTGTATCGAGAACAAGAGCAATAAATGCTGATCGATTTGGATCATACTCAATAGTTTTTACTTCTGAAGTAATATCTCTTTTAGCAAATTTGAAATCCATGATTCGGAGACGTCGCTTGTGACCACCTCCTCGAAAACGAACACTGATACGACCATCAGAAGCACGTCCACCACTACTTTTACGATTCGTAGTAAGTTTCTTGAATGGCTTATCGGTTGTGAGTTCAGCGAAAGCGTTGACCGACATTCATCGTCGACCAGGCGTTGTAGGCTTGTAGAGTTTGATTGGCATAGTGATTAATCTTTTGGAGTATGAAGTTTCGCCAATTGCGTTACAGGACTATCGAGAAGAACGTACGCTTTCTTGAAAGAAGCACGTCGACGAATAGTGCCTTTTTTGGCCTTTTTTGTTTTGAGATAATTGCGAGCTATATTCACAGACACGACTGTTTTGTTGTAGAGAGAATGAAATGCACGCTTGATATCGATCTTTGTAGCATTTTCTGCAACACGGAATGTGTAAACCTTGCTTGCTTCGAGGGTACGAGACTTGTGAGAATCGACAGGACCGAGGATGACGCTATAGATATCCATAAAATTATGATGAAAAATGAGTAGAAAGAGTATCGAGGGCTCACTGAGTGAAAACACAGAAATCATATTTGAGAACTTCTGAAGGGCTCAAATGGGTCACAACATCTACGTGAGAATGAGCGAGATTGCGGATACCTCTGTTTTTTGTCTTTTCTTCTGGAGTGATGATAAAGAGGATGGTCCCTTCTGCGATGATATCGTGAAGAGCGAGAGCCATTTCGCCAGTTTTTTGTGTCAAAGTCGTGATAATACGGATTTGATCAGCTGCTGCCTTGAGAGAAAGTGCTGAAGCAAGTCCGAGACGACGCTCACTCGCATTCATACTTACATGGAAATTAGCATTGCTCTTTGGACCGAAAGCGACTCATCCACCACGACGAACCGGAGAACGAGCGCTACCGATACGAGATCGTCCACCACCTTTTTGTTTTGTGAGTTTACGTGTTGATCCAGAACGTGTCGCACGACCCTTCGTATGAGCGATAGGGAAACGACCGTTGTTGTTTTGGAGGAGGAGCAATCGACTCAAGACATCAAGATGCGGAATAGCACTAAAAAATGCTGGATCGAGTGTTGTGGGAGTAGGTGTCGAGATAGTAGTCATAAAAAATAATCTAGAAGACGAGATAAACGAAACCATTGAAGGCTCCTGGAACAGCACCACGGACAGCGATAATATTGTGTTCACGATCGATGAGCTCTACTGGGACAGAAGCAAGTGTCTTCATAGCATTACCATGACGACCGTGCATTTTCTGACCTGGTTTTGTACGACGTGGTTTACGACAACCGATAGAACCAAGAGCGCGGTGGAATTTTGAACCATGACCTCCTGGACCTCATTTAAAGTTCCATCGTTTCATAGCACCAGTAAAACCTTTACCTTTTGATATAGCCATCAATTTGACAGACACAACTCCTTCGAGAGCACTGACATCGACGATATCACCCACGGCAGCAGGCGTTTCACTCATAGGTACTTCTCGTTTTTTCATTGTTTTCCCTTTGGCATTTTTCGCATCCAATACGATAGCTGAATAGCCATCCTTGTCAGCGTTTTTGATTTGAGAAATTGTGATACTCGGTACACGTAAGAGCGTTACAGCAACCATATTGTCGCCGCGTGCGATTTGCGTCATTGAGATTTTTTGTGCGATGATTCCAGACATAAAAGAAAAAGCTAGAGCAATCACCTATTCCAAGCGGAAAACGAATGGAGAGGTATGAAAGCCAGTTACTAAAAGTGGTGAGAGTATAAAAAGAAGTTCAGGTTTGTCAAAAGATTTTTTTGTGAGCATGTAATCCCGGGATTAAGGCATCCCAAATCCCGAGATTGTAGAAAAAATGTGTTCAAACAAAAAAACTATATCTTTGATTTTAAAATTCTCTTTGCCATAGTAAATATCTCCCCTCGTGTCGCATTTTTGTTTGGATAAAACATATCAGCTGCGTCAATAAAACTATAACTAAACGCTGTATTAACGATATTAACTTGCCAAAGCACTGTGACATCACTGTATTTTGAAGCTCCTCATTCCTGCACTTTGATGCCTGCTGCTTTCATCAGTATTGCCAGAGCTTCTGCACGAGTAATATTTGATTCAGGATTGAATTTCTTGTTAAGACCTGAAATAATGCCATTCTCTACACCCACCTCTACTGCCCGACAAATCCAGTTATTTGGCTTGATGGCAGATACATCCTGAAATATCTTCTTGCACGCATAATCCGCTGGAAGCATAAACCCTCCCAATTTGATAGCCATACCTACAACCTCCTGTCGTAAAACGGAATCATTGAGCCTATATGCTTCTTCGTTATCTTGTTTGTTTATTATACCAAAATCTGCCAATACAGACGTATCCGAACCATAATCAATTGTTTGTCGATTATTGATGCTAGAGCTACGATCTAACTGCGCCTGTTTTATAGCATCTATTCTCTTTGCAAGAGCATCAAGATATTTAACAGCATCTATTTGGGAATTACCTGATTTATTTTTCTGCAAACTCTCTGATAATGCAACTTGTACAATATCAGGAGGAACAAAACCATACTCGTTAAATCATAAAGCGACCATACCTGCTACAATAGGTGCCGAAAAAGATGTACCATCTGCTTGGCTATAATCAATGCCATATTTTGAGTTAAAAATAGGTACAGATGTTGATATAATATTGACACCTGGAGCATAAACAGAAATACATCAATTATAGTTTGTCCATTGTGTTCTAAATCATTTTTCATCTTCAGCAGCAACCCCGACTGAGTATTTAGTGCTTGCCTTATTATTACAGATAGGCGTTAATGGATTTATTTTTAGATCAATGCCCGTATATTGTTCCAAAGCGGTATCACCATTTCCTGCCGCTATAACCACAACAATACCTTTTTCGTATGCACGTTTTATAATGGCATCATAAATATCCGTATATGGGGCAAACTGGCTAGATGAACCAAAGCTAAGATTGATAATATTTGCACCATTATCAATGGCATAGTTAATAGCCCTTATAATAGCATTTGACGATCAACTATTTTCGTTTTTTCAAAATACTCTTAGAGGCATTATTTTTACATTTTTTGCTATACCAGCAATGCCTATATTATTATTTATATTAGCTGCAATAAGCCCAGCGACCATAGTACCGTGATCTCCCACAAGAAGATTATTTATATTATCTCCTACAAAATCTATTACCTTACTTTTACCATACTCTGAAATTGGATTTATCCATATTTTTCCAATTAAATCTGGATGATTAATGTTAACCCCATCATCAATAACAGCTACTACAACTTCATGTGAGTTTTTTACTTTTCACCACGCTGAAGGTACATTGAGTACTCTTAGATAATATTGAAGGTATGAGAGTGGGTCATTACTCGGAGCTTTCTTTTTTAATTCTTGTTCTTCTAAGAGAGAAGTAATATAGTCTAATGAAGTTTTTATATTTTTTAGATCCTCACTACTTCTAGCATTCTTATATGCTAGGTTATAATAAGATTTTGCATTATCTAGATCGTTGAGAGCTAAGTATGCATCCCCCATACTCCATAGAGTAAATACATTTAATGGATCATAAGCCATAACGGTTTTCCCCCGTGCAATGACATCTTGCCAATCTTTTCTCGTAGATGAAATACTGATAAGTTTATTAATTCATAAGACGTAATTATTCCTTGCAGCGTCATAGTTTGTATCGCTTGAGCCAGCAATTGAAAGGTAGTCCTTATAAAAGACAACTGACTCACTATAATCACCTCGATTATAAGCATTAAATCATTTTTCAAAAAGTATACATAATTGATAGTCTTTTTTATCTTGCTGTAAATCAGACTGTAGTTGATTCAATTCATTTTGTAAATCAGCAATTTTACTACTATTGTCTGTATATGTTAAACTCTGATAAAAGCTAATTGAACTTTTTGTTGAGTTAATCCGAGATTGTGTACTTGAAGAATAATCAGTACAGTATCAAAAAATACTCCCTGTCATGAGTAAGGAAGCGAGGAGAAGAAATAATTTTTTCATAAAACAATAGTTAGAATATATTTATTCTAGCTTCTTCATCGGAAAAGCAATAAAATTATCAATGATTGAATCCACCTCGTGTTCGCACGCTCTCTCTTCACTTCAGCCACCGAGGTGGGGCGGAGTGACGAAGTCATTCGCCGCGGCGGATATACGATTTTTTTTTGTCTCAACCCCCCCCTTGTCAGGGGGGAAGAAACAACTTCGTTCTTTGCTGAGTTTTGAGTTTTATGTTGTAAGTTAACCGAACCAATACATCCTTCCCTTCTGTCTGAGCTCAAACTACATTTAAAGACTCAGGGTCGAAGTCTTTCTGCTCTTTGCTCTGTGCTTTGTGCTTTTTTCAAATTCCTTCTTGATTCTTTCTACCCGAATTATCCTCATTTCAATATTTTACAGAAAAATACATTTTACGAAAATATATTGCCAATACTGTACTTATGAATAGAATAGCATACGAAATTGCCGACACTATTTTCAAACAACTTCTATGGTACACAACTACGCATTTATCGACGCACAAAACCTCTATATGGCAACTACCAAACGAGAGGATCATCCATGGAAGATTGACCTAGCGCGATTACGTATTTATCTCAGAGACAAATATCATGTCACGAAAGCATTTTATTTTCTGGGTTATGTCCAAGACAAACATGAAAGTATGTATGAAGAAATCCAAAATGCCGGATTTATTCTTGTCTTTCGTGAGCACAATCCTGCTATGATCGGTAAAAAGAAAGGCAATGTCGATTCTGATATTATTTTTTCCATTATGAAGCGCCTCTATCTCCGAGAGTTATTTGACCAAATAGTACTTGTCTCTGGTGATGGTGACTACAAAAAGCTTGTCGATTTTTTGATTGAAGAAAATAAATTCAAGAAAATTCTCTTCCCCGATAGAAAGCGCGCATCGTCACTCTATAAGAAGCTTGGTTCAGAGCTGTATGATTACATGGAAAATTTCAAAGCACACATTATGAAACAAAAAAAGGGCTCCTAAAGCACAAACACTTTTCGGATCCCTTTCGTAGTAATGTAGAGACAGTATAGCATTTTCTCGAGAAAAAGCAAATATTTTTTCGTGAGTTCTCATCAGAAACGCGACGAGTACGAATAAGTAGAAGGAAATTGATTATTTAATGACCTCGATTCTCGGGTCAAGCCCGAGAATGACGGAACGGGGTAGATTCCTGCCTACGCAGGAATAACGGGGTGAGACAACCCCTCTCCTACCCTCTTATCTCTTTTCTCTGCTTCAAAATATGTGCGATTCGTATCTCTATCTCTTTTTGCACTGCCTTGAAGTCTTTTACCTCTTCCTGAACATCTTGTGTCATAGATTGTAGCGGTTTATCGGTAAGCTGCGTGAGCTGGTATATCCAATATCCTGCTCGACGAGGGCCCACCTGATCAGCATACCGACTCTCAGCAATCTCATGAGCCATATCTGCCCAATTTTCTTTTTGCAATGCTTTGCATGCCTCCGGAAAACCAGGAAAACCAGGTGAAGGCAGGATACCCTCTTCTCCTCTCATATTATAGGAGAAATCAACCAGCATATTTTGTACCACTGGTGGCAAATCAGTGAATTTTTTCTGAAAAAGCTCTTCGTATCGGTCAGAGAGTATATTATTTCGTGTTTTATATCGCAAATCAAAGAGCTTCTTCGCGAGATCAGAGGATAGTGATTTTGTGCCTTGCAGGATATCTCGTATGGTGTCCCGAGATAATCATTCTCTCTCCATGAGTTCTGCAACATCCTCAGCGAATGTACCATACGGCCATGTAGATTTCTTTTGACCAATATCAGTACCATAGCCAATATTCCATGTACTGTATTCTGGGTCATATTTGAGGGTAGAAGTAAATCCTTCAAAAATCTGTGATAGATCTTCTCATGGTATCACTTGTTGTTTTTGAGTGCTCTCTGTTTCCGTGGCATGTATCGGATCGTGACTCGCTATGAGAATACTTGCGACCAGTATTTTGTAGGTGTTAAAAAAGGGAGATGAAAGAGATGATGAAAGAGTGTGAGGACTACATAATACTGCTCGTGGTGTATTCATGAGGATAGAGATGACAAAATAAAAACGCAGCCCAGTGGGTTGTGTGTGTGCAGGTGCACGGATGTAACACGGTATACTCTTAAAAAAAGAGGTCCGAAGTAGGGGGATATCCTATTAATAAATATCTTTTTGTCAACGTTTTTATTGTCCCCTTGGTGAGATCGGCGTTACATCACGTAGATTTTTCGGCAGCGCTGATATCTGTCTTGGTGGCACAGCTGGTCATGGAACAAGTGCTAGCGTGACTGTTCGTACCGTAGGCAGTTCGCTTGGTCTACACACATCCACATGTATTCCTGGTGTTTCATCGATTATCACTTCTACTTCTAGAGTTTCTCCTCTATGTGAAACTGGAGGTATATCTGATCCATCGATTGGTACTGGCATGGGCGGAAATCATTTTGGCTCTCCTGTATTTGCAACCTGCAATCAGATTTTCTGCACCAATGCTTTTGTGGCATCTAGAGATGATGGTATTCTGGGTAAAGTATTTTCTCAAGGTTCATATAACATAAAATTATTTTAAAAATAAAATAATATTTGTCAATAAAAT
>Ga0163150_10004568_pt1 | contig 18420 bp, 16 predicted proteins | sample OliLakLV19P2IB_FD_148628 | JGI IMG/M metagenome (GOLD analysis project Ga0163150, IMG submission 148628) | Freshwater microbial mat bacterial communities from Lake Vanda, McMurdo Dry Valleys, Antarctica - Oligotrophic Lake LV.19.P2.IB | ecosystem: Environmental > Aquatic > Freshwater > Lake >...
GGTTCTGCACGGCCGCGCACGGTGATCGCCACCGCGGCCGTGCAGAACCTATTGGGTGGCGACGAAGTGATTCGCCACAGCCGCAAGCCCGAGATCATGGCCGATGCCGCATACGTGATCCTTACGCGCAGCAGCCGCGAGTGCACGGGCAACTTCTTCGTCGATGACGACGTGCTGAATTCGGCCGGCATCACGAACCTCGACGGCTACTCGGTCGTGCCCGGCGCGGAGCTGACGCCCGATTTCTTCGTGAACGAACGAGCGCCCAAGCCGCGCTAAAGCCACCAGCCTAGCACGAACAACACGGCCATGATGGCGGCCATGAACAGCGTGATCATCATGCCCAGGCGGAGCGAATGGGCCATGATGAAGCGCATGTCTTCGTGGCGTGTCGCCGAGTAGACCAGGCTGATCACGACGATCAGCGGTACCGAATACCACATCTGCATAATTTCGGCCAGCGGCAGCACGAAGCTCAGCATCACTTGCTCGTCGGGTGCGGGGCTTTAAGGATTCGAGTCGGGTGGCTCATCATCGTCGCGCTTCGGCTCTTCCGCTTCGAGCTCCACGGGTCCGCCCCAGGCATCGTAAACGGCCAGGATATTCAGCAAGCCGGCGATCATCGTATAGACGGTGCCCAGCTCGAAATAGCGGTGCAGCGTTTTGTACCACTCGTTCAACTCCGCGGGCGTGGCCGGAGGAGCCATCACGCCACCAAACAACGGCGCCTTTCCTTGGCGAACCAGGTAGGTCTGCACCAGCGCTGGCAGCGCCGGCAGGCCGACGCCCAATTGGCAAAAATAAGGCAGCCGCTTGTCGCTCTCGGTCCACGAAGCATACACCGCGCGGCCGTCGCTAATAACCAGCCCGAAAACGAACGTGCTGAGAATGCAGATCATAAACAGCACGCCCTTGCCCGTGCGGCCTTGATAGATGTGGCCCATGCCCGGAATCAACCAACCCAGGATGGCGGCCACGACCGGATCGCGCAGGTTGATCACCTCGCCGGGCTGGGCACCAGAAATGGCAACGGCTGCTTTCGACACGTTCTCTCGACCTCGGGCAACGGCAAACGCGGGAACTAGAATCGTAACGCCATTTTACCGATTCGGTGCCATTTTACCAGATCGGCTTGCCGGGCAAGCACTTAGCGAGGTTGGCAATTAGGGACCACGCCGCTAAGGCTTTTTAACTTCGTTCGTCGTGTCTTCGTGCCGTCGTGGTCAGTTAAAGACCAGGCAAAGAACCACAACGACACCACGGAGAATAAGAATCTGGACGTTGTTTTTGCGTGATCGCTTGGATCACGGAATGCGCGGAAGCAGCGCCGCCTCTAAAAACAACAAGAAGTTGCCGTCTCGGGCCGCCGCGCTAGCGGACGAGCTGCGAGCGCTGATTGCTTTGGAGCGTGCCGGTCGAGGCCACGACCCCCAGCTCGCGATAGACGGCCTCGATCGTGTCGGCTTCGATTTGCACGAGGTTCTGACCCGCACCGGCCAGCAGGGCCAGATCGGCCAGTTGCTTGACGCGGCGCGGAATTCCGCCCGAGAGCTCATGCAGCCGCACAAGAGCCGATTCGCTGAACACGGGCGTTGCGCGGCCCGCCAGGGCCAGCGATTCCTTGACGAAGGCGATCGTGTCGTCGGCGTCCCAGCCTTCGAGGTCGATGCGCAGCTCGGCCAATTCGAGCAGCCGGTTTCCGACGCGACCCACCGCTTGCGGCTGCGCCGTCAGCACGATCGTCAGCCGCGCGTCGCGCGAAACATCGAACTGCGCGAGTCGCACGATCTGGTCGAGCACTTCGCTGCGCGCTTCGTCGACGTCGTCGAGCAACAACACCGTGGCGACTTGCTGATAGCGGTTGGCCGTGATGAAATCGGCCATGGCGCGGGCCAGCTTAAATTCGCTGACATTCGGCGGCGACTCGACGCCGAGAGACCCGGTCAATTGGTAGAGGAACTCGTACGAGCTGAGGCCCACCAGGTTCACGAGCGAGACGTGGCGCTGGACGTGGCCCAACTGCTGGGCAAAGGCCTCGAGCAACAGCGACTTGCCGCTGCCGGGCTCCCCCAACAGCAGTCCCAGCGTGCGCCGCTCTTCCACCAGGAAGTGCAAGCGGGCCAGCGCCTCTTCTTGGGAGGGGCCTTGATGAAAGTATCGCTGGTCGAGATTGCCTCGAAACGGCGACTCGCCGAGACCCCAATAGGCTTGGTACATGATTCTCTCGCGCAAAAGGACGCCACTCGCGCATGGCGCCGGACAATTCCGTATCATTGGTATCTTCGGTAGAATTGCGCCCCTTGCTTGAGGCCAAACCGGGCCCAAGCATTGCGTGCGGCGGCGCTTGGCGCTAGCCGTTTATCACGTCGTAATTGCCCGGTGCACCTGCTCTTATGGCCGATCGCTATTTTGTCGAAAAGCCGATTTCCGGCGCCGAGGCCCGGCTAGTGGGAGCCGAGGCCCACCATCTGGCTCACGTTCTGCGCGCTAAGCCGGGCGACGAGGTGACGCTGTTCGACGGCGGCGGCGCCGAGTTTCCGGCCAGGGTCGAACGAGTGGGGCGCTCGGAGATCGAGCTGGCCGTGCTCTCGCGGCAAGAGATCGACCGCGAGACGCGCGTGCGGCTGACGCTGGGAGTTGCCCTGCCCAAGGGAGATCGCCAGCGGTTTTTGGTGGAGAAAGCAGTCGAACTGGGCGTAGCCTGCCTGGTGCCGCTGCAAACCGAGCGCAGCGTCGACCGCGAATCACCTTCGGCACTCGCGCGCTTGCGCCGGGCCGTCGTCGAAGCCTCGAAACAATGCGGCCGCAACCGGCTGATGGAAATCGCCACTCCACAGAAGCTCGTCGAGTTCCTGGCAGTGCCCGCAGAGGCCAACACGGTGCGGCTGTTTGCTCATCCGGGAGCAAAGCCGCTGTATGCCACCCGTGAAACATCGCTCGCCAGTGGCGATTGCTCGAGCGTCCTGCTCGCCGTCGGGCCCGAGGGGGGATTTACGGATTCAGAATTGAACGTCGCGCTAGCCGAGCGATGGGAAACCGTGGGATGCGGCGAGCGCATCTTGCGGGTCGAAACCGCGGCGTTGGCGCTGGCCGCGGGCATCATGTTGTTGTCGTCCCGAAGTTAGGTTGGTTTGCGGCCGCGCTAGTGAACGATCGAATTCGTCGAGCACTTAAAAAGGAAACCATGACGCATGTGGAACGACATAGTCAATCATCTGAGCCTGCCGTGGAATGACATGTTTAATCACATGCTGATCCCGGAGATCTCGATCCTCGAAAAGATGTTCCGGCCGGTGGTCGTCTATTTGTTCTTGCTCATCAGTTTGCGGCTGGCCGGCAAGCGAGAGCTGGCGCAGTTGAACGCCATGGACCTGATCGTGCTGTTGACGCTGTCGAACACCGTGCAAAACGCGATCATTGGCAGCGATAATTCAGTGAGCGGCGGGTTGATCGGCGCGGCGACGCTTTTGGCTCTCAATTATTTCGTCGTGCGATTTCTTTTCAGCCACGAAAAGATCGACCGCGCCGTCGAGGGCGATGCGACCACGCTCATCGAACACGGGGAGATCTTGAATGACCGATTGGAAAAGGAATTGATCACCAAGTCCGAATTGGAAGCGGCCGCCCATAAGCAAGGCTTTTCGTCACTCGACGCAGTCGATCGGGCCGTACTCGAACCGAGCGGCGTGATGTCCTTCGTCGGCAAGCAACCGCCGGCCGAAGAGCTGCGCTACGGCGATCTGACGAAACGGCTGGATCACATCAGCCGGCAGCTTGAGGAGCTGAGAGTGAGCGTTGGACAGTCGAAACGATGAGTGCCCTCACCCAGAAGTCGGAAAAGGATCTTTTGTTTCGGACCACTGGATGTGTAAGTGCCCTCACCCCGGCCCTCTCCCAGCTGGAGAGGGAGATGTTTGTTAGAGATCGTCGGTTGCGAACGTATCGCCGTCGGTGAACTTGCCCGATTCGAAGCCGCGGCGGAACCAGCGCACTCGCTGGGCGCTCGTGCCGTGCGTGAACGAATCGGGAACGACGTAGCCGCGGGCTTGCTTTTGCAGCCGGTCGTCGCCAATCGCGGTCGCCGCGCGCAGACCTTGCTCGATGTCGCCCGGCTCCAGAATGTGGCGCGTGGCCTGTGCGTGGTGCGCCCACATGCCCGCCAGAAAATCGGCTTGCAGTTCGAGCCGCACGGATAGCTGGTTGTATTCGCGCTCGCTTACGCGCCCGCGTCGGGCGCTCACTTGCTCCGAGATGCCCAACAGATTCTGCACGTGATGTCCAACTTCGTGGGCAATGACGTAGGCTTGCGCGAATTCGCCCGGCGCGTGGAACTCGGAACGCAACTGATCGAAGAAGCTGAGATCCAGATAAACTCGCCCGTCGCCCGGGCAATAGAAAGGCCCGACCGCGGCGCTCGCGAATCCGCACGCCGACTCAACCTGCCCGCTAAACAAAATCAGTCGCGGATCGCGATAGGTCTTGCCCATTCTGCGAAACTGATCGCGCCACACGTCCTCGGTTTCGGCCAACACGATCGAGACGAACTTTTTCAGTTCGTCGTCGGCGCCTTCGGGAGCTGGACCCCGCCCCTGCCCAGCGGCCGGAGCCTGGCCGGGAATCGGATTGCCCTGCTGCGGATCCAAGAGCGGCCGCGGGTCGATGCCCAGGTACAACGCGATGACGATGATCACCAGCGTTCCCAAGCCACCGGTCATGACCATCGGTCCGCCGGGCATGCCGCGACGATCTTCGACATTGCCGCTTTCTCGTTCTCCCTCCAAACGCATGATCGTAGCCTCGCCTGCTTGGTGCACGAATCGTGGAAATGCCGCTCGACGGTCAAGATTCCACCGATTCCAGGGTCATTATTACATCGAACGCCAGGAAATGGCACTCCGCGCAAGAAAAAACAGCAGCCACCAAACGGGAGCTGCTGTTTATGGGAGTTCTGGAAAGAACGTCGGAAGGCAGGCTATTTGGCGCCCACGAGCTGGCGTTTCTTCTTCTCGGCGATGATCTCTTCCTGGATGTTCGACGGCACCCGGCGGTACTTGGCGAATTCCATCGTGAAAGTGCCTTGCCCTTGCGTCATGCTGCGCAGGTCGGTCGAGTAGCCGAAGGTTTCGGCCAAGGGAACTTCACCTTCGATCGTGGCGAACGCGCCTTTGACTTCGGTCGAAACGATCAGGCCGCGTCGGCTGGTCAATTCGCCGGCCACCGGACCCTGGTATTGCGAAGGCACCTCGATTTCGACCTTCATCACCGGTTCGAGCAGCACGGGCTTGGTCTTCAAGAACGTCTCGCGGAAACAGTTGCGAGCGCAGGTCTGGAACGCCATGTCCGAGCTATCGACGTCGTGATAGGAGCCGTCTTCGAGAATCGCCTTGACCCCGACGATCGGGAACTCGGCGACCGGACCCTTGTGGATCGAATCGCGAAAGCCCTTTTCGACCGACGGAATGTATTCCTTCGGAATACGACCGCCGACTACATTTTCCTCGAACTCAAACACCTCGGTCGAGTCCTCGGGCAGGCATTCGAGCTTGCCGACGATGTGGGCGTATTGACCCGAACCGCCGGTCTGCTTCTTATGCTTGAAGTTGTACTCGGCGGTCTTGGTGGGTGCTTCGCGATAGCTGACCTTCGGCGCGCCGACTTCGACCTGAACGCCGTACTCGCGGCGAATCCGCTCGACGTAGATATCCAAGTGCAACTCGCCCATGCCGGCGATCACGGTTTCAGAGGTTTCTTCGTCGGTCATGACGCGGAACGTCGGATCTTCGCGGCGGAACCGGTGCAGCGCCTTGCCCATCTTGTCGGCGCCTTCGCGCGACACGGGGTTGATGGCCATTTTGATGACCGGTTCGGCGATGAACATGCTTTCCAGCGTGCAGTACTTGCGCTCCGAGGCGAACGTATCGCCGCTGGCGCAGTCGATGCCCAACACGGCCACGATATCGCCGGCCGAGGCCGTGTCGATTTCCTGCCGCTTGTCGGCGTGCATCTTCACGATCCGGCTGAAGCGCTGCTTCTGGTCGGTACGCTGGTTGTAGTACATCTCGCCCTTGGTGATCGTTCCCTGGTAGATGCGGATGAACGTCAACTGGCCAAACGCGTCTTCCACCAGTTTGAAGGCCATGCCGACAAACGGTTTCGAAGGATCGGCGTCGAGCGGGAAGTCCTGCGTCGGGTCGTCATATCTCTTCGCCTTGACCGGGTGATCCAGCGGCGAGGGCAAATAGCGAACGATCGCATCCAACAACAGTTGAACGCCCTTGTTGCGATAGGCCGTGCCCATGAACACGGGCGTCAGATCCTGCGTTTGCACGGCGTCGCGCACCAGGTTGTGAACCAGATCTTCGGAGACCGTCTCTTCGGAGAGCAGCAGCTCCATCAGCTCGTCGGAATACATCGACAAGCCTTCGAGCATGTGCTGGCGAGCCTTGACGGCGGCATCTTTCAACTCGGCCGGAATCTCTTCGACGCGAACGTCTTCGCCGTTGGCGCCATCGAAGTAATTGGCCTTCATCGTGATCAGGTCGATCATGCCCTCGAAGTTGTCTTCCTTGCCGATCGGCCATTGCATGAGCACGGCGTCGCAGCCCATTTTTTCGCGCACTTGGGCCACGACTTTTTCGCAGTCGGCGCCGATGCGGTCCATCTTGTTGATGAACGCCAGGCGGGGCACATGATAGCGCTTCATCTGGCGATCGACCGTGAGCGACTGGCTTTGTACGCCACCGACGCCGCACAGCACCAAAATGGCTCCGTCGAGGACGCGCAAGCTGCGTTCCACTTCGACCGTAAAATCGACGTGCCCAGGCGTATCGATGAGGTTGATGGTATGCTCTTGCCACTCGACGGTGGTGGCGGCGCTGGTGATCGTAATCCCGCGCTCGCGCTCTAGGTCCATGTAGTCCATCGTAGCGCCATCGCCACCGCCTTTGACTTCGTTGATGCGGTGGATGCGCCCGGCGTAAAACAGGATCCGCTCGCTCAGGGTGGTTTTACCCGAGTCGATGTGGGCCGAGATACCAATGTTTCTAAGTTTCGACAGGTCCATAGGGAATCTCGAGATTCGCTCTGAAAATAGGGTGCTGAACAGGCCAGCGCAAACGTGCTGGCCGCTTGACAACTAAGAGGGATAAACCGCTTTGGGCAGTCCCTGCTGAACGCCCACAGCGTCGCCGGGGAATGGCTGCTTGCTGGGTAGTTTAGACCTTCATCTTACGTACAAATCGGCTAATCGCAAAGGCCAAATTAGTCCTAAAGCTCGACCCAGACGCAAAAACCAACCAATAACACACACCTTCTCACGATCAAGTGCAGCAAGGGTGCCGTCTGGACAGGTGGTCGGTTTGACTTATCTCCTTGGCAAAATTAGCCTTGGTGTCCATGTCAAATCTCACACCGAATACCGACGACGTCTCAAAAGCGAACACGCCGCTAGCTGCTTACATAGTGAACCCTGCGAGTCCAATCCGCCCGCTTCCCATCTGGCTTAGCCGCAATCCTTGGCTAACTTTTGTGCTCCCCTTTGCCGTGTTCATGGCCGTCGGCTCGTTCGAGCCGACACCGGAAAAGCCGTTCGAGCTGTTTGGTTTCACGATCGAGTATTCGGCCTACCCGGTGGTGTATTCGGTCAAGATTTTTCTGACCATGCTGGCCATGGCGGCCGTCTGGCCGGGTTACCGGCAGTTCGCATTTCGCGTCTCGCCGCTGGCTATCCTGGTCGGCGCCGTGGGCGTGGTGTTGTGGGTTGGAATCACGAAGCTTCAGTTGGAGTCCCGAATGCTCACACCGCTGGGCCTGGGTTGGCTGGTCGACTTTGGCACGCGCAGCGCCTTCAATCCGCTAGCGGCCTGGCCGGACCAACCGCTGTTGGCCTACGGTTTCTTGTTGGTGCGTTTTTGGGGATTGGCCATCGTGGTGCCGGTGATCGAAGAGTTCTTCCTGCGCGGGCTGGTGATGCGGTACGTCGTCGACCCCGATTGGTGGAAAGTGCCCTTCGGAACCCTCACGACAAGCGCAGCCGTCGTCGGCACTTTAGTGCCGATGGCCATGCATCCCGCCGAACTGCTGGCCGCGGCTGTCTGGTTTACGTCGATCACCTGGCTAATGTTCAAGACAAAAAACATCTGGGACTGCGTCGCAGCCCATGCGGTGACCAACTTGTTGCTGGGCGTGTGGGTGGTGGCCAGCGGAGAGTGGCACTTGATGTAGACGGGGGATGCGGACCGGTGGAGACGAGTCTTGTCACTTGGTCTCGCCCAGGCCGCGCTCCGCTCCCTCGGCCTCAGTCAGGATCTCAGTCCGCAGATCGCCGTAGAACACGCGGTAGCCTTTGGGATCCCACGCGTTCCACCAGAGCAAGACCTTGAGTTTGTCGTGAGGTCCGACCTTCAGTCCCTCATAGCCCACGGAGTACTTGTTGCGAAGTGTTCTCGCGATCAAACCAAGTCCGACCGTGGCTTGCTGAATCTGACGAAACTTTTTGTCCTGCGTCCACTGGGCCTGCGGCGGCCCCGTGAAACCAGCCAGCTTCAGCATCTCATCGCGGATCGCCTCTGCGTCGAATTTCGCCACGCGGGGATAGTGGCCTCCGCTCAAGTCCGCGTAGAGCGCAAGTGCTTCGGCGATCTGCGCCAGTTCCTTCTCGCTCCTGGGTGGAGTCGTATCCACATAGCCGGGCGGCGGCGCCTGCTCGAATAACTTTGGGTCCAACGCGATATTCCAGCGGCAATCCGTGACGCGAAAGAATTCCGGCCCGGTATCATTCTTAAGCGTGTTAGTAAACTCCAAAGGTAGATCTGTGTCCGGATCGATCCAGACCTCCAGCACATCAAGCGCGCTCGGCGGAGCGGGGTTCTTGATCGACATCATGTAGCCGCGGGCGGTCTTCCCCTGAATCGCTTTGGTTCCCAAATCGCGGATGACTTCGCCCTTTTCTTCTCGTACCATCCTGAGCTGATTGATGGCACTATAGACGGGTATATCCTTGGATTGCATTTCCGGCAGCCAGGCAAACGTCTTGGCCAAATGGTCGATGAAAATGCCCGGCTTGCCCGCCGGATAAACCTCGCTGTAATGCGCTAGCGTCTCGATCTTTTGTTCGCCAGGCGCCGGCTCTTCGATTTGCACGATCTGCTCTTCCAGAGACACGGAGCCTGGGGCCAGCCAGTAGGTCATACCCGTTCGGTTCACGGTCGTGGGGCGTGTGTTGCCTTCTCGAACGAAGGTGTTTCTCGTCGACAGTCTGAAGCTGTACGACGTCACCTCTCGCAACCGCTGGACCATCCGTTCCATCGCCGACAGAGGGGCCGCCGAATTCAACGCCAAGAGCACCAGCGTCAATCCAACGACTGTCGACAGGCCGATGGTCCCCACGGCGAGACGCTGCGTCACGCTGAGATTCCGAAACTTGAATCTCCGCGGCTTGCTGTCGGTAGCCCGGCGCGAGTGCTGAGAATTTGACTCGCGATCACGCGTGGCGCGCTCGACGAACTCGATAGTTTCATTAATGGACGGTCCCGGCGGCACCTGCATCCGCTGAAACGCGTCTACGAGTTGCGAGATCGGGTCGCCAGAGTCGGAGAAATTGTTTGTCACGGCGATTCTTCCGAAATGGGTTTTGGGTCAAAGGATGGGCCGAGGGCAGTTCGCAAACTCGCCGCGGCGCGATGGACAAGCACGCGCACATGGCCAGGCTCGAGGCCCATCAACTCGGCGACTTCGTTGGGGCTCAACTGCTCCAAATGACGCAGCCAAAAGGCCTCTGCCTGTTGCTCGGGCAACGTAGCTAGCACCTGACGAACTTGCTCCAACAGTTCTTCGAGTTGGGCTTGCGCGTCGGGCGACTCGACCGTGGATCGGCCACTTGAAACCAGGTCCAAGTTGCCAGACGTCTCCACACTGGCATAGCGCTGTCGAAGCCGGTCGATTGCTCGGCGGGTCGCAATCCGCACGAGCATCGCTCGCCAGTGGCCTATGTCTTCATTGCGGGAGATACGTAGTGCGGCCAGAAATGTTTCCTGGTAGCAATCGAGCGCATCGTCGTGCCTTCCGAGCAGCCGGAAGGCAGTGCGCCAAACGACGTCCGAATGTGCTGCGATGACCGCGTTAAAGTCGCTCATCAGTACCGATGTCTGGGCGCGAATGTCTGGGGGATGTGTCTGGCGAACGGGATTCGTGGATTGCACGCATATAGTCGCTCATCCCGAGGTTCCGTTACAGACACCACGGGAAAATCTGGCGATGACGGCTTATGAGACCGGTGGCGGGGCGACGTAGGGAGCATCGCCCGCCAGTTTCTCGAGCGGCACGCGCATTCCCGTGGCCACCCATTCGGCAATTTTCGCTACCAGCAAGTTGCGGCCTGCGCGGTCGCCGGTAAGCTCCAGGAACGCGTCGGCGGCGCGCAGCCGCATCAAACCTTCCTCCAGGAAATGCTCCAGGCTGTAGTGCGCGGCCTGGTACTGCTTGCGGCGGGCAACATTGAACTCGCTGATGACCTGCGGCACGTGCTGGTTGGGCGTTCGCCGTGCGATGCACAGCAGAAACAGCAAGTCCGCGCAGTAGCTCAAGTTGTCTTCACCGAAATGGATGTTGCCTCGCAGCACGTCGGCATGAAACAGATTAGGTCCGAGACTGTGAAACACATTGCCGAGCTTGGCGATGTCGATGAGCGCCTGAACCGGCGGGACGAGAAAGGGAGAATCGACTTTCGACCACGTCTCCCGTTTCTCTTGCCAGGTGTTCTCGACGTTGAACGTAATGAATCGAGCCTCTGGAAACTCGTGGATCGTGCGACGACACAGCGCTAGCGACTCTGGCTTGTGAACGTCGCCGGCGACCAGGTACTTCATCCAGGTGCTGCCGCTCTCGACGAAATGGCTGGCGCAGAATTTCCAGTTTCCGACCCGGCCGAGTGACTTTTCGTGGCGGACGATTTGCACTCTTGGGCCAGTGAGAGCCCGCAGCGCCGCGCTATGAGGTTCGGCCGAGGCGTTGTCGGAGATGACCACGTCCCAATCGGGAAGCGAGGCCAACGATTCCTGAACGAAGTGGCTGTCGTTGTACGAAGGGATGTAACAAACGATGTCGCTCATCGGGCACGCTCAAGTGGCCCCCGAGACAGTTCATTACCGACACCAGCCGCTACTGGTCAAACCACTTTCTGAACATCCGTTTGGTGGTTTCTCGTCCCGCGCGCCCGATCGACGTCGTCAGCGGAATTTCCTTGGGGCAGACGGCGACGCAGTTTTGGGCATTGCCGCAAACTTGAATTCCGCCCGGCTCCATCAGGTCGTCCAGCCGCGAGTCGGCATTCAGCTCGCCCGTCGGATGCATGTTGTAGTAGATCACCTGGCTGATGGAGTGCGCGCCGACGAAATGGACGTCGTACGTGGCGTTTTCTCGGACTGTAAACTCGGCGTCCGTCTCGCCGGGGTGGCGCGTGACTTCAACTTTTCCATATTGCGGACACGCTTCGAGACAACAGCCGCAACTCATGCACTGGCTGAGCGGATAGGAAAGCTCCTGCTGGGTATCCGACTGTCGCGGCCCAGGGCCCATATCGTAATAGCCGTCGACCGGAATCCAGGCTTCGAGCTTTTCCAACGCCCGAAACAAGCGCCGGCGGTTGACGCATAAATCGCGTACGACCGGGAATTTGCTCATCGGCTGCAGTTCGATTTCGTCGGGATGATCTTCTAGCAGCTTCTCGACCAGAGCCGAACAAGCCTGGCGCACCTTCCCGTTGATCACCATTGTGCAACTGCCACAGACCTCTTCCAGGCAATTGGCGTCGTAAGCCACGGGCGCGACTTTCTTGCCCTCGATGGTTTCGGCCTGGGCGGCGATGCGCTGCAGCACGCTGGTCACGTTCATGTCGGGCTCGTGAGCCAGGCGGTGCCGTTCCCAATAGCTGGGTGCGTCGGGGGAGTCCTGACGAAGCACGCGCACCTCGAATGTGGAGCGGCCGGCCTCGTGTCCGTTGTCGTGAGAATCACTCATGATTTGCTTGTCAGTTATAATCCGGGGCGCGTGGGTCGATATTGATCGAATCTTGCTTTAGTGAACGGCTGCCGGCTTGGCGGCGGGTTTCGACGTAGCGCCGTTGCCCGGTGCCCCGGCCGATTTGGCGGCTTGCCGGCTCTTCCAAACTTCCTCGATGATGTCGGCTCCCACCAGTCCATAGAGTCGCGGGCGGGGTGGAATCAGCGAGGTATCCACGTCTTCATAGCTCAGCACGACGTCGCCATTGTTCACGGTCGCAATGGTTGACTTGAGCCACTTTTGCGTATTGGCTTCGAAGCGGTCGCACCACTGTTCTGCCTGACGCTTAAGCTCGGCCGGATTGGCGCCGTCCAAGCCGGGCATCGAGAACTCGGGCTTGAAGTGCGCCCCGCGGCATTCGTCGCGCGCGAGCGCGCCTTGGACAATCGCCTTGGCAATCGGGAACATGTCTTTGAGCGACTGCGTGAACACCACGTTCTGATTCGTCCAGTGTCCGGTGTCCGAAAGCGAGCAGCGTTCGGCCCGTTCGGCCAATTCGTTGACGGTGGCAAGCGCCGCGGTCAAAGGCGCGTTCAAGCGCACGACGGTGGCGGCCTTGGTCATCACGTGGCCCAATTCCTGATGCAGCAGATACGGGTTCTCGCCGCCCGAGGGGCGCTTGAGCAACCGGTCGTACTTAGCCTGATGCTCTTTGCGTGCTCCGTCGAAGAGCGAGCTTGGCAGGCTTTCGGCGGGTTGCTTCGAGCCCTTCAGCAGATTGACGATGCCAGGCGCCGTGATCAATCCGCTGAAAATGCAGCTCAACAGCGAGTTGGCGCCCAGGCGGTTGGCGCCGTGATATTGATAGTCGCATTCGCCGATGGCGTAGAGATTGGGAATGTTGGTTTGCTGATTCTTGGGCGAGCCGGGCACCAGACCGCCCGAGGCGCTGCGATCGTAGTCGACCCACAAGCCGCCCATCGAGTAGTGGACCGCCGGGAAAATCTTCATCGGCACTTCGCGCGGATCGACGCCTTGGAACTTCTCGTAGATCTCGAGGATTCCGCCGAGCTTAATATCCAGCGTGTGCTTGGGAATGTGCGTCAGGTCGAGATAGACCGCGAGACGGTCTTTCTCAACGCTCAAATTCTCGTAGGTGCAGACGTTGAAAATCTCGCGCGTGGCGATATCACGCGGCACCAGGTTGCCGTACTTGGGATAGCGCTCTTCGAGGAAGTAGTAGCGCTCGTTTTCGGGAACATCTTTGGCCGGTCGCGGATCCTGCGGTTTGCGCGGAACCCACACGCGGCCCCCTTCGCCGCGAGCGCTCTCGCTCATCAGCCGCAGCTTGTCGGCGCCCGGAATGGCCGTGGGATGGACCTGAATGAATTCGGCGTTGCCATATTTGGCGCCGGCCTGAAAGGTTCGGCTGGCTGCCGCGCCGGTGCAGACCATCGACATCGTCGAGCGGCCGTAGATCAGTCCGCAACCGCCCGAAGCGATCACCACCGCGTCGGCCGGGAACGCACGAATTTCCATCGTGACCAGGTCTTGCCCGATGACGCCGCGGCAAACGCCGTTGTCGTCGAGCACCGGTCCGAGATAGTCCCACGTTTCATACAGTTTGACTTTGCCCTCGACGCTCCACCTGCGCACCTGGTCGTCGAGCGCGTAGAGCAATTGCTGCCCGGTGGTCGCTCCGGCAAAGGCGGTGCGCTTGAACAATGTGCCGCCGAAACGACGTTGATCGCGAAAGCCTTCGGGCGTGCGATTGAACGGAACGCCCAGCCGATCCATCAGGTCGATGATCTTCGGCGCCCAGTCGGTCATTTCTTTGACCGGCGGCTGGTGTTGCAGAAAATCACCGCCGTAGACGGTGTCGTCGAAGTGCAGATACTCGCTGTCGCCCTGCTGGCGCGTGACATCGTTGACGCTATTGATTCCGCCCTGGGCACAAACGCTGTGAGATCGCTTGACCGGCGTCAGGCTCATCAACTCGACTTGCACGCCCAACTCGGCCAGCTTCATGGCGGCCGACAGACCGGCCAGCCCGCCACCGACGATCATCACCTTCTGGTTTGCCATGAAACAACTCGATTCGTGCTAACAGAAAAAAGCTAGTTGCCTGTGATGTGAATAGTGCCCATGCCTACTTGGTCAAAGGGCTCAACTGGTCGGCTCCGCCCTCGGGTGGCTGGCCCACCGCTTCGTTTTGCAGTTTCTTCAGTTCCTCGCGCTGCGACATCATCGCGTCTTCGATGCGGCGCGCCTTTTCGATATCGACGCGGGTCATGCCTCCCAAGGCGCTCAGGCCGACTACCGCCAGCGTCACGCCGACGATCACGCTGACCCAACTCGCGCGCTTCTGGGCTTTCGCGCTGGTCCACAAACCCCAGGTGATGCCCTGGGTCCACAATCCGTTGGCAAAGTGATAGACGATCGACAGCATGCCGACGGCGTAGAAAATCTGAATCCACAGCGGTTGCAGCGCCGCGGCGGTCGAGCTGGCGGCATGTTCGGGATCGAAGCTCGCGCCCCCCATTTCCTTGAACGGGGCGCCGGCCAGGTGGTGCAGTTGAATCACGTGGACCACGATGAAGATGAACGCGACGATGCCCGTGCCCCGCTGCAGGGTGTAGCGAATGTTGCTGGCATACGGGTAGTGGTTCGTATTCGGCAAGGCTCCGCTGATGATCAGCCAGCCCACCCCGGCATGGAACAGTAGGGGCAGGAAGATGAACGTCCATTCGACCAAAGGCAGCACGATGCCCAGCGAGTGGATGCGATCGACTTGCTCTTGAAACGTCATCGGCCCGTTGATGATCGACGCATTGGTCAGCAAGTGGACGACCAGATAGGCCCCGATGGGAACCAGGCCGCTCAAGGAGAAAAGCCGGTAAATGACAAACTGATTTCGGACGAGAAACGAGGGGCGCTGGGCGACGAAGGGGGCGGCCGGAGCGGACGAAGTTTCCACGAGGATTTCCCTGAGATACTTGCTCTCGGTGCGAGCAAGGTATGAGTGAGAAACAGCTTAAAGCATTAGTAGTATAAGGCGGCTAGCACGGCTGACAAGCCGCATTCAGTCGCAGCCCGCAATCTGTCGGAGCGGTTGTTTTGAGCGGCGGAAACCTCAGAAAATCACCAGGTGTCGAACATGGTTGCAAGGCAGCCCGACGCCTAATTGCGGCAACTGCAACCGCGGGAACGGAGGAGTGCAAGAGCTGCAAAAGGCGCTTTGGGTTTCGCGTGATCAAAAGTGCATTCCGGCATCGAAAGGTCGGAACCGGACCGCAGCAAGTCGACTCGTCGGATCTGCCTAATTGGCAGCTATTCTTCGGCCCGCTGCCAATTTCCAAGGCATCCTATCTTATCTATGGCTACCTGGCCGATTAATATATAAGGCTAGCGTTATCAATGTGTTAAATGCGGCCGCTCGAGGGCTTGGCGCAAGCCAGGCGGGCGAACGGTATCTCAATTGCATCAATGGGTTAGCAGGGCTCGATTTGTCAGGTTTTGTATCGCCGACAAAAGCCCTTGGGAAGCTCGAAACATGCGTCTGCAGTTGCCCTCTTTGCTGATTACCGACGACGACCACGATTTCCGCGAGACCCTGCGGTTCGTGTTTGAAACTCGGGGTTTTCGCACGCTTATGGCGGGCGATGGCGAAGAGGCCCTCGACATCGTGCGCAGTCAAGAAGTGCACTTGGTGCTGCTCGACATGCACATGCCCAAGCTCACCGGGCTGGAGACTTTGCGGCAGGTCAAACGATTCAAGTCCCGCTTGCCATGCATCCTGCTTTCAGCCGGCCTGGACGACAGCCTGATCCAGCAGGCCCAAATGGCCGAAGCTTTTTCGGTGCTCGCGAAGCCGATTAGCCGCAAAACGCTGACCAACACCGTCGACGCCGCCATGCGCCGCATCTATAACTGGGAAAACAGCGCAAGCGACCCGTCGGTTTAATATTTTCAGCCGCTTGCGCGGCTTGTCGCTCACACGCTCTCGGCTTGCTGTTCGCCCTCGGCTCGCTCGATCGGCTCTGCCGCCGCGACTCGCTTGCGCTCGGTTTGGGTGCCGGGCACGATCTGCGGGCTGGGTGAATTGGCGTCGATGATCGATTTTAGCTCGTCCGAATCGATCACTTCTTTCTCGATCAGCCGGGCGCTTAAAGCCTCGAGCGAGGTCATCCTGGTTTCCAGGATATGCCGCACCTTCTCCAGCGACTCGTCGATGATTCGCTTGACCTCCTGGTCGATTTCCCGCGCGGTCTGCTCGCTATGGCTGTGCTCGCGTTGGAAGTCGCCGCCGGTGGCCAAGAACGGGCTGCGCGAGCTCTCGCGATAGTTCACCCGGCCCAAGCGGCTCATGCCATAGTCCATGATCATGCTGCGTGCGATGGCGCTAGCACGTTCCAGGTCGTTTTGCGCCCCGGTCGAGACGTCCTCGAACACCATTTCCTCTGCGCACGTGCCGGCCAGCAGCACCTGAATGCGGCTTTCCAGCTCGCCTTGCGTCATCAGATAGCGATCTCCCTCGGGCCGCTGCAGCGTATAGCCCAGCGCCGCCAGTCCGCGCGGAATGATCGACACTTTGTGGACCGGATCGGTATTCGGCAGGCTATAGGCCACCAGCGCGTGTCCGGATTCGTGGTAGGCGACGCGCAGCTTTTCGTCGACGTGAATGATGCGTTGTTTCTTTTCCAGCCCCGCCGTGACGCGCTCGACGCCGTCGTTGAACTCGTCCATGCCGACGCTCGACTTGCCCTTGCGCGCGGCCAGCAGGGCGCCTTCGTTCACCAGGTTCGCCAGGTCGGCCCCGACGAAGCCCGAAGTGATCGCCGCGACTTCGCGCAGATTCACTTTTTCGTCAAGCTTGACGTTTTGGACGTGGACTTTCAGAATCGCCTCGCGTCCCCGCACGTCGGGCCGGTCGACCAGCACATGGCGGTCGAAACGCCCGGGTCGCAATAGCGCCGGGTCGAGCGTTTCCGGTCGGTTCGAAGCGGCCAGCACGATCACGCCGCTGTTCGAGTCGAAGCCGTCCATCTCGACCAACAGCGCATTGAGCGTTTGTTCGCGCTCGTCGTGGCCGCCGACAATGCTCGAGCCGCGGGTCTTGCCCAGGGCGTCCAGCTCGTCGATGAAAATGATGCACGGCGCTTTGGCTTCGGCTTGCTGAAACATATCGCGCACGCGGGCAGCGCCCACGCCGACGAACATTTCGACGAAGTCGGAGCCGGACAGACTGAAAAACGGCACGCCCGCCTCGCCTGCGATGGCCTTGGCCAGCAGCGTCTTGCCGGTGCCCGGCGGGCCCACGAGCAGCAGGCCCTTGGGAATCCGGCCGCCGAGGATCTGATATTTTTCCGGAGTACGCAAGAACTCGACGACCTCGCGCAGCTCTTCGACCGCTTCGTCGATACCGGCGACGTCGTCGAACGTGACCCCCAGGTCTTCCTGTGCATACATTTTGCCTCGGCTGCGGCCGAAGGCCATCGGCGAGCCGGCTCCGCCCAACCGGCGCATCATGTAGAAGATGAACACGACACAGAGGCCGGTGAGCACGAGCATCGGAACGTACGACCGCCAGGCGCTCGGGCCGTCGGAATTATCGAAGTGGATGCCCCCCTTCTCTTCCAACAAGAGCGCCAGCCGATTGTCCATCGGTCGGAGGTTGGTCAGAAACGTCACGACGGCTGGCTTTTCGCCGGGCACCTCGCGCGAAACTTTGCCGGTGACCTCGTAGCTGCCGATCTTGATTTCCTTCGGGTCCGAAAATCGTACGAGATGTTCTTTTTCGCCGGTGCCAGTCGGAACCTCGATAAAGTTCTTGCCGTCTTTGCTGTCGGCAATCTTGATCAGTTGCAGCAGATCGCTGTACTGAATTTTCACTTCCGTGCCATTGGTCAACAGGCCGACGGTCAGCAGCGTGACGACGCCCAGAACCAGCAGAAACCAAACCACATTGTTGTTGATTCCAGCGGCCTTCTTGTCGGATGACTTGCGGAAAGGGTCTTTGTCGTTCTTCATCAATAGACTCTCAGAGGAGAAATTGCGACGGCGAACAGAGCCCGGGTGGAATCCACAGGGGGAAACTTGTGGCGGGCGAGCAACGTAGAAACCGCCGGCGCCCACGCTTGCTGGCGTTAACGGCCTAAAGCGAGTATCTATCCATAGTATGTCGATCATTTTCAAAATACAACGAGTCGCTTTGGGGCTGTTTCGACTCCCCGTGATTCGGATGCTCCCGTTGTGAACTGGGGCCGTTTCGCTTTAGAATGCAATTCTCGCGACCAAGGCCGTTTTTCTCGGCGAATCGTCGAGGGGCCGCGATTTCTTCCCTCGGCACCAAACCCGCGTCCGAGGGGAATGATGTTAAAAGCGCAAACAGCAAATTCCCTTGCTCGCCAGCAACCCATACAC
>Ga0163150_10004573_pt1 | contig 18415 bp, 12 predicted proteins | sample OliLakLV19P2IB_FD_148628 | JGI IMG/M metagenome (GOLD analysis project Ga0163150, IMG submission 148628) | Freshwater microbial mat bacterial communities from Lake Vanda, McMurdo Dry Valleys, Antarctica - Oligotrophic Lake LV.19.P2.IB | ecosystem: Environmental > Aquatic > Freshwater > Lake >...
TCCGTGATGTTGGGGGCGCTTGCATGCGCGATGTTGGCGCTGATGGCGGCGCGCGCATTGGGTGCCCGGCCCGGGGGGATTACGGCGGCGTGCGGGGGCGTGGGCGCGGGCTTGCTGTTTGCACTGACGCCGGCGTGGTCCAACGCGGTCGCGAGCAATTCGCCGGCAATGGTAACGGTCCTGCTGTCGCTGATCGGCCTTGCATTTGTTCAGCACGCGATCGAAACACGTACCGCGGGCTGGCTTGCGTATGGAGGATTGGCAATCGGGTTCGCCACGGCGAATGATCCATCGTTCGCAATACTTTTTGTGATCGCGCTGTTGGCGGCGCTTGGGACGCTGGGCGAGCGTATATCGGTCGCGCGCGTGTTTGCGCCTTTGCTGTGCGGTTTTGCGGCGCCGGTGCTTGTGCCGTTTGCGCGCTCGCTGGTGTTAGGCGAAGGGTTGGACGGTTTTCTAGCGCACGCGATGGCGACGGCTTATCCCACGATTGGCGACGGCGTGCCCCGGCTGGGGTTTGGCCTGGAACTCCGCCCGCAATTTTCCTGGGTCATGCTTGGCGCTACCCTTGCCGGCATGACGGCCTTGTTTACACCGGGCATGCGCGGCGCCGCAACTACGTGGGCATTGTTGTTCCTGGCGATGGGGCCTTTTTGGCCGATGCTTACGAACCAACGGAGTTCGGCATACGTCTTACGGGACACGGATGCAGCGACTTCGATTGCAAGCGCGGCGGTGTGCATTGGCGCGGTTTGGGGTTTGGCGTGGCTGGCGCGAGTTCTTGCGCGGCGGGACCGTGGCGCAACGATCACAGCGTTAATGGCGTGCGGCGTTGCCATTATGGTTGGCGTGCAATACGCCGCGCTACCCAAGCGGGACGCGGCTCGCGCGGATGCGCTTGCGCGGAGTATTTTTGCGGACTCCGGAACTAACGCGGTAATCGTTACGGGTGACGCGCGAACGACTTCGCTGTTGCGGACTATCCAACTTGCGCGCGGCGTGCGACGTGACCTCGCCGTGGTTTCTGTTCATGCGCTCGAACAACCCGAATGGCGCGCTCGGCTCGCCGCAACGTACCGGGACGAACTGCGCGTCGTCACGGACTTCCCGCCGGACAACGCGTGGACGCGGTGGCCCGTGGAGCGCCCCAACGAGTTCGGTCTGCTCAACGCCACACTTCGGGACGGCGGGTTGCAGGAAGGCGATTTTCGCGATCTGCTGCTATGGGAATTCATGCGGGACAACTTTTCGGCGCGGCCAATCCTTTTCGCGGGCGTAACGTCGGCGTGGCTAACCGCGCGCGGCAAGCCCGTGGGGATGCTGTTGGCTTATCCGCGCGAGGGCGCTGGTGAGGGGAATGCGCTGGCGCTGGTGACAGCCGCTGGCGCGTTCGACACGGACCAGGAGATGGCCGCGACCAACCTGAGTCTGTTGCTACCCCTCGCGGAAGCGAGCAGACGGCAAAACGATGTGCCCCAGGCGGAAAAGCTCGCCGCATTGGCGCGCGAAAATGGGCCAAATAACGCGGGCGCGTGGCTTTCCTCGGCACGAGCGGCGGCGCGGGGCGGCCGGCGCGAGCAGGCGGTGGCGTTTTCGGCGCGCTATCTTCGCATGGCGAACAATCCACGCGAAATGAAAGACTTCTTGGGGCTGATCGAGGAGGACTTGCAGCGGAACGCCCTGGCGGTGGAATTCAGCACGGCGGCAATTCAAACCGAGGTGAACGATGCCACGCGCATGCGGCGCGACCAACTTGCGGAAATGCTTTGGGGACTGGACGAGTTGTCCGTGCTTGCCACGGGCTACGACGTGGCAATGCAAATTGGTCCTGGAGATTTTGAACTACTTTATGAGCGCGCGGCGGTAAACGCACAACTGGGCGAGCTGGACATCGCGCGCGCATTGGTTGGCGAAGCGGTGAAGGTAGACTTTCAGAAAGTGTGGTCTCGCATGCAATGGGACGGGCGTTTTTACCTTCTTGAAGTGAAGCGGCCCGAGTTTACTCCCGGGACGCGGGGGTAGAGCAGCGCGCGCTGCACCGTAACCATGCACGAAACCCACGACACCACGGTGCGCGCGACGGTGCGGTATGTGGGCGCAGCGTTTGCCGGTTGGCAGGTTCAACCCGCCCAACGCACGGTGCAGGGCGTCATTGAATCCGCACTGGCCCGGATAGCGGGAAAACCTATACGCGTGCATGGCGCCGGACGCACGGACGCCGGCGTGCATGCCCTCGCGCAGGTCATGTCGTTTCACTGGGATGCCAGGACGGACCTGGACAAACTCGGCCGGTCGTTGTCCAAAATGCTCGCGCCGGATGTGCTGGTTTCTGAACTCGCGATTGCGCCGCGCGATTTTCATGCGCGCAAATCCGCGACTGGCAAGGTGTACGCATATACATTCTCGACTGCGCGCGATCCCGATCCGTTTACCGCGCCGTTCGCATGGACGGCCCCGAACGGCGTGGACCTGGAGCGGTTGCGGAGTTTGTGCGCGCAATTCGAGGGCAAGCTCGATTTCGCGGCGTTCCAGTGCGCGGGGGTCGAGAAAGAATCCACCGTCCGAACACTATTTTCCGTCCAGGTGGCCCCCGGCGGCGTAATCGCGCCGTCCGACGCAGCGGGCCTATACCACATCACGTTTCACGGCGACGGATTCCTGTACAAAATGGTGCGCAACATTACCGGCACTCTCATTGACGTTGCCCGCGGCCATCTGCCCGAATCGCGCATCAATGAGATGCTCGCTTCGCCGGGTCCGTACCGGGGATTTACCGCCCCCGCGCTGGGTCTAGCGCTGGTGCGCGTCGAGTATGGGGCGCATGCGCCACCGCAGTATTCGCTTCAAAGCGTGCAGCGGTACGAATGGGTTTTCGGAGAGAATTTTTTGAGTTCCAGCGGCGCGGACGTCGCCCGCGTTGGCGCTGCGATGTTAAAACTTGCTCCGGGACTGCGGGTGCTTGATGTTGGAAGCGGATTGGGCGGTGCGGCGTTCCACTTCGCGGAAGCCCACGGCGCGCATGTTACGGGTTTCGATGTGTTGGAAAGCATGACGGTAGAGGCGCGGGCGCGCGCGGACCGGCGATCATGCGCGCTGGTGGAATTCGAGACGGGCGATGTGCTGGCGGCGCCTATCGCGCCAAACTCGTTCGATGCCGTGTACAGCAAGGATTCATTTCTGCATATCGCGGACAAGCGCGCGTTGGCGGCGCGCTTGTTTCGAATCCTGAAACCGGGAGGCAGGTTGTTCTTCGCAGATTACCTTCGCGGGCCGCATACATCCTGCGCGGAATTTGAAGACTATGTTTCGGAATCGGGTTACCATTTGGCCACCGAAATGGAATACCGGGCGTTGCTCGAGGAAACGGGGTTTGAAGAAGTCGCCCACGCGAATCTGACCACCGATCTGCGCGCGCTGTTGCTGGCGGATATTGCGCGCATCGAGTCACAGGAGGCCGGCGGGGTGATCGGGGGCGCGGACCGGGAGTATCTCGCGGACCGGTGGCGCCTGAAAATCCGGTGTTGCGACGCCAACGCGATGCGGTGGGGTTGGTTCTCCGCGCACAAGCCAATGGCGGCGAGTTGAGACGGTGAATGGAGGCGAGGGGATGTACCCCGTGATCGATTGATTCCGGCCGCGGCACAATTTAGACTGGCCTGAATCAATCCCCGGCCCCAACCGGCATTGCGCGATGCGCGGAGGACCCATGAGCAAAGTACTTGTACCCCTTGCAGATGGCTTGGAAGAAATCGAAGCAATTACGATCATCGATCTGCTACGGCGCGCGGAAATTGACGTCGTCACCGCATCCTTGACCGGTGACACCGTGAAAGGAAGTCACGGCATCGTCATTACCGCTGACACAACCCTCGACGTCGCCTTGAATAGCGACTATGACATGGTCGTACTGCCCGGCGGCATGCCCGGCGCCGAGCACCTCGACCAGGACAAGCGCGTGCACGCGTTGCTGCACAAGATGGCCGACAGCGGGAAATTCACCGGCGCGATCTGTGCCGCGCCGAAAGTGCTCGCAAACGCCGGCCTCCTCAATGGCAAGAAGGCAACGAGTTACCCCGGGTTTGTCGACAAAATGAACCTGCCCGGCGTGACTTACACCGGCGCTCCCGTGCAATGCGACGGTAAAATCATCACTGGACGCGGCCCTGGCGCGGCAATGGACTTTACCCTGTCATTGATCGAAGCGCTCGACGGCAAAGAAAAACGCAATAGCGTCGAGAAAGCCCTCATGCGATAGCGGTTTCCGAACCGGCTGCAAACGGGCAACAAGTTAAATTTGAGATTGAACGGAAACTCTTTGTTTGGCGAGGAAAAGCATTCATGCCAAAATCAAAATCACACGTCCCCGACGGCTTCCAGGCTGTCGTCCCTTATTTTCACCTCGACGGCGCGGCCCGCTTCCTCGAATTTCTCACGAAAGCATTCGGCGCGGAGGAAACCTTTCGCTCGCTTACGCCAGACGGCAAGATCATGCACGCAACCGCCCGCATCGGCAACGCAGTCCTCGAAGTGTCTGACGCCACTGCCCAATGGCACGCGATGCCCTGCGCGATCCATCTCTATCTCCCGGACACGGATGCCGCATACAAAAACGCGCTGAGCGCCGGCGCAACCTCGCTCTACGAACCGACAGACATGTTTTACGGCGAACGCTCCGGCGGCATCACCGATCCCTTCGGCAACAAATGGTACATTGCCACGCACGTCGAAGACATTCCCGAAGAAGAGATGGAAGAGCGCGCGCAAGCATACGCAAAAAAACAATCACAGCAACAACAACAATGAACACGAGCACAGAATGTGCCTTTCATCGTTTCCGTGCTCGTCTGTGTTTGTCCGTGTTCATCCAGAAGAATTTATAATCGCGCCCAAGTGCGCAGGAGACCATAATGTTTTATTCAGGCATCTCCGACGAAGCTGGCAAATCCATCGACACCCAGATCGCCGCGCATCGCGACCTTGGATGGGACCAATTGGAACTGCGGCTCGTCAACGGCACGAACTTTACCTCCGTGTCCGATGAACTCTCTTGCGAAGTCTACGAAAAACTTTCGTCCGAAGGCATGAAAGTTTCCTGCTTCGGCAGCGCGATCGCAAATTGGGCGCGCCCCATCACCTGCGACGCGAATATCGACATCGATGATCTCGCCCGCGCCATTCCACGTATGCACCGGTTCGGCACGCCATTCATCCGCGTGATGAGTTATCCAAACGATCCCAAGTCACCCATCTCCGAACCCGAATGGCGCGCTGAAGCCATCAAACGCATAAGAACGCTCGCCAAAATGGCCGAAGACGGCGGCATCATCCTCTGCCACGAGAACTGCAGCGGATGGGGCGGCCTTTCCGCGGACCACAGCAACATCCTCCTCGGAGAAGTCAACAGCCCCGCGCTTAAAGTAGTGTTCGACACCGGCAACCCGGTCACCTACGGACAAAACTCCTGGGACTACTATCAGAGCGTGTATAACGACATCGCTTACGTTCATATCAAGGACGCCAAAAAAATCAATGGCGAAGACCAGTACACCTATTGCGGCGAAGGTGATGGCAACGTCCCCGAAATTGTGGCCGATCTACTTGCCAGGGGTTACGACGGCGGCTTCTCCATCGAACCCCATCTCGCCGCGATCATCCACACCGGTCAAAACGCGGACAGCGACGCCGCGCTCTACGATTCGTACACGGAATACGGGCGGCGCTTCATGAAAATCGTCGAGCAAGCGCAAGCGCATAGCGCATAAAAAAAGGGAGGCGGCATTATGGCAGTCATGCGATGGACCAAGATTCGCACGTTCTTCGGAGTAGTATTTGCTATCGTCGTACTCGTCGGGTTCGTGGCCATCGCCGCCGCGCTCTTTAACGTCCGACTTCCCATTCTCGGCGAGATCACCGACGCCGTCGGCATCCGCCCGGGAGAATAATCCGATTGAATAAGGAGAAGAAGGTCGACGAGCGCGCTTGTCGTTGTATCCCAAAACATCATTCCCGCGAGCGCCGAATAGCAGAATAGAAATAGTTAATTTTCCATCTCACTCTTTTTTGTCATTCTTAATCGGCACGCGCAACAATGTGAACAAATTGATGTAGATGTTGGCGATCCACACCAGCGCAAACCCCGCTACCATGTACCCTGCCAATTGCGATACAGCATCTGGAAAACGCGTAACAAACAGCACGAAGACCACGATATAGTGGCTAAAACAGTATGGGCATGTGAATAGGTAAAGAAACTTTCGCCCTACCAAGGTCCTCGCAGCCGCGCTTCGACGTTCGCACCACTCGCGGAACTCTTTGAACAGCTATTCATTCGTTACGGTCCAACTGACTGACGCAACCGGGACCGCCAAAATCAGCAGCCAACCAATCTGTGAACCGAGTGATAACACCTTGATACCGTGACCTAATATTCTGCAAGAAGTCGCCAGACAATGGACTGCCCGTCTGTCAGGCTATGGATGAATGACGGCCGCTCCGTTTAGCGCCTACGATACGCGGGCGGCCGTTTATCGAGGACTACTATTTTGAAATCCGTCTTGGACAGGGCTTAGGCAAGTAAAGCGCCTGTAATGCCACTGCCGATAATCACTATGTTGCACTGGATATCTTTGGTAAGTTTCCGATATTGGGGGGGGCACGTTTCCCATTTAGCCAAATAGACTCGCCGGAATGTAAATTTTCACTTGACAGATAGCTCGCTAAATCCCGGTTCAATTCGACGATCTCGTTTCTTCCGATGCCGCGGAAAAAGGTGCCGCGGTTGGCGCGACCAGGGTGAATCGAAAACCTTGGTCTGGAGCACTATCCAATTCGCTATAACCTCCCAGTAAGTGTAGACGCTCTTGCGTCGTAAATAGACCGAGCCCTCCCGTCTGATCAGTGGGTTTCAACGCAGGCGTGGTGGAAACGTCAAAGCCGATACCCTCATCTGAAACCATTATTCTAATTTCATTGCCGTGTTGGCCCACGTCAATTTTTGCGGTGTCTACGCCGGAATGCTTGACGACATTGAAGAGCAGTTCGCGAACACTTTGGAAAAGCAGAATGGTCAAGTCCTCACGGTACATTGAAATTTGCCCGTTTACGGAGAGTGACACGTCGAGTTTGTGTTTTTCCTTCATCCAGCGGCAAAGCCACTCCAATGCCGGAATGAGACCTCCTTTACGGAGTATCGGAGGGCTAATCTCGCCCGTAAGGGTCCGTGATATACCGATGCATTCGGAAATCAGACCTCGTACTTCTTCCGCCAACTCCGCTATCGGTTCGCCGGAGGCGCCCCTGAGCATTTCCGCGCGAAGTTTCGCGGCAACCAGCAATTGTTGCAAAGTATCGTGAAGCGTCAGCGCCAACTTCTCGCGCTCCCGCTGCTCCGCCAGTGTAAGCTCTCCCGCAAGGCGTTGAACCTGTATCGTGCGCTCGCGCAGCCGGTTTTCCAGTTGCTCGCGATTCCGAATTTCTTCTTTTAACCGGTCAACCGTCTTGCTCAGCTCAATGGTGCGTTCGGTAACCCTGCCTTCCAGCGTGCTGTTGACGCGATGTAGCGCATCTTCGGCCTGCTTGCGCGCGGTGATGTCCGTAAAACACCACACCCGCCCGACGTTCTGGCCATTGACGTATTGGATTCGCGAGTATCGTTCTATGGTTCTTCCGTCCGTGAGTTCCATCAAATCATAGGTTTCTTCCGGCAAGGTTGCATGAATGGAATTCAGTTTGACTTTGTGATGTTCCGGCAACCCCAGCCGTTCGGTAATGGATTCCAGCAGCGCTGTATGCGAGATTGATTCCAATTCCTCTGCGCGGAATCCCCACATTTGAATGTAATTCTGGTTGTAACCCGTGACCTTCCAGTCCCGATTCGTCACCAGAATCGCATCCGTCGTAGACTCAAGCGTTGCGCGCACCATGGCGAGCGAATGATCCAATTCCTTCGTCTTTCGCTCGAGTTCAACATTCGCCTGAAGGAGGTCCTCTTCCGCGCGCAGCCGCGCCTGAAGGATGCTGTTGGCGTTCTGCAATGCCGCGGAACGAAGAAGTTTCTCTTCATCTTCGATATTCATTCACGCGACTCCAAGCGCTTCTGACGCAAGCTCCGTACCGCGGACGCGCGCTCGAATTTTGCCAAAAGCAGTCTCTCGCGTGGTCGATGTATCGTCGCAAAACGGAGAAAATCCGCAATCGTCGGTGGTGCCCAACTGATTGACCGGGATAAATTCTGCCGCTTCTAATGTCCTGTCCCGGATTTCCTCGGCCGTTTCCATCCTCGGATCAATTGGCGAGACCACCCCGACGTACACGCGTTGATACGGCTTTAGGTAGTCGCGAATAATCTTGAGGACGTGCCGCCGATCTTTCTCGCCCGCGAGGGCGACGTAAAAATTACCGACTTTCAACGCGAACAGACTCGGCAGGAGTTCGGAATAGTCCACTTCCGCGCTATGCGTAGAGTCGCGATCCCCGCCGGGGCACGTATGAACCCCGATGCGCTGGCGTTCCTGGTCAGAAAATTGCCCGAGGGCGAGATTGTTCAGGTCGATAAAACTATTCAGCAGCCGGCCCGACGGATCCAGTTTCACCGCCAAACGGCCTTCAGTAAAGTCGATCTGCACTTTGTGCGCGCCTTTATCAAGGCACCTCCTGATTTCCCCCACATGTTCGCCGAGTAAATCCTGAATGAATGCTTCACGCGGATACCCCGGGATTTCATGAGCCGGGTACATCAAACTTAAGGCTGAGGGAGAAATTACGGCCTGCTTCACGGGAACGCTGGCATACCGAAACGCAACGTCAAGATAACTGTCCGCATAGTTCTTGTACTGGAATGGGCCGGCGGTAAGCTGAGGCATTCGCCGGACGTGGCCGGCCGCGAATGGAATCTGGAATCCGTCCGGAGTGGTATTTGGCAGCCCTTCCACGCTATATGTCCAAAAATTGTGGTATTTTCGTTGTTCACCGTCGGTGATCACGGGTGATCCCGTCGCTTCGAACTGCCCGATTGTGTCCCGAATCGCATCCTCAAACATGCTGTCGAGGTGCGCACCGACCCCGCCGCTCTCTTCGAGTGCGCGGATCAGCGCGAGGGGCCTTGGAATGCTTCCGATAGGTTCAGTTGGGATAGGCATGGGAACGGAACTCACCTCTCACTAATCGCTCAACAAGCTACAACTAAAGAATATTGCCGGCGAAAAGGTGTAAAGCGCGCAGGATTTTGCAAGTGGAAAATTGATTGTGCCTAGCGAATCTTGCTGAAATCAATCCCTCGCCGTTCCTACCTGTAAATACTCCGAATAGGCGCCGTACTCAGCCCAGCACTCCGTGAGAGTTCCACATTAAAGGCGGAATAAAACGTTCGATGGATGTCTTATATCATCATTCCATCTTAAGGAGTTTGCGATGAAGAAGCTGCGCGGGAAGAAGATTGGGGTCAAGGCTGTCCCTGAAAGTGCGAAAATCAAAGAACTTGAGGCCGACAAAGAGCTTGGTGACGGGCAGATATTGACTACAAACCATGGAGTGGGCATCAGCGATAACCAAAACTCCCTGAAGGCGCATGAACGCGGTAGCACGCTGATGGAAGATTTTATCCTTCGGGAAAAGATCACCCATTTTGATCACGAGCGCATTCCAGAGCGAATCGTTCATGCTCGCGGGTCAGCCGCGCATGGATTTTTTCAGGTCTACGAATCCATGCAGAAATACACAAAGGCAAACTTTCTTCAGGACCCTTCCGTGAAGACACCTGTTTTTGTCCGGTTTTCGACCGTTGCTGGCTCCCGAGGCTCGACCGACCTCGCGCGCGACGTCCGGGGTTTTTCCGTGAAGTTTTACACCGCCGAAGGGAATTACGATTTCGTGGGAAATAACGTTCCGGTCTTTTTCATCCAGGATGCCATGAAATTTCCTGACTTCGTACATGCAGTGAAGCCTGAACCTCACAATGAAATGCCGCAGGCAGCGTCGGCCCATGACACTTTTTGGGATTTCATTTCCCTGGTTCCAGAATCCATGCACATGATTATGTGGGTCATGTCAGACCGTGCCATCCCGCGAAGCTACCGGATGATGGAAGGATTCGGCGTGCACACCTTCCGGTTAATTAACCAAAAAGGTAGTTCTCATTTCGTAAAATTCCATTGGAAGCCGTTGCTGGGTGTCCACTCTGTTCTATGGGACGAGGCGCTTAAGATTTCGGGTAAAGATCCTGACTTTCACCGGCGTGACTTGTGGGAAGCCATCGAGAATGGCGATTTTCCGGAATGGGAATTGGGCGTACAGATCGTGCGCGAGGAAGACGAGCATAAGTTTGAGTTCGACTTGCTCGACCCGACCAAAATCATTCCGGAAGAAGTAGTTCCTGTAAAGCGGATCGGGAAGATGACCCTCAATCGCAATCCCGACAATTTCTTCGCGGAAACGGAGCAGGTAGCTTTTCATCCGGGTCATTTAGTGCCGGGAATCGACTTTACGAACGATCCGCTGCTGCAAGGCAGGCTGTTTTCCTATACCGACACCCAACTGTCCCGGCTAGGCAGTCCTAACTTCCACGAAATCCCGATTAACCGGCCGGTATGCCCCGTTCACAACAATCAGCGCGACGGTCACATGCGCCAAACAATCAACCGAGGGCGCGTAAGCTACGAACCCAACACACTGGGCGGTGGATGTCCCATGCAGTTGAGCGCGGAAAACGGGGGGTTTTCGAGCTTCCCCGAAAGAGTTGACGGTTCCAAAGTTCGTGACAGAAGCCGAAGTTTCTTTGACCATTTCAGCCAGGCCGCTCTATTTTATGACAGCCAGTCAGAACCCGAACAGATGCATATTATGAAGGCGCTTCGCTTTGAATTGGGTAAAGTTGAAACGCAATCCATTCAGGAGCGCATGTTGTTCCTGCTCTCCCGAATCGACAAAAGGCTTGCGGATGACGTCGGCGCCGGAATCGGAGTAAAAGTTCCTTCAAGCATTGCCGAGCCTCTTAATCAGAGTGTTCCCGCGGACATTCCTGTGAAGGATTACCAACCCTTACCAATACGGAAATCCAACCAAAAATCCGCGGCGCTAAGTATGGCGAATACAATCTTTAGCGCGAAGACACGCAAAATTGCTGTCCTCGTTGCTGATGGATTCGATGATGTCTCGCTGTCGGCAATGGTTAAAGCCCTCAAGTCAGAAGGCATTCAAACGAAGATTGTCGCTCCGCACGGCGGCTTCATTGAAGGCATGCGTGGCGGCAAAATCAGAGTGGATTTCAGCTTTGCAACGATTGGCTCAGTACTTTTTGACGGCGCCTGCATTCCCGGTGGTCAGAAAAGTGTTAAGACGCTTCTTAAATTACCGGAAGCGGTCCTGTTCGTGAACGAAACATATAAGCATTGCAAGGCCGTTGCCGCATTGGGTGATGGAGCGGAAATTATTCAAGGGGTGCCATGGGGAATCGGAAAGGACTTCGAAGGCAAAGACAAGGAAGACGGTGTCGTAATCAGCCGGAAAGGCAATGTGAAAACCGTGGCAAGCGGTTTCGTTGCTGCAATCGCGAAACACCGTCACTGGAAAAGAGAAGCGACCGATAACATTCCCGTGTAAGCGAAAGCGTCCATGCTATTTCGCGCAATGATATTGGCTTGTAACCGGAATAGTTGTGTCACGCGGTATCTCGGATTATAGTTGACAAATCCAAGGTTAGTGAGTTTACCAGTTGCTTCTTCGCCTTCGTTTCCAACCCTTCGGCGCCCGGTCATACAGCGAACCGGCGCCAATCCATCTCAAAAGTCATCAATTCATCCGACTATTACGCGAACGTGCCCGGCCCGGGATAAAGGCCTATGTTGCAGGATGCGCCTGAGTCGGTTAGATTGATGGGTGGCTGGGCCTTAGACTGGCCCACGAGGTTATTGACACACATGACACTCAGAGTGCGTTTGATCGCCGGCCTTTTGACCGGGTTTGGTTTTGGCCAGGCTTCGGCTGACGACCCAATTTCTTATGACCGGCAAATCCGCCCCATCCTCAGCAAGAATTGTTTTGCGTGTCATGGGCCAGACGCGGAAGCACGCAAGGCGGACCTGCGGCTGGATGTACACGGCGCGGCTATTTCGGTTCATGACGGTCATGCCGCGATTGTTCCAGGAAAGCCGGATGAGAGCGATCTGGTCCACCGGATAACAAGCGCCGATCCGGAAAATCGAATGCCACCGCCGGAATCCGAGAAGACCCTTTCGGAAGAGGAAATAACACTTGTCCGGGAATGGATTCTCCAGGGCGCCGAGTGGTCCAGCCATTGGGCATTTACGCCACCCCAACGCCCCGCAAAACCCCAAACACTGGGAACCGATTGGGCGAGAAATCCCATCGACGCATTTGTATTGAGCCGCCTCGAGAAAGAGGGCCTTCAGCCGTCCCTTCCGGCGGACCGCGAGACGCTGCTGCGGCGCGTGAGCCTGGACCTGACGGGGCTGTTGCCACCGCTGGAAGTAGTGGACGCTGTGCTTGCCGACCCCAGCGATCACTGGTATGAAAATCTCATCGACCGATTGCTTGCATCGCCGCACTATGGGGAACGGTGGGCGCGACATTGGATGGATGCCGCGCAGTATGCGGACTCGGATGGGTTCGAGAAAGATAAACCGCGCCAGGTGTGGGCATGGCGCGATTGGGTCATCAAAGCGTTCAACGAGGACCTGCCGTTTGATCAATTCATCGTCGAGCAGGTGGCCGGTGATATGCTGCCGGACGCGACGCAGGACCAGATTGTGGCGACCGGGTTCCTGCGCAACAGCATGATTAATGAAGAGGGTGGCATCGATCCCGAACAATTCCGGATGGAGGCATTGTTCAATCGCATGGAGATCGTCGGACGCGCCGTATTGGGCGTGACCGTGCAATGCGCCCAATGTCACACGCACAAGTACGATCCCATAACCCATACCGATTACTTCCGGATGCTCGCGTTTCTCAACAATTCGGCCGAGGCCTGCGACACGGTATATTCCCAGACCGAACAGGAACAACGCGCAAAAGTTGTCGCGCTAATTGATGAAATCGAAGCAGACGTTAAGAAGTCAGACCCGGATTGGCGCGAAGAAATGGCTGCATGGGAAGCCATAGCCCGGACTAGTACCGAGCCAGCATGGAAAACGGTGTCGCTCACGTTCGACGATTCGTCGGTAGGCGGCCAAAAACACCTTCCGCGGGAAGACGGCTCGTATGTCGCGCAGGGATATGCGCCGACCCAGTTTCATCCGAAGATGACGGGCAAGACCGACCTTCAAAAAGTCACCGCGGTGCGGCTTGATTTGTTGTCCGATGCGAACCTTCCACGTGGCGGTCCCGGCCGGTCTATTTACGGCGCGTGCGCACTTTCCGAATTCGAGATGCGGGTCGCGCCGGAAGGCACGTCCATCGCCGAGTATGACAAATGGACGCCGGTAAAGATCGCGTCCGCGATTGCCGACGTCAACCCGCGCGAGCGTACGCTGGGTTCGGAGTTTCCACTCAAGGAAGAACGCAAACGGGTGACCGGTTCGATTGAAATGGCGATTGACGGCAAGCACGAGACGGCATGGACAACAGACATTGATCCCGCGCGCCGCAACCAGGCGCGCTACGCAATTTTCCGGCTCGCGGAACCCCTGACGATCGAACCGGGCACGGTGATTGCCTTCCGGCTGTCGCAACTGCATGGCGGTTGGAACAGCGACGACAACCAGAACAATAATCTTGGCCGGTTCCGCATTTCGTTGACGGACGCCGACGCGCTTCCCGAAGTGGCAATTCCCGCGCCGGTCCGCGCGGCGTTGGCCCTTGACCAAGCGGCAAGAACAGAGCCTGACAACCGCACTCTGTTTTCTTACTGGCGCACAACGGAGCAATCGCTGGAAGAAGTGAGCGCGCGCATCGACGCGTTATGGCAAGCCGTTCCATCCGGCGCCACGCAACTTGTGCTGCACGAGCGCGAAACACCGCGCACAACGCATCGTCTTGACCGCGGTGATTTTCTGCATCCGGCGGAAGAAGTCCAGCCGGGAGTGCCCGCGTTCCTCAATCCACTCGTTGCGGAGGGAACACCTGACCGGCTCGATTTCGCGCGGTGGCTGGTGTCACGCGAATCGCCCACAACGGCGCGCGCATACGTGAACCGCGTGTGGCAACACTATTTCGGCGAAGGGCTGACAGCCACGACGTCGGATTTGGGAACACAGGGCGAACCGCCCAGCCATCCAGATTTGCTCGATTGGCTTTCCGTCGAGTTCATGGATTCAGGCTGGAGCATCAAGCAACTGCACCGGCTCATTCTCACTTCGGCCACGTACAAACAGGCTTCGACGATTTCCGCCGATCTCTTGGAACGCGATCCTTACAACCGGATGCTTGCCAGGGCCACGCGCTATCGCGTGGAAGGCGAGACCGTGCGCGACATTGCGCTTGCGGCCAGCGGATTGCTGAACACCACCGTGGGTGGACCCAGCGTTTACCCGCCAGCGCCCGAATTTTTATTTCAGCCGCCGGCCAGTTATGGTCCCAAGATTTGGGCAACAGATCACGGCGCGAACCAATACCGCCGTGGCCTATACACCTTCCGCTTTCGAAGCGTGCCGTATCCCGCCTTGCAAGCATTTGACGCGCCAGCGGGTGACGCGCCGTGTACGCGGCGGGTGCGCAGCAACACGCCGATCCAGGCGCTCACGCTGCTGAATGAACCCTTATTTTTTGATTGCGCGCGCGGCCTTGCCGAGACCGTGCTCGACGAGGGCGGGCAAACTGACCGGTCCCGCATCGAGTATGCGTTCCGCCGTTGCGCGACGCGCCGGCCCGTGGAAAGCGAAGTGGCCGTGTTGGAACAGTTCCTTGCGAAACAGCGTGCGCGGATCGCCGCCGGCGAACTTTCGCCCGATGCAATTCTTGGCGCCGAATCGGGTGGCGCGCGGGATCGCGGCGAGCTGGTCGCGTGGACGCTCGTTGCGCGGACACTCTTGAATCTGGACGAAACCATATCGCGGCAGTAAGTGCCCACAAGGAGTTTTTTGCGCCATGTGTAATGGGGAATACCCCACTGCGGGGCTGAGCGGCCCGGCCATTGCCCGCAGATGGTTTTTGCAACAGTGCGGCGTCGGCCTTGGCGCCGCCGCGCTGGGACATCTGTTGGGTGGCGCAAGCGTGGCGCGCGCTTCCGAACCGGTTGCGGCCAAGCTTACGCATTTCGCGCCGCGCGCGAAGCAGGTAATTTATTTGTTCATGGCAGGCGCGCCCAGCCAATTCGAATTGTTCGACTACAAACCCGAACTCACGAAATTTGATGGGACCCTTCCGCCGCCGGAGTTGCTCAAGAACTACCGGGCGGCGTTCATCGATCCCAATTCCCGGTTACTCGGTTCGCGGTTTAACTTCGCGCAACACGGGAAAAGTGGCGCGTGGGTTTCGGAACTGTTGCCGCACTTCGCGAACATCGTCGATGATGTAACGATCATTAAGAGCATGTCTACCGACGCGTTCAACCATGCGCCGGCCCAGATTCTAATGAGCACGGGCTCACAGCAATTCGGAAGGCCAAGCGTTGGCTCGTGGCTTAGCTACGGTTTGGGCAGTGAAAACAAAGACCTTCCCGCGTTTGTGGTGTTCAGTTCCGGCCAGAAAGGGCCGAGCGGCGGGTCGGCAGTGTGGAGCAGCGGGTTCTTGCCAACGGTACATGATGGCGTAATGTTTCGCACGAGCGGCGACCCGGTGTTGTACCTGTCGAATCCAAGCGGTTTGGACGACACCGTGCAACGCGACACTCTCGACACGCTAGGCGCATTGAACACGCAGCGTCTCGAAGCCACGGGCGATCCGGAGATTGCGACACGCATCAATTCGTTCGAGTTGGCGTTTCGCATGCAATCGAGCGCGCCCGAATTGATGGACCTTACAAACGAACCGAAGCACATCATGGAAATGTATGGCGCGGAACCCAACGTGCCGTCGTTTGCGAAGAACTGCGTGTTGGCGCGGCGCATGATCGAGCGCGGCGTCCGGTTCGTACAGTTGTTCCACGAGGCGTGGGACCAACACGGAAACCTCAGAAACGATCTCAAGAAAAATTGCGGAGACACCGACAAGGCCTGCGCCGCGCTTGTCCAGGATTTGAAAATGCGCGGCCTGCTCGATGAAACGATCGTGATCTGGGGTGGCGAATTTGGCCGCACGCCGATGGTGCAGGGCGACGGCGACGACGGCCGCGATCATCATCCGAACGCGTTCACGGTGTGGGTCGCCGGCGGCGGATTCAAACCCGGTCTGTCCTACGGCGAAAGTGACGAACTGGGATTCAACGTCGGCCGCGACAAAGTGCACGTCCGCGATTTCCACGCAACTCTGCTGCACCAACTCGGCTTTGATCATTCCCGGTTTACCTTTCGTACCCAGGGGCTTGATGCGAAGCTCACGGGCGTCGAACCCGCGCGCGTCGTTCGCGATCTTATCGCGTAACCTCGTAAAAGCTTTGTTATTGCCCTATCGGTTGAGCGCTGAATTCCGCGACACGGTTGCCTTCCACGTGATACGCGATCTGAATCGGGTTGCAACACACTTCGCAGTCTTCGATATATGACTGCGAATTCACGCTGAGATCCAGCAGCATGGAAACCCCTTGTGCACAGTACGGGCATTCAAAGAACATTTCTTCCATTGTTCTCGTCACGCCCCTACTGTGAATTCAAGATTTGTCACTGGACTTCCACCACAATCTCATGTTGATTCCCGTCATCCACGAGCCGGGCGCGTTTATCCGGCTGGTCTGCACCATCGACTTTAACCCGGACGACTTTTGTCCCGCTGCCGGATACGCGCATGGTGATGTGGTAAAACGTTTCCCGGAACCGGTAATGAATCTTGAACTCTGGCCAGTCCGCGGGAAGACATGGCGTGAACAAAAGTTGATCGGCTTCGAGTCGGATTCCGAACAACGATTCCGTCAAAAACCGGTACATCCAGCCCGCTGATCCTGTGTACCACGTCCAACCGCCCCGGCCAACATGCGGCGGCGCGCCGTACACGTCCGCGGCAATCACGTACGGTTCCACGCGATAGACACCGATGTGCTCCGGCGAATTTCCGTGCATGATCGGATTCAACAACATCGCCAATTCCCAAGCGCGCTTGGCGTCGCCCATTTCCGCGAATGCCATGGCAAGCCAGATTGCGCCGTGCGTGTATTGTCCGCCATTTTCCCGCACGCCGGGACTGTAGCCCTTGATGTATCCCGGATTCAGTTCGGACTTGTCGAACGGAGGACTGAACAATTGGATGAGCTGCGCGTCGCGCCGCACGAGTCTCTCATCCGCTCGGTCCATTGCGGAGCGTGACCGCCCCTGTTCGCCGGCGCCGGAAAGTATCGACCAGCTCTGTGGCAACGAATCGATCTGGCACTCAGCATTGTTCTTTGAGCCCAGAGGCTCGCCGTTGTCGAAGAACGCGCGCAAATACCATTGACCGTCCCAAGCCGAATTCTCGATGCGGTGCCGGAGGCCTCCCGCTTCCGTCTGACACGTATCCGCGAAGGCGTGGTCCCCGTGGTTGTGGGCCAACGCAGAGAAGCGCGTCAGGACGTCGTAGAGGAAAAAAGCCAGCCAAACACTTTCGCCCTTGCCGTGTTCCCCCACGAGGTTCATGCCGTCGTTCCAATCACCCGTGCCCATCAGCGGCAGACCGTGTGAGCCAAAGCGCAGTCCATTGTTAATGGCGCGCACGCAGTGATCGTATAACGTAGCGGATTCATGGGACGCCATCGGCAGATCGTAGTAGCTTTCTTCATCCGGGCGCACGGGCCGGCCTTCCAGAAATTGCGCGCGTTCGTCGAGCACGCCGGTGTCGCCGGTCGTCTTTACATAACGGCAGACCGCGTACGGCAACCAGAGATAGTCGTCGGAGCAGCGCGTGCGCACGCCGCGGCCCGAGTGCGGATGCCACCAATGCTGCACGTCACCTTCTATAAATTGGCGGGACGCGGCGCGAATCAGGTGCTCGCGCATGAGTTTTGGTTCGGCATGCACGAGCGCCATCGCGTCTTGCAATTGATCCCGGAACCCGAACGCGCCGCCGGACTGGTAAAAGCCTGTCCGCGCCCACATCCGGCACGCAAGCGTTTGGTAGGGCAACCAGCCATTCACAAGAAAATTGACCGCCTTGTCAGGAGATTCGACGTGCAACACGCCGAGCGTGCGGCTCCAATAGTGCCAAACCGATTCCAAAGCGCGATAAGCATTTCCAGAGACGCGCGTGGATTGCACGAGCCGGCGGGCCTCCTCTTCGGAGTGCGCGGCGCCGAGTGTGAACACGATTTCTCTTTCGTGGCCGTTGTCCAGTTGGAAGGGCACCTGGATTGCCGCGCAGGGATCGAAACCAGCGCCGACGCGCCCGGACAGCCGTATCC
>Ga0163150_10004575_pt1 | contig 18404 bp, 12 predicted proteins | sample OliLakLV19P2IB_FD_148628 | JGI IMG/M metagenome (GOLD analysis project Ga0163150, IMG submission 148628) | Freshwater microbial mat bacterial communities from Lake Vanda, McMurdo Dry Valleys, Antarctica - Oligotrophic Lake LV.19.P2.IB | ecosystem: Environmental > Aquatic > Freshwater > Lake >...
TTTCGTCCGTTCCTTCAACTGCTGTGCCTGACTCAATGACACAATGGCTCAATAACTCAATCGCTCAATTCTTCAAAGAGCCTCACCATACGAATGGCAAACTGTTTCGTCCGTTCCCTCAGCTGCTGTGCCTGACTCAATGACACAATGGCTCAATAACTCAATCGCTCAATTCTTCAAAGAGCTTCACCATCCGAATGGCAAACTGTTTCGTCCGTTCCTTCAACTGCTGTGCCTGACTCAATGACACAATGGCTCAATAACTCAATCGCTCAATTCTTCAAAGAGCCTCACCATACGAATGGCAAACTGTTTCGTCCGTTCCCTCAGCTGCTCCGCCTGACTCAATGACACAATGCCTCAATGGCTCAATGACTCAATTCTTATCTTTCCACCCTCGCTCCTCCGCCCTTCATCACTTTCTCCACTTCGGAGAGTGTGACCATGGTGGTATCACCCGGTGTCGTCATGGCAAGTGCTCCGTGCGCCGCGCCACACTCCACGGCCCATTGCAGCCCCTTGTCAGCCAGGAAGCCGTAAAGCAGTCCGGAGGCGAACGAATCGCCACCGCCCACGCGATCAAAGATCTCCAAGTCTTCGCGCGTCGGCGCCTGGAAGAGTTGTCCGTCGCTATAACAGACGGCGCCCCAGTCGTTGCGGGTCGCGGTGCTGGCAGCTCGCAGCGTTGTGGCCACAACCTCAAAATTCGGAAATTGCTGAACGGCCTGCTCGATCATCCGACGGAAATGGATCACGTCCAGTTTTGCGAAGTGCTCATCCACCCCTTGCACTTTCAAACCGAGCGCAGCCGTGAAATCCTCTTCATTACCGAGCATGACATTGACGTACGGCGCCAGTTCCCGGTTCACCTGTTGCGCCTTGGCCTGGCCGCCGATGCCTTTCCACAGCGAATCGCGATAGTTCAGATCATAGGAAATCAACGTGCCGTGTTTGTGGGCCGCCTCCATGGCCTCTTTCGCAACTAGCGGGGTAGTCTCTGACAAGGCCGCAAAAATGCCTCCCGTATGAAACCAGCGTGCCCCTTCCTTGCCAAAGATCTGTTCCCAATCGACTTCCCCCGGCTTCAACTGCGAGGCTGCTGTGTGCCCCCGGTCGGAGCAGCCCAATGCCGCCCGCACCCCGAAGCCGCGTTCCGTGAAATTCAAGCCGTTGCGCACGGCCCGTCCCACGCCATCGTACTTCACCCAGCGGACATGTGACTGATCGACCCCCCCCTGGTAAATCAGATCCTGGATCAGCCGCCCCACCGGATTGTCAGCAAAGGCTGTCACAACAGTAGTTTCCAAGCCAAAGCAGCGCTTCAACCCCCGCGCCACGTTGTACTCTCCCCCACCTTCCCAGCACTGAAACGTGCGCGTGCTCGCGACCCGGCCATCCCCCGGATCGAGGCGCAACATCACTTCGCCCAGGCTGACCAGATCCCATCGACAGGTGGATTTCGGCTTGATATTCAAGGCTAGGGTCCCTCTCTTCAAAACGGCGATCTAATGGAGGATCGCATTCTATGACACGGACCGGGAGACTGCGATGGTTTTGTGCCGGAAGCGCTGACCTACACCGCACCTGCGTGGATTTCTCGATTCTCTTAAAGCACTTTCTGGCGTAGACTATTGGCGGTTCCAATCTCAGTTTACATGCAAGACACATTTTGAAAAGGGGAGGAAATCCCATGTCGACGAGCATCAAAGAGCTTGTCCGTCGTTACCGGGAAGAACTTTGGAACGAAGGAAACCTGAAGGTTGCTGACGAGATTATTGCCACCGATTGCCGGTACCACATTTATGACCCGATTACCACGCCTTTGGGAACGGGGCCGGAACGTGCCATGAAATCGGTACTCCTGTTTCGCTCCGCCTTTCCGGATCTCCACATCACCATCGAAGATCTTTTTGCCGAAGGCGATCGAGCCATGGTGCGCTGGACCTTTCAAGGTACGCACACAGGCGAACTCTTCGGCGTAGGGCCCAGCCGAATGAAAATCACGATCGCTGGAATGGATATGTATCGTGTTGTGGAAGGGAAGATTCAGGAGTACTGGGTGAACTGGGACACGATGGGCTTCATGCAGCAGATTGGCTTGGAACCGGTCGTAGCCAGCGCTTCTGCATAGGCGATTGGGCCAACCAGCAAGCTCAGCTTGGAGTGGGATCATGGACCCCGGCTTCCGCCGGGGTGCTCGAGATTGGACATTTGTGAAGCGGCAGGAGGCCGCTTCTTCCATATAGAGCCCCAACGGGGCGTCAGACGTCAGCGTTCCCACAATTTGTTCCCTCTCCCCCAACACGTTTCTTGTGTTGGGGGAGAGGGGAGCTGTGAAAAAATTGCGTTTGCCGCATGAACCTGATCCGGTAGGGACGCGGTGCCCCGCGTCCGGATTTGGTTTCCGGTTGTGGAAGCGCGGCAGCGCGTCCCTACCGTTGAATTTTTTCACAGCTTCAGGCGCTACAGGTTGGGATTCAACACCGCTTTCACGTACTCGCCGGATTGCATCCTCTCAAAACAATTGTTCCAATCGGGCAAGCCAGCAACGCGGCTGATGATGAGGTCGAGATTGATCTGGCCGGTAGCGATCATCTGAATGACGCGCTCCCAGATGGGCCAGTTGTGAGAGAAGCTTCCTTGCACGGTGACTGCTTTCTGCACCATGGGGTCGAGGTTGAAACCCAGAGGCTGAGGTCCCCAACCCACCTTGATGATCTGGCCTGCGGGCCTGACCACCTGCATTGCCATCTGAAAGGTGGCAGAAACGCCCGCCGCATCGATAACGACATCGACGCCGTAACCGTCACCCAAATTCTTGACATGCTCGACGACGCCTCCGTCCAATGTGACATCGGCACCGAGTTGTTTGGCGACGGCCAGTCTTCCCGCATCCACAGGGAGACCTGAGACCATTAGATGCCCTGCCCCGTTCAGCTTGGCCATCAAAGCACACAGCAACCCGATGGGGCCAGGGCCGATGACAAGCACCGAGTCCCCGGGCCGGAGGTGGGCATTCATGCAAACGGCGTTGTAGGCCACGCAACAGGGCTCGGTGAGGGCTGCTTTTTCAAAGGTGAGCAGCGCCGGCATCGCGTGCAGGCAGCGCTCTGGAACTCTGGCGTAATGCGTCATGGCGCCGTTGACGCCATAGCCGAAACCAAGTCGATTGGGATCCAAGTTGTAGAGTCCGCGCCGAGTGTAGGGTGAAAACTCATCGATCACCGCAGCGGTTTCGCTGACAACGCGATCGCCTTCCTTAAAATTCTTCACGCGCTTTCCGGCTTGCTCAATCGTGCCGCAAAACTCGTGCCCCAGAATGCAGGGATAATTCACTTTCCAGCTGTGAGTGCCGTGCCACTGGTGCAGATCGCTGCCGCAAACGCTGACGGCCTGGACCTTCAGCAAAACATCCTGTTCGCCGATCTCCGGTACCGGGACCTCACGCAGTTCGACGCTTCCATGTTCGGGGGCGTAGTTGACGAGCCCTGGCATCGTCTTCGACATTCTTTACTGCTCCTTTCCAACCGGCACATCCCCGTAGGCGTGCACACGTTCACAAATTTCTCGCAGTACCGCTTCGACATTGCCTCCGGCAGTGCGAAATGACTTCGCATCGATGGCCAGCGGCGCTCCGATCACGACCAACGGTGCCCCGTAGGTCGGCGTCTCGATGGCTTGTTCGATCGTGAGACCGCCCACGGCTTGCACGGGCACCCTCACAGCCCGCACCACATCGCGCAACTGGTCCAGCGGACTGGGAAACAGCTTGCCCTGCTCTTTCAACACGGTGCGCAAATCATAGGCAATGTGGTGGATGACGTAATCGCAACCAGCATCCTCAAGCAGTTTCGCGCCTGCCACCATGTCAGACATGCCCAGATTGTCACCCATGACTTTGATGCCAAGATCTTTGCCCGCTCGCGCTACCAGTTCGACTGTTTCGCGATGAGCCTGACCCATGACCACGACGAGGTTCGCTCCGGCTTTGGCCATCAGCTCGGCTTCCAGCCAGCCGCCATCCATCGTTTTGAGATCCGCCACAATTGGCGTCTTCGGGAATTCGGCACGCAGCTCACGCACGCCGTTCATTCCTTCCGCAATGATGAGAGGAGTCCCCGCTTCCAGCCAGTCAACGCCGGCGCGGATGGCCATGTGGGCGGTTTCGAGGGCTTCGGGGATGGTTGTTAAATCGAGAGAGATTTGAACAATAGGTTTCATATGGGCACAAGAAAAGGGTGAGAGATGCTGCCAATCAGATCAGGCGCTCCCGATAATCGGGATTAGGAATTCACTTAGAGTGAATGTGGTCCTGACGCCCCGGCACTCGGATCTGTAAAGCCGGTATTTGGACTCGGAGTCATCTCTCACCCGGAGTTGGAGATTATCAAAATCGCGGCGAGTGTGAAAACAGAAAAATCATCATCTGGGAACATGCGATCCCGTCATGCCAGCGAAAGCGGGAATGACGTAGAAGCTGGCGCTTGGGACAAGTTGCAAATCCAGCGCAAGCATCACTTCATCGCCTTCAGGATCTCCAAACTCTCGATCATCGCGCGACCGTTGTGGTAGCCCGCCTTCCAGATCTGCGCTTTGTCGCCCAAGGCCTCTCCTTCGGGCGTGATGGTGGCGTGCCACTCCCCGTTTTCCCAATCCGTCTGGTACTTATCGATGAAGTCATAGGTTTTCGCAAACACGGCAAGATACTTGGCGTCCCCTGTGAGCCGGTGCATATACAGAGCACTCACGATGGCTTCCGCTTCCACCCACCAAATCTTGCTGCGCCGGTCGGCCGTTTGGTTGAAAGCGCCACTATCGTAAAACCCACCTTTTTCCGGGTCGTAGCCATGCTTCATCGAGTAGTCGAAGAGCGCGCGATAGAGATCCAGGAAGGGATGATTGGCAATTCCTGCGGCGTTGCACGCATCCACTAAGAGCCATATATTTTCGAGATCATGGCCGTAGGAGACGCGCGCAAATTCTCCCTCCAGTCTGGGCGTCCAGTCGCGCTCATACTTGTCGGTACAAGCCCCCAGTCCCTTGCGCACCACCGCATTGCTCTCGATGTCAATCAGCTCCAGAAGCCGCTCACGCGCCAGAGGCAATTTACTCGCGCGATAAAACGTCGTCATCGCTTCCAACAAATGCAGGTGTGTGTTCATGAGCTTAAGCGCTGACGTGCCTCCTCCCATGTAGGGTGTCTCGCTGGCGGGCGGGGGCGTCCAGTCTTCGTTGAAGAATTCGAGGTAGCCTGCATAGGTCTTGTCGTGGGATTTGCTTTCAAGCACATTGAACAGCCGGATCGCGAAATCCAGCACCTCCTTCTTCTTGCTCGCCAGGTAGTACTCCGAAAGGGCGTACAAGCCGAAGGCTTGTCCATACAGGTGCTTTCGCGCCTTCAGCTTCTGATCGCCGCTGGCATCCACCTCCCAGTAGAAGCCTCCATGCTTCACGTCCCACATCTTCTCTTTCAGGAAGCGATAACCATGTTCGGCGGCCTGTAAATGCTCCGGTCCACCATACCCTGCGCGCGCGACTCGCGAGAACAGCCAGACCGTGCGGGCTTGCGTCACGATCATTTTTGTCCCAGGCCCTTTGGGTTCGCCTTTCGGGCCAAAGTTGATGGTGTATCCACCGTTAGTGCGGTCGAGGCTTTTGGAAAGCCAGAAGGCTGTGATGTTTTCTTTCAGGTTCTTTTCCAGTTTAGGAATGTAGGCCGCCCTGTCCGCCCAGGGCGCCTCGGCAGATTGCACCATGCCAGCGTGAACAAAAACCCACACCAGGACGGTTAGGATGACCAGAGCCGGTCTTGCTCTCACAGTATTCCCTCCAGCGTTCTAAATGACGAAGAGGATCGATCGCAATCACCGAAATCGGCGTTGTCCATTCGTCATTAGGCTTCGTCATTCGTCATTCGTTTCACAGGCCCACTCGATCAAGAGACGGTGTTACAGCAAGCTCCTTCGTGGCGCTTCGTGTCCTTCGTGGAAGATGTCATCGCCGGCTCATTTCGTGGACAGCGTCAACCAGTGCCAAGACGTTGTCTACCGGGGTTTCTGGAAGTATTCCGTGGCCCAGATTGAAGATGTAACCAGGCCGACCCGCTGTCTTTTCCAGAAGGCGCAAGGCCCGGGTTCTGATCGTGGACGGATCGGCAAACAGAATCAGCGGGTCGAGATTTCCCTGAATGCCTTTGTCGAAACCGATCCGCGACCAAGCCTCCCCCAGATCCACGCGCCAATCCACTCCGATGACGTCACCACCAGCCTCGCTCACAATTTCCAGGTAACCGCTGGTTCCGGTGGAGAAGTTGATCACGGGAACCCCGGGCTTCACACCGGCGATGACCTGCCGGGTATAGGGCAGCACGAATTCCCGGTAGTCATCCGGGCTGAGGCAACCCACCCAGCTGTCGAACAGCTGCACCGCTTGCGCGCCAGCAGCGATCTGGCCATTGAGGTACTTCACGAGGCTGCGCGCGATGCTCGCCATCATTGCATGCCATGCCGCCGGTTCGCCAAGCATCAAGGCCTTCGTATGCCGGTAATTCTTCGAGGCACCGCCTTCGACTATGTAGGAGGCCAGCGTGAAAGGTGCGCCAGCAAAGCCAATCAAAGGGATATCCGTCCGCAGCCCCGCACGGGTCTTGCGAATGGCATCAAACACGTAGCTCAGCGACTCTTCGGGTTCCACCTCGCGCACGCGGCGAACGTCAGCCTGGGTTCGAATCATTCCGTCAATCGAAGGCCCGTCTCCTTTCTCGAAACGCAACCCCAGCCCCATGGGCTCCACAATCAAGAGAATGTCCGCAAAGATAATCGCGGCATCCACGCCGAGCCGGTGCGCCGCGGTCACGGTGACCTCGGCCGCCAGGTCTGAATTTTTGCAGAGCTCGAGAAAAGAGTTCTTCGCTCGAATTTGCCGGTACTCCGGCATGTACCGTCCCGCCTGGCGCATCAGCCAGATCGGTGTATATTCCGTCGGTAATCGCCGACAGGCGCGCATGAAGGCGCTTGACTCCAGTTTGTCCCACCCTGTGGCGTCTGTGCTACCGGCCACGGCGCTGGAAACCTGTGCGCTGACCCTGCTGGCGTCACCCAGCGCAGACTTCTTCTGAGCCACTAATTGCTGCGCTCGTTCTGCAACTTCGGCAACCAGTTGTCCCATTCTCGGGTGTCGGGGCTCCAGATCGACGACGACCCCCACGTCGTGCAAAGCCTGGCTGCAGACTGGACCCACGGATCCCACCACCACTCGCCAGAGTGCATCTCGCAGCGGATCGGTAACTCCCATCTGTGTTGCCAGCTGAAACAGATGAGAAACCTGCATCGCGTTTGTAAAGAGAGCGACCTGGCAATCGCCGGCAATCAAGCTCTGAATCGCTTCTTCCAACGGCCCAGTGTCTTTAGGGAGCGCCCACCGATAAACAGCGACTTGAAGGACGTTAGCCCCGCGGTTCTTTAGCTCCTGAAGAAGTTCGGCATTCGGCACTCCATATTCCTGCACTGCGACCGTCAGCCCCTTCAACGCTGGACAGCGGTCGCTGGCGTCCATGGCCTCCAGCAGCTCGCGCCAGGTGTTGGGCTCAGGAACGGCCACGGCGACGGGCACGCCGAAACTTCGCAACGCTGACACCGGCTTCGGCCCCCGGGCAATGACCGCAACTTTCCCGAGTGCTTCCACAAGCTGTGCGCGTATGTAGCGCGTCTCCACCACCTCAAACAATGCGCGGGTTCCCACGCCCGTCAGAAAAACCACCACAGGCAGTTCACCCCGAAACAACCGCTCCGCAAATTCGAAAGCGCTCACGTTCTGCCCCAGCGGCACCTCCGCCATCGCAGGCGCAACCAGCGGCTCGCCACCATGACTTGCAATGAGCTTCGCCATCTCCTGGGCAAAGCGGGCTTCAAAGGCCGCCACACGATAGCCGCCAAATCCCTTCGTTGTGGAGATATTTTCTGTCAGCCCGTCTTCCCTGTTCATCCCGGCCTCCGTCCGCACAGTCGGTTTGCTCGGTGAAGATAGCAGAAGCTCCGGCCAATTGGCTATTGGATCATCGGCAATGATCTTTACCCACAAGGTGCCGTCGATGCTGCGCCAGAGCTTGAATTCAGCTTCAAAGCAGCCGCGATCCAGTCCCGAACTGAACGGATTCCCACCAGTTTGTGACACGGGGTTGAGCATTAAGGCCAAGGGTGATGATCGCACCGGCCTCGCAAGACACCCCCTTTTGACTAAGCCCTTGACTAAGGGAGAAATTCCCGTTGAAATTCCAATGCTTCACAGCTCCCCTCTCGTCCAATCGTCGAATACACAAGGAAAAGCCTTGGTCTGCGCTACAAGATTCCTTTCATCGTTAGCGCGGGCCAGCAGTGCAAATTCACAGGCGAGGCGCCAGGACTTCGACCCTGCCCTTCAAGGTCTCATACAGCCGCATATCATTCAGGGGGTGAATTTCGTACTCGGTGATGAGCAACAACAGAACGAGTTGTTTGATGTCTTTCCCAGCGCAGAATTCCATGATGCGGTCTTCGTTCCAACGGGGTCGGCGCGACTTGACGATTGAGTACAACAAATCAAAATCGCCGGATTTAGGGTTCTCCTTCTTAAGGGCGAGGTAATCGTCAAAGAGAATCCGGGCCATGCCGGAATAGGGGTCGTGTCGAAACAGCAGAAAGCCCAAAGCCAGCGTGATGCCTAAGGCTCCAATGCCCCAGCGGGTGTTCTCGTGAAGCGCCAGCCCGAATCCCGCCACGACCAAAACCATTCCCAGCGCCGGAACTCCCCAACCGAACCACGCGGCCTTGGAAAACTGCGGCCGCTGAGCCGTCGAGAGTCGGCGAATGCTCAGCGGCCAAGCAACGAGAAAGCCGCCGAACACCCCGGAAAGAATGGCTAGAATTGTCATGAAGAAAGGGTATCTACTCGGTGTCGACTTCCTTGATCTTCCGGCCGTCGCTGTTGAAGATCAGGAGTCTCACAAGCGGTTTAATCGGGCCAGGGCTCGCGTCGCCGGTGTTCCGCAGCGTTGGGAATCGATAAGCCGGAATCACGACCGACAGATAGAGGTACTCCAGATCTCCCACCGCTTTCACTTTCAATGACTGAGCGTGACCTTCGAACTCAGCCTGAACAATGGCGCCTAAATTCTGAGCACCTTCTGTGATGGCATCGGGTGGCGCTTCCAGGTTGACCGGAACCCCGATCGACTCCAGAGTGGCGCCCAGCGCCCGGGGCGGAAACGGGGTTGGAATTACATAGAGACGCGATTGTAGCGCTGGCGCCGGAACCAGATCGGTCATGCCTTTTGCCGCAATGGACACGGGTGGCGTCACGTTCACAACCAGGTACAGCCGGTTGTCTTTTCCAATGCCGAGTTGCGAAGCCAACCCCGCAAACGCAATCGAATCCACCGAGCGTTTCGAGTTTGGATTGAGATCGATGGTTTCCAAAATCGAAGAGGGCGGTGGCGGCGCCACCGCTGGGCCAACCGGCAAGGAGCGAACGTCGAAATCATGCCGCACGCGATAAAAGATGCCATCTGAACCCACGACGGAGAGTTCACCGGCAAAAGGAGCGCGAGCAATGAACACATCGCCAGGAACACGATGGGCAGGGACTGAAGGTGCTTCCTGCGAGAGTCCACTTCGGCTGGCCAACACCAGGATCAGAATACCAGCAGCAACGGGGCTGAGATGCTTTCTCATGAAGATCTCCTTGAGTTATAGAAGGCCGGAACAGACGTTGCCCGTGCGATCCGGAAGATAAATTAGCGCGCAAGGATGGGATTTGCCAACAAGAAACTCGGCGCTCGCAGCGTTCTGAGGCAGTGGATGGCGGGAAGCCTAAATCGGGTTGTTTGACAATCCTTTACATTTTTCTGCCTGGCTGCGCCGATCGGAAGACATCGGCAGAAGAGATAGATCGCAAAATGCACAATTCATTCTTGTCATTCTTGGGACGGCGATCTCTCAGAGGAACGAAGATCGAGAACGCCAGGCAGCAGGCTCAGTCTTCGCGCCAGGTCCTTTTGTGACCTGGTGATGATATGAGAACTCTAGCACCGACCTAATCTTCGTGGAAATCCGCGTAGATCTGTGTCCGTGGTGAGTAGGTGTGACTTTTTGCTGCGGTCGTGCTTAGGTGCGTGATCGGGAGGTGGCGCGGCGGGTCCGTCCGTACTTGCCGTACTTGCGCGAGGAAGTGGACTTAGCTTTAGCTTTTCTGACGACGGCGCGTCGTTCAGGCGCTTGTGCCAGGCTGCCCCAATATTCTGAAGGCATCCAGGCGGCAGCGACTCCATAGACATCCTCGTGGGCTGGCAGGTACTCGCCGAGTCCGCCGTTTTCTTCGATGAGGTCCTTAAGGAAGTTATCTTGCCAGCGGCGATAGGCGTTGACACTGCCTCGCGAGTTCAGAATGGCATAAAGTACCGGGCCATGATCCCGCGTGTAAGCCAGGCCGGCCAGCGCGCTGACGCCACCGTCCTTGGAAGGGTTAGTGCCGGTCTTGCCCAGCACGCCACCACGAAAATCAGGATCGCGAAAACGCCCATACAACGTGCCTTCATCCAGGCCAGCCACGGGCATAATGTCTTGCAGCTTCATTTGATGGTCGCTGAGCCAGAAGTAAAGCGCTCGCATCATCTTCACCGCGGCCCGCGCGGTCATCCGGTTGTACTCGAGACCTGAGGGACGATCGACGAAGATCTCGTGCGATTCAAGGCCGCAATTCTCGATCACGAACTCCTGGACGGCCGCAGACCCACCCAACAAATTTCCCAGCCGCTCGGCAATCTCATTGATGCTATGAGCGTTCTGTTGCCACAGGATGTCGCGAAGCCTGTCAGAAGTGTGTTTCAGATACAGGACTTTGGAATTAAAGCTCAGGGAATCGGCAGCGTGCAAAAGTGTCTTACCCTTGATAGCGATGCCGCTGCGGGTCAGAGCCAGGCGAAGTTGATCGGCCGACTTCAGACTGGTATAGCGATCATCAAGAGATAGCGGCCCAATCACTACCAAGTCGCCCTCCACACGGCGCAACCCGCGCCTCACCAAGGATCGAGACAGCGCGGCAGCTTCCTTCTTGCCAAAGATCGGATTGCCGTCGCTGCACACATACAAGCTGCCCAACAAGCTCTTCTTCTTCGTATCCAGTTCCGAATCCGCGTACACCGAGGTTTGAAAGCGGTAGGCGGGACCGAAGTGTGTCAACGCGGCAAACGACGTTGCCAACTTCATCACCGATGCTGGGTTGAACGTGACATCGGCATTGAACTCAGCCAGAACCTTGCTCCCGTCCAGCGATTCGACGAGGACGCCTTGATTGTCTCGGCTATATCGCCTGCGCGGCAGTTTGGCCAGCGACCTCTCCAGCGCAGCGCTTTCCAAGCGCACAGGAGTGGGTGCCACGCTCAGGCCGTGACTGCCACCGCTCAACTCATTGGCACGAATCGGCCAAAAAGAAGCAATCATCATCAATAACAAGAACTTCCCCTTCATTCCACGCTCCTAAGCTGGGCAGTCAAATTCGTCAGTCTTGCGGGTACTTCAGAAACCGATTCTTGAGGCAGGCTGGCAATATTAGCCATAAGCCTGCTGTGCTGTAAAGTCGAAAATTCTGAAAATGCCTGATTTCATGCCCTTTATAAACTACAGACTCCCACTCATCCGATAAGCCCGGCATGACCTCTATCGACCTCGACGCTGCTGATCGTTAGCGGCCTGGGCTAGATTCCTCCAAACAGGAGCTTGTGAAGAAATGTGGGGCAGGCTTTCTAGCGTTTTTCGAGCCTGCCAGTTGAGGCGACTCTTTAGTCGCCTCGCGGATGCGGCTAAGATGCTTGTCAGTCACAGAGTTGCGGGCTGAAAAGCCCACTGAACTGGCAGGCCCGAAAGCCCGTCCCCACATCCTAAAAATCCCAATGTTTTTCACAGTTCCGGGCGGTCGTGTTGACCCGGAAGCGGCTCAGCGTCCTTTCTGAAGTTGCGATCTGTTTAGGACCTGTGTTTACGATGGTTCTACCGCTCCCTTCTCAAAAAAAAGGCCGGGACAAGACTCCCGGCCTTGCAAAACCTCTGGGCTGTTTAGATCAGAACTCAACCTTCAACCCAAACTGCATCTGGCGAGGCGTATTGCCGAGGGTGTTGACTAACCCGAAGTTGGGGTTGGTGATGTCGTTGTTCGGACCTCCCCAGCGGACGCGGTTAAACATATTGAACATCTCCCACCGGAAATCCATTCTGAGCCTTTCGGTAAATCGGAACGTGCGTGCGATAGAGATGTTCTCGTTGAGATTCCAAGGGGAGCGTACCTTGGGATTGCGCTTTGTCGCGTTTCCGTAAACGCCGTCCAAGACGTAAACCTTCGCACCCGACGGAGCACCCGACTGCGGTACCCGGTTCACCACCGAAGCATCGTACCAGCGGTCAACATTCGGATCAAATTTGTCACCCTTGGGCGTGGCTCGCCAGCCGTTGTAATCGGCTACCGACACACGGTTGCCACCAAACAATGGCAAGCCATACCCGGGTGAGAGCGCCAACGGAATTCCCGAGAAATAGTTCTGAATCCCCGCCACACGCCAGCCGCCAACAACTTGCCCCAGCAGTCCTGAACCGAGATACTTCCGGCCCGGTCCCCACGGAAGCTCGTAAGTGTAGTTGAATTTCAGGTTGTGGGTCTGGTCGTTAACCGAAAGAGACTTTTCAAGACTGCGGTTATAGTGATTCATCGCCGCGCCGGTGTTCGCGTTCGCCGTTTCGGCATCCGAGAAAAACTTCGACATCACATACGAACTAAGCAATTGCAACCCCGAAGAATAGCGCTTCTCCAGCGTGATCACCAGAGCGTGGTAGCTGGAGTTCCCGCTGCGGTCACCGCCGTCACCACCGGTGTTGATGTCGTTGTATTGCGGGAACGGCCGCAACGATTGCCTCACCGAACCGTTGAATTCCGGGTAAGGCTTTTGGATGCCATTGGCCACTGCCGCGGCGCTGGTGATCCCTGAGTTAAACAGAGAGATGGCGCCGGCCGTTCCCAGTCTGGAAACGAACTGATTAAAGATCGCTGGATTCACCTGGTTCATGGCCACGACGTTGGTTGTCAAGTGGTGCCCCATGGTGGCGTTGTAGCCTACCGAGGCGACCCAGTCGTTTGCCAACTGCCGCTGAACGTTGAAGCTCCAGTTGTAGAACTCCGGCATGCGAGCCGCATCTTCGGGCTGCCAGTATGGGACGTTGCCGAAACTGGAGCGATTTAGATAGGCTGGATCGAGATTGTTCGGATCAGGTCGCGGCCATACGCAGCCGCCACAATAACCGTTGTCCCAATTGAATTCCCCACCCTTCCCAGTGGCCTGGCTGGTAAAGGGAAAAGTGTGTTCTCCGATGAAACCCTGAAAGTGCGAACTCCCGCCAGTGTTGCGGACCGGACCAAAAGAGCGGGAGGCGCTCAGCCGAATGACAGTCTTGTCGTTCCAGCTATAAGCCATTCCCAGGCGGGGCCCTATGCCGCCCCTCCAGGGTGGGTACATAGATCGGGCACCAATTCGGCCTGTGCCGAAGCCAGCAAAGTCCATGGCGCCCAGGCGGCCCGTTGCCGTGGGATTCGGCTTGGTGGGATTGAAGTTGGAATATCCGTCCGGGCGTCGACCCTCAACGGTGGGAGGCGTGTACTCATATCTCAGGCCGTAGTTCACCGTCAACTTTGTGTTCACGCGCCAGTCATCTTGGAAGTAGCCGGCGTAGTACCGCCATTGATTCGACACAAATCGATTCGTGGTGATGTCCGCTGCGTTGACTTCACCCAGCAGGAGAGAAGCAAACGCATTGCCCGAAGCCGCCGATTGATCGATGGTGCCGTCTGCCCGAAACGCAGACGTGGCGCCGCGCGTGAAGTTCCAGGTGCCCGTCCCCGTGTGCCAGCCGTAACCGTTGTAGTGATCTTCCTGGAACATGAATCCGAACTTCATCGCATGGCTGCCCTTCACCCAGGTGAGATCGTCGGAGAAGGCGAAGTTCTTGTTCAATGATCCACCATATTCCGATCGGCCCCAGGTGCTGTAGTCGGTCATGTTCATCGCTGGAAACAGCCAGTCCGCGTTCGGAACGTTGGTGATTCCGATCTTGGTTCCCCATCCCTGATTCCATTGCGAGTCTTGCGCCCGGCGCACCTGCCACCAGTTGTTCACGCCGCCGCTGAAGTGGTTGAGCACCGTGGGAGAAATCGTGCGATCCCAGGTGAAACGGTAGACGTACGTATGCGTGTCGCCGTACTGAAAGTCGGTGTTCAGCGGCGATGGTAATCCGGGAGGTGTGCCTCCGGACGGAAGCTGAAGGGTAACGCCGTAATGGTAGAGGAAGCCCAACTTGTCCTTAGAGTTGAGCTGATGATCGATTTTCACATCGAACTTGTCCCATGGGTCCGTGCGCGCACCAACAGTCGTGATAAAGTTGTTTCTCGGGCCAGCGATATTGGGCCGCATGGTCGCCAAGGGAATAACGTTTTTCGAAACCCGGCTGAAGCGATCGGTCGGAATGCGGTTGCCTGGGAATGGATCGCGGATGAACCCAACTCCGCTCGGATTTGCACGAGTGGTTCTCGGATCGTAGATGGGAATCATGTTCCCGGCGGCGTCTTTCCAGTTTGAAAAGTCGCCGTTGTACATCTCAGGCAGCGGGATCGTGAAAAAGCTGACCGGTGCGCTGGTTCGATTGCGGAAGTACTCCAGAGCGGTAAAGAAGAACGTCTTGTTCTTCCCGTTATAGACTTTGGGAATCCAGACAGGGCCGCCCACGCTGAAACCAAAATCATGCTGCTTCAGCACCGGCTTCTTCCGGCCCGTGGCGTTGTTAAAAAAATTGTTGGCGTCGAGCGCTTCATTGCGCAGAAACTCATAGACGTTGCCATGCAATGCGTTTGTTCCCGACTTGGAAACGAAACTCACAGCGCCGCCACCCGCACGACCAAATTCAGCTTTGAAGCCATTGGTGTCCACAGCAAACTGGTCGATAGCTTCGACGGAAGGTGTGTTGATCATCGTCCAGAGCCGCTGCTCGAAAGGCGCTCCAGGCGCAGAGGACAGCCCATCCAGAGTCACGTCCCATCCCCCCTCCTGACCGCCACCGAATTGCAGGTTGCCCTGAGATTTCGCTTCCGGCGTAATCAGCGCCAAGTCCAGCGGTGAACGCAACTGGCCGCCCACGACAAGAGGCAGTTCATTGACAAATTTCTGAGTAACCGCGGTGCTGATCTTGGCATTATCGGTTTGAAGCAACGCTCCCTGGGCCGACACTTCCACCGTGTCGCTCACTTCACCGATCTGGAGAGTTGCATCCAAACGCTGGGTCAAGCCCGGTGTCAGGTTTACTTCGCTGTGAACCAGAGTTTTGAAACCTTTGGCTTCAATCTCAAGCCGATAGGTCCCGGCTTGAAGCGCGGGAATCGTGAAGTCGCCCGTTGATGAAGCGGTTGTCGTTCGCTCGGCGTTGGTGCCGAGGCGAACGGCTTTGACCGTTGCTTCTGGAACTACGGCACCTGACTGATCGGTGATCGTGCCTGTGATCGTAGCTCGATCTCCCTGTGCCCAGCCAATGGCGCTGCACACGAGCATCAAGGAAATGATGCGGATCATGGATCTCATGGTTAACTCTCCTATAAAGAGTAGATTCTTGATTGAATAGTACTCGGACGTCATGGTCCGGACTGCGGTTAGACTTGTGACGTTGAATTTTTCGACGGTGGTGGGCGAAGCCAACGACGTGCTAAATTCAGAAGCAATCTAATCTAGTGCAAGTTTATGGCGGAATTATATGCAGATCGAAGGAGATGTCAAGGCCCAATTGGCGCTTCGAGCAGCGTTTCAGGCCGATCCTGCCGGACCGGCATCGCAGTCTCTCGACCAGGCCCAAATCGACGCAGGGTGCGTATTGTCGCATCGCTTGGCTAGACGGTGCGATTGAGAAGCAGCACACCCTGCTTTGCACAGGTAAGTACCGCGTTTCACGAATACCATCATGTATTCTTCGAGTTGCAAAAGCATCCTTGATAAGACCTAAACGCCCTTGGCGGCTTTGCCGCTCGATGTGCGGAAAGGCTGGGCCTTTCAGCTTATCCAGTTTTAAGGTTTCCGCACATCGAGCGGCAGAGCCGCCAAACCAAATAGGTGACTGGATTTATGACACAGAGTACGAAGGTACGAAGGATTCCCGCGAGATAGCCACGAACAAATGCGAATCACCCTTTCCAATAATCAGGTCACGATCCGGCGCTATGACACGGTCGATGTGCCCCTGCTCTGCGAGGCAGCTCGCGAATCTTCTGCCGAGGTTTCGGTCTGGCTGCCTTGGTGCCATAGTCATTATTCAATGGAGGAAAGCCTGGAATGGATTCTGCGATCAGGCAAGCAATGGGATGAGAAGCGGGAGTTTCATTTCGGCATCTTCGATTCTCAGAGCGGCGGCTTTGTGGGCGGTGTCGGGCTGAATGAGCTAAAGCCCGAACATCGGTTGGCGAATCTGGGCTACTGGGTTCGGACTGCATGGACCGGCCGCGGCGTCGCAACTGCGGCAGCCAGTCTGGCAGCCGGGTTCGGTTTCAAAGACCTCTGGCTCGACCGGATTGAAATCCTGGCGGCACTCGGCAACAAACCCAGCCAGCGGGTAGCCGAGAAGCTCGGCGCCAACAAGGAAGGCGTGCTAAGAAACCGGTTGGTCATTCACGGTCAGGCGCATGATGCCGTCGTGTTTTCTTTGATTGGTTCGGAATGGAAACCATCAGACAAGTTGTCACCGCTGAGACGCGGAGACGCTGAGAACAAGGTGCCGTCCCGCGAAAGCAGCGGCAAGGAAGACCAGAGAGTGGAGATGACAACCAAACCGACAATGAATCCCGCACCTATTACTCTAGAGGGTCAGTACGCGCGTCTCGAACCGCTGGACGCGAAGCACGCCGAAGCGCTGTTCGCCATCGGCCAGGAGGAGAAGATTTGGCGGTACCTGTTGCGTCCCAAGCTGGAGAGTGTGGCCGACGCTCAGGGTTTTGTGGAGGAAGCCCACCGGGTGGCCGCCACCGGCTCACAGCTTCCGTTCGCAATCATCGATCAGAAGAGCAACCGGGTGGCCGGCTCAACGCGCTATTTAGACATTCGGCCGAACGACCGTGCCATTGAGATCGGCTGGACCTGGCTGGGGCGCGAATTCCAGCGCACCGCGATCAACAGCGAATGCAAGTTCCTGCTGCTGTGCCACGCGTTTGAGGATCTGGGCGCCGTGCGCGTCACTTTGAAAACGGATGGGCGCAATGAGCAGTCTCAGCGGGCCCTCGAACGTCTGGGCGCAGTCCGCGAGGGCGTCTTGCGAAAGCACATGGCGTTGTGGGATGGCTACATTCGCGACACGGTTTACTACAGCATCCTCGATACCGAATGGCCCGAAGTGAAGCGGCGGCTGGAAGGCTTTTTGCGCTGAGTCTGGGAGCGTGGCATCTGTGAAGGGGTGAATGAAAAGATCATCTCGCACGTCCCCGATCCAGGATTCTGAGAAACTTTCGCGTCGACCTGATCTTGTTTTCAATGACGTCGCGCGAAGTCATGGGGTGTATTTCATGCCTAAGTGAGGCCGTTGCAGCGAAGAAGTTCGCGGTGATCGAAGTACTCGTTCAAGAGGCGGGGCTCCACCAGAACTTTGAAAGGTTCCCGCTCGAACAACAAGATCCCAGTTGCAATTGCGTGGTACTTGAGCTCAGGGCTCACAGCGGTGTCAAGCGTGACCACGTCCACTCGGTTCGATCTAACGACCTGGCTGATGCGCTCCATTAAGCTGAGCCTAATGTCATCGACCCTCAACACCTTCTGCTCATCCACATAGACGGCAAAATCGTAGTCACTGAGCGGCCCTTCCGTGCCTTGACTCCGGGAACCAAAGAAGTAGGCCAACTTCACCTCGACAAAGCTTGCGAACACGTCTGAAAGGCTCTCACGCGTCTCTGCATCCATGGGGGGAGTAGATCATGACGGCCCACCTGAATTCGGCACGTCACACGTAAGGGGCTCCGTCAAAGTCACCATCAAGCCAGCAAGGACAGATCAACTAACTAACCAAGGTCTGCCGCCCTTGATATCCCCGTAGGGTGCGTTGCGTTTTTCAACGCACCAAATCATCTGGTGAAGGTGGTGCGTCAAAAAGGCGCGACGCACCCTACAGGTCGCAAACGCGTAAGGTATTCAAAGAAAGCGAGAGCAAAATTCTCGTTAGGATTTACATAACGGTCTAAGAGAGATAGGGGTAGGGAGAGCATACTGCTCCCCCTCCCTCCGAACCGTACAGGCGGATCTCCCGCATACGGCTCTCCAGTCGGTGGTTTTACCTTTGCAAGGATTGACAAGCCAAGCGATGAGCCGTTAC
>Ga0163150_10004577_pt1 | contig 18392 bp, 15 predicted proteins | sample OliLakLV19P2IB_FD_148628 | JGI IMG/M metagenome (GOLD analysis project Ga0163150, IMG submission 148628) | Freshwater microbial mat bacterial communities from Lake Vanda, McMurdo Dry Valleys, Antarctica - Oligotrophic Lake LV.19.P2.IB | ecosystem: Environmental > Aquatic > Freshwater > Lake >...
TCGCGGCATTGAAACCATTACCTACGTGCTCGCCGGTACCGTCGCGCATGGCGACAGCCTGGGCAATCGCGGCTCGATGGGCGCCGGCGACGTGCAGTGGATGACGGCCGGCAGCGGCATCCTGCACCAGGAAATGCCGAAGGGGGATCAGGAAGGGCGCATGCACGGGTTCCAGCTCTGGTCGAACCTCCCGTCCGCTCTCAAGATGACCGCCCCCCGCTACCAGGACATTGTGGCGACCGACATCCCCGAGGTCACAGACGATGACGGAACACGCGCGCGGGTCATCATCGGCGATTTCTGGGGTCAGAGCGGACCGGTGGAAGGGGTCGCGGCCGAGCCGCGCTATCTGGACATCTCGGTTCCGCCCGGAAAGAAGAAGCGGCTCGCGGTCGACCGCGCGAACAACGCCTTCGCGTACGTGTTCGCCGGATCCGGCTCGTTCCGCGATGCATCTACCCCGCAGGCGATCAAGACAGAAATGGTCGGAGGTCCGAACGACGGGTTGATTGACGACGTGAGCAACCGTTCGCTCGTCCTCTTCGATCGCGGCGACGAGATCGTCGTGCAGGCCGGCGACGAAGGCATACGGTTCCTGCTCGTCTCCGGCAAACCGCTCGAGGAGCCCGTCGCCTGGCGCGGCCCGATCGTGATGAACACGAACGTCGAGCTGCAGCAGGCCTACGCGGAGCTGCGGGCCGGCACGTTCATCAAGAAATAGCTACCAGCGACCGGCTGCCAGCTAGCGGCGGCGGCCTTGCAACTTGGCGAGCAGGCGCAGGATTTCCAGGTACAGCCACACGAGCGTCACCAGTAGCCCGAACGCGCCGTACCATTCCATGTACTTCGGCGCGCCCCGCTCGACGCCCGTCTCGATGAAGTCGAAGTCGAGCACGAGGTTCAGCGCCGCGATCACCACGACAAACGCGCTGAACAGGATTCCATACGTGCCGCTGGAGTGAATCAGCGGCACGTTCATGCCGAAGAAGCCGAGCACAACACTCACGAGATACAGAAGGGCGATTCCGCCGGTCGCCGCGACGACTCCCAGCTTGAAGTTCTCCGTGGCCTTGATCAACCCGCTGCGGTACGCGAGCAGGAGTGCGGCGAGGGTGCCGAACGTCAGGAACACGGCCTGACTGACGATGCCGGGGTACCGCGCCTCGAAGACGACCGAGATGCCCCCGAGCGCGAGACCCTCCGCGGCGGCATACAGCGGCGTCGTGAACGGCGCCCACGTCTTCTTGAAGACGGTGGCGATCGCCAGGATGAGCCCTGCGACCACGCCGACAATGATCCACAACGGCAGAGCCGGATCCTCCGCGCCGCGGTTCCAGACGTAACTGGCCACGATCAACAGGAGGAACAGCGCCAGGCCTGTCTTATTGGCGGTTCCACCCAGCGTCATGCGTTCGGACTCGTGGACGGCAGGAGCCAGTGAGAACGTGTCGGCCTTGAGCGCGGGATTACCCGATCGGAATGGGATAGCCATGCTATTGAGCTTAGTCGAGGATCGGCGATCGGCGATCGGCGATGGCCGATGGCCGATCGGCGATCAGTTTCTCTCCGGCCGCCACGACAACAGGTACGGCGAGTCGCGCAGCTCGTGGCTGAGACGCGCGTGGCGCCGCCGCATCTGATCCTCGAAGAATCCCGCCAGCAGTAAACACTGCGCGCCGGCCGTTTCCATCATCAGCGGATCGTTGAGACCTGTCGTGTCGGACACGAACTGGTCGAAGACCGCCGTCAGATCGGCGGGAGCAGACATCGCCATTTCCGCGTCAACGGATATCTGTGCGTAGTGCGCCAGCACACTCGCGTTGTAGAGCAGCTCGCCTAATGGATCCATTGGCCCCTCCCACACTCCGCGAAGGCAAAGGCCGCGCCAGCCGTTACCGCGCGGATTGCTTAGCGCGCATCGCCGCGATGATCCGATTGGGCACTTTGTTGGACAGGAGTTGCTTCAATCCGTCAGGTGACAGATCGAAGCTGACCGTCCTGGCTTCCTTGATCGTCGCGAGTAGATTCGCTTCGTCCAACCCGCTCTTCAACAGGTCGATGACGTGGGAGTTCTCGAATGATCCCTTGCTGGCCGCCGACGATCGCGGCGCGGCAGCGAGCGGCGGCGTCGCGGCCGGCTGGGCGCCGGCGCTTCTTGCCGGCGCGGCACTCCGCGCGAGCGGTGCGGCCGAGGCACGCGCGGCAGGCTTCCGTGCCCTGTCGTAGGAGGCGATCTGCTGCTCGAGCGTGTTGTACGACGCGATGGCGGTGGCGATGCGCGCCTGTGGCTCCCGGAAATATTTCTCATCAGGCTTCATCTCGATGGCCTTTCCGTACTGCGCAGCCGCCTGTTCGAGAAACGTGATCGCCGAACCGACTTCGGCCGACTGATACCCGATCGCTTCGTACGCGACCCCGATGTTGTATTGCCGGTAGGCGTCCTTCCCGCGATCCTTGAGCGCCGGCATCGCCTCGAGCTGCTCGAGCATGCGCGACCACAGGCCTGCCTGGCCGAGCTTGTTCAGGTTATCAACCGCGTCGTTGGGCCGTCCCATTTGAATCTTGACCGGCTCCTTGGTGGGCGCGAGCCTCGGCACAACCTGGAGCACCGCGGCCTGTATCAGCCACTGCTCCACGTCGGCTGACGACAGCGCCCCGACGCCGTTCGTGAATTCCTTTCGATAGGTGGGACTGAACGTGCCGGAATCGATGACCGCACCGGTGGCCTGATCGCGCGCCTGATAGGTGAGACTGATGTCCCCGGTCACGACGACGGTGTTCTGGATTTCCTGCACGACGCCGAACACCGGCTTGTCGTCGTATTTTTTGGTCTTCGCGTTGTAGACGCGATCGGTTCGAGTCTGCTTGGTGACGCTCACCGACTTCATCTCGACCTTCTGGTTCGTATCGAGCCGCGAGACGTTGCAGACGACGGCAATCTGCGGCTTGTTCTTCTGAAGCGTCAACCGCGGATCGTTGCTGACCAGCTCGCTCTCGATGGCCGAGGCCATCCGTTCGGTGACGCCGGGTCGAGTCACCGGCGACGTCACCTGCACACCGATGCCGGTCTTCATCAGATAGACGGCCGGCGGCCTGGTGCGCGTGAGGGTGACTTCGAAGAGCCCCTGACCAAACCCTTTTCGAAACTGGGCCGTGACCTGCGAGGGAACGAGGGCGCACACGCCAGACACCAGCACCGCGAGACACAAGACCCGGTAAGCACGTCGCATGGGTCGGATTCTGCGGAGTGCGGTGTACGTTGTCAACTGATTTGAGACCATGTCGGTGTCCTCCGTGCGACCATCGACCATGAAGCTCAAGAGGTTTCCTGGTCTTTTGATCTCTTGTTCACATTCAGAACTTCTTTACCCGCGGCGATGGTCTTCAGTATCTGCTCCGCGTCGTAGACGGCGCCGCCCCAGGTACCGCCGCTCACATCCTGCAGCGCCGCCCAGATGCGCGTGTCGTCGGGGAGCAAGGCATCCGGGGCGAGGTCGGGCCGCGATGGCCGCGCGGCAAGCAGGCGGGTGCCGCCTTCGACGCTGCGCGCAGACCGGTCTTCGCCGACCAGATTCACGGTGCCTTCGAGGGTCGCGCGGTTCACCACAATCTCGATCATGTCGCCGTCGCGCAGTTTTCCGATCGGGCCGCCCGCGAGCGCTTCCGGCGAGATGTGGCCCACGCACGCGCCGGTGGACACGCCGCTGAAGCGCGCGTCGGTGATCACGGCCACATGCTTGCCGAACGGCAGGTGGCGCAGGGCGCTCGTAATCTGATACGTCTCTTCCATGCCGGCGCCCATCGGCCCGCGCCCGATCAGCACCAGGACATCGCCGGACGCGATCTGACCGGCCTTGATGGCCGCCATCGCCGCCCGCTCGGAGAGAAACACCTTCGCCGGTCCGGTCAACCGATACACCCCATCGGCATCGACCACGGACGGGTCGATCGCGGTGCTCTTGATGACCGAACCTTCCGGCGCGAGGTTGCCCTGCGGAAAGCAGACGGTCGACGTCAGCCCACGGCCGCGCGCCTGCTCGGGCGCGACAATCACGTCCTCTGGGTTGACGCCCTCGCCCTGTAGCTGAGCACGGAGCCGCGTTCGCCGCTCAGACGCCTCCCATGCGTCGAGCTGCGCGTCCAGCGTCATGCCTGACGCGGTCAGCACTCTCGTATCGAGCAGGTGCAGGCGACGCAGGTGCAGCATCACCTCGGGGACGCCTCCCGCCATGAAGACCTGTACGGTCGGATGATTCCGCGGGCCGTTCGGCAGCGCGTCGACGAGCCGTGGAACCTGACGATTGACCTCTGCCCAGTCGGCGGCCACCGGACGGCGCAGCCCGGCCGCATGTGCGATGGCGGGGAGATGGAGGATCAAGTTTGTAGACCCGCCGAACGCCGCAAAGACCACCAGCGCGTTGCGAATGGCGGCATCGGTCACGATGTCGCGCATGGTGGTTTTGTGCTGCTCGAGCGCCATCAGCGCGGTCGCGGAACGGCGCGCCATGTCGATCCAGATGGGATGGCCAGACGGCGCGAGCGCGGAATGTCCGAGCGACATGCCCAGCGCCTCGCCCACGACCTGCGCCGTCGCGGCCGTGCCGAGGAACTGGCATCCGCCGCCCGGCGATCCGCACGCGCGGCATCCGAGATCGGCGGCTTCTTCCAGCGTGACGGCGCCGTGCACAAACCGCACACCGAGCGTCTGCACCTTGCCGGCGTCTTCACCCTGGTCCGGCATCAACGTCACGCCGCCCGGTACCAGTATCGCTGGCAGATCGTGGCTCGCCGCGAGCGCCATCATCATCGCGGGCAGACCCTTGTCGCACGTCGCAACGCCGAGCACGCCGCGGCGGGTCGGCAGCGATCGAATGAGGCGGCGAAAGATCGTCGCGGCATCGTTCCGAAACGGCAGGCTGTCGAACATCGCCGTCGTGCCCTGCGATCGTCCGTCACAGGGATCCGTGCACGCCGCGGCAAACGGGATGGCGCCCGCCGTCTTGAACACCGCGGCGGCGGCTTCGAGCAGCAGCCCGACTTCCCAATGCCCGGTGTGATAGCCGAGCGCGATCGGCGTGCCATCGGCTGCGCGGATGCCGCCATGCGTCGACAGCATCAGGAACTCTTTCCCCCCGAGCGCCGCCGGATCCCATCCCATGCCCGCGTTCTGCGTCCATCCGAACAGATCGCCGGATGGCCGCTCGCGCAGCATCTCCGCGGTCAGCGGCAGCGCGCCCGCCGGGCTGCGCCCGCGCGTGGAGATCTCACACAGGGCCGGATCGGAGTCGAAAGGGTTTGATGCCATAGATGTGTACGGGATCGTGGAGCGATGGTACTATTAGTTGTCTGCCAGCGCGCCCCGTGGACCCTGTGGAGGAGTTTTCAATATGACACCAAATCTCATCGTTCGCATCGCAGTTCTCGCTCTCGTCGCCCTCATCGGGTCTGCACCGACCGTTGCGGCGCAGGGCCTCGGCATCAAATTCGGGCCCACCTTCGCGACATTCAGCAGCGAGTCTCTGGACTTCAAGACACGCACGGGTCTCCACGGCGGCCTCTTCTTCGGTGGCAATCGCGACGGCGTGCTCGGAGTTCAGACCGAGGTCAACTGGCTGCGAAAGAAGGTCCAGGGTCCGAGCATCAGAATCGACTATCTGCAGGTGCCGGTACTGCTGCGCCTCAACGCCGGCGCCAGTTCGGCGAGCGGTTTCTCTGCGTATGGCATCGCCGGGCCCGCAGTGGAGCTCAAGATCGCTGACGAAATCGAAGGCGTCACGCTGGACGACGGGTTTGAGGGCGCAGATGTGAGTCTCGTCTTCGGCGGCGGCTTCGAAGTCGCCCGGTTCATCGTCGAGGGACGCTACGAGAAAGGCCTGCGCCGCATCAACAACACGTTCAACGGCACTGCTGATATCAAGAAGCAGGCGTTCACGATCCTCTTCGGCATTCGATTCAGGTAGGCACGCCCCTGTCGAGCCGCTGCCGGGCGCATGTGATCGTCCTGATGGTCTCCCTCGGTGAAAGCGTGCTCATATGGCCATCCAGTTTAGAATAGCGCGCATGCGCCGTCTTCACAGAATACTGGCCGTCACTGTTTTTCTCTCTGCGGCAGCAAATTCTCCGGCCGGGAATCAGGACTCACGCGAAGCGACCACCGGCTGGCCGCAATGGGGCGGGCCGAACCGCAACTTCATCTCCGATGCGACCGGGCTTGCGAGCGCGTGGCCGGCTGAGGGTCCGCCGGTCATCTGGACTCGCCCGCTGGGGCTCGGCCACTCGGCCATCGTCGCCGACAGCGGCACGCTGTTCACGATGTACCGCCCGGGCCAGCAGATCTCGAAGACCGGTCCCTGGGAACGCGAAGAGGTCGTCATCGCGCTGAACGCGGCCACAGGCAAGACGCTGTGGGAGCACCGGTATCCGTCAGAGCCGTCGGACTTCGGTTACGGCGCCGGCCCTCACTCGACGCCGCTCGTCGCTGGGGACCTGGTGTTTGCCGCCGGATCGAACAAGCAGATTTTCGCGTTCGACAGGACCACTGGCCGGGTCGCGTGGTCGCACGATCTCGTCAAGGAGTTCGGCGCACCCGCGCAGTTGAATCGCCCGCCCGTCAAGGCGGGCTACGCCGTCAGCCCTCTCGCCTACCACGACACGGTCATCGTCTCTGCGGGCGGGCCCGGCCAGGCGGTGATGGCGTTCCGCCAGCGCGACGGGTCGCTCGTCTGGAAGGGGGGCGATTTCCTGCTCGGTGAAGCGTCGCCGATCGTCATCGATGTGGACGGCCAGGCGCAGCTCGTGGTGTTCGGCGGGCAGACCGTCAACGGCCTCGACCCCGCCACGGGCGCGACGCTCTGGTCGCATCCGCACGACACCGAGTGGGACATGAACAACAGCACGCCGGTATGGGGCGCCGACAACCTGCTGTTCATTTCGTCGGCCTACAACCAGGGGGCTCGCGGCCTGCGCCTCTCACAGCGCGGCGGCAAGACGGTCGTCGACGAGCTGTGGTTCAACAGGCAGATGCAGATCGCGTTCTTGAACGCCGTGCGCGTCGGAACCCACGTCTATGGCGCCCACGGCAATTTCGGTCCGGCCTTTTTCACGGCCGTGGATGCGCTGACCGGCAAGACCGCCTGGCAGCACCGCGGCTTTGGCAGGTCCACGGTGATCTACGCCGATGGCAAGGCGATCATTCTCGATGAGGACGGCGACCTCGCGCTCGCGACGCTGTCGCCAGAAGGCATCAACGTGCTCTCGCAGGCGCGCATCTTCAACACGGTCTCGTGGACGGTTCCGACCCTGGTCGGGAAGACGCTGTATGCGAGAGACCGAGAACAGATCGTCGCGCTGAATGTAGGCGCTCAGTAGGCCGGGTCTTGCTCTGTTCAGTAGGCCGGGTCTTGCTCTGTTCAGTAGGCCGGGTCTTGCTCTGCAGACCCGGCGCCGCAACGCACGTCGTCTGCCCTATTTTTACTCACCACCATAATCCCCTTGAACCGTCGTTTCGACGATGGCATCGTCTTGTTCTCTCGAACGGAGGACGGATGATTGGGAAATGGTATCGCAGAAATCGCCTGGTTCTGTGCTGGGTGGGCAGGCAGAAAATGCACCGGCACCGGCGGATTAGTGGCGATCCACGCGATTTTAAGCTCCTGCTCCTGGCACGGCTGCTGCTCTGTTGATACACATGAAAGACGCCGAACTGAAAACGCGTTTCTCAGGCATTGATGCGCGGTTCGATAAAGTCGACGCGCGGTTCTCGGAGGTCGATGCGCGGTTCGATAAAGTCGACGCGCGGTTTGCAGAGGTCGATGGCCGCTTCAACGAGATGCGGCAGCTGATCCTCCAGGAGGGCGAGCGGACCCGCCATCACTTCGACGTTGTCGCAGAGGGCCTCAGGGACGGAATCAGAGTGATTGCCGAGGGCTATACCGCTCTACGGGAAGACAGTTCCGAGGTGAAGACTCGCCTCCAGCGCGTGGAGGATGGCCAGGAGCGCCTCGAAGTGCACGTGCTGGCCATCGAGTCGCGCGTGACCGGCGTCGAGAAGACGCAGAAAGTCGTATTGACCGAAGTCCGGGGCCTAGCCACCAAGGTCGACCGCTTGACCAGCGTGCGACGTCGCGGTCGCACGAATCCCTAATCTCACCCCTCACCCCTCGTTCGCCTTCCCCGCCGCCGGCGTTATGACATGCATGGCCTGCCGCATCATCGCCGTCACTGTCGGCGTCCTGTTGATTGCCATGCTGGGCGTGGCGAACGCCCAGACCCCGCCCGGGCTGGTGTCGCATCGCACGCAGGAGGGCGACGGAATCGAGCGCCTCATGGCCGAAATGACCGCACTGTCGCTGCCATCCAGGATTGAGAGGGCGTTGATGCTCACGCTGCAGGCGGCGGATGCTGCCCTTCACCAGGGCCGGATGTCGGAAGCGCGGGTGCTGCTGCGAACATTCGCCAACGAAGTGCGCGGAGTCAGACGCGCGAGGCGACTCTCCGTGGAGACCGCGGATGTCTTGCTGGCGAAGGCCGAAGGGGCGGCAGGGGGCTCTAAGAAGTAAGAAGTAACCCCTACCGCCTCAGACCGTCAGCAGATCGATCTCCGACGTGCTGTCGCCGAACTTGGTCTCGTCCACACCGAACCGGTCCATGACGCCCAGCATCAGGTTTGCCAGCGGTGTGCCCTTCGGGTACTTCACGTGGCGGTTGCCCTTGAACTGCAGATTCTGCCCGCCCACGACCACCACCGGGACGTTGTAGTTGTTGTGCGTGTTGCCGTCGCTCATGCCGCTGCCGAAGAGCACGGCCGTGTTATCGAGCAGGTTGCCGTCGCCGTCGGGGATCGCCTTCAGCTTGTTCAGGAAGTAGGCGAACGTCTCGACGTGATAGGTATTCAGCTTCGTGAACACCTTCATTTTTTCCGGGTTGTTGCCGTGATGCGACATCGAGTGATGTGCCTCGGGCAGGCCAATCTCGGGATACGAGCGGTTGACGTTCTCGCGCGCCATCATCAGCGAGCTGACGCGGGTGATGTCGGCCTGGAACGCCAGCACCTGGAGATCGAACATCAGCTCGACGTATTCCTGGAACGTCGCGGGCACGCCGACCGGCTGCTCCGGCACGGCGAAGTCGCTGTTGGTCGATTCGGCCCGCAGGATGCGCTGCTCGACGTCGCGAACGGCGTCGAAATACTCGCCGAGCTTGGTGCGATCGCGCGCGCCCAGCCTCCGGCGGAGGTTCGAGATCTCCTGCGTGAGCCCGTCGAGAATGCTGCGATCTTCCTGGGCGCGAGCGAGGCGCTCTTCCGCGGTGGCGCCGACGCCGAACATCCGCTCGAACACGAAGCGCGGATTGGTCTCTGAGGGCAACGGGGTCGTCGGGTTCTTCCACGACATCGAGTTCATGTACGCGCAGGCGTAGCCGTGGTCGCAGGCGCCGACGACATCGTTGCGGTCCACCGAGACTTCGAGCGACGGGAGTTTCGTGTCGCGGCAGATCTTGCCGGCGATCATCTGATCGATCGTCGTGCCCGCCTGCACATCGGCGCCTTCGGTCTGCCTGGGGTGCACGCAGCTCATGAAGGCCGGTGCGGCGCGTGGATGCTGCCCGCCGACGTCCCCCTGGTCGGTCGCCGGGAAGTTATCCAGGCCGGTAAAGACCATCGTGCGGTCCCGGAACGACTCGAGCGGCTTGAGGCTGGGCGAGAATTCGAAGCCCACGCCTTCGGTGGGGGGCGTCCAGTCGTACATGTTGGCGCCGTTGCCGCAGTAGATGGCCGCGAACCGCGGTGCACCCTTCGTCTGGGCGCGCATGGCCGGGGTCATCGCATCGAGAAACGGCAGCGCCACGGTTGCACCGATACCGCGAATGAACGTCCGCCGGGGCAACGCTATCTTTGAAATCACCATTCACCAGCCTCCTAATTCGTGCTTGCCTGGGCCATTCTCATCTGGAACGGCGTGCTCGTCACAATGCCCTGTATCAGTGTAGCAAATCGGTAGTTCCCGGCCGCGGCGTCCCGCTTGATCTTGCGGACGACCGGGGCGTCACTCGCCTCGAGCCCTCTGCCAAGCGCGTAGGTCAACAGCTTCTCGCTGATGGTCGTCAGGAACTGGTCGGAATGCGAGACCAGCACCTTCCGGAGCTCCGCCGGACCGTTGAACTTCGTCCCATCCGGCAACTGGGCCGATGCGTCGACCCGCGCGCCCGACACGTAGATATCCCGCCACTCACCAATCGCGTCGAAGTTCTCGAGTGCGAACCCCAGCTGATCCATCTGCGCGTGGCATCCGGCACACACCGGGTTGGCGCGGTGGGCCGCCAGCTGCTCGCGCATCGGCAGCACCTTCCGCGGGTCTCGCTCGTCCTTGAGCTCGGGTACGTTCGGCGGAGGCGGCGGTGGCGGCGCGCCGAAGACATTCTCCAGGATCCATTTGCCGCGGATGACCGGAGAGGTCCGATTCGGATACGAGGTCGCCATCAGGATGGAACCCTGTCCCAGGAGCCCGCCGCGCACGCTGCCGGCGGGAAGCGTCACCCGCCTGAATCGTTCGCCGTACACGCCGGGGATGGCGTAGTGACTGGCCAGCCGCTCGTTCAGAAACGTGTAGTCGGCGTTCAGCAGATCGACCACGCTGCGGTTCTCGCGGATGATGCTCTCGAAGAACAGCTGCGTCTCACGCTCGAAGGCCTTGCGCAGGTTGTCGTCGTAGTGGAACAGCACCTCAGGGCTCGGCTGATGCCGCTCCACATTGCGGATGTGCAGCCACTGGCCCGCGAAGTTGTCCACGAGCGCCTGCGAACGCGCATCGGCGAGCATCCGCGTGACCTGCTGCTGCAGGACCTCGGGCCGATGGAGCGCCTTCTTGACCGCCAGATCCAGGAGCTGGTCATCGGGGATGCTGCTCCATAGGAAGAACGACAGCCGCGACGCCAGATCCAGATCGCTGATGCGATACGGCTTTGGATCGGCCATCGTCGATCGGCCAGCGGCGATTGGCGACTCGGTTTCGATTCGGAAGAGAAACTTCGGGCTCACGAGGATGCTGCGGATCGCCATCTCGAGGCCCGCCTCGAAACCATTCGTGCCGCCCCGGCTTGCGCCATCGCGATACGCCGCAAGCGGCGCGAGCAGATCGTCCTCTGTCACGGGGCGCCGATACGCGCGTCGAGCCAGCGTCGAGATAATCTTCTTCGCGCACCCCGCATTCGTGGCGCTTGCCGTGTTCGTAGTGCTGGCCTTCAGGCCAGCCTCGCCGCCAGGCGCGCAGATCAACACCTTGCGACGGCTCGCCGACTCGCTCACCGCCGCCGTGCCGGGCAGGGGACCGGTGAGCGTCAGACTCGAGATCTGCGGCTCCCCGTTGCCGTTCCTGTACGGGTCTCGACGCAAGGACGGGTCGAAGAGATCTTCGACGAACGCAGAGGTCTTGGCGGTGAAATACACCTGCACCAGGTGCGATCCCGCCTTGACCGGCACGCGGAACTGCAACACGTCGATGACCTTCTTGTCCTTGTCGTCTCCACGCACGCCCTCGAACGCCGGGCCTCCAAGCGTGGCGCTCCACACCTTGACGTTGTCGAGGCTCACATCGAGCTGATGGGGTTCCGCGGTGACGCCCTCGAATCCCCCGCCGGCTCCGCTTTCTTTTGGCCGCATCTCGAACAGGTATTCGCCGTCGGCCGGAAAGAGATAGCGCAGCGCGAGGCCGCCGCGCGATCCGAACGGCAGATCGTCGCTGACGCGCGTGCCCTGATTGCGATCGGTCGGCACAAAGAACGTCTCGGGCGTCGGCAGCCCGCGCGGCCGTCCGAGCGCCATCTGGCTGATCTTCGCCGCGGCGCCGAGGTAGCGCTCCGTCAGCGCGGGCGAGAGCGTCAGCGCGTCGGCGTTGTTGTCGAATCCATGCCCGGCGACATCGTTCGGCAGCATCGCCGCCGCGTCGATCTCGACGGCCAGCAGGTCGCGGATCGCGTTGCGGTACTCCGCGCGATTCAGCCGCTGCAGCGATGTATGGCCGGGGTTCGGTGTTTCGAGCGATGTGCGGTCGAGCTCGGTCTCGAGCCACGTCATGAGACTGTCGGCCGTAGCGGTGTCGGGACGCGGGCGCCCGACCGGGGGCATCGCGCCCGTTCGCACCTTGCGGACGACTTTCTCCCACGCGTCGGCGTCCTTGCTCAAGTTCGCCAGGTCCAGCGCGCCCAGAGAAAGCCCGCCCGATTTCATGCGCTCGTTGTGGCAGGCCCCGCAGTACTTGCTCAGGACTGATCGTCCATCGTCCATCGTCAATGGTCGATCGACAGGGGCCGCTGGACGCTGGACGATCGCCGATGGACGATCCTGCGCCACGTACGTCGCGGAGGCTGCGAAGCAGAGAGCCGCGACGATCAGGGCGCTGAGCTTCATCGGAGTGCCTCCTCGGGAAATTTCTCAATCGGGATGACCGCTTCACACGGATCGGGACACGGGATTTCCTTCGCCCCCAGCTTCCGCAGCAGCACGGCGGTGTACGGGTTCGCGGCAAACGAATTGCCGTACTCCACGCCATCGGCGACCTGCAGCGGCGTCCGACCATCCAGGGCCACGACGTCGAGCTTCGCGCCTTTGTCGAAGAGATACTGGACCACGGTGTTGGCGCCGCGATAGGCCGCCGCATGCATCGCCGTTTCGCCGGTGTCGTTCATCGCGTTCACGTCGGCGCCCTGCTCTTCGACGAGCAACTTGACCGCGTCGAGTACCTGCGCCTCGCTGGCGCGCTCCTGGTTCGAGGCCCACGCGATGCCCGCCGCCGCCATGAGCGGCGTGATGTTGGCGCCGGTGTTCATCTTCGGATCGGCGCCATGCTCGAGCAGCAGCCGCATCACGTCGACGTCGGCGACTTTGGCCGCAAACAGAAATGCCGTCGCGCCGACCAGGCGCCGCCGATACCTCGCGCCCGACCATCGGGGCTCCATGTCGGCGTTCCGCGCGTTGACCGATGCGCCGTGCTTGAGCAGCGACTTGATGACGCGCATCCGGTCGATGTTCACCGAAATAAATTCGTCGCTGATGTGCCAGTTGGCCACGTGCACGGCCGCCTGCAAGGGCCTCCCCCAGCTGTTGTTCCGCCCGTTTCCGCCTTCTGTGGCCACCTCAGCCAGCTGGTCGCGCTTACTGGGAGTCTTGAGCTCGATCGGCACCGGCCGGGCGCGCACGCCCTGGATCGTCAGCTGGGTCGATCCGCCCTCGGCGTTCGGATCCGCGCCCTTCTCGAGCAGCAGGTCCACGAGATCCTCGTGGCCGTTGATGATCGCCACGAGCAGCGGCGTCGCCAGGTCGGGCCGCTTCTCGTTGACGCCGGAGCCTGCCGCGAGCAACGCCTGCACCGAACGCATGTCCCCCTTGCGCACCGCGAACAGCAGCGGGGTCGTCCCCGCGTTCGATCGCGCGCGGATGTCAGCGCCGGCCGCGATCAGCGCCTCGACCATGGGCGCGTGCCCTTCGGCAGCGGCCCACATGAGCGCGGTCTGGCCGTTCCAGGTTTCGTGCAGGTTGATATCGGCACCGGCCTTCAAGAGCGCCTTCACCGCATCCACCTGGCCGGTGCGCGCCGCGAGCATCAGCGGCGTTTCTCCGGCGTGCACGGCCCTGTTGGGATCGGCGCCGGCTTTGAGCAATTGGTCGATGATGGCGGCGTAGCCGCCACGCGAGGCGAGGATCAGCGGGGTCACGCCGTAATAGTTGGGGGTGCCGACGCGGGCGCCGGCCTTGATGAGCAGCGCGGCCGTGTCCGCGTCGCCGAGATACACCGCCCAGTGCAGCGCGGTCGCGCCATCGCCCTGCGGCGCGTTGACGTCCGCCTGTTTTTTGAGCAGCGACAGCATGGCCGGCTTGTCGCGGCGCTGGACCGCGTCGGCGAGCGGCGCCAGAACATCCGCGCCAAGGCTGGCAACGCACAGGGCGACCGCGAGCGAGAGCGAGACTCCGGATAAACGTCGAACCCGCATCAGTTTGTGACCTCTTTTGAGAGTAGATTTTACTATGTCTGGCATGGGGTTGAGGCCTCTTTTCTTGTCGCGCTTTGTCGCTTTCTGGGCCGTGCTGGTCGTCGTGACGGTCGGCTGTGCGCAGCCCGCCCCGACTCCGGACGTACGGCGGGCGGGTCTTGCACTCAAAGACCCGCCATCGCCCACCCTCGTCGAGGCGTCCCGCCTCTCGATGGGCTCCACGCTCCGCCTCACGGCCTGGACCAGCGACCCTCCAGGCGTTCAGGCGGCGTTCGACGAGGTGTTCGCGGAGTTCAGCCGGCTGGAAACATTGATGAGCACCTGGATCGCGGACAGCGACGTCGTCCGCATCAATCAGGCGGCGGGTGCGCGGCCGGTGGCGGTCAGCACCGAGGTGCGAGAGGTGCTTGCAGAAGCGCGGCAGATCAGCGAGTGGACCGGCGGCAAATTCGATGTGACGTTCGGCGCGTTGTCCGGCCTCTGGAAATTCGACCACGACCAGGACAGCGTCCTCCCCGACATGCGCGCGGTGCGCCGCCGCCTCCCGCTCATCGACTACCGCGCGATCCAGATAGACGCGGCTGCGGGCACCGTGCGGGTCGCGCGCAAGGGGATGTCCGTCCACCTGGGCGGCGTCGGCAAGGGCTACGCGATCGATCGGGGCGTCGGTATTTTGCGGCGCCGCGGCATCAACGATTTCATGATGCAGAACGGCGGCGACATCTACGTGGCCGGGCAGAAGGACGGACGCCCCTGGCGGCTCGGCATCCAGGATCCGAGAGGCGCCGCCGGCCGCATCTTCGCCGAGCTCGATCTCTCGGACGGCACGTTCAGCACATCGGGCGACTACGAGCGCTTTTTCCTGAAAGACGGTCGCCGCTACCATCACATCCTCGATCCCGCCACGGGCGAGCCGGCGCGCGGCGCGCGCAGTGTGACGATTGTCGCCAACCGCGCGACCACCGCCGACGGCCTCTCGACCGGCGTGTTCATCATGGGGTCCGACGCAGGCATGGCGCTGATCGAGCGGCTCCCCGATGTCGAAGGGGTGATCGTGTCGGATCGGAATGAGGTGCTGATCTCGTCGGGGCTGAGAGGACGCGTTGCGCTGTTCGTTGCACGGACGGCCGAGTCGTCAGGTGCCAATCGTCAGCCGTCAGTCCCAGTCAGATAGTCGACGGTCTGTCGACTGCTGACTGAAGACTGCTGACTCCCGACTGAGACCGACGACTGTCGACTGCCGACTACCTCGCCGCCACACTCACATTCACGGTGAACTCGCCCCGGTTATCCGCCAGGTGATCGTCGTTCACACCGAAGTAGAGGCGTCCGGACACCGGCGCCCGGACCGAGCGCTGCCCACCGATGAAGATGGGACCGTAGTTATCGATGGCCGCGAGCAGTGCGCCGGCGGGCTGATTGAGAATCGGCGCATCGGGCGCGCGGCGCCCGCTGGCCGAACCGGCGGACGTCGCGGTGTCCTGCCCGTTGTCGCTCAGCTGTATCGACCCGGTCGCGGTGATGGTGATTATTTCGCCCGCGCGAACGTCGATGCGCGAGTCGCTCCACCGGTTCACGCTGGGCACACGGACCGCTTGCGTCCGCGCGACTGGCGCGACTGGCGTCGTGGAGCCGTCCGGGTTAGGCGAGCCGCCCGCGACTTCGAACTCACGGCGCGAGAGCATGCCGTCGCGGTTTTGGTCGCGCTGGTCGAAGCTGCCACGTGACCAGTGCCATTCCTCGCGCCCGAGCGAACCGTTGCGGTCGTAATCCAGGCTGGCGAACTGATCCCACGTGTCGCCAGTCGTCTCCTGACCGCCGACCACTTCATAGCGGCTGAGGACGCCGTCCTTGTTCAGATCGAGGTTGCTGAATGCCTGGGTGCCTCCGAGCCACTCGTTCCGCTCCACGCGTCCGTTGTTATTGAAGTCAAGGTCGTCGAAGCTGTCTTCGCGGGCATCGTCCCAGTTCTCTCCGACGAATTCCGCCTGGTCCATGGCGCCGTCGCGATTGCGATCGACGCGGCGGAACGTCTCGGTGTCATAGTGCCACTCGTTCGCCGTGATCTTGCGATCGCGGTTGTGGTCCAGGTTGTTGAAGCCCGCCTGGGTCCAGGTGACGTAGCGCTCATACCGGTTGGGCATGTGATCCGCTTCTTCGAAGTTGGTATTCCGCTGCGGCCCAATCGCGACTTCCTGTCCCGAGAGCTGGCCGTCGCCGTTCCAGTCGTGGTTCTGGAACGCGCGCGGCGTCCCCTTCCACTCTTCCCGCGAGATCGCGCCGTCGCGGTCCGTGTCCATGGCCGCAAATCGAATTTCCGCCCCACCCCGTCCGCGGCCGCGTCCGCGACCCTGCGCTTCGGCGTCGGCCGGGGCGACCAGACTCAGACAAACTGTCCAGAAAATAGCCAGCGATGAGACTGCAATCAGTCGTCGAAGCACAGAGTCTCCTCTCTATTTATTTAGCGGCGACGACCGCAAGACGGTTATCAATGGTGTACCCCTTGGCGTGATCGCGGGCGATCTGCTCGGCCTTGGCCTTCTGGGCTGCGGTCGGCACAGACCCGCGAAGGACGACGACCTTCTTGTCCTGGTAGGTATCGACGTCGATGGCACCCGAATCGACCGTTTTATCGGCAATGATGGCCGTTTTGACGTCGATCGTCTCAATGCCGCCGCGGACGTCGGAGATATTTTCTTTCGTGTCCCGAACGACTCCCTGGGCGGTCTGCGCGCAGCTAGCGGCACCGATTGCAAGCGTGAGGACAATAAGGGCAGGAGCGAGGCATGTCTTGATCATGGTCACCTTCTATCGGGTTGACGAAACATTCGACCAGAAGGCCTATGCAAGGAGGGGGCCAGGGGTGAGGCATGAGACGATCGACGCGCCGACACTGTGCGGCCTGGTGGACGCGATCGACCGATTGACGGGGACATGCTGAATCGTCAGTCGACAGTCGTCGGTCGACGGTCTCAGTCGGCAGTCTCAGCCAAGACAGTCGCTGGTCTGGAGACTAGCGGGTCAGAATGGCTGCAAGAACCGCCGTAAACAGTGCCGTCATGATACCGATCGTCCAGTGGAACTGTGTCGCAAGCTCTCCACGCAGGCCAGCGATTCCTCCGTCGATCTTCAGATCGACCTGATCAATCCGCGCTGACAAGGCGACCCCCAACGCGTCGATCTTCAGATCGACTTGATCGATCCGTGCCGACAGGGCGATCCCCAGCGCGTCGATCTTCAGATCGACTTGATCGATCCGTGCCGACAGGGCGATCCCCAGCGCGTCGACCTTCTGATCGACTCGATCGATCCGTGCCGACACGGCGATCCCCAGCGCGTCGACCTTCTGATCGACTCGATCGATCCGTGCCGACACGGCGATCCCCAGCGCGTCGATCTTCCGATCGACGCGGCCGACGTCGGCGAACAGCCGTTCCCAGTTTCTGGACTGCTCTTCCACTCTGCCCTCGAGATGATCGAGCCGCGACCCATCCATTATCCAACCCTCCCGCAGCTCTCCTCGGAGTATACCGTCGTCGGTCAAGCCGCGCGCCGTATCGAGCATGCTCTGTGCCGCCAGGACCCGAGCGAAATGCGGGCTTCCGCACGGCCCCATCGCAGGATCCGCGAACATACCCGAATTGAGAGTGGAAGAATCTGCCGCTGGATGAGCGTCGACTACTGACTGACGACCGACGACTTCCTCCGCAGGATTATCCAATGCGGACACTTCTGCCGATCCATATACAGCCGTTCGCAATCGTCACAGCGGACGCATTCCGTCATGATGATCTTCGGCCCCTGGATGGCGCCCCACTGGCAGGTTTTTTCGCAGAGCGTGCAGCTATTGCACTCCGACCAGCGCTTGATGCCGAAGATTGTCAGCTTCGACAGCAGCCCCAGCGCCGCGCCGAGCGGGCATAAAAATCTGCAATAGAGGTTGCGCACGAACACCGTCGCGACCAGCAGCACACCAAGCGCGATCCACAAGCCTGTCGTCGCGCGGCCCGTGAACATCCAGAAGGGCTCGACGTAGCGATAGATCGACATGTCGCGCGTGAGGAGAAAGTACAGCACGACCGCGCCGAGGATCGCGTACTTGATCTTGTTCGCGTGCCGTTCGATGCGCAGCGGCACGTCGTAGCGAAACCGCGGCGGCACGATCGGATCGAGCAGCTGTGTCAGCGCGCCGTACGCGCAGATGCGGCCGCAGTAGAGCCGCCCCCACAGCACCGTGGACACGACCGTGAACCCCGCGAAGACATACCAGCCCAGGTTGTACTTGAAGATCGGCAGGTTGCCGCCCATCACGCCGAAAATGTTGACGATGGAGAGGAGCTGGCTCTTATAGATGCCGAGATACGCCACGGCCGCGATCAGCGTGACGGTTCTCAGCCTGACGCTCTTGC
>Ga0163150_10004578_pt1 | contig 18388 bp, 11 predicted proteins | sample OliLakLV19P2IB_FD_148628 | JGI IMG/M metagenome (GOLD analysis project Ga0163150, IMG submission 148628) | Freshwater microbial mat bacterial communities from Lake Vanda, McMurdo Dry Valleys, Antarctica - Oligotrophic Lake LV.19.P2.IB | ecosystem: Environmental > Aquatic > Freshwater > Lake >...
CTGGTACGCATGGCCGGCGAGGGTGCGTCGCGCGCGCCACAGGGTCCACGCGGCCAGGGGCCACGCCGGCCATGCGTACCAGGGAAGGATGCGCACATAGTAGAGAATGCTGAGGCCGTCGAAGGACGACCCGGCGGCCCACGCGGATTCGATCCAGCCACCCAGGGTGGCCGGCGAACCCACCAGCAGGACGAAGGGCCACAACGCGGCGATCGGCGCGGCGCACAGCAGCGCCACTGCCACCGTGGTGGCGTAGCGCTTCGTGCGCCAGTGGGCCGAAGCCAGCGGCAACATCGCGAGCAGGGTCACGAACATGCCGAGCGGCAGGAACCCGTCGCCCAGGAACCCCACCCCGATCCCGGCGCCGGTCACCGCCCCGCCCGCGGTTGGCATGCGCCAGGACAGGCACAGCCCGTAGAGGGCGAGGGTGATCCCGGTGAGCCCGGCGAGGTCCGTGGTCATCTCGTGGGCGCGGATCAACAGGCCCAGGCAACCGATGAAAAGCAGCACGCTCATGCGCACCGCCCGCTCTCCCAGCAGCTCGAGGCTCGCCAGGGACAGCAGGCCCAGGGTGAGCGCCATGTAGAGCCCCGCGGCCAAGCGTGCCGCGTCGTGCAGCGGCATCAGCCCGCCCAGCAGCGTGCCAAGCGCGGCGGCGGTCCAGAGGAAAAGCGGGGCCTTCTCGAAGTACGGTTCGCCCGCGAGGCGGAAATGGACCCAGTCGCCGGTGCGCACCATCTCGGAGACCGAGCCGAAGACCACGGCCTCGTCGATTTTCCAGGGATCGTGCCCCACCAGGCCGGGCAGCAGCCAGGCCAGGCAGACCAGCACAAACAGGGCCGACTTGAGCGGCGTGCGGCTGCCGTCGTAGGCGATGGGGGTCAGGACCAAGGGGTCGGATCCCTGATCACGGGCCGGGTTGCAACAAAAAAGGCAGCCCGAGGGCTGCCTTTTGCCGGGGCATGGCCGTGGTTACTCGGCCGCCTTCGCGGTGCCCTTGCGGGCGTAGCGCTTCTTGAACTTGTCCACGCGGCCCGCCGTGTCCACGATCTTCTGCTTGCCGGTGTAGAACGGATGGGACTCGGCGGAGATCTCGATCTTGTAGACCGGATACTCCTTGCCATCCTTCCACTTGATGGTTTCGTTCGTCGCGACCGTGGAACGGGTGACGAAGCCGAAATCGCAGCTCGTGTCGAGGAACACGACCTCGCGGTAATTGGGGTGAATGCCGTCTTTCATGGGTGCTAATCGCCTTGGGTGTTAGCAGCTAATTGGTGTTTTTCGCCGCCGAGAGTCAACAATTATCCCGGAAAAGGTGAATTAAAGCAAGGGGTTGTTACCGCACCCCCAACACGGGCCACGTCCTTGAGCCGACAGGGAAATTTCCCTTGTCAGCCCTTTTTCATGGAGCCGAAGAACTCGTCGTTGTTCTTGGTGGCACGAAGCTTGTCGAGCAGGAATTCGGTCGCCTCCAGCTCGTCCATGCCGAACAGCAACTTGCGCAGGATCCATACCTTGGGAAGGATCTCCGGGGCGATCAGGAGTTCCTCGCGGCGGGTGCCGGAACGGTTCACGTTCAGGGAGGGATAGAGGCGTTTTTCGGCCATCCGGCGATCCAGGTGGATCTCCATGTTGCCGGTGCCCTTGAATTCCTCGTAGATCACGTCGTCCATGCGCGAGCCGGTGTCGATCAGCGCGGTGGCGATGATGGTCAGTGAGCCGCCTTCTTCCACGTTGCGCGCGGCGCCGAAGAAACGCTTGGGCCGCTGCAGGGCGTTGGAATCCACGCCGCCCGTGAGCACCTTGCCGGAAGCCGGGACCACGGTGTTGTAGGCGCGGGCGAGGCGGGTGATCGAATCCAGCAGGATCACGACGTCTTTTTTGTGTTCGACCAGGCGCTTGGCTTTTTCGATCACCATTTCGGCGACCTGGACGTGGCGCGTGGCCGGTTCGTCGAAGGTGGAGGCGACCACTTCGCCGCGCACGGTTCGGCTCATCTCCGTGACTTCTTCCGGGCGCTCGTCGATCAGCAGCACGATGAGGACGGCTTCGGGATGGTTGGCGGTGATGGCGTGGGCGATGTGCTGCATCAGCACCGTCTTGCCGGCCTTCGGCGGGGAGACGATCAGGCCGCGCTGGCCCTTGCCGATCGGGGCGATGATGTCCATCACGCGGCCGGTGAGGTTTTCCTCCGCCTTGATTTCGCGCTCGAGCCGCATCGGCTCGTCCGGGTGCAGGGGCGTGAGGTTTTCGAAGAGGATCTTGCTCTTGGCGTTTTCCGGCGGCTCGCCATTGACCGTATCCACCTTGACCAGGGCGAAGTAGCGTTCGCCATCCTTCGGCGTGCGGATCTCGCCGATGATGGAATCGCCCGTGTGCAGGTTGAAGCGCCGTATCTGCGAGGGCGAGACGTAGATGTCGTCCGGGCCCGCGAGGTAGGAGGTATCCGGCGAGCGCAGGAAGCCGAAGCCATCCTGGAGCACTTCGAGGGTGCCGTCGCCGAAGATCGCTTCGCCCTTTTTCGCCTGGTGCTTGAGGAGGGCGAACACGAGTTCCTGCTTGCGGAGGCGGTTGGCGCCTTCCAGCTCGTTGGTGTTCGCCATCTCGACGAGCTCGGTGATGGGCTTGAGCTTGAGGTCGGATAAGTGCATGCCGATGGAGCTGCCTGGAGTGGTGGTGTGTTGGTGACGGGCCCGGGAGACCACACGGGCCGGCGAAGACGCTCAGGGGATTTGGATTAGCCTGGCTGCGAAGGGGGTGCCGCGAGACGCTTTCAGGAGACTGTTCGAGCGAACAGCCAGGACAGAAGGCAGGGTATCGGTTTCAAATATTGCTGTCAATGAAGGCCGCGAGCTGCGTTTTCGAGAGGGCGCCGACCTTTTGCGCTTCCAGCGCGCCGTTCTTGAACAACATCAGCGTGGGGATGCCGCGCACGTTGTATTTGGGCGGGGTCGACTGGTTTTCGTCGATGTTCAGCTTGGCGACCTTCAGGCGGCCCTGGTAGTCCTGCGCGATCTGGTCGAGCACCGGCGCGATCATCTTGCAGGGGCCGCACCATTCGGCCCAGTAGTCGACCAGGACCGGGGTGCTGGATTGCAGCACTTCCTGCTCGAAGGTGTCGTCGGTGACATGGACTATTTTCTCGCTCACTGGAGGCCTCGGATCTTGTCTGGGGGTTTCCACCCGGGGGGCGTTCACGGGGCGGATCGGATGCCCAATGCTAGACCAATCCGCCCCGCGCGGCAAAAGCCCCGGGTTGGGCGCCGGATGGCGCTCTGATAAAATTCACATGGCGGCTCATTCGCGGCATTCAAGCGGCCGGTTCAACCTCAATCCCCAGCGAGACGCGTTATGACTTATGTGGTGACCGAGTCGTGCATCAAGTGCAAATACACCGATTGCGTGGACGTCTGCCCGGTCGACTGCTTCCGGGAGGGGCCGAACATGCTGGTCATCGACCCCGACGAATGCATCGATTGCACGCTTTGCGTGGCCGAATGCCCGGTGGAGGCGATTTTCGCGGAGGACGATGTGCCGGCCGACCAGAAGGAGTTCATCGTCATCAACGCCGAACTCTCCAAGGGCTGGAAGCCGCTGGTCGAGCGCAAGCCCGCTCCCCCGGATGCCGATGACTGGAAAGACGTGAAGGCGAAGAAGCAACTGCTGGAGAAGTAAGACCGGCAGCGGGAACGCTGATCCGAGCGGACCGAGGCCGCTCAATCGACGGCGCGCAGGTCAGTCGTAGAGCCCGGCCCGGGCCTTGCCGCGGAAGATGCGGTAGGAAAGGAACGTGTAGGCGAGGATGAACGGCAGCACCACGATGGCCCCGATGAAAACCACCCTCAGCGCGCTCGGGTGCGCGGCCGCCTCCCAGGCGGTGAGGCGGTCGATCACCACGTAGGGAAAGATGCTGTACGCGAGGCCGAGGAAGGCCAGCGTGAAGATCGCCGCGGCGGCGGCGAATGGACGCCAATCGCGCGAGAGGTCGCCGGCCTTCATGCGCCCCGTGGCGATCCACAGCCAGGCACCGACCGCCACCGTGGCCGCGGGCAGCAGCATCACGAAGAAGGCGCGCGGGAAGGTGAACCACTTCTCGCGCACCGTCTCGCTGATGAGCGGCGTGGCCAGGCTCACCAGCAGCACGCCCAGCGCCACCCACAGCAGCCCCCAGCGCGCCCAGGCGACGGCCTTCTTCTGCAGCGCGCCCTCGCTCTTGAAGATGAGCCAGGTGGCGCCCAGCAGCACGTAGCCCCCGCACAGGCTTGCGCCCACCAGCACGGCGAAGACCCAGTAGAAGAAGCCGGCCTCGAACCCCATCACGTAGCGGCCGAGCATGACGCCCTGGAAAAACGACGTGATGAAGGAGCCGGCCCAGAAGAGCCAGTTCCAGAGTTCGCGATGCCAGCCCAGCGCCTTCATGCGCAGCTCGAAGGCCACGCCGCGCAGCATCAGGCCGATCAGCATCGCCACCACCGGCAGGTAGAGCTCACCCAGCACCATGCCGTGGGCTACCGGGAATGCCGCCAGCAGTATGCCGATGCCCAGCACCAGCCAGGTTTCGTTGGCATCCCAGAACGGGCCGATCGAGGCAACCATCACCGATTGCTCCTCGTCGCTTGCCGCCGGCATCAACATTCCGACGCCGAGGTCGTATCCGTCAAGCACGACGTAGAGCAGGACCGAAAGGCCCATGAGGAAGAGGAACGCGAGCGGAAGGTCCATCTACGCCCCCGCCGTGCCGGCCACGACCGCGGCGTGCGCGGAAGGCGGCGGATCCTGTACCGCGCCCTTGCCCGCCATGTGCGTGAGCACGATGAGGTAGGCGAGGAACATGGAGCTGTAGGTCAGAATGTAGCCGGTGAGGCTGGCGCCGAGCTGCGCGCCGCTGATGTCGCCCACGGCATCCTTCGTCCGAAGGATGCCGGTGACGAGCCAGGGCTGCCGGCCCACCTCGGTCACGATCCAGCCGGCCAGGGTGGCGATCCAGCCCGAAAAGGTGAAGCCCGCGAACACCCACAGCAGCCAGCGCGGCGGGGCACGGCCCTTGCGCATCAGGAAGGCGCCGGCCCATGAAACCACCAGCATCATCATGCCGATGCCCACCATCAGGCGAAAGCCGAAGAAAAGCGGCGCCACGGGCGGACGATCGGCCCCGAAGGCGTCCAGGCCCTTCAGCTCCGCCTTCGCGTCGTGCCGCAGGATGAGGCTCGCGCCGTAGGGCAGCTCGATGGAGAAGTCGTTGCGGCGCTTCTCCTCGTTCGGGATGGCGAACAGCACCAGCGGCACGCCGCGCTCGGTTTTCCATATCGCCTCGATCGCCGCGATTTTCGCCGGCTGGTGCTCGAGCGTATTGAGGCCGTGCAGGTCGCCCACGAAAATCTGGATCGGTATGAGGACGGCGGCCACCATCGTCCCCGCGCGCAGCGTCCTGGACGCGCCGGCGTCCTTCGCCTTCAGCAAGCGCCAGGCCGACAGTCCGGCAACCACGAAGGCCGCCGTGAGCCCCGAAGCCAGCAGCATGTGCGTGAGGCGGTACGGGAACGACGGGTTGAAGATCACCGCCACCCAGTCGGCGGCGATGGCCTGGCCGCCTTCCATCACGTGGCCCGTGGGCGTGTGCATCCAGGAGTTGAGCGCGAGGATCCAGAACGCGGAGACCGTGGTACCGAAGGCCACCAGGGCGGTGGCGCCGATGTGCGCCCACGGCGGGACCCGGTTCATGCCGAAGAGCATCACGCCGAGGAAGGTCGCCTCGAGGAAAAACGCGGTGAGCACCTCGTAGGAGAGCAGCGGCCCGGCGATGGCGCCGACGGTGGTCATGTACTTCGGCCAGTTGGTGCCGAACTGGAACGACATCACCACGCCCGACACCACGCCCATGGCGAAGGACAGGGCGAACACCTTGATCCACAGCTTGTAGGTCGCGAGCCATGCCGGGTCGCGAGTGCGGTGGTAGGTGAGGCGGAAGCCGAGCAGGAACCACGCGAGCCCGATGGTGAGCGTCGGGAACATGATGTGAAACCCGATGTTCAGGCCGAACTGCGCGCGTGCCAGGAACAATGCGTCTTCCATGGCTGCCATTCTAGACCAGCTAAAATGCGACATGTCTGAAGCCAGCACTCGCGGCAAGCTCAAGGTGTTCGTGGGCGCCTTCCCCGGCGCCGGGAAAACCGACGCCATGATCGCGGCGGCACGCCGCATCCGTGCGTCGGGAATCGACGTGGTGATCGCGCACGTGGACCTGCACGGCGCCGCGAAGGAGGAAACGGCGGTGGCCGGCTTCGAGGTGCTGCCCTCGCTCGCCTCGGGAGAGCTGGACCTCGACGGTGTGATCAGGCGCCGGCCCGCGGTGGCGATCATCGACGACCTCGCGCACGCCAATCCGGCCGGCGCCCGCCACCCCAAGCGCTGGAACGACGTGGACGAGGTCCTGGCGCAGGGCATCGATGTCTTCACCACGATGAGTGTCCAGCACCTGGAAAGCCTCAACGACGTGGTGGCCGAAATCACCGGCATCCCGGAGCGCGAGACCGTGCCCGACACGTTTTTCGACACCGCCGACGAGACGGTGATGGTGGACATGTCGGCCGACGAGCTGCTGGCCCGCCTGGAGGCGGGCGAGGTCCCCACCGACCACGTCGAGCAGGGGCCGGGGCGCAAGTTCTTCCGCAAGGGCAACCTGCTGGCTCTGCGCGAGATCGCCCTGCGCCGCGTGGCCGACGTGGTGGAGGACGAAGTCCGGCGCTACCGCGCGGACAAGTCGATCAAGGCCACCTGGAAGACCCACGGGCACGTGCTCTGCTGCATCGGGCCGCAACCGGGGGCCGAACACGTGGTGCGCAGCGCCGCGCGGCTGGCCAACCAGCTCGACGAGCGGTGGACCGCGGTCTACGTGGAAACGCCGCGCCTGCAGCGCCTGCCCAACGAGGAGCGCGCGCGCATCCTGAAGGTGGTGAGCCTGGCGCAGGAGCTCGGCGCCGCCACCGCGATCCTCACCGGCAACGACATCTGCGAGGCATTGGTCGAATATGCGCGCGACCAGAACATCTCCACGGTGGTGGTCGGGCGTGGCAACACGCAACGCCTGCGGATGCGGCGCACGATGAGTGATGCAATTGCATCGGCCAGCGACCGCTTCGACGTGATCGAGATCGGGCGCGGCGAGCCGGACGCGGCCGCGCCCCTGCCCTCGTTCAAGGCGCCGGCGCCCGCCGCGCCGCGCCGCGCCGAAAAACGCCTGCGTTACGTGTGGACGGTGGCGGCCAGCGCCCTCACGACCCTGGTGCTGGCCGCGATGGCTCCGGGCTTCGACCTGGCCAACATCGCGATGCTTTTCATGCTCACGGTGCTGCTGGTGGGTGTGCAGTGGGGCCGCGGGCCGGCGATCGTCGCGGCCGGGCTGAACGTGCTGGCGTTCGATTATTTCTTCGTGCCGCCGCGCTACAGCCTGGTCCCGAACGACCCGCAGTACTACCTCACCTTCGCGGTGATGCTGGCGGTGGGAGCCATCATCGGGCAGCTGGCCGGCACCATCCGCTTCCAGGCGCGTGTCGCGTCCCATCGCGAAAAACGCGCGCGCACGCTTTATGAGTTCGCGCGCGACCTCGCGCAGCTCCAGGGCACCGGCGAGGTGGTCAAGCTCACCGAAGAATTCCTCTCGCGCTACTTCCGCGGGCGCGTCGCCGTGCTGGTCCCCGATGCCACGGGCGCGCTGGTTTCACCCACCTCGCACGGGATGTCGAACCCGTTCGACGCAACCACCGCGCAATGGGCGTACGACCAGGCCAAGCAGGCGGGCGCGGGCACCGATACGCTCGCCACCAACGAACACCTCTTCATCCCGCTCAAGTCGCCCACCCGCACGCGTGGCGTGCTGGCGGTGCGTCCCGAGCGCTCGCGCGACCTCATGATCCCCGAGCAGCGCCACCAGGTCGAAATTTTTGCCGCGCTGGTGGCGACCGCGCTGGAGCGGGTGCATTACGTCGACGTGGCGCGCGACGCGCTCCTCATGGCGCGCATCCACAGCGGCGACCTCAAGCTGCAGCTGGAACGCCGCAAGCCCCGCGAGCTGGTCGATGCCGCGCTGGTCCCGCTTTCCGGCGTGCTCGCGATGCACCCCGCGACGGTGGATGTGTCGGCGGACCTTCCCGCCGTTTCCGTCGATGGGCCGCTGATGGAGCGCGTGCTGGCGATCCTCGTTGGCAACGTGGCAAAACACACGCCCGCCGAAACACCAATCACCATCGCCGCGCGGGTCGAGGCAGGCGAGCTGCGGGTGAGTGTGGCGGACAGCGGCCCCGGCCTGCCCGAAGGCGCCGAGAACCAGGTGTTCGAATCGTTCCAGCGCGGCGAAAATCCCGGCGCCCGGAAGGGTGCGGGACTGGGCCTGGCCATCGCCCGCGCGATTGTGGAAGCCCATGGCGGCACGATCCGCGCCGAGCAGCGCGAGGAGGGCGGCGCGCGTGTCGTCTTCACGCTGCCGCTCAAACGCTGATTTCGAAGACTACCGCCGGAAACACAGAGGTCACGGAGGAAAAGCTTCAGGGCAGAACCGGACACACCTGCGTGAACTGAATGCGCATCGACCTCGACACACGCGCAACCGAGAATGAATGAGGGCAAAGCCCCCCGAGGTGGCTGGCGTTGGAGGTGGGATGGCGCCGCGTCATCTGGGTCGGGCGTGCAGGATGCAGCGACGCAGCTCTCAAACGCCAGCCACCTCTGATGCCTTCGATCCTGAGCCCAACGTCAGCCGCGCCATTCGGGCTTGAGCGCCCTGCGTTGCGCGTGTTTCCAGGTCGATGTGAATTGAACTCACACTGAAGCGTCCGGTTCTGCCCTGAAGCTTTTCCTCCGTGACCTCTGTGTTTCCGGCTGTAATTGAAGCAGGGAACCGCAAAGTCAGAACCGCGACCCGCCGATGATCGCGTCGATGTCGCAGCTCTCGGAGCCCGTAAGCTTGATCGCCAGGCGGATGGACAGCGCGGTCCCGGCCACCAGGATGTCGGTGGAGTGGAAGGCGCCGGTCTTGCCGTCGGTGCAGGTGTATTCGCCGTCGACCCATTCCTGCCGGTTGCCCGCGAAGCGCAGGAGGCCGAAGTAGGTGCACGACAGCCCCGTGATGCCGGTTTCCACGATCTTGAGTGAATCCCCCACGGTGTCGTAGGTCACGCTCCATTGCGCGTAGGTGCCGCGGTCGCCGTTGTTCTGTGGCGCGGCGCAGTTGCGCCTCTTCTCGAGGTTGGCGCCGTTCCAGATGCCGGAGATTTCGGGCGCCGAACGCAGCTCCTTCGCCACGAAGCCCTGCACGCCCTCGCGCCACTCCAGCACCAGCGCGCGGCCCTCGGACGGGAAATCGTTCACGGTGACGTTTGCCGCCTTGCCGGTGAGGAAGATGCCGCCCAGGTCCACCACCGTGACCTCGCGGTTGCCGAACTCCACGCCGTCGGCGAAGGCGCGCACGGTGTGGCGGCCGGCGCCCAGGTCCGCCCAGTTCACCAGCAGGCCGAAGCCGTTGTTGCGCTTGCCGCAGACCCCCTCGGTATCGGGGCGGTCGGTGCCGTAGGCGGCCAGGAGGCGGGGCCGCTCGTCGAACTGGATCTCGATGCGCGAGGCATTGCAGTGCCAGCCGGCCACCAGCGCGGCCCCGCTGGCGGTGGCGGCGGGTTCGGGAGGGGTCTCGAGCAGGCCGATGGCGGCGGCGCCCGTGGCCGCGATCAAGGGGAGCAACGCCCCCAGGAACGTCGTGGTTTTTTGCATGAGGATGGGGCCCGCCGGCGGGCCCAAGGTTCAGCCGGCGCAGCCGGCCCCTGCCGACCAGCCTACCCGACTACAAACGGCCGGCCGGCGCCCGCGACGAAGCCGCCGGCGCTTTCCGCGTCCACCGGGCGCGAAAGCAGGTAGCCCTGTCCGTATTCGCAGCCCAGCGCGCGCAGCCGGGTGAGCTGGTCGCCGGTCTCGATCCCCTCGGCGAACACCTGCTTCGAAAACGCCTGGCCGAGCTTGAAGATGGCCTTCACGATCTCGCTGCCCTCGCCGTCCTCGCTCATGCGCCCGATGAACGAGCGGTCGACCTTCAGCGCGTCGATCGGCAGGGTGGCGAGGTAGTTGAGCGACGAGTAGCCGGTGCCGAAGTCGTCGATGCTGAGTGTCACGCCCAAGTGCCGCAGCTCGTTCAGGGTCGAGACGGCGTTTTCGATGCCGTCCATCAGCACGCTTTCGGTTACCTCGAGCGTGAGCTCGGCGGGCGTGAGGCGCGCGTTGAGCAGCGATTCGCGCACGCGCGCCACGAAATCGGGGTGCGTCAGCTGCAGGCTGGAGACGTTGACGCTCATCTGCAGCCCGGTGTGGCCGTGCGCGTCCTTCCAGACGCGCAGCTGGCGGCAGGCCTCGTTCAGGACCCAGTTGCCAAGCGGCACGATCAGGCCGGTCTCCTCCGCGGTCGGGATGAAGGTGGCGGGCTCCAGCGCGCCGCGCTCGGGGTGCTGCCAGCGCACCAGCGCCTCGAAGCCGATCAGCTTCTGGTCGCGCAGCGAATAGATCGGCTGGTAGTGCAGGTAGATCTGGCCCTGGCCCAGCGCCCGGCGCAGCTCGCTTTCCATCTTGAGCTGCGAGGCTACGTGCTCGTGCAGGCTCGAATCGAAGAGCGCGTATTGCGCCTTGCCGCGGCTTTTCGCCTTGTACATCGCGATGTCGGCATCGCGCACGATCTGCTCGGCGGTCTGGTAGCCGTTGGAGCTGAAGGTGATGCCGATCGAGGCGGTGACGATGATCTCCATGTCGCCGAACTGGAACGGGCGCTGCAGCTCCTTCTGGATGCGTTCGGTGAGGTCGACCGCATCGCGCTCGCGGGGCATGTCCTCGAGCAGGATCGCGAACTCGTCGCCGCCCAGGCGCGCGATGAGGTCGGTCGGCCGCAGTACCGACTGCAGGCGCCGCGCCAGGTTCACCAGCAGCTCGTCGCCGGCCTTGTGGCCGAGCGAGTCGTTGACCATCTTGAAGCGGTCGAAGTCGAGGTACATCACCGCGAAGCGCTGCTCCGGATGGCGCTGCACGCGCGCGATGGCGCGCACCAGCTGCTCGTTGAAGTGCGTGCGGTTGGAAAGCTGTGTGAGGCTGTCGTGGTAGGCGTTGTGGTACAGCCCCGCCTCGGCGCGGCGGCGCGCGCTCACGTCCTGCGCCTGCACGATCAGGTTATGGGTGCGGAATTCCCAGTCGCGGGCGAGCGACACGTTAAGCGACATCCAGACGTCGGAGCCGTCGCGATGCAGGCCGCGCAATTCGGTATGGATGCTCTGCAGCTCGCCCAGCACCAGCTTGTCGACGAGGCCGCGCAGGTTCTCCAGGTCCGCGGCGTTCACCAGGCTGCCCAGGTTCATCGCCAGCAGCTCGGGATTGGCGCGCCCGAGCATCTCGCAGAACGACTTGTTGGCCTGGATGAAACGCCCGTCGGTGGTCACCAGCGCCATGCCGATGGCCGCGTGGGTGAAGGCGCTGTGGAAGCGGCTCTCGCTCGCCCTCAGCTCCTCGACATGGCGTTCGTCGGATTCCTTGCGCTGGAAATACGAATGCAGCGTGGTGAGGAACATCGCGATCACCGGCACCGCCACCAGCAGCGCCGACAGGCCGAAACGCTCGAAGCTCATGTACAGCAGGCCCGCGATCGAGGCGCTGGCGACGTAGGCCAGGCCGATCCAGCTCATCTTGCGGATCCACAGGATCGGCGTGAACGGCTGGCCCTTCTTGAGCGCGATCAGCGTCGAGGTGAGGACGGTGTTGGCGACGAAGTAGAGCCCCGCGAAAATCATCACGAAGACCAGCAGCACCGAGGAGGCCATGCCGTTGGTGCTGATCTGGGGGCGTGCGCCCTCGAAGGCCGAGGCGCAGGCCAGCATCGCGAGCGACGCCATGGCGGGGGTGCCCAGCCGGCTGGTCCAGCGCTTGGAGGTGCGCCAGGACGCCACCAGCCCCTCGAACGATGCGGCAAGGATCGCCGCCGCCGGGCCGTGCACCAGCAGCAGCAGGAAGATGAAGATCTCGGCGCCGGCGATCGAGGTCTTGGAGTTGGGGATGCGCACCGGGAAGAACCCCACCAGCGCCGCGACCGCGGTCCCGATCAGGACCTGCGCCATCGCCGCGGGCTCCATGCGCAGCACGCCGGTCACCCCGGCGGCAAAGGCCAGGCAGCCCAGCGCGGTCACGGTCCACCAGTAAAGCTTCGCCGACTGGCCGTAGTCCTTCATGTCGATGACTGCCATGGCGTACCCCGCGCAGTTGACCGGTTATTCGCCCGGGAGGATGTCGGCCCAGCCGTCGACGCGAAGCGCGCCGCCCTCGGACAGGACCACGCCTTCCGACAGCACCACGCCCTCGGACAACACGACGCCTTCCGACAGGACCACGCCTTCGGAGAGCACGACGCCTTCCGACAACACGATGCCTTCGGACAACACGATTCCCTCGGACAGGACGATGCCTTCGGAAAGCACGATGCCGAGCCCGGAGACCACGCCCGAGGCCAGCACCGGGACCGGCGTGAAGATGCCGTTGCCCGATCCGAGGAAGGAGGTCAGCGTCACGACGCCGCCGCTCACGAGGGGACGCGAGCCCGCGCTTTCTTCCTCGAAGCCGGAGGTGTAGTTGCTGGCGCTGAAGGTGTCGATGTCGATGGCGCGCACACGGCTGCCGACCCAGTTGAGCGCCGGGTCATAGGGCGCCTGGAACCTGCGCAGCAGCGCCGAGCCGCCCATCACGTGGCGCCCGCCGAAGTAGGTGATGCCGCTCCACGGGAACGAACGCCCCTCGATCGTGGAGGAGGCCGGCGGGAAGGACTTGCCGGAGGCGACCAGGTTGTCGCCCGCGCGCAGGCTGTTGTTGTCGACCCGCGTCGCGATGTCGCGCGCCAGCACGTTGGCTACCGCGAGGGTGCCCGGCACGTTCACCAGGCCCGCGCCCTGCTCGAGCAGGTTGAAGCCGGAGAGGGGTTCCGCGGTGTATTGCAGGATCGCCTTGATCAGCGGGGGCGTGAGGCCGGGGTTCGATTGCAGCATCAGCGCCACGGTGCCCGCGACCACGGGCGCGGCGTACGACGTGCCGCTGGCGCCCATGAGTCCGGTGCCGAAGCCCGACTGCACGACGAGGGCGGGGAACGCGAGGGCGAGTTGGGACTTCAGCAGTCCCACCGCGTCGGTGGAGACCGCACCGAGCAGGCGGTTGCCCGGCGCCACCAGGTCGGGCTTGAGGATATTGTCGGGGCGGTGGATGCCGGCGATGTCGGTGGAGCCGCCACGGGTCGGCCCGCGTGAGCTGAATTTGTTGACCACGTCGTCGGCGCGCGTGATGGTCGCGCGCGGATTCGCGCTGCCGACGGTGATCGCCGCGGGTTCGTTGCCCGGCGAGCTGATCGTGCCGTAGGTTTCGCGCCCGTCGGGCCCGACGCCGTAGTTGCCCGCCGCAACAACCACCGTGATGCCCGCGGCCACGGCGTTGCGCACGGCGCGGCACAGCGGATCGGTGAGGTGGCTCTCGGTCGAGTCGGCCGCGAGGCTCACGTTCATCACGCGGATGTTGTATTCCTTGCGGTGGTAGATCACCCAGTCGATGCCGGCCAGCGTCGTGGCCACGTCGCCTTCGCCATCCGCATCGAGCACACGCACGTCATAGAGCGAGGCGCCGGGCGCGATGCCGGTGGTGTCGTTGCCGCCCGCGACCGGACGGCCCGCGGCGATCGAGGCGACCAGGGTGCCGTGCCCGTTGGGATCGGGGAAGTGGCCGCCGAGGGTGTTCACGATCGCCTCCAGCTGGCGCTGGAACGAGCTGCCGGGATAAAACGACTTGCTGTGGTCGTAGCCGCCGCGCCATTCGTAGCTGCCGAGGAGCTGCAGCGGGTCGGCGCGGCCGAAGTCCACGCTTTTCTTCACGCGCGAACCCGACGATCCGGCGAAGGCCTTGTGCGTGGCCATGATCCCGGAATCCAGGAAGGCGATGCCGACGCCGCTGCCGTCGATGGTGGGGTTCGACGCGGTGCCGGCCCCGCGCACGCCGGCCGCGCCGGTGGCTTTTTCCAGCAGGCTGCCGGTGCGAGCCGTCATGCGGTTGGGCGAGATGCTCTCGACGTCGGAGCGGCGGGCGATGTCGGACAGGCGCGAAGCGGGAACCACCGCCGCCACGCCGTTCACCGAGATATAGCGGTAGTAGACGCTGCCGCCGGCCGACACGATGGCCGAGCGCAGCGATTGCAGGTCCGGATCCACGGTGGGGCGCGCCATGACCAGCACCTTCACCATGCGCCCGGAATAGGTCTCCTTCGCCCATTTGATGCCGGCAACACTGTTGGCGGAAATGGCCTGGTTCAGGTCGTCGGAGATCTTGGTACGGGCGGCCGCATGGGATTCGAAGGCTTGCGCGCCGGCGAGCGAAGTGAATAGGAGCGCGCATGCGGCCGCGAACGCCGTGGCGTGCCGCATCAGGTGAAGCTGGATTTTGTGACCTTGCATTGTTTGGCTCCGGTGCGCAGTGACGCACTGCACACTTCGGCCCGAGCATAGTCCCGGCACCGGGGGGATTTTGTGCGATTTCGCACAGCGTCGGATTACAGCTGTAAATCCATTACAGCCGTAAGAATCCGCGCCCGTTATCATTGGCCCATGCCGCCGCAGCTCCCAGAGATATCGCGCGCCGAGCTGCTGCGCCGCCTGGCCGTGGGCGGCGGCGCGGCGGTCACGATCCTCACTCCCAATTCCCGCCTCGCACGCGCGTTGCAGCGGGACTTCGACGCCGCCCAGCACCGCGCGGGCCTCGCGGCCTGGGAGACCGCGGACATCCTGCCGTTCGGCGCCTTCGTGGCCCGCCTGTGGGAGGACGCGCTTTATTCGCCGCGTGGGGCGTCCACGCCACTCCTGCTCACCCTCGCCCAGGAGCAGGCGGCGTGGGACGAGGCGGTCCGCGCCGGCCACGTGCACGAGCCTGTGTTCTCCGCTCCCGCCGCTGCCTCCCAGGCCCGCGAAGCCTGGCATCTTGCGCACGCATGGCGGTTGGACGCCCGCCGCTTCGGGCCGCCCAGCGAGGACCTCGCCGCCTGGCTCGACTGGTCCGCCCGTTACGAGCGCGCCACCCGTGACCGTGGGCAGACCGACACCGCGAGGCTTCCCGACGTGGTGGCCAAGGGCCTCGACCTCGGCTCGCGCCGCCCGGTCGCCGTGGCCCTCGCGGGCTTCGATATCCTCACGCCGCAGGCGCGGGATTTCCTCGACACCCTTGCGGCGTCGGGGTGCGCGCTGATGCGCGTCGCGGCGCCTTGCGCGGGCGGCAGTGTGGCGCGGGTCGAGCTCACACAACATGCGGATGAGGTGGAAGCCGCGGCGGCGTGGGCACGAGCGCGGCTTGCCGCCGCACCCGTGGGCGGCCGGGCGCCGCGCATCGGCGTCGTGGTTCCTGACCTCGCCCGCTCGCGCGCGCGGGTCCATCGGGCATTTGCGGCCGCAATGCGCCCGCGCCACGCGCTCGAAGGCGACGGCGATCCGCTGCCCTTCAACATCTCCCTCGGCACTCCGCTTTCGAGCTACCCCCTGGTGGGCGACGCGCTCCTCGTGCTCGCGCTCGCCGGCACCGCGATCGCCTTCGAGCAGGCCAGCCGCCTGGTGCGCTCGCCCTTCATCGGCGGCGCGGAAACGGAGATGGAAGTGCGCGCGCGGCTGGATGTGCGCCTGCGCGAGCGCTCGGCGCCGGCGATCGGCCTCGACCAGCTGATCCGGCTGGCGGCGGCTTCGCGCGGCGCGCGCGCAAGCCTGCTTCTCGATCGGCTGGCCATGCTCAGGGACGCGCGCAAGGCCGCGCGGTCCGGCGCCAAGGGCGCCTCGGACTGGGCGATGTTCTTCTCCGATGTGTTGAAGGCCGCGGGATTTCCCGGTGAGCGGACGCTCGACTCCACCGAGCACCAGGCGCTGGAGCGCTGGAATGCGCTGCTGGCCGAGTTCGGCGGCCTCGAGCGAGTGACCGGGAAGATGGCCTTCCCCGATGCCTGCGGGCGCCTGGCGCGCATGGCGCGCGAGGCGATCTTCCAGCCCGAGGCGCCGGAAGTGCCGGTGCAGGTGCTGGGGGTGCTCGAATCGGCGGGGCTCGAGTTCGACCACCTTTGGGTGATGGGCCTGACCGACGAGGATTGGCCGCTGCCCGCGCGTCCCAACCCCTTCCTGCCGGTGCGTGCACAACGCGCCGCCGGCATCCCGCAGGCCGATCCGGGGTCCTCCCTCGAGCTCGATCGCGTCATCACCGCCGGCTGGATGGGCGCCGCGGCGGAGGTGGTGTTCAGCCACGCCCGCCTGCGCGAGGAAAGCGAGCTCGCGCCGAGCCCGCTGATCGCATCGGTTGCACGCGTGCCGCTCGCGTCCCTGGGCGTCGCGATGCTGCCCTTGCTGCGCGATGCGATTCGGCGCGCCGGTCACATCCAAAGCCTTGACGACGCGCGCGCGCCCGCCATCACGTCGCCCGCGCAGCGCGGCGGCACCGGTCTTTTCCGCGACCAGGCCGCCTGCCCGTTCCGCGGCTACGCGCACCGCCGGGTGGGCTCTAAGCCGTTGGAGACACCCCGCTTCGGGCTCGACCCGCGCGACCGCGGCAACCTGCTGCACGAGATGCTCGCCGAGGTCTGGAAGGCGCTCAAGTCGCGCGATGGACTGGTGGCGGCGTCCCCGCAGGAGCTGGGCCAGGTTCTCGAAGGCAGCGCGCGCGCCGCGATCGACAAGGTGAAGCAGAAACGCGCCGATGTGTTGAGCGGCCGCTTCGAGCGGCTGGAGCAGGCGCGCCTGGTGCGCCTCACGCACGAGTGGCTGGCCGTGGAGCGCGGCCGGCCGGACTTCGAGGTGGTGGCGATCGAGGACAAGCGGCCCGTCACCTTCGGGGGCGTCACGATCGAGGCACGGCTCGACCGCATGGACCTGCTGGCCAGGGGCCGCGCGATCATCGACTACAAGACCGGCGCGTGCGCGACCTCCGACTGGTTCGGCGACCGGCCCAACGAGCCGCAGCTGCCGATGTACGCCCTGGCGCCGGGCATCGACGTGGCCGTGGTGGCCTTCGGCCGCGTGAAGGCGGGCGAGATGGAGTTCAAGGGCGTCGGGCGCGAGGAAGACCTCATGCCCGGCGTGAAGCTCATCACGAAGGACCAGTCGAGGCCCGCGAAGCAGTATCGCGACTGGCCCGCGCTCTTGGAGAAGTGGCGTGTGGAGCTGGATGCCATCGGCCGCGGCTACGCCGAAGGCGATGCGCGCGTCGATCCCAAGCGCGGCCCGATGACGTGCGAGAACTGCGACCAGCATGTGTTCTGCCGGATCGCGGAGAAGGGCGGCTTCGGGGTCGGAAAGGGTGGCGACGATGAATGACGCGATCGTGGTCCCCGACCTCGCGCAGCGCGAGCGCGCCCTCGACCCGCGCGCCTCGTTCATCGTGCAGGCCCCGGCGGGTTCGGGCAAGACCGAGTTGCTGATCCAGCGCGTGCTGGCGCTGCTCGCGACCGTGGACCGGCCGGAGGAGATCGCCGCCATCACCTTCACCATCAAGGCCGCCGCCGAGATGCGCCGTCGCGTCTTCGACGCGTTGCGTGCCGCGCGCCACGATCCGCGCCCGGAAGCGGCGCACCACGCGCGCACCTGGGACCTCGCCGCCGCCGCGCTGCGGCGCAACGACGAGCTCGGATGGAAGCTCGAGGAAAGTGCCGAACGCCTGCGCGTGCAGACCATCGATGCGCTGTGCGCCTCGCTCACGCGCCAGATGCCGGTGCTCTCGCACTTCGGCGCGCAGCCCGAAAGCGTCGAGGATGCCTCCGCCATGTACGTGGAGTCCGCGCGCAGCCTGCTCGAGCAGCTGGAGGGTGGCGACGAGGGCGCGGCCGCCGACGTGGCGAAGCTGCTCGAGCACGTCGACAACAACGCCGCGCAGGCGGAGAAGCTGCTGGCCGCGATGCTGGCGAGCCGCGACACCTGGGTGCGGCGCCTCATCAGCGGCCCGGTGGATCGCGACGCCATGGAAGAGGCGCTGCGCGAGGTTCGCGGCGCCGCGGTGGCGCGCCTGCAGCGGGCGTGGCCGGCAGGACTGCCCGCACCGGACACCGAGGACGTGGCGGCGTGGATCGATCACGCCGGCGGCATGCTCGGCAGCGACGGGAAGAAGTGGCTCAAGTCGGCTCCCGCGGCGTTGCGGGAAGCCGAGGGCATTCACGAGCTGGTGCGCGAGGCGCGCAACCTCCCGCCCGCCACCTTCGACGACCGGCAGTGGGATGCGCTCGTCACCATCGCCCGCCTGGCCCCGCGCGCGCTTGCCGAGCTGCAGGTCGTGTTCGCGCGCCGCGGCCAGGCCGACTTCATCGAGATCTCGCAGGGCGCGCTGCGCGCGC
>Ga0163150_10004581_pt1 | contig 18378 bp, 26 predicted proteins | sample OliLakLV19P2IB_FD_148628 | JGI IMG/M metagenome (GOLD analysis project Ga0163150, IMG submission 148628) | Freshwater microbial mat bacterial communities from Lake Vanda, McMurdo Dry Valleys, Antarctica - Oligotrophic Lake LV.19.P2.IB | ecosystem: Environmental > Aquatic > Freshwater > Lake >...
GCAGACCATTTAACCCTAGGCCCAGCTGCGCGCATAACCGGCAACTTAACCTACAAAGCAGTAAGTGAGGCAACCTTTGAGGCCGGGAGTGCCGTCTTGGGGCAAACGGTGTATGAGCCTCGTGTAGATAGTAATGGTGCGAAAGCTCTTTTGATAGGACTCGTTTCTGCAGCGGCGCTCCTCTTCCTCCTCATGCTCGTTATTGGGGCACTTATTTTTGTACTGTTCTTTAAACGTTACTCTCTCGAGGTAGTTGAAAATGCTTTTACTGCTCCGTGGCTCGAGCTTGGGCGTGGGCTTCTGGTGTTTATTGCTATGCCCATTATTTCAATGATCCTTCTCGTGTCATTGATAGGGCTTCCTCTCGGACTTCTGGGCTTTATGCTCTACGGTGTGCTGGTTATTGTAAGTTGGCTTATGGCACCAGTCCTTCTGGGTAGCCTAGTGCATCGCTGGATTTACAAAAACGGCTTCCATGTGACCTGGAAGACAGCTTTGCTTGGCGTTGGAATCTTCTTTTTGGTTGGCGTAGTACCGGTGGTGGGCGGGCTTATACAGTTTGGATTTATGTTGCTCGCTCTGGGTTCTATTGCTCGCCTGAAATGGCATATTGCTAAGAGTTGGCGGTAAACTGCCATGGCGGACAAATCTAAGCACTGGTATTCAATCTCCTTTACCGGTGGGCTGATGATGGGGTTGTACGCTTTTATTCCACCGTACGTGGTATATGCGGACAGCTTGGGTATATTGCCGCAGCAGTCGCGGGTAGCAGCAATAGGAGGAATGCTACTGGTGTTGGGGGTAGTGTTTTTTGCCCGTAAGCGGGGACACAAACTGTTTGCCCGACATCCTCGTCATCACAAAGGGTTAAGTATAGAGCAGGGGTTTACGCTCATGGAGCTCATGGTGGTGATTTCTATCATAGGCATTATGAGTGCCTTGATTTTTCCAGCGCTCGGGGCGGCACGAGAAGCCGCCAAGTTTTCAAGAACTAAGGTCGAGTTTAAGTCGATTGCCACCGCGCTAGAACTTTTTACCAACGCTACGGGCTCCCAATATCCTGCAGATGTAAACCGCGGCCTACCACCAGGACTCGAAGTGTATTTAGCGCCTGGACAATGGCCTCATGCACCGTGGGAGGGGAGTGTGTACGACTGGGACGCCTGGGCACCCGGAGACCTCACCTATCCCCCTCAAGAGCCTACGTACCAAATTAGTGTACGTTTTTGCCCTTTAGGGCAGCCCACACAGTGCCAGTTTCCTAACGAACCATGGGCTGAAAACTTCGACTACTACAGTGCCGTGTATTACTGCATTTCAGGCCCGTGTCGGGCGCACGGTAGCCAGCCAGTAGACCACCCCGGTTACTGTGTCAATTGTTAGTACACACTTATTCACACAAAGTTAATAGAAGGTGCGCTCTACTAACGCTATAGTTAAGACAGGTTTACAGAGGGACAAGTAAGATTATTACGCAGCTAACGTCAGTGCTCTTATGAGTAATTACAAACGTTTAGTGCGCGTTCTTTCGTCTTTAGCAATTCTAAGTGTTGCAGTACTAGCTCCTGTTTCTGCAGGCGCGTTTTGGGACGGTTTTCCGTTTGGTAAACCTGACCACTCTTCGAGTAGCGTAGACAAGTTACCGTTTAAGTTCTGCGAGCGGACGATAAACGCCGCAGGTGTTTCTGTAACCATTAAGATTCCAAGTAAAAAGTGCGACACTACGCCGCCAACTGACAAGTGCCCGAACGTTCCCGGCACCCAGACCTCTACTCCTTGTGCAGACGAGGTGTGTGAAGACGACGGAGGTGAGTGGGACGGCAACTCCTGCGAGTTTCCTGACCAAGACGAACCAACACTCGACTTTAGTGCAGACCCAACAACGATAGACGAAGGAGACTCCTCGACCCTTGAATGGGACTCCACCGATGCAGACTCCTGCACCGCTTCTGGTGGCTGGTCTGGATCAAAAGCGCTTGATGGCACACAGGTTGTAAGCCCGAACGCAACTACCACCTACACGCTCGAGTGCGAAAACGAGGAAGGAGAAGTAACGAAAAATGTCACCGTAAACGTTCGTCTAGACGCTGAACCAGAAGATCCAACCCTTACATTCACGGTTTCAGACGACAGCATAACCCAAGGTGCCACCACTACACTCAACTGGGACTCTTCTAATGCAGATTCCTGCACCGCTTCTGGTGGCTGGAGTGGCAGCAAAGCTCTGGACGGCTCCCAGGTAGTGAGCCCTAGCGCCACTACAACCTACACATTGCAGTGTGAAGGCGACGGAGGTGATGTAACCAAAAATGTAACGGTCAATGTGACTGTACCTCCAGCCGAAGAAGGGCGACTCCTTATCACCGAGGTGCTCTACGACCTAAACAACTCGACTACTTCGCCTCAAGGTGACGAGCCGGGAAACGAGTGGGTAGAGCTCTATAACGGTACGAACAGTGCCATTAACCTCTCCAACTACGTCATAGGCGACGCCTCGAGCACAGACGCACTGCCAAGCGTTATGCTCCCAGCAGGTGAGTTTGCAGTAATTACCTCTTCTTCAACTACTGCTAGCTTCTGGGATATCCCAACCAGCTCTGTGGTAGTGGTACTACCTTCAAGCATTGGTCTAAACGGGCTTACTAATGCTGGTGATGCCGTCTTCCTCTACAACACGGCAAGTACTACGATAGACGGGGTCAGCTGGGGCAATAATACCAATGCGTTTTCTCCCGCAGTTCCAGTGGTAACTACAAATTCTGGTCGCTCAATTGCCCGCGACGACAACCAAGTAGACACTGACGAAGCAGTGGATTGGGAAGAGCGCATAACGCCAACCCCGGGCGAGTAAGTAAATTACAACTATAAAAACGAAGCAGGCGCCGGTGGGAAATTTCCACCGGCGCCTTTGCGCGTTACTCGTGACCTTGTTAGACAGAGGTTCTGACCTCAAGCCGTACCCATCCAGCTGCACGAGAATCGGGGTAGGTCATTGGGATCAGGCCGAACCTCTCCAGTAGTACCTGGGTATGTTCGCTGACGGGTGGAAGCGGCGTCGCCACGTCTTCCGGGAGCTCAGCCGTCTTGCCGCATTTGAGGTTGGGGCATCTGAAGTAAATGTTCTGTGGGTGCTTCAAGCCTTCGAGAGCCCACTTTTTCCCCGCCCGATTGGCGTCTAGCCGTACCTGTTGGCTCGTCAGCCCTGCTTTGCAGTGAGGACACTTCAAGCTGAGCGAATTTACCCGCCTCAACAGTTCAATTCGTGTCATGTTCTTCCCCCGAAGTTGATTGCCTCCCAGTCCACTAGGGAGCATAGCCCCGGTTTTTCTAGCTGTCAAAACCTAGTCAAAAATGTCGATTAAGTATTTGTCGATCTCGCGCTGGTCGAGGTCGTAGAAGTATTGGTTGTCGTCGTGGAGGTCGTCTGCCAACTTCTCTCCGACAAAGCGCCAGTGCCATGGCTCAAAAATGTAACTAGGATTGTTTTTAGGGTAGGAGAGTGCAAAGCCGTACTTGTGTGCGTTGTTTAAGAGCCAGGTATAGGCTGGTTTGGTGTCAAAACCTTGCAACTGGCCGTTTAAGCCGGTCGTTATAAAGTCTACTGTCGTGCCCAGCTGATGTTCAGAGTACCCCTGGTCGGCAGAGAACGTGTTGGCCGTTCCGGCGCCGTAAGTTACGGTGTATACACCCTTAAGCGCGCGTTGTTCGTCGAACGAACGGTAGGCAGAAAGTACGTACAGCTCCACACCAGCTCGTTTAGCAGCCTCGAGCATCCTCTCCAGGTAAGGCCATACCGAAGCATGTATCACTTCTGGATTTTCCTCGTTGTAGACAAACTCCGGGTCTATCGTTGCTACACGTTCTGGCGCGTAATGTTCGTTGAGAAAGAACACTTTAGAGTATTTTTGCAAAAGTTCCGGGTCGATTTTAGCAAGTTTTTCAAGGTCGCCCACGGTGCCGGAGATATCACCGAGGTCGTTCGTAACGTCACTTAGGCGGCCCTCCAAATCCTCTTTCTGTTTGGTGAGGCTTTCGGAAAGGGCAAGCTGGGTTTCTTCTATTGTCCCGACCAGAAGGGCGGTGGTAGAGGCAAGCGTGCTCTCAAGCGCAATAACGCGTTCAGAGAGGGTCCAGTAGCCGTAACCTCCTGCGGCACTCACTCCTATAAGAGCCACTAGGCCACCCAGTACCTCCGGGACCATAAACTTTTTGATCATAGTTACTTAAGTATAACAAAGTACGTTGGGGGTGACATTTGCTATCATTAGGCGCGTGCACCACCTCTCTATCCTTGAAGCACCCGTTGCAGAAGCAAAAAAATACCCGCACCCGCAGGAGGATTATTTGTTGGCAGTGCCACCACACGTATTTGTGGTGGCAGACGGCATAACCCTAAATACTAAGCTCCTTCTTGAGCGGGGAGAGCAGTATCCAAACCCTTCGCCCTCATATCAGGTAGCAAAATTATTTTGCGAAGGGGTAGTAGAAGCTGTAGAAAAAAAGTTTGATACGTTTGACGAAACGTCTTTGCGGGAAGTATTTAAAGAAGCCAATAAAAAAGTAGCTGTTTATAACGAACAGGTAGGCAGGAGTGAGATTGCAGGCAACAAAACGGGCTGGTACGGCGCAACAGGGGCGTTTGTGGTTATTAAAGAAAACCGCGTCCACTGGGCTTCAATCTGCGACTCTGGCGTAGCTCGCCTGCAGCGTGGCGGAGCGCTAACTCTTGTCTCCAAGAGCGCGTGGAGTAGCACTATCATCAACGGCGAAGAGAATATGGCCGAATATCTGGAGCAGGGGAGTTTTGATGTGGGCGAGGGCGATAAGGTGTTTGTGCTTACCGACGGTTTTCTCCCGTACCTTGCCCTCAAAAGTTTTTCAGATTTGTTTAACGTCTGGGACGAGACGTTATCAGAACGTATTAGTGTGTTTTCAAAAGAAATGATTGCAAAAGACCCAGTGATTTGTGGGGATGAGCGGTCGCTTATAGCCCTGCTGTTTTAAAACAGAAAACCGCCTTGCGACGGTTGTTCCGTTGCAGGCGGCAGGGGGATCTCCTCTTCTAGAATGTGTTCGCAGGTTGCGAAGCTGCTTTGGCGGCCTGTACAACTTTTTTGCCTTGGGGTGGCCGGCCACCTTTACGGGGCTCGTTAGGGGCGAGCATGCCAGGAAGCTTTCCCAGTTCGCGCAGACGCTTTCTGATCATATCGCGTTTGCGCCCTCTTCCGATAGGGCCAAGTTCTAGGGCGATGATGTCGAAGTCGAGACCGATTGAGTTGAGTTCAATGAGAAGGGTATCCTTCTCTTTAGTCCAAATGGGGTGCTTCTTAGGCACCAGATCTAGACAGGTTACTTTAGCCATCCGTACCCCCTCCTTAACGGGTCTGACTCTTTTTTAATACAAAAAATTGCTTAAGTCAATTACGGCTTAATGTCGATAATAAAATGTATGATGTCACCATGGGCAACGCCTTCGGCCTGCCGGACTTTCATTTTAAGGGGTAGGAGATAGGCAGCAGATTTGTTGTCCCAAAAAATAGAGGTGTGCCATTTCGTTTTACCCAAGGTCACCACAACGGGGAGCGAACCCCAACCTCGCGCCTTACTACCAAAACGTTTTTTGATATCCGCCGACTGCTTGGTGGGTATAAGTACAAAATGCCAAGCGACCTGTACACCAGGCCAGAGCACTACTTTAGCGCGAACGGTATAGGTGTGTGCCACGCCCTTATTTAAACATAACAGCAAACGCCCACGTATTAGACCGTGTCGCGGTTAAGAGGGAGCCAGTCCATGATTTTTTTGCGATGTTGGTCGAGTGACCAAAAGTCACCGTGTTTAAAGAGAGAAGCGTGGTCTTCTTTAAATTTGTTAAGTAGCGCGTTGGTAGCGCGTGGAAACTGGAGCGGCATATTTTGGTTGTAGGAAGTAAGAAACTCCGATTGAGTCATTTCAACCAAACTCTCTGCTAGTTCTTTAGAAGGTGTTTTCACTTATTAAAATATACCATACATTATTTTAAAAATCAAATTTGGAAATTTAACATCGACACCCTTCCTCATGAAAAACACATGCACGTTCTACTACACTTCTGATATGGACTCATTTACTTCACCAACCACAAAGCCGTTGTATCGGGGCACACAAGTCGTTTGGTACGTATTGGGCGTTATAGAAGTACTGCTCGCGTTTCGGTTTGTATTGAAATTACTGGGGGCAAACCCCGACGCTGGGTTTACAGCTCTTATCTACGGAATTACGTACATTTTTGCAGCGCCGTTTCTTAGTGTGTTTCGTATTACGCACGTTGCAGGTAGCACCATGGAGTGGACAACGCTCTTAGCGATGTTTGTCTACTGGGTATTGGCGTGGGGCATTATCAAACTGTTCTTGATGGGTAAAACAGTCTCAACTCCCGAGGCGGCAGTTAAACTAGACGCTCAAGAAAAGTGAAAGCCGCCCGGTACTCTGGGCGGCTTCAGGGTCTCTTCGATTCTGGTTAGAGTTTGGACAATGCTTTTGCCCGATGCTCTTCACAGAGTCGGTGGCCAGGAACAACGGGTTTGCCGCAGAGGGCGGTCTTCTTTCCGGTGAGGGTAGCGAGCGGCCATATGCAACTTCCGACAGGGGCAATAGACGCAACCCCTTGCTCCTCGAGCTTCTCCATAGCATGGAGGTCGAGCAAGTCCCGAAAACGCTCAGGGTCTACCTGCGACCGAGTGGGAGGTCGGTCCGTGCCTGGAAGCTTTAGCCGATTGTGCCGGCCCACTACCCGACCTTTGGTGGTCGAAAAGAAGTTGGCAATTGCCTTTTGGCTATAGCCGTCCTTCCAAAGGAGGGTCAGGTACAAATCCTGCTCTGTTCGAGACAGGTCTTCCCATTTCTTTTTCATTGCAGTGCTCCAAAAAAAGGGACACGCAACGCAACTAATACTCAACAATAAGCAACTTAAAACAACTAAATACTTTCAGTACAATAACATTAAAAAAGTATATTTGTCAAACTGCGGGAGCAAACCGAGTATACTTACTGTATGAGCAAAGGAATTTCAGCTGGAGTGGTGCACCAAGTCCCGGCCGACTTGCGCACAGCTCTCCTGTCTTCTCCAAAAGTACTTACAGCATGGGAGAGCTTAACTCCACTCGCGCGCAACGAGTGGATCTGTTGGGTAACTTCAGTCAAAAAAGCAGAGACAAGAAGCGACCATGTGAGGCGAGTGCGGGAAGAGTTAATTAAAGGCAAGCGCCGCCCCTGTTGCTGGGTGGGGTGCATTCATCGCACCGATAAACCAATAAGCCCTTCAGTACGAGGAGTACTTGCTAAACGTTAAAAAGAAAAGCCGCCTCTCGTATGGGACGAGAAGCTAAGCTTTTCGTCCGCCGAGAGGCGGTGAGATGAGGTCAAGTTGTACCAAAGACCTTCATCAAGAAAAAGATGGAAGATGCGAGGGCTCCCATCGCACCCGTCCAAACGCCGTCGATGATCCCCATGTAGAGCTGGCGCTTGAACCAGTAGGGAAGATCGTAAGAGAAGTGCGGGTCGTAGCCGTACTCGACTTCCACGTTCAGGTTGTCGCCGGAGATCTTTCCGTCGGCGATGCGCAGGCGTTTGTAGGCCTGTAGGCTTTCATGCATGAAAAGTATCCACATAGTGAAGCAGAATAACCCATAGGCCAACGATGCGACTATTGGTATTGCCGGTGTATCCACCATCATGTTGAGGATGGTGAACGGGGTCATGATGAGTAGTGCCACCGGAAGTGCTACCTGCACTCGCAAGAACAGGCTTGCACGACGGAGAGTTGCCACATTTGCTGTGCGGGCAGGGCCCGCGACGAGCCGGTTAACGAAGGCCGTATTCAGCACGGTGTCTCGAATGCTCATGGAATCTCCCTTTCTTGGGTCTTTGACGACGAGCACGACGCTCTGCCCGTACACTATAACAAAAAATACATTTGTCAAACGATATGTTTCTTTCTGCTTTTTATCAAACCCACAATACCGACAACTACCTTCATTAAACGTTCATGCGTGGAAACCTATACTTACTGCATATGGATATTATCATCTGGGTTGTGTTCGGGGGCCTCGTGGGTTGGGTTGCGTCTATTATTATGAAAACGGACGCGGAGCAGGGCATATTAATGAACGTTATTGTAGGCGTAATAGGTGCTGTGTTAGGCGGGTGGCTTATGAGCTTTTTTGGACAAGGCGGGGCAGAAGGCTTTAACCTGTATAGCTTTGTGGTAGCTCTCTTAGGAGCCTGTGTCCTTATCGCAATCGTAAAAGCAGTAAGACGTTAGGGTTGAAACAATTCTTCAGGCATAAAACGCACGCTGGTAACTGTCGGGAATTGTGTTGCCGTTGCTTCAATTTGTGCCCATAAAATCGCGATCCTACAAGAACCACCCACCGTTTTGTTTTGTGGGTCGTTAAAGGTGAGTGTGGCAACCCCGTCAGTAATAGTGGCACTGGTAAGGCTAACGCCAGAAAGTGGAAACTCACTTTCAATACCCGAAGCACGCTCTTCGTCAGAAATCTCACCCTGAAGGAGGAGCTTTATAGCATCTGTAAGAGGAGTCGTCGTTTTAGGAATGACCCGCTCAACTGCAACCAGCCCGTTTCTACTGCATTGCACGCCACCGGGGCCTTGGTCGAGAGCCGGATTATAAAAATAGAGTTTAATGGCCGTGCCAGACTCTACAGAGACAGGGGCCTGCGCTGTGTACAGGTACCACGCCGCCAAAGCAAGAACGACAACACTGACAGCTGCGGCCAAGTATTTGTTCATAATTGTTACTGTGCCCCAATGACTGTTACCGACCACCTTTTATTGATTGGTTTCTGCTCGTACCGTCAAACCAGTTTTGTCTGTACGGTAGAAGTAGGACTTACCGTTGGTAAGTAATTCAACGTGGAAACCATCAACAAGTGCCTGCAAGCAACTCTCGGCTGGGCCACCAAGTCCTAGACAACCGTCATTCCAAGTCTTCTCTTGTACGCTCATGATAACAATACTGTTTCTGTTTACAGAAAGCTTTGCGGCAAGGTCGTCTCGCGCAGCTTCGGCTGCAGGCTCTGCAGGCATGTTATGAATCGAACCTGGTGGCGCATTGTCCGCCGAGGTCACAATAGGTACTTGAGTTGTCTCAGCGGTCTCATCCGACGACTTTGATGTAAGGGTCCAATAAGATCCTATCCCGACGACTAATACTGCGAGTACCCCTAACACGACGTATGTATTCATATGCATATTATTTAATTTTATGTGGTGACGGGAGCACACTGCTATTATTACACAGGCACGTATTGCCCTCATACCCCTAGGGGGTATCATAGGGGTATGAGACCCGAAATAAAGTCAAAAGCATCGCGACGACTGCGGATAGTACAGGGTCAACTCAAAGGCCTCGCAAAAATGGTTGAGGACGAGAAATATTGTGTGGACATTATTACGCAGGCGAGTGCCATAAAGGAAGCGCTTTCTGGTGTAGAGGATTTGATACTTGAAAATCATCTCTCCACGCATATTCTGCATCAGATAAAGGGAGGAAAAGAGCAAAGGGCAATTGCAGAGATTCTCAAGGTCTACAAGCTCGCTCACAAGAAAAAATAGTATGGATCACGCACACCACAACCACGCGGCGCGCGATACCCACGACAAACACGCAGGGCACCACACTGCTGACTTTTTGACAAAGTTCTGGGTTACGATGTTCCTCACCATTCCTATCATTTTGTACTCCGACCTTCCTCACGCCTTTGTTGGGTGGTCCGCACCGACTTTCCCCGGCTCAAACTACATTCAATTGGTACTAGGGAGCATCGTCTTTTTCTACGGCGGCCTCGTTTTCCTTAAAGGGGCTGTAGATGAAATAAAAGTGCGCTTGCCGGGGATGATGACGCTTATTGCTATTGCGATTACTACCGCATACCTCTACAGCCTATGGGTCACCCTTTCAGGCGTCGGTACGGCTCTCTACTGGGAACTTTCTACGCTTATTGCTGTGATGCTCATCGGCCACTTCGTCGAGATGAAAGCTGTGCAAAGTGCAAAGGGCGCTCTGCGAGAGCTAGCAAAACTACTTCCTGATAAAGCCGAGATCGTGCGGGATGGTAAGACCATGATTGTTTCAATAAGCGAATTGCGACAGGGCGATATTGCGCTGGTGAAGCCTGGGGGCAAGATTCCTGCCGACGGTACTGTGATAGAGGGGGATTCCGAGGTAGACGAGTCTCTCGTCACTGGCGAGTCGCGGCCTGTAGCAAAGACCACAGGGGTCGAGGTTATAGCTGGCTCAATAAACGGAGACGGAAGCCTTAGCATTCAAATTGAAAAAACCGGTGACAAAACATTTCTCGCCGGAGTTATGCGTCTTGTTGCTGAAGCCGAACGCTCAAAGTCGCGTCTGCAACTACTCTCCGACCGTGCCGCGCTCTATCTCACGATACTCGCGGTCACTGCTGGTGTTATAACCTTCACAGCGTGGTTATATGCGGGAGCAGGCTTCGGTGTTGCCGTAGAACGATTAGTTGCTGTTTTGGTCATTGCGTGCCCTCATGCGCTTGGTCTTGCAATACCGCTCGTTGCCTCGATCTCGACAACAATGGCGGCGAAGAACGGATTCTTTGTTAAACGACGTCTTGCACTTGAAGCGGCTCGAAATATAACGACCGTATTGTTTGATAAAACAGGAACCTTAACTAAGGGCGCGTTTGGCGTTACATCGGTGACTTCAGATGAGGCACTGGCGCTCGCGGCAGCAGTGGAGGCGGGGTCCGAACACCCGATCGGTAAGGCAGTAATCGAAGAAGCTCGCAAGCGAGGGTTGCCCGTAAAGAAAGCAGAAAACTTTAAGCGCATTCCAGGGGCGGGTGCAGAGGCGACCGTTGATGGTGTGCGTGTGTTTGTGGGTCATCGAGGTGGTTCAGATATTGTTATTGAAGCCGATGGCAAACAGATAGGGACGGTCGCTGTTGCTGACACCGTTCGTCCTGAAGCAAGGGAAGCGGTCGACACGCTGAAACGCATGGGTCTCTCAATAACGATGATTACTGGGGACTCCGAGGAGGTGGCACACTCTGTTGCCGCAGAACTGGGGATCGACGAATTTTTTGCGCGTGTGCGCCCTGAAGAAAAGTCTGAAAAGGTAAAGTTGTTGCAGTCACAAGGAAGGCGAGTGGCGATGGTTGGAGATGGTGTAAACGACGCCCCGGCGCTCACGCAAGCAGACCTCGGTATCGCCATTGGCGCTGGCACCAACGTTGCTATTGAGTCGGCCGGCATCATTCTCGTGAAGAATGATCCTCGGGACATTCCAAAAATTATTGAATTGTCCCGGCTCACATACTCAAAGATGATTCAAAATCTTTTTTGGGCTACAGGGTACAACATCGTGGCACTTCCAATCGCTGCTGGTGCGCTCTATGCGTATGGGATTATGCTTCAGCCGGCGGTTGCGGCCGTGCTCATGTCGGTCTCAACAGTTATAGTGGCTTTCAACGCAGCGTTGTTGCGTCGGAAGTCTTTATAAACGTTATTAATTCACAACATAGATTTATGGAAAAAAATACAGCCATGGTCGGAGTAGTAATGCTCATCGTTGGGCTCGGTATCGGATACATGGTATGGGGAAATAGCGAAGCGGTTCGGTCTGGGTCGCATATGATGCCAGATGGCAGCATGATGGGTCAGAATATCGACCAGCATTTCATTGTGCAGATGATTCCGCACCACGAGGGAGCTATTGAGATGGCCAAGGTTGCCCTCGAGCGCTCAAAGCGACCCGAGATAATCACGCTAGCAAACGACATCATCGAGGCACAACAGAAGGAAATTAACGATATGAGTGCATGGTATCAGTCGTGGTTCGGTTCAGCTCCACCGGCGGGCGGTATGGGCATGATGCACATGGGCGGCATGGAGGGTGACACAGCAGTACTCGCGAGTGTCTCGGATGCTGACTTTGATCGTGAGTTCCTCGAGCAGATGATTCCGCACCACGAAATGGCTATCATGATGGCAGAGATGCTTCAAGCCGCAACCGGGCGCACAGAGATGAAAACGTTGGCCGACAATATTATCACGTCGCAAGCGCGGGAGATCGACATGATGCGTGGTTGGCTTAGAACCTGGTATAATTAAAAGAACGAGCCCCAGGCTCACGTCTTTATAAGTTAAATACATTATTTATGATTTCAATTTTAATTGCATTGGCGGTGTTGCTCGGTGCGGGCGGCACCATGGTGGCATCCGATGCGGCACGCCCGGGTGACCTGCTGTTTCCTGTAGATCGGGCCGTAGAGGAAGTTCGTGCGACTTTTGCTACAGGCGAGGGCAAAGCAGAGCTCAAGATAAAATTTGCAGAAGAACGTCTCGGCGAGATCGAATCGATCCTTGAGGACGAGTCTGCCACGACAACCTCGAGAGGAGTTTCCGACGAAGCAAAACAAAACCTTTTGCAAGCGCTTGATATATTAACCAACCACCTTGCCGACATTCATGGCGCAGCGTCTTCAACCCCAGGCATAGCACAGGCAATTAGCGCTATAGAAGAGCGCTTGCAAAGAGATGCCGGAGGGTTTCCGCAAGAGCTCAAAATCAAGATTCGAGATGATCGCGGCCGTATAGAGCTAAAAACAGAGGAGGGAAAGATTAAAGTAAAAATTGACAGCGACGGCGAGATCGAAGTTGAAACAGAGAGTGAAGAGGAAGATGAGGACCATGAGGACGACAGGAAAGACAAGAAAGGTTCTAATTCCGGGACCGGTTCGTTCAGTACGAGTACAAAATCAGAAAGTGAAGACGATGACGATGACGACAATGCTACCAGCACTAAGTCTGATGATTCAGATGACGACGGTGACGATGTCTCCTCCGGAGAAGATAGTGAATCAGACGATGACGACGATTCGTCCGATGACTCAAATGATGATGACGATGATGATAGTAACTCAGGCTCTTCAGGTAGCAATAGTGGCTCTGGTTCCTCAGACAATAATTAAAGGCAAGCGCCTAAATCAATACGCCCTTCAGTACAGGGAGTACTCAATAAACGTTAAAAAAGTCGCCTCCCTTGTAGGACGAGAAGCTAAGCTTTTCGTTGCATCGGAGTGACGGTTATTCGCCGCCTCCACCCCCTCCTCCGTCTGCGCCTGATGAGTCAGACCCCCCGCTTTCGGTGGGTTGCTCTGTAGATGGAGCATCTTTACTAGACTCACTGTCATTACTTACAACTGCCGAGCTTGTACCGGCGTCTCCTGAAGTGTTTTGTTTTTGGTCTGCTTTTTTTGTGCGAAAGAAGTCAAATATACCCACGTCTGCAGTATATCAAATTGACTCTCCAGCGGAGGAAGGTTGTGACGTTGTTTTTATTTAAATAGCGAACGCCCCGGTCATCGATGCCGGGGCGGGTGGAATGCGTATTCACTGAGCGTTGAACCTTCTGCGGAACCATTTGGCAATCGCGGCGTCGTATCTTGCTGTGAGCTCAAATGCCTTGGCCGCAAGCCCTGCGCGTGTTGCTTCGTTGACGTGTCCGAAGGTGAGCAGTTGCTTTACCGTAGAGTTGTAGTCCCAATGGTGAGTCAGGACCGGGACGCCGTTCTTGGCGGCCGCACGGATAAGCGACGGGCCACCAATGTCGATACTCTCGATGCCAGGCTTGCCGTCGAAGTCGTAAAGGTTGACCACGACAAGTTCGATGGGCACGAGGCCATGGCCCTTCAACTCTTCCATGTGTTCCGGCTTGTTGCGGTCTGCAAGGATACCCCCGAAGATGTGAGGGTGGAGCGTCTTGACGCGCCCGTTCAGGATCTCGGGGAATCCCGTGAACTGTCCAACAGGGATATAGGGGATGTTGAAGCTTTTGAGCGTCTCGGCAGTGCCTCCTGTCGAGATAATGTGCCATCCCAAGTCGGACACGAGTTTTCCAAAAATCTCGATACCGGTTTTGTCCGTGACAGAAATCAGCGCGTACATGTCGTGCTCCTTTTCAGACCTGATTGTCCGAGACAGACAGTATGGTCATTTTAAGACGGTGTCAAACAGTTGCTCCGCGGCCAGGACTCGCTTCTCCCTTCGGTCGAAACGCTCCAAAAATATAGTCACTAAGTTTCTTATTTTTGGGTGCCTTCGGTTCGAGTCCCACACTCGCACGCGCTAGTGATACGACAAAACCCTGCACAAGGCAGGGTCTGTCGTTATCATGCTCCGCGGGTAGGACTCGAACCTACAACCAACTCCTTAACAGGGAGCTGCTCTACCATTGAGCTACCGCGGAATGTGTCGAACATTCACTAATATAGCCTTTTTTCCCATATTTTCCAGTCTTTTATAACATGCTACACTCCCGCCATGCCGTCTAGAGGTCGGCTCAACTAGGAGGGTTCCGCATGAAGACTTTTGTTCTTTTCGTCCTCGCGTTCTTGTGCGTGGCGTCTCCGGCTGCTTATGCCGAGGTGACGTTCTCCCACGGCCCGTTCTACTGCCACAGCGCGTCACCCAACATTGTGAGTGGCGGGTTTGAAGGCTGCACCGACAACACCAGCGCCCAGACCGGCGAGGGGAGCATGAGTTGCAGCTTCTATCTGCTGACGGCTAAAGAACATCAACAGCATGTTGCGCGGCTGGTTGTCGTCAGAGACGAGGCGGCATCTGATGTGAAGGGTGTGACCACCAACAAGTTCAACCATGCCGGCGTTACCTGTCAGTTCATTCCGTTCGCTGGCATCACCGCGATCAACTGTGCCTTCGAAGCGTCGAAGGGCGCATGCCTCTACTTGCGGCAAGGTCTCCCGTTTCGGGCCAACTTCTCGGTCGGCAGAGTTCCACCGAAGAAGAAATAGAATCTTCTTGTGCCGCCCGGACGAGCCGGGCGGCAATTGTTATACTAGAGACATTACTACTTAGTTAACTCAAATAGTATGATTGCCCACGCATCGCTTGCAGTAAGTGACTACGCTACCGCCAAAGAGTTTTACAAAAAAGCGCTCGCGCCTGTGGGCTATGAGTTTACCGACGACCACCCCGAGTGGGGAGCGGGCGGTTATAAAGAGGGTGGCAACACCAGTTTTTGGATAGGGCAGAAGGAGAAGGTTATTGGCGGTCACGTGGCTTTTGAAGCAAAAAACAAAGAGCAGGTAGACTCCTTTTATAAAGAGGCACTTGCCGCAGGTGCTAAAGACAACGGTGCGCCTGGCTATCGCAAAGAGTATTGGCCGGGCTACTACGCGGCGTTTGTCCACGACGTAGACGGCAACAACGTTGAGGCCGTGTGGTTTGACTACGACGCCAAATAAACAAAACCCGCCTAGTGGCGGGTTTTGTCTAAACCGTTTGGAGTTCAATTACGGAAGCATTGGCATTGGGATCTCGAGCGACGCGCAGTAGATCTTGTTGATCATGCGCTGTGTTGTCTTGTAGACATAGCCCGTTGGTGTTTGTGCCGACGCGAGACCAAAGGGGAGCCAAGGGCTCAACACCTCGTCTGCGTACTTAAGCTGGAATTGCTCCACAGCTGCTTTAGTTGAAGTGCCGAATGTGCCGGTGATGAGGTTCGTAAGCCCAAGCTCATTCTCGAGGAAGGCCTGGAGTTCTACAGTCTCTACTGGGTCATTTTGTTTACCCAAGCCGAGGAAGGTAGTAAGAAGTGGGGTGCTGCACACTTCAGTTGAGGTGCCAAGCACTTCGCCCGAGTTCTTTTTCTTCTTAGAGCTACCACCTCCGCCGCCACCACTGCTACCAGAGCTTTCAGCAGGAGGATTTTCGGTTGTCTGGTCTGGAACACAAACATCGTTTTCAAGATGTTCGCCCTCGTCGCAGGTAGGAGGTGTTGGATCGTCAGCTACGCATTCTCCTTCTTCCTCGTGATAACCCTCGTCGCATACTGGTGACTCGTTATCGTCACACTCACTATCAGGGAAAGAGGGCAAGTTATCATTAAGCTCATCATATACTTCACACACAATCTCATCGCCAAGTGCTGCTGAAGCGGTTTGAGGTAACCCCAAGCCAAAACCAAGCGCAACAATTACTGCTGCTACCAATGCGCACACTGCAAGTGCCTTCCAGGAGTTTCGTATCGTGTTAATAACTGTCATAAGGTCTAAATTCAACTGATAATTCTGTGGGACCCACCATATACCACAGGTTTGTGGCTTTGCAATAGTTTTTTATCTCGAATGCACATGTTGGCAGGTTGTCAAAAATTGTGTTGCGACAAATTACATACACAGCGTGTTGTATACTAAAGACACTATGATCAACCACAACATTAAGGGTACTGGGCTCCCAATTACCGATGAGTTGCGGACATATACGGAGAAAAAACTTAGCGGGGCCGAGAAATTTTTAGCAGGGGACTCAACTGCGCATACAGACATTGAACTTGAGCACTCACCACTGCGCGACGGTGGGCAGTATCGGGCCGAGTTTACTCTCTCTTCGGAGAGCCAGGTGTACCGGGCTGAAAGTTGGGGCACTACCATGCACGAAGCTATCGACCTCACAGCCAGCCAGCTTGTAAAAGAACTGCGACGCAATAAAAATAGACACATCGCTCTGGTGCGCCGTGGTGGAGCAATAATTAAAGATGTGCTCCGCGGTTTTCGAGATAGGTTTTAAGAGCTCCGCAAAACTAAGTATTCGGCCGTCGGCTAATTTTCTTGCTGAAAATTGCCTGCCTCTCGCGCCGTCGCGCTCCGAGACACGCCCTCACACTTGTTTTGCTCCGCTACGTACAAATTCCTCATAAAGCATTTCTTTCTTTCCTTCTGGAATCACTTTCAAGATCTCAAGTTTGCCGTCGGTAATTTGGGCTTCAGTTACAATCACTCGCTTGCCGTGCGAGTCTAGAAAGTACGCACGGGGGTTTTTGTCGAACGCGCGTATTTTGCAAAGTTCTGTCACGGGTTCGCCTGCAAGGTTAATTAGCGCGTCCTGGTCGGTAAACTTTCTGGTAAAGGTCGCCGCAGATTCGTCTTGTGGCTCTGCGGTAATTTCACCCGCGAGCCACTCTGGCAGTACCTCTGCAAGCAAGGTGCCGCCTTCCTGTGCCAACATATCTTCTAATATAGAGCCCTTGGGTGGCCAGTCTTCCTCTGCAATTTCCACGCGCGCCTGGGCAACTACAGCCCCGGCATCCATTTTTTCTGCCAGCCGCATGATAGAGACACCGGTAGTGCGCTCGTTAGCTAAAATAGCCGAGAGTGCTGGTGAGGGGCCGCGGAATTTTGGGAGTAGCGACGGATGGACGTTGAGAGAACCTCTGCGCGGCATATCAAAAATAGTTTTTGGGATTAGTTTGGCATAAGCCGCTACGACAAACACCTCCCAGTCGGTGTTACCCAGCTCTGCCACGAATCCATCATCTTTAAGCGTGGTTGGGGTAGCAACGTCGATACCTCGTTCGGTAGCCCACACTTTTACGGGCGAAGGTTTAAGCTCCATCCCGCGGCCGGCCGGTTTATCAGGGGCGGTTATAACCAGTGCAGGCACTAAACCTTGTGCTTCAAGCGCGTCGAGTACCACCACAGCAAAGTGCGGTGTGCCAAAAAAGGCAAACAGCGGGTTATTCTTCTTTTTCTTTCCAGTCATCGAGTTTAAGTGCTTTGTCTATAAATAGTACCCCCGCTAGGTGGTCGAGCTCGTGTTGAAAGATTTGTGCAAGGAGGCCCGAGCCGTTGTGTACAAAGGGCTGACCTTCTTCGTCTAGGGCTTTTACTGTAGCGCGCTCGTAGCGCAGTACGCTCCCGTATTTGCCTCGCACCGAGAGACAACCTTCAGATACTTCTACTTTCTTGCGCGAGGTACGCACCAGCTCGGGGTTGATAAATACCAAATGAGGCGGGGCTACCGTGTCTTCCGAAGCGTCTTCGGGTAAAAGCACCCGACCTGCGATTATAAAAAGACGGAGTGACTCACCAACCTGGGGCGCCGCAAGAGCAACACCATACTTCTCAGTCTCGAGCACTTTTTTCATCTTTTTTATCAGTGCCACGAGCTGGCGGGAGCCGATGTCTTTTTTGGCAATAGGCCTGGCTACCTCGCGTAAAACGGGGGCGCCCACCTGGACAATAGGGTCTTTCACCCTTTTACCATAGCGATTTTTTGGCAAAAAGAAAAGCAGCCGAGTCCGCTCTCTTTCCAATCTGGGGAGATATGGAAATTGCGGTTTTCGGCTGCTATCCGAGTGTACGGGATGAAACCCCGGGGGGCGGGAGAGTTCACAACGTTCTCGGATGGGTTATAGAGATCGGAGGGCCGGCGCGCCAACTGGAGGTTAAACGCGCCGGCCTCCTAGCCGCAACCCGTGGGTGACAAATTCCGGGCTTTGTACACGCGGCAACTGAATTTTCGGAGACCGACGCGCCCAACTGG
>Ga0163150_10004582_pt1 | contig 18377 bp, 12 predicted proteins | sample OliLakLV19P2IB_FD_148628 | JGI IMG/M metagenome (GOLD analysis project Ga0163150, IMG submission 148628) | Freshwater microbial mat bacterial communities from Lake Vanda, McMurdo Dry Valleys, Antarctica - Oligotrophic Lake LV.19.P2.IB | ecosystem: Environmental > Aquatic > Freshwater > Lake >...
GCGTGCCGTCCAACTGCACCAACAATTCGCGCAGAACGGCCGACAGCATCAGCGGCTCGTGACGGCGATTAGTGACTTCTTCCCCTTCCGCTGCCTGAAGTCGGGCCAGGCGTGTGGCCAACGGTTTTTCGCCGGGTGCGGTCGAAAACTGGGCGGCAGCAATGCTCAGCTCCACCGAGCCGGCCAGCCACAGGTGCAGTAGCGACTCGGCCAGACACTTCCTATCCGTCGCGTCTGCGTCGCGGTCCCCCTGGACGCAACGTGCCCGCGCGCGGTCCAACAACTGCGGAAAATGGATGGAAGCCGGCCAGGCTTCCGACAGGTCGGCCAAAGCGGCGCGGACGACGCCGCGGGCGGTGATCTTTCGCTTCGACTGCGGCTGATAGAACTCCGACGCCTCGTCGGACCGAAAGTCGATCTCCTGATCGCGCGGCCGCAGCTTCGAGGCGGCGTAAAGGTTGGTGACCTTCTCCGGCGATAATGCGCGCTCGAGGGTGTGCGTGCGATGGCAGAGCAAAGTCTGACGGAATGCGCGATTGCGGACGAAGTCCGTGTACTGTTCCTTTTGAATAAAGTCCGCCGATAGTCCCTTGAGGACGCGCTCGATCTCGCGCGGAATGTTGCCGCCCCACATCGTCGGCACCTGGGCCTCGCCGATGTACTGCAATCCAGCCGCTTCGGCTCGTTCCATGAATTCATGAAAGTAAAGCGGCGAGTTCACTTCCTCGAGGTATTCGTGAAACAGGTAGGAGTCCGCCTTGGTGCGCAGTTTTTCCACCTCGGTCTGCAACAACAGGCCGTAAGGGCTTTTTTCCGACGGCACGACCTCGACGAGGAAGTCGAGCAACGCCCGCGCCTGATCGATGCGGAGTTGCGGCTCGTCGAAGCGCCGCGCATGATAGAGCATCACGTCGCGCAGCATGCCCTGCATGCGCCAGCCTGGGTACGTGTTGTAGCTGACGTAGCAGACGCCATCCGGACGCAGGTTCTTCGCGCAAATGGACAAGATCTTGTCCTGAACCCCCCGCGGGACCCAAGAGTATACCCCGTGGCAGATAATGTAGTCGAACGAGCCGTAGTCCGCCCCCACGGCCATGATGTCGGCGGCGCGCAGTTCGATGTTGTCCAGTCCTAACCGCTGGATGCGTTCCACTCCGGTGGCGATCTGCCGGACGGAGAGGTCGATTCCCACGAATCGTCCGCCGGGGCACGACTCCGCCATGGGGATCAAGTTGCCCCCCCCGGCGCAGCCGATTTCGAGTAGCCGGGACTGCTCGAACGGCGTCGGCCGCATGCCAAACACGCCGGCCACGGTGGCCAAGACGTGGGGGTGGGTGTCTCGGTAGGGAAAACTCTGATAGGGGAGTTGGTCGTAGCTATTGCCACGTGCTTGTCCGGCCGTCATTTCTTTACGATCTCCCACGCTCGCAAACCTTGGCCCCGCCCATCCGTAGCATAGTTGGCGCGACGGAGGGCGCCAAAAAAAAGCACCGGGGCCGCAGGGGCGGCAGCCGGTGCTAAAGTATCGGTTCAACCTTCGGCAGCAGGCCTAGTCGTCGATCTCGACGAACGCCTCAAACCTCTGGAGTCTCAGGCGGCCGTCTTCGTCGGCCTCGTCCAACTCCTCAAACGCGTCCTCCGTGGCGAAAATCCTGTCGTTGCCGTTTTCTCCATCCAAGCGAACGTCGCCCTCCAAGTCGATGTCGATCAGGGTCAACCTATCGCTGCCCCCACCCAAAAAGATCGTCGTAGTTCGCTCGACGGCGACGTCATCCAGAACGACGTCGTCTGCGAAGGCGTCAGCGTTATTGCCAGTGTCGATCAACAAGTTCCCCTCAGCTTCGATGTTGACCAGACGGACGCGGTCACTGCCGATACCCGTCCTGACCGTCAAATTGTTCAACTCTCCCTCTTCGGACCCCAGGTCCACCAACAAGACGTTGTCCTTGCCCTTGTTGAGGTTGACCGTCAGGTTGTAAGTCCGATCGTCGACGTCGATCTGGACCGAGCCGTTGGCCGTGCCGTTGACTTTGGTTCCGTTGGTCCCACGAATCGTCAACGTGCCGTCGTCGTCTTCGCTGATCACCAGCGCGTCGTTGAAGGCCGGGCCAGTTTCGTTGACGGTGATCGTGGTGCCGTTGTCAACGACGGTCACGGCCATCAACAGCCTATCTTCCAGGTCCTCTAGTCGTAGCTTGCGATCCGAATTCATCACTGCAGCTCCTGGTTACGAGTACCACGAATTCCGCCGCCCAAGCAGGGGATTCTCGACGGGGTTCGGCCCACTTATACCACCTTGCCCAAGCCTGTCAACCAATCTGACTGGAAAAGTCTCCCGAATTTGCCAGCCTTCCCTGATTGACAATGTTTTGGTGTGGGGGCGTGGCTCCGGATGGTCGCCGTAAGCCCATCTTGCGCCACGAAAGGCAGAATAGTAGCCGCCTCATTCAGGACTGTCGAGATAGGGGTCTTGCCCCAACTCCAGATGCCGCCGCTTTCGCTCGTCCTCATTAAACATCAGGATTTTGCGGTCGACAAAATGGCGCCGCTCGATCCTGCGTTGCGCCCGATAGAACACGCGATCCCAGTTGGACTTAAGTTCGGAGCACCCACTATGGCGCCGCTTAAGGCGATTCACTTTGTCGGGGCCGAAACCGGCCAACAGGATGTCGTCATCTAACGCCATGAAGGGCCGAAATGATCCTGGATCCCCCTGCCGCCCGCAGCGGCCGATGAGCTGGCGGTCGATTCGGGCTGATTCGTGGAGTTCCGAACAGATCACATGGAGACCACCCAATTCCGCCACGCCCGGACCCAGGCGAATATCGGTGCCGCGGCCAGCCATATTCGTGGCGACCGTAACCGCTCCGCGAGCACCGGCGGCAGCGATCGTTTCCGCCTCGGTGGCCACTTGGCGAGCATTGAGAACCACGTGGGGTACGGCGGCCTCCGCCAGCAACCTGCTCAGGTGTTCGGACTTGTCGATGGAACGCGTTCCCACCAAAACGGGCCTGCCGATGGTATGAAGTTCTTGCGTTTCCGCGACAATGGCCCGCCACTTGGCCCGAGCGTCGGCGAATATGCACGCCGGCAGTCCTTGCCGCTGCGGTGGCCGATGGGGTGGAATCTCGATGGCCCGCAGCCGGTAGACTCGGCGAAACTCCCGCCGGGAAGGCATCGCGGTGCCGGTCATGCCTGCCAAATGGGGATAACGCATGAAGAGTTCTTGAATTGTAATCCGGGCTGCCTGGCCGCCGTCCATGGTGAGTTCCAGGCCTTCCTTGGCCTCCACAGCCTGGTGCATGCCGTCGCGCCATTGGCGCCCCTCACCGAGCCTGCCAGTGAACTCATCCACAATCACTACCTTGGAGTCGCGCACGACGTAATGGCGGTCGCGCACGAAAAACACTTCAGCTCTCAAGCCGCGATCGACGTCCTCATACAGTTCGGGGAGGGTCACTTCGCTAAGGGCTTCGGGTTTCGGCAAGGCACGCACCTTCTGTCGCCCGCAAGCCGATAATATGACCGAGCGCAGTTCGTGGTCGCAACGATAGTCATCGGGCTCGCGAAGCTCTCTGGCGGCCTGGGCGCACCATCCAAAGCGTTCCATGCGGAGCGTCTGCGACTCTCCGGGCCGAGCGCTGATCACCAGCGGTGTCCGAGCTTCGTCGATCAAGAGGTTGTCCGCCTCATCCACGAGTACGAAATGGGGGCGCCTCTGCACAGAGTCATCGGGCGTCGTTTCGAAGTGCTCGCCGGCCACCCCGAAGGTCTGCTGGTGCCTCCTGCGCCTGAGTAGCCGATCTCGCAAGAAGTCAAAGCCGAATTTTTTCCCCGTGCCGTAGGTGATGTCGGCCGCATACGCTTGCCGCCGCTCCTCGCGCGACATCTTGTCTTGGACGACGCCCACGGTCAAACCCAACAGTTTGTAGACCGGCCCCATCCATTCGGCGTCGCGGCGCGCCAAATAGTCGTTGGCAGTCGCCAAGTGGGCGCCCTTGCCGTGTAAAGCGAACAAGTACAAGGGGAGCGTGGCGGTCAATGTTTTGCCTTCCCCGGTTGGCATTTCGATGACGGCCCCCCGGCACAACGCGGCGCCGCCGCGCAATTGTTCGTCGAAATGGCGCAGTCCTATTGTCCGCCTCGCTGCCTCTCGAACCAGCGCGAAGGACTCCGGGATCAGACGGTCCGTCGATTCGTGGCTGCGGGCACGATATCGCAATGACAAGCTGCGCGTCAGCAACTCCCGGTCACTGCAACGAGCCATCTCCTGCTCATAAGCCGCGATTCCCCGCAGGAGGGTTTTCGAGCGTGCTAACAGTTGCTGCATCACTTCCTCTGCCTGCAAGAACGGGTGCCCGACGTGGGTTGCCGAGCTTGACCAGTATGTCAGATCGGAGCAATCCGTGAAATCGCCGCAACCGGCACTTCGGATAAACCTTACGCGATCGACCAACCGATGACTAACCAGCGGTGCGAGTTGCGCGGGCCTGGACCACTACGCCTGAGCAGCGGGCACAACTCCGTTCTACGCAATCGAAAGGTGGAGCGATCTTGCGGGTACCGAACCGGCAACAAGTTGGAATCTGGCTGTTTGTCCTGATGGCCCTTGGGAACAGCGGATGTGCCGCATGTCAGGACTACCACCGCCGACTCCTTGACGACTCGAGGGGTCGGGCAGCCTGGCGCCGGCAGAACGCACCGGTCCGTGCCGGCGACTTCGCCGGCGATTGCCGTCGTGGTTTCCTGGCGGGCTACAGCGACGTGGCGGGTGGAGGCCGGGGACTTCCGCCGCTGCTGCCGCCGGCCGTGTACACGAGTGCACGATATCGCAACCAAGAGGGCCACGAAGCCGCGGAAGCGTGGTTTCGCGGGTTTTGCCTCGGCGCCGAGATGGCGGTGCAAGATGGGGTCAGCCAATACCATTATCCGCCGCTAGGTCCGCCCGTCGTCCCCGCAGCTTTTCAGGCAAGTCAAATGACCGTCGAGTCAATCGAGCCTGGAGTGGAGTTGCCAAGCCCGAGTTCCGGCAGCGGTCTGCCGCACCGACAAAGCACAATTCCCTCCGCATTCGACCACGGCCTTGCATCGGCGGGGAACGGCGAAGTCCCGGCCGGCGTGACTCTCCCACCCGCCGTCGAGACGGCGCGGATGGAAGAGCGTTGGAGAATTCGGTGAGGCGATGACACACCAGCCACGGCCATGTCCCGGCGCCTCCACGAACGGTCCTGGAGCAGCCGGATGGAACCAAAATGCCGGCCGACGCGCTCGCGGCACCATGCGCGCGGTCGCGAACGAGTGCCATGCGACCTCTTTGCGTTGCTCTCTGGCAGCTTGCGTTCTGTCCGCCTTCCTCGGCGTCGGAGGCGGCTGCATCACCACCTGCAACCAAGCGATTCCGGCATCGCAAGTTCCCCCGGAGTTGCTTGCCCCGCCACGTTCCGCCCAAACGCCCATCGACTTTACGCTTTTGCAGCAAGTCCCTTCGAAGGAGCACATCCTCGGCCCGGGGGACACTGTAGGCGTTTACGTGCCGAACGTCTTTCCCCCGGAGGGTCAACCGCCGGTGGACTTTCCCGATACCGAAACCCCGCGTTACCCCGGCCAGACCATCACGCCACGGCTAGGCACCCCGGTTTTCGTGGACCCCCAGGGAAGAGTGCAGTTGCCCGACCTGCCCCCCCAGCAGGTAGCCGGCTTAACCGTGGCCCAGGCACAGGCTTCGATTGCAAAAGCGTATGTCGATGCGCAGATTCTGAAGCCGGGCCGCGATCATGTTCTTTTGGCCCTGATCAAACCAAGAATCTACAAAGTGACGGTCCTCCGAGAGGATGTCGAGGCCACCGAGTCAATTAGGAAGGACACCTATGTCTGGGCGAAACGCGGCAGCGCTCAGGTGCTCGAAATGCCGGCCTACGAGAACGATGTGCTTCATGCCTTAGTCGCGTCCGGTGGCCTGCCCGGCACGGATGCGCATGCGCACCTGTGGCTGATTAGGGCACCTGCCTCCAAGGCAAACGACGAGAATTCGCTCCCCGCTCCGAGCCTCACGCAATTGCTGGCGGAGGGGGTGCAAGCCGGTCCGGGCCATCTGATTTGTATTCCGCTCAGGGGCTATCCCGGCGAGCCATTGCCATTCGGCCCAGAGGACGTGCTGCTTCGCGATGGCGACGTGCTCTATGTTCCGTCGCGTGAAACCGAATTCTTCTATGTCGGAGGATATCTATCCGGCGGTCAGATTCCGCTTCCGCGCGATTACGATCTGGACGTATTGGGCGCCATTGCAATCGCGAACGGGAACATCGGCGGACCGACGGGTGAGCAAGGCGCAACTGCGTTCCGTAGCGGTCCCGGCAATATCATCCCGCCTAGCAGCGCGATTATCGTCCGGCAGTTCGCCGATGGACGCCAACTCAAAATCGCGGTCAATTTGAAGCGCGCTCTCGTCGATCCGCGAGAACGGATTCTCATCGTGCCCGGAGACTTGGTACTGGTGCAATACACGATGCCTGAGTTGATGGGGAACGTACTCATCAATTTTGTCGACGTGAACTACGCCATCCCCAGCCGATAATCGCTCCACCTTCCAACGCCGCGTGTCGGGCAGGACAGCGCAACCCAGCACTTCGCCGGGGGCGCGTTTTTTTTTGCGCCGCTTGACAGCGCATCCCAATCAGCCTATTCTCTTCGGTTTGGGCTGGCCTTAGTCCTATCCCTCGTGGTGTCGCGTAGACTGCGGCGAGTTCGCGCGCCCTCCGAGCACCGGCGGGCGACATAAGTGCGGAGAGACATGGCAACCCAGCGTCGCACAGGGATCGATGGCAACTCCGGGCCGGGCGCTGCTGGGCGGCCTGAGATCCCATTGGCCGACGCCGGCGTCATTCAACTCATCTCCGTGTTCCGCCGCCGCTGGCCACTGTTTGCTTGGGGTCTGGTCATCTGTTGGCTTCTGGCCGTCGCGGGCGCGGTGCTCCTCCCGCCTACGTTCCAGTCGTCGGCGAAGGTCTTGATTCTTCGCCAGGATCCGACCGTCGCTGCGAGCGGCGTTAACAAGTTGCCTGAGGTGGAGGCACCGCGAGTCACGGCCGAACTGCTGGCAACCCACGTCGAATTGCTGCGTAGTCGGAAGATCGTTTTCGGGGCCCTGCAATTCGCGAGCTTGGACCAGTTGCCCTCGATCTTAGCGCAGATCGATCTGGACGAGGGCGAAACCGCTACGGATTACGTCGTTGAAAACCTCAGCGTGACGCGCGGAGGCGAAGGGTCCTCTCAAGACGCCCATGTCTTGAATGTCTCCTTCCGGCACCGGGAGGCCCTGGATGCCCAGCGCGTGGTGGCAGCGATAGTCGAGCGCTATCAGGCGTTTCTGAATGAAGAGTTCGTCGACGTCAACGCCGAGGCGGCCCGGTTGATTTCGGAGGCTCGTGGTCAATTAGCCGAAGAATTGCGAAAGGCGGAGGAGGAGTACATTCAATTCAGCGCGGGCGCGCCGCTCATGTGGCAAGGACAGCAGGGCAGCACCAACGGCCACCTGATCCGTTACGAACAGATGCAACTCGAACTCGCCCGGCTCGAAGTTGAGTTGGGCGAGTCTCAGACGCGCCTGGATCTCGTCGAGCAGGCCCTCCGCGAAATGGAGGAGGCCGGGGCCAGCGACTTAGAGCGCTTGGCATTGATCGACGCCGGAAATGCCGAGCGGGTCAGCATTCTGGCCGCTGTGCAGCAAGGCGAGACCAAGACCGCCGAATTCCAATCGATGCAGGCCGAGCGAACCGAGGTGGCGCAGACGCAGTATCAAAACCTGCTGGAACTGCTGGCGAAGGAGAAGACGCTGCTGGCGGAAGTTGGCCCGGCCCACGCGGAAGTGATCAACACGCAGAATCGCCTTGTCGTAATCCGCGAGTTTCTTGCCGACCGATCGGCGGCCTTGATCGTCGACGACGAAGAGTCCCCGAATGCCCGGCGACTCGTGGATGCGTACGTGGCGTTGCTCCGCCACGACTTGAAGTCGGTCAGTCAACGGCGAGCTGTATTTCAGGCAGCGGCGACGGAGGAGGAAGCGGCCGCCAAGTCGGTGGTGCAGTTTGCTCTCAAAGATGAGGAACTGCGCTCGAAGGTAGCCCGGAATCGGCAGTTGCACACCGCGGTCGTAGATCGTCTGCGTGAAATCAACCTGACAAAGGATTACACCGGCTTCATCCATCAAGTGATCGCTTCGCCAGAACCGGGTGACAAGGTCTGGCCAAATCTTCCTCTATTGCTGGTTTTAGGAACTTGTCTGGGCTTGGTTCTGGGATGCGGCGCGGCCACCGCGGCGGAACTTGGCGACCGGTCCTTCCACGACGTGGAGGAAATCGAGGAGGCGCTGGGGCTTCCCGTTCTTGCGCATCTGCCTCCGCTGACGACGACACCACGCCGCGGCGGTGCCGCCAGGCAGGGCTCCGGCAGTGGGGTCGCTCCGCTGCTTTGCGTCCTTGATCGTCCACGCTCGGAGGAGGCCGAGGTTTTCCACGGCTTGCGCGCCGCGACGTTCTTTGGCAATCGCGGGCGTGACCTGCGGATCCTAGCGATTACAAGCCCTGGCCCCCAGGAGGGCAAGTCGATCGTTGCGGCCAATCTCGCGGCGTGCCTTGCTCAGTCGGGCCGCCGCGTACTGCTCATCGACTGCCACCTCCGCCGGCCGCACGTGGACGAGCTTCTTGGGGTGCCCAACGTCGTTGGTCTGGCAGACGTCGTTGCCGGAAGGGTTGAATTGCCCGACGCGGTGCAAGCGGGGCCCGTGTCCGCCCTAAGCCTCCTTACAAGCGGTCTCGTACCCCAGATAGGCGGCGCCGATCATTTGTTGGCGTCGCGTGAGTTTCGACAGTTCTTGGAGATGGTTCGCGACCGTTACGACCACGTGTTGCTCGATTGCCCATCCATACTCGCCCAATCGGACACTTGCTTTGCGGCCGCCGGCGCCGATGGCGTCTTATTGGTGCTGCGAGCGAGCCGAAATTCCCGTCCTAGAGCGCAGCGTGCCGTCGAAATGCTCGGGGATAGCGGCGCGTCGCTTTTCGGCTCGGTCGTCAATACCTGGGGACTGGCGCGGGGCGGGCGGCACTATTCGCGCAAGTACGAAACGGCGCTTGTGGTTCCCGGTGCGGACGACGAATCCGAACCTGACACGGCTCCCCTGCAGCGACAATCGCCTTAGAGGCTGCCAAAAAACTGAAAGCGGAGAATCAATAACTACGGCATGAGATTTGCGCCCGCCACAACAGACCCCTTGTCCATTTCACAAGGAGACCTGTCATGGCGGACGCTTGTATGCCGGAGAAGTTTTACGAGTTGGCTCGTCCGATGTTGCCTGCGGAGAAGGAGGTCGGCTCCGAAGGAGGCCGACCGCCGACGGCTCACCGCATCGTGTTGAAGGTCATTTGGTTTGTGCTTGTCACGGGTTGTCGTTGGAAGGATGTGCCCCAGGAGATGGGCTGCTGTGGCGAAACCGCTCGCACTAGGCTGCAAGCTTGGGAGCGTGCGGGGATTTGGGATCAGTTGCATCAATTGTTCTTGGCCATGCTGAATCAGAAGAACCAACTGCACCTGGAGACAACGATCATCGACTCGACGCAGGTACGTGCGTTCGGCGGTGGAGATGCTACGGGCGCAAGCCCCCTGTTGATCGCCGGAAAAAGGGCACGAAATTCACGTTGCTCGTCGATCGCGACGGCGTGCCGCTGGTGATTCATGCGGCTCCCGCCAACTCCAGCGACCATTGCGAAATCCTGCCAGCGATGGTGGACTTCCCGGAGGTTGGCGGCAAGCAGGGACGGCCGCGAACCCATCCCAAGAAGTTGTACGCCGACGCGGGTTATGACTGCGAAGCCACACGCAGCGTGCTTCGCTGGCTGGGCATCGCGCCGCACATTCGGCATCGCACGAGCGATCACGGCAGTCACCTCGGTCGCGTACGCTGGGTCGTGGAACGCACCATCAGTTGGATCAAAGGACTGCGTCGCATGCGAGTTCGCTACGATCGGTCAGAAACAACGATCGACGCCTGGACAAGCATTGCCGCAGCCGTCGTCTGTTTACGCATACTCACGGAAGCCGTCTCGTAAGGCACCGACTTTCTATTTTCAGCAGTTCTTTGGCAGCCTCTTAGCATCCGTCGGCCCCCAGGCGCCTGACCTGACCTTCAACGGCTCCGCGTGCCGTTCACAATTGAAATATCGGAACAACTCTTTGGTCACGGAAAGCACTAGATCGCGGAAAGCCTTGCTCCGCCGGCGAGGGGACTCTCGCAGCCCGGGCGAGCCGGGGGGCCTCGCGCACGATTCGTTCTGGGAAGATTCGCAGCCCCGTCCGAGGTGCAAGAGGGACGTTGCGCATTCGTCCCGAGCTCTTCGGACCGCCTTGCCTTTGATGGCCGTGGATGTTCTGACGGTCGTCGTGGCGGCCTTACTGGCCGCATCCGTGACCGCCTGCATCTACCCTGCTTTGGGCTACCTCAGCCTGTACAAGCAGCTCTTGACGTTATTGGCCACCATGGCGCTGCTCTTCCCGCTGTTTGGCCTCTATCCGGGGGCGGGTCTCAATCCGGTCCGCGAATTGCGCCAGCTCACGCTTGCCACTTCGCTGGCGTTTCTCGTTTTGACGATTGCGAACCTTGGCTTCGGAAAACTCTCCAAGTACGAAGCGACGTTTTTGTCGTTTCACCTCGCGCTGACGTTGTTTTTTGGGCCGATAGGCCGGCACGCGACGCGTTGCGTATTCGGGAGCTTCGCGTGGTGGGGAGAGCGCGCCCTAATCGTTGGGGATGGTCCGCAGGGCGCCAAGCTAGTCGAGTCATTGGCCGGCCAGCCGCACGTTGGCCTGCGACCGGCCGGCATTGTAGACCATTTAAATCGGCACTGGGCGGAAGGCCCGGAGCGGGACATGCGGCTCTACCTTGGTCCTCTGGACGAGTTAAGTGCGATTGCCGATCGGCAGCAAGTGCGGTGGGCGATTATTGCGGCCTCGGATTTTGCTCCCGGGGAATTGCCCCACATCGTCCAGAAATGCGCAGGCGTCTTGCCGCACCTCACCGTGCTTCTCGACATCGACGGCATGCCGAGCCTTTGGCATTGCGGTCAGGAATGTGCCGGGCAACCGGGCATCAGCGTTCGGCAGTCTTTGCTATCTCCGATGGCTCGGCGGTTGAAGCGCTTCGTCGACCTGGTGTTGGTGTTGCTTGGAGGGGCCTTGCTGCTTCCGGTGATCGCTGCGATCGCCCTCGCAATTCGGCTCAGTTCCCCGGGTTCCGCGTTCTTCCAGCAGGAACGCGTGGGGCGCCACGGACGCCGTTTTCGCATGTGGAAGTTTCGCACCATGGCCGTCAATGCGCAGGAACGACTGGAGGAGTGCCTGCATTCCGACCCCGAGTTAAGACGCGAATGGCAGAGCCGCCATAAGTTGCGCCGTGACCCCCGCGTCGTGAAAGGCATTGGCACGTTCCTGCGCCGCTCGAGCCTGGATGAATTGCCGCAGCTTTGGAACGTACTGGTCGGTGAAATGAGCCTAGTGGGACCGCGACCCATCGTCGCCAACGAAGAAGGACGGTCCTATCTGACCGATTTCTCGGAGAGCTACAGGCGCTATATTCGGGTCGCGCCGGGCATTACGGGTCTGTGGCAAATCTCGGGGCGAAATGATATTTCCTACGAGCAGCGCATTCATCTGGACACCTACTACATCTCTAATTGGTCGCTGTGGTTAGACCTGTACATCCTGCTCGGGACCGCCAAGGCGGTCCTATGGGGCCGCGGCGCGTATTAAGTCATGGCGATTCTGGAACGACCACTCCACGCATCGCCTCCGCTCGCCTCGACGGTCATGTGCCGCGCGCGGCGCGGCGGCGTCTGGACGGTGGGTGGCCGCCTGGCGGGAATGGCGTTGGCGCTCTTGACGAACGCCGTCCTGGCGCGGTTGCTGGCTCCTGGCGACTTCGGCGCATTACTCGTAATCCTCAACGTCATCTTTTTTCTGGGCATCGTCGCGCGGCTGGGCTTGGACCGAGTCTTGATTCGTCTCGTCGCGGAGAGCATTGGCCTGGACGATCCCAACCGCGCGCGGCGGGCGCTTCGGCTGGGGGGGATAGTTGCGGCGATCGCGACCATCTTGACCGCAAGCGCGGCGATAGCCGTCTTCAGTTTTTCGGACGGCTTGCTTCCATCGCAACCCAGACTGTCGGCCATGGCGCCGTGGATTGGCGTCGGGGTGGCGCTGCTGGCGTTTTTGCACCTTGCGGCCGAGTCCCTCCGAGGCTTTCACGAGTTGCGCCTGGCAAGTCTGTTCGACGCCAGATCGAACGGACCACTGCTTAACCTGGCGTTCTTGACTCTGTTGTTAGCCGTGGCCTTCGTCGGGACTCTTTCGTTGTCGGCCACGCTTTCCTTGTATGTCCTATCGCTCGGCGGAGTACTGGCGATTGCCGCTTGGCAATTACGTCGAATCGTCGCAAGGGTCGCTTCCTCCGCGGCCCTGCGCGCGGGGGGAGGTGCTTCCTCACAGCTGACCTACAGCGCGCTCCTAGCGCTTTGCTTGCCGATGGCGGCGGTCCAGGTGCTGACGTTTGCCGCCGCCAATGCGGATCTTTGGGTCGCGGGCCGGCTGATCGATCCCGACGACCTCGCGCTATTCGGCGCCGCGCGGCGATTGACCTTGCTGATCGCAGTGCCCCTGTTTATGGCCAACCAGACAACGCTCTCGTTCATTCCCGAGTTGCACGCCCAGGGGCGGCGGGAGGAACTGCAGATTCTCCTGCAATCGACGTCCAAGGCCGCCACCGCCGCAGCCCTAGCATTACTGATTGTCGTCGCCGTCGCGGCGGGCCCGGTTCTCTCGATGGTCTTTGGCCGGTATTACGCCCATGCGGCCACCATGTTAACTATCCTCTGCTTCGGTCAGTTTGTGGCCTGCTGGACCGGCGGCTGCGCCAACTGCCTGGCGATGACCGGACATCAAAACATACTGCTCCTCGTGGCCCTCGCCACTGTCCTCCTGGTAGTGGTCGGCGGCACGTTGGCCGCGCAATCTTTTGGAGCACTCGGACTGACGGTGGTTTCGGCAGGTGCGGTCGCAGCCAGCAATATCACCCAATGGCTCTTGGCCCGAAAGTTGGTGGGCGTCTGGACGCACGCTGCCGCGTTTCGGACAAAGGGCAAACATCCATGAGCCCGCCCCGTGCCGACTGACTTGAATCGCATCTTTGTTGTTGGGTGTCCCCGCTCCGGCACGACTCTCGTGCAGAGCTTACTGGCTGCGCACCCCGAGGTTATCTCTTTCACAGAGAGCCACTTCTTCGATCGTGGATTCCGTCCCTGGGGGAGGAGCGCTTTCTTAAGAGTACGGCGGCTGCGGGACGTGACCGCGAAGTTTGTCAACGAGAACCAGCATATTCCCGAGCCAGCCCGACGAAGTCTGCTGGCCTGCCATACTGCGCCATCGGCGCGCGAAGCGGCGAGATCGTTTATCGCGGCTTTAGACGAAACGGCCCGCGCGCAGAATGCCACGTGTTGGGTGGAGAAGACGCCGGATCACGTGTTCCGCATCTCGTTGATCCGGTCCGCCGCGCCCACGGCGCGCTTCATTCACGTTGTCCGGCGGGCCGAAGCTGTGATGCCTTCGCTCTACCGGGCCAGCCGGCAGTGGGGACGCGGCAAGTCGTGGCTCAATTGCGGTCTGCACTGGACCATCGCATTGTGGATAAGCGCGCTTCGGGCGCGGGGACCTCGCCATCTTATTGTTCCTTACGAGGCGCTGTTGCGCGAGCAAAGGGGCGTTACCCAGGGAATGTTTCGTTGGCTCGGCCTGGAATGGGACGACCGGGTGCTGACCGATTACCCCGAGGCGGCGGTGCGATGCTTGGCGTCCAGCGAAGTGTGGAAATCCGCCAACCTGACGGCGGCACCTCCCGCGGCTGAACCGGTGGCGATCCAGCCTTCGCTGCTGTCGAGGTTCGTCGCCCGGTCGGGTCCTTATGGCCTGCTGCTGCGGAGGTGGCGCCGTGGCTAACGTACCTGCCCTGTTCGTGGCCCATGAGAAGGCTACGACGACTCCAGGAATCGCCGGGTGGTTGCTTTCCGGGCTGTTGACAGCCGAGCTGTTTGGGCAGTTGTTCCTGTCAACCGACCTCAGCCGTGCCATCGTGGTTACGACATTGGCGGCGATCTGCTGTCTCGTTTTGCTGGCCGGCTCGCAATTGAGCATTTCGCGATGGTTCATTGGTCGTCAGCCTGGTCCCTTGCTGGCAGGCCTGGGATTCGCTGCGGTGGGTGTCTACGGCGGGCTGCTTGGACTTGCGAATCGTAATGGCCCGTATTACCTGGCGGCGGACCTTTATCATTGGTTTGGTGAGGGATTGCTCGCCGCAGTGCTAACCGTCGCGTTAGCCTATGCGATGGACGGCCGGCAGCTATCCGCTCTACTCGCGTGGAGCGGTTTGGCACTCGGCCTTCTGGCATTGCTCGCGGCCGCAGCGGGCAGCTTGGGCTTTCCAGTGGCCGGCGGACATGTTATCCCCGCACTGCACATCTGGCGACTGGAAGGGGGACGCGGGTTCCCTATCGTACTGTTGCTCTTCGTTACAGCCATTTTATGGAAGGGACGTCCCCAAGGAATGGAGCGACTGATGGCCCGCCTGGCCTGGTGCATCCTGTTCTTGGCGTTGATCCTCACATTCAAGCGCGCCCAGTGGCTGACGTATGGGGTGCTGTTCGTCTGGATTGCCACCCCATCCCGATGGCGTTGGCATGCTCGCATCGCGGCGGTTGTCTCCGCAGCGCTCGTCGCGGCAGCCTTGCTGGCCTCGCCGCTCGACGTCGTCGAGGGCCCTCAATACGTTCTCGATCAACTCACGTACAATCCGAACTACACGACCGAGGAGTCATTGGGCGACCGTGCCGCGCAGCTCTCGACTGTCCTGCCGGAAGTCGTCGAACGGCCCTTTGGGAGTGGATTTGGCGCCACAACCTACGCCTATACGCCGCGATTCAACGAACACATCGAGACTCATTACGTCCACAACGCGTATCTGTACTATGCCCTCCAGGTGGGCATTCCAGGCGTGCTGGCGGCGCTCTTGCTCCTGGCCCTCTTGGTCGTCGCGTTGTGGCGCAGGTCGAGTCTCGATTTGGAATGGAATTGGTTGGCATACGGCGCGATGGCCAGCGTCACCGCGTTTGCGGTGATGGGCTTGACGGAAGTCTCTTTCCACACCGAGTTTTTTGGCTTCTCTCTGGGCTTAGGGATCCTGGCTCTATTTCACACGCGAGTTGACGGGTTTGTTTCAGGACATGTTCGCCGAGGCAGGCCATGAATATCCTTTTGATCGCCTCGCGCGATCCCAGGGGCCAAGCCTACGGCCGCAAGATGGTTCTGCGGACGATCATCCAGTCGCTTTCGTTGTTAGGCCATCAGGTAACAACGATCGGGTTCGGCAAGTCGCAGATGGGAGATAGCCAGGGGGATTATCTGGGGGCTCGATTGATTGTCGTTCCCGGCCCGTGGCCGGTCGAGATCGTTTGGAACTTTTTCCGATTCGGCGTACCCGGTCGATTGAGTCTCAACGAGTGCCTATACTTCTCGCCGCGAATAGGCCGGCGAATCAAGGCCATGATCGAGCGTTTGAACATTGACTTCGTAATTACTGATATGATCCGGACCGCCGAATACGGGGCCTGCGCCGGCGTACCGTGGCTGGCGGACCTGGACGATTTGCTTTCCGCCCGCTACGAAGCGTGGAATCGCCAGGGTCTTGATGGGGCGTCCGTCCTGGGACATTATGGGGACGAGATTCCGCGATTTGCGCGGAAGATCGCAGGCCGCTTGGCGGCCCGGTTGCTGCGATGGGAATCCCGAGTCGTCGGTCGTCGCGAAATCGATGTCGCTCGCCAGGCCGACCAGGTGAGCTTGGTAAGCGAACCTGAGGCGCGGTATTTGGCGCAGTGCTGCGGTCGCCCGGTGCGTTGCTTGCCCATGGCGCTGGACGTTCCCAATGGCCTACAAGGCGACCTTGCCGCGCGTCCGATGCGTATGGCCTTTACCGGCGGCCTCGATTACAGGCCCAACTTGGAGGCAGTGTCCTATTTCGTCGGGAGCCTGGCCCCTGCTCTCGCGGACGCGGGAATGAGTCAATTGCAATTGAACGTGTTCGGTCACTGCCCGGAGGGTTCGCGCGAGGCATTGCGGTCGGACCAATTGCTCCTGCACGGCTACGTCGACGACTTGTATCGCGAACTGACTGGCTGCCAGGTGTTTCTAGCGCCCATCCGGTCGGGCACGGGCGTGAAGACCAAAGTCGTGGAGGCGATGTTGCTAGGGATGCCGGTCGTGACGACGGAAATGGGCGCTCAAGGACTGGACGTGCGGGACGGCGAGCAGTGCTACCTCTTCGACACTCCTGGGCGGCTCGTAACCGTTCTCAAGCGAATCGAAGCCGAGCCGGAATCGGCGCGTCGCGTGGCTGAGTCAGGCCGTAAGTATGCTCGCGACCGTTTCACGCCCGGTGTGCTGCGGAGCCACTGGGAGGAGGCCTTGCAAGCGTCCGAGAGACAAGGGCATTCGAAGCGTTAACGAGGTGTGTTGCATGTCGGTCAGCTCCAACCTCCCGAATTTTCTCTATATCGGTGCCGCCAAGTGCGCTTCGACCTGGATCTTTCGCAGCTTGCGAGCACATCCGGAAATCTATGTTCCCCCGGCCAAGGATCTCTTTTTCTTTGACCGTGAATTCCATCGCGGCATGGGCTGGTACAAATCGTTCTTCGCAGGGGCGGAGCCGCGGCACAAACGTGTGGGCGAACTGTCGCACTTCTACCTGTATTCACCGGAAGCCGCCCTTCGCATTCGGGATGCGCTCCCCGACGTCCGGCTGCTAGCCTGCGTGCGAAACCCCATCCGGCGCGCGTGGTCCGCTTACTTATTTAAGAAGCGCAATGGTTTGACATCCGCGCCTTTCGACGAGGCACTGGCGGAAGATCCGCAGATGTTACAGCGGGGCCTGTACGCCCCTAGCATTGCGCGGTATCGCGAACTCTTTGGACTGGAGCGGTTCCGCGTATGCGTATATGACGATTTGGAACGGGATGCGGTGGGATTCGGCCGGGAGCTGTATGCTTTTTTGGAAGTCGATCCCCACTTCGAGAATCCATTTGGCAAGAGCCGAGTCTTGCCCGCATCTCGGCCTCGCTCCTCCATGGCAGCGGCGGCGACCCGAAAGACGGCTCGTTGGATACGTCGGCTCGGCTTCGCGAATTTCATCGGCCACCTCAAGGCGTCGCGACTGGTTTCCCGCATTCTTTACGTTCCACTGGCGGAGCAAGCTCGCGAGCGTCTGCCGCCGGATGATTGGAACCGGCTGGCCGACTTCTACGCCGCCGATGTGGAATATCTCTCACAGAGCCTCGGGCGCGACCTTTCGCACTGGCTGAAGCTGCCGGAGCATTAACACGGGCGCGGCCAGCCGCGCGGATCATTCCGTTTTTGAATTGCCGGCTTCCACGAATGGCCAACTCGGTTCTTCTGCTTGGGATTCCCCGCTCCGGCACGACTTGGATGTGCGAGGTGCTCGGCATGCGCCGTGAATACCAGGTGGTGTTGGAGCCCGACAACGAGAAGACGAGTTGGCTAGCGTGCCGCTTGAAGCGGGGGCTACCCCGATTTCCAACTCTGGCGGCCGACGACGAGGAGCCCAGCTTTGCCCTTCTGTGGCATTACGCCTTCGTCGGCCGCCTCGCTCGGGGCTGGGCGCGCGGCATGGGGAGTTGGCCCGTCCGCCTACGATCGCGATGGGCGGAGAGAGAGGTTGCGCGAAAGGAGGAACTTGCCTCGCAGAGCCCGACGCCCCCGGTCGGACGCCATGCCGTGCCATTGTTGGACCGATTGTTGTTTCCAATTCGCAGCCCGGCCAACGCAAGCCGCATCGTGAAATCGGTGCACGCACCGCTTTGTGCGGAATGGGTAGTTAGGCAGACGGCGCCGGCACATGTCGTGGTCATGTTGCGGCATCCTTTTGCCACCATTGCGAGCATCCGCCGCATGGTGATGGAGGACGGCTTCCGCCCCCGCAGCCTGCGGCCACATCTAAGTGAGCCTGACCGTAGTTTCCTGGCGGATGGGGTTGCTGCGGCGACGCCTGCAACGCGGCTTCGGTCGATCGCGCTACAGGTGTTGACGCTCCAAGGGCGACTATCGGAGGCAGCTGCCCGCCATCCCAATTGGGTTATCGTCCAATTCGAAGATCTTTGCCAGGCTCCCACGGAGAAGTTTCGTCACCTGTTTGACCGTCTGGGCTACGACTGGGACGCGCGCATCGAGGCGGGGATCGCGAAGTTGAATCGGCCAGGCACGGGGTATCG
>Ga0163150_10004584_pt1 | contig 18370 bp, 15 predicted proteins | sample OliLakLV19P2IB_FD_148628 | JGI IMG/M metagenome (GOLD analysis project Ga0163150, IMG submission 148628) | Freshwater microbial mat bacterial communities from Lake Vanda, McMurdo Dry Valleys, Antarctica - Oligotrophic Lake LV.19.P2.IB | ecosystem: Environmental > Aquatic > Freshwater > Lake >...
CTCCCGGTCCGAGGTCGATTACGTGGTCGGCATGGACAATTACATCGAGGTTGTGCTCGATAACGACAACGGTGTTGCCTTTGTCTACGAGCTTGTCGAGCAGACGTAGCAACACATGAACGTCTTCGAAATGGAGTCCGGTCGTCGGCTCATCCAGAAGATACATGGTACGTCCCGTCTGTGTTTTCGACAACTCGGTAGCAAGCTTTACGCGCTGAGCTTCGCCACCGGACAATGTTGGAGCTTGCTGACCCAGCGTGATGTACGTAAGGCCAACATCCATGAGTGTTGCAAGCTTCGTGCGGATTTTCGGAATGTCCTTGAATAAATCGAACGCTTCTTCTGTTGTAAGGTCGAGAACATCGGCGATGCTCTTGCCCTTGAATCGCACCGCAAGTGTTTCGGCATTATAGCGTTTGCCTCCGCAGGTCTCGCATGCCACGTACACGTCGGGTAGAAAATTCATTTCAATCTTGCGAATGCCTGCGCCTTCACATTCTTCGCAGCGTCCACCCGACACATTAAATGAAAAACGTCCGGCCTTGTACCCGCGAATCTTCGCTTCGGGCAACATGGTAAACACATCGCGTATCTGCGTGAAGAGTCCGGTATACGTTGCAGGGTTCGACCTCGGTGTACGCCCGATTGGCGTCTGATCGATTTCTATAACCTTGTCTACAAATTCGAGTCCCTTCACACTGCCATACGTCAACGGCGGTGTGTCGCTGTCATAAAAATGCTGCGACAAAATCGGATACAACGTGTCGTTAATGAGTGTGCTCTTGCCCGAACCGCTCATGCCTGTTACACACACAAATTTTCCGAGTGGCAACTCGAGCGAAACACTGTGAAGATTGTTGCCGGTTGCGCCTTGCAGCACAAGGCTTTGTCCCTTGCCCGGACGTCGTTTATCCCGCAATGGTATCTCACGTGTGCCATACAAATACTGCAGCGTTAACGATCGTTCGTGTATTGCTGCATCGAGGTAAGGGGCTTCTGAGGGGGCGAATTGTGCAATTACCTCGCCGCCGTGTACACCAGCACCCGGACCTATATCAACAACCTGGTCTGCTTCTTCGATCATCTCACGGTCGTGCTCTACGACGATGACGCTGTTGCCTAAATCGCGTAAGTGTTTCAGCGAAGCAATGAGTTTGCGGTTGTCATGCTGATGCAAACCAATGGATGGCTCGTCGAGCACATACGTAACACCAACAAGCTGCGAACCAATCTGTGATGCAAGACGAATGCGTTGCGACTCTCCGCCCGAAAGCGAACGTGCAGAACGATTTAGGCTTAGGTAGGTGAGTCCGACATCCTTCAGAAAACGCAGTCGTTCGCGTATCTCTTTCAGAATGAGAAACGCAATTATGTTTTGTCGGTCGGTGAGCCGTGCAGACAGATTAGTGAACCATTCCTCGGCTTCGACAACATCCATGATTGTTGTGTCGTAGATGTTTTTCTCTGCAACACGCACAAAAAGGTGTTCTTCCTTCAGCCGAGCACCTTTGCATACACGACAGGGGAGCGTAGAGAAATATTTCTCGATTGACTTACGCACACTCGCTGTACCAGTCTGCTCGTACTGATGCTGAATGCTGGGCAGAACACCGATGTACCTGTGTCGCACACTCTGATCTGAGTATTGCACATCTATGGATGCACCTTCGTTGCCATATAACACCATTTCTAGATCAGCAGGTTTTAACTGCGAAATCGGTTTTGACGTGTCGATGTTTTGGGACTTGCAGAATGCAAGCACTTGCTTCCATAACCACGTGTCGCGCTTCTTTCCCAATGCTGCAATTGCACCATCGACGATGCTCTTTGAATTATCGGGCACAACGAGCTCTGGGTCGAAGTCCGTTACAATTCCAATACCCTGACACGAACTGCATGCTCCGAACGGACTGTTGAACGAGAACATGTTTGGTGCAGGTGTCTCGTAGGAACGTCCGCATGACGGACACGAATAACTAGTCGAGAAAAATGTATCGGTCCATGTACCATCCGTCTCTTCACGCAATACCATCATGCCGCCATCACCCAGGTTTAATGCGGCTTCGAGGCTTTCGCGCAACCGACGTGTTGAAGTGCGATCGATGTTCAGTCTGTCGACCACCAATTCAATGGTGTGCACTTTATACCGAGCGAGTTGCATGCCCTCGGTGATTTCTTTCAACTCGCCATCGACGCGCACACGCGTATAACCCTGACGTCGGAATTGGTCGAACAACTCGCGATAGTGCCCCTTTCGCCCCTTAACAACAGGTGCAAGTACTTGCACTCGAATGTGATCTGGGTATGCGAGAAGAGTGTCCTGAATCTGATCGATGGTTTGCTGCTTCACAGGCAGGTTGCACGTAACGCAGTACTGCACACCCACGCGTGCGTAAAGCAGTCGCAAGTAATCGTAGATCTCTGTTACCGTGCCAACAGTCGAACGCGGAGAAAGTCCGATCGACTTCTGCTCAATGCTAATGGCAGGTGAGAGTCCTTCTATGACGTCTACATCGGGCTTCTTCATCACGCCTAGAAACTGTCGTGCATACGACGACATACATTCTACATATCGGCGTTGTCCTTCGGCGTAGATCGTATCAAACGCAAGCGACGACTTTCCAGAACCACTCAAGCCTGTAATCACAACCAGCTTGTCACGAGGAATCGTCAGGTGCACGTTGCGCAGGTTATGCTCGCGCGCGCCCTTAACCGTAATGGTCGTGAACTCTTCGTCGCCTATGATTGTAGGGTCCGGTGGTGCCGGACGTTCAGACTTGGACATTTGAGACTGTGTGTTGCGCGAAACCTTCAAAAATACGACACCGCCGTAGCTTAGTCGTTAAGTTTTTGCGTTTCGCTGCATCAAAAAATCCGCATGATTCCATTTTCAATCGATCCTGACATACGTAAGGCCTTCACAGTACCATCGGCATGGTATCGAGACCGTGCTACCTATGACCAGGTGTTGGAGAATGTGCTGTTGCCCTCATGGCAGTACGTTGCTTCAGAGGCGGAAATTCAAGAAGCCTCTGAAACTGTTGCCTTGCCCGTGAACATTCTACCTGGCTCGATAGACGAACCCTTGGTGGTTGTGCGCGATTCTAAGGGAACCCGCATCTTATCCAATGTCTGCACCCATCGTGGCAACATCTTGGTACGTAAGGCATGTACGCTGCGTGAGATTCGGTGCATGTATCACGGACGCCGCTTCAACACCGAAGGCAAGTGCATCCACATGCCGGAGTTCAAAGAGGTGGTGGGGTTCCCGGCTGCAACAGACAACTTGCGTGTGATCGACCACGGTACGTTTGCCAACATGCACTTTGCACGCGTAGCCCCCTTGCGCGAAGCGCAACCCTTACCCGAATCAGGTAATGGGGCTGGGAAAGGGTCTGACGATGGCGCGGCAACAGGACTTTCCTTCGACTCATGGGCGCAGATCTTAAACGACCGGCTTGGATTTCTTCCGTTGAAGAATGCAGTTCATATTGCCGAGCACGACAAGGATTTCACAATCAACGCGCATTGGGCGTTATATGTCGAGAATTACCTCGAGGGCTTTCACATACCATTCGTCCATCCAGGCCTTAACGCAGTGCTCGAATGGAATTCGTACGAAACGATATGCTTAGACAACGCCGTGTTGCAGATTGGAATAGCACGTCCGAACGACCTGGCGTTCACATTACCTACGAACCACATCGACCATGGCAAACACGTTGCAGCTTACTACTACTGGATGTTTCCAAACATCATGATAAACGTGTACCCGTGGGGCATATCGCTGAACAGTATTCTGCCTCAAGGTATTGACAAAACACTCATTCGCTACCGCACATTTGTTTGGGACCCATCGACGTTTAATACCGGTGCAGGCAGTGCGCTCGACACCGTCGAAGCCGAGGATGACGATGTCGTAGAGCACGTGCAGCGTGGTATTCGCTCACACATCTACGACCGTGGGCGCTACTCCCCAACACGCGAGCAGGGCGTGCATCATTTTCACAGGATGCTAGAGGTGTCGCTTGTTGACAATCGCAGCAACCCTCGTTTAAAGCGTTAACACGTGTTTACAAATACGCTTCCAACTCCGACTCGCTTTGCAATAAAACCTGACGTCCGCGTGAGCCGTCCGGCGGACCCACGATGCCGGCCATTTCTAACTCGTCTACGATGCGTGCAGCACGTGCATAGCCAACCTTAAGGCGACGTTGCAATGTTGATACTGAAGCTTGCTGCAATTGAATGAAGATGCGTGCTGCGTCTTCGAACAACTGATCTCTATCGTCAGAGCCCCCTGTAAGGCCCCTTCCACCCTTGTTTAAGACGCTCGGGAGCATGTACGGCGTCGAGTAGCCGCGTTGCTTGCCGATGGCTTCGCAGATGGCTTCGACTTCGTCTGTGCTGATGAAAGCGTTCTGCATGCGGATGGGCTTTGGCGCGTTGCCCGGCACAAAGAGCATGTCGCCATTGCCAATAAGGTGTTCTGCACCACTGCTGTCGAGGATGGTGCGCGAGTCGATGCGTGATGCAACTTGGTATGCAATGCGAGCAGGGAAGTTGGCCTTGATGAGGCCGGTGACGACGTCGACGGACGGACGTTGTGTTGCTACGATGCAATGGATGCCAACAGCACGTGCGAGCTGTGCAAGACGACAGATTGGTTCTTCAACTTCTTTACCAGCGGTCATCATTAAATCGGCCAACTCGTCGATGATGACAACGATGTAGGGGATTGGACGATGCGTGAAGCCACCCTTGTCGGTTAACGAGCCGTCGTGCACCTTGCGATTGTAGTCGAGAATGTTGCGCTGTCCGCTCGCCGCAAGAATCGAAAAACGCTGCTGCATTTCTTCGACGAGCGACTTGAGAACAGTGACAGCATTGGTGGGTGACGTGACAATAGATTCGTCGATGTCTGGACACACGGCAAGGAAGTGATTCTTGAGAAGCGCGTACAACGTCATCTCTACACGTTTCGGATCGATAATCACAAACTTCAAATCGCGTGGGTGCATCTTGTACAACAGCGATGCAATAATGGTGTTTATACCAACAGATTTGCCCTTACCTGTAGCACCTGCAATGAGTAAGTGCGGCATCTTCGTCAAGTCAGCACAGTACACTTCGCCGATGACGGTTTTGCCCATAGCAATGGGAAGCTTGATGTCTGGGTTGTGATATTTTGGACTCTTAATAATCGATGCAAAGCGGACGGTTGCCGGGTTGTGATTCGGTATCTCGATGCCCACAGTGCCACGTCCCGGAATCGGCGCAATAATGCGCACGCCCTGTGCCTTTAGAGCAAGTGCGATGTCGTCGGCAAGTGCTTCGATCTGACTAACCTTGATGCCGGCTGCCGGTACGAATTCGTATTGCGTAACGACGGGTCCGGGTTGCACCGTCAGATTCTCAATCTTTATTCTAAACGTTTCCAGTTTATCCTGCAAAATGCGCGCGTTGTCTTGCAGCTCTTCGTCGGTGACACCCGTCTCTTCCTTCGCATCATTCAACAAATTGGGCGAGGGTGATTTATAAGTGATGTGCTCGTCGTAAAGCAACGTGCTTTTTAGATGGACTTCGGTTTCTGCAGTTGGACCAGCGCCGACAACGACGGTTAACGGACGTTGTATGAGTATTCCTGGTGGCAATTCGACGGGGCCTTCGTCTTCGTCCTCTTGTAAGAAAAGTGGCAACTCTGGTGGATCGCCCGGGTCGGCTGGCCCGGCATCTTTTCGGAGCGTCACTTCGCGATTCGGATGCAATGCTTTCAGGCGCTGCTGCACAGCATCAAGGTCGAGATGGTGTTTCGAATCTTCTACGGTAGGGGGCTCCGCGTTCCGCGGAGGGGGCACGCCAGGTGGCACTGCGCCTTGCGCAGTGGGGGTTGCTGGACGTCCTGTTGGACGCAGGATGCGCACGCTGCCAGAGAGCTCAATTGGTCCGTCGTCGGCTGCCGTCGGTCGCACAACTGCCCCACGCAAGAACGTAGATGCATCTGTAACCGGACGTGTAATGCGAGGTAGAGGGGTTGCTGCAACAGTTTTTAATTCGTCTTCTTCTGGCTCGAGTTCCGATTCAAAGTCTAGCTGTTCGCCCGTACCATCGGTAGCATCGTCATCAGTGGTTTTCGCTGAATTTCTCCGGCGAACCCATTCGGTGAGTCGACTACGAAGCAGCAAACTCCGGACAGCAACTGTCGCTGGACTTACATCAAATCCGTACACAACAGCAAATGAAGTTGCGACAAGAAAGATGAGCGCACTTCCGATCGTGCCAATGAATTGCACCGACACACCAGAGATGAACTGTCCGATGGCACCCACCCAAATCCGATCGATGCCACTAAACCACGACATCAATTGCAACGTGCCAACGAACGAAGCAACGAGTACGCCAACGCCAAGTGTGGCAATCGAACGTTTTGTAATTAACGGTGTAATGCGCTGGAAGCGAAAGAGGTCGTACGACCACAATAACATCAGAACCGGGAAACACAGCGACCACACACCAATGGTTGATGTGTACATCCAATGTGAAATGACAGCACCGAGCAGGCCTGCCCAGTTGTTTGTTGTTTCGAAGCGTACACGCAATGCTTCGTCGCCGCGAATCACGCCCATCACATCACGCAACGTCATCTGCGCGTTGGCTTCGTCGCGCGACGTATACGACAGCAGTGATATCAATACGAGAATGGCACCAAGGGCGAGAATCAGCGCGGCGACGCGAATGCGTCGTACGCGCTGCTTTTCATCCTTGGTAACACGTGCCGGACGTTGCTGACCTGCGTTGGGAATATGATCTGGCCTTGATGGCATTCTCTATGCTGCTACTACAAATTATGGATAATTTGCGGCCCTATGCGTGACTCCTTTCGCCGTGATCCTTCCAAACTCCTTGTAATAGCAGGTCCATGTGTTGTAGAATCAACAGATCTGCTCACTACCGTTGCCACACATTTGCAAGCGATATGCCGCGACTTACCGGTGCAGCTCGTCTTTAAATCGTCGTATCGCAAAGCAAATCGCACCAGTGCCGGTACCTTTCAAGGCATTGGCGACATTGCAGCTCTCGAGATGATGCGCGAGGTAGGGCGCGACAAGGGGCTGCCTCTGCTAACCGACATCCACACCGATGAAGAAGCAGCAATAGCTGCTGAATATGTTGATGTGTTGCAAATACCTGCGTTTTTGAGTCGGCAAACTTCGTTGTTAGAAGCGGCTGCGAGCACGGGACGTGTAGTGAACATCAAGAAGGGTCAGTTTATGGCACCCGAAGACATGGCAAAGGCAGCAAAGAAAGTTCAGGAAGCAGGAAACAATAACGTATGGTTAACCGAGCGTGGTACTACGTTTGGGTATCATGACCTCGTAGTTGACTTTAGGTCGCTAGTTATTATGAAGCAGACGGGATTACCCGTTATTTACGACGCAACACACAGTGTTCAGCAACCTAGTCTCGGGGCGGAGAGTGGCGGACATCGTGCGATGATACCAGCGCTAGCCCGTGCTGCTGCTGCCGTTGGCATCGATGGGTTATTTTTTGAAACACATCCCGATCCGAAAAATGCGTTGAGCGATGCGGCAACGCAGTTGCCACTTACTGAAGCCGAAGGATTTCTTAAGAGCATTCTTGCGATTTGGAAACTTAGGCAGTGAACCTCCTGCTCATCCATTTGAAAGTGCTTTTAATGAGCGCGAAAGTGCCACTCACGGCAGTTGTGATACTACTTTGCCTTGTAGGGTGCAGAGAGCGCACGCCTATCAAAAAGTCAGACCAGGATCCGTTTCTTACTGCTCCAGCACATGTGTCATTCGGCGTTACCGTAAAGTTCACAGACTCGGCACGCACGAAGGCTATTCTGCGATCGACCGTTGCAAGAATTTTTGAAGACAGACAAGAAACAACCATGGGGGACACTGTTATTGTCGATTTCTATAGTGTCACAAGTGGTAAACGTGTTGCACGATTAACCGCAGATAGCGCAATTGTCGACGATAGGACAAAAAACATGATTGCCATAGGCCATGTAGTCGTGTATTCGGATAGTTCTCGCACGACGCTGTCAACGCCGCGCCTGCTATGGGAGAATACCCGTGAGATGATGTCATCGACAGAAGACGTACGCATCGTAACGCCGCGCGAAACCATCCTCGGCACAGGCTTCGAGAGTGATCAGTACCTAACCTCTTATCGCATCTTTAAGGTGCATGGAAGAATTCTGCCATGACACCTCCCACAATCGTTGGTAATTGGAAAATGCATCCGTTGGTCGTGCAAGAGGCGACTTCACTTGCAGAAGCTTTGTGCGACAGTACAGACATGGCTTCGGCTATCCAGTCTGGCGTACGTGTAATACTGTGCCCGCCGTTTACAGCGTTGCACGCAGTACACACAGCACTCGAAGCATCAAAAGTGAACGTCGGACGAACCGCAACATCGACGTCCGGTTCGATATCGCTCGGAGCGCAGAACTGCCATCATGATGATAGTGGTGCCTATACAGGAGAGATAAGCGCCGCGATGTTAGCAGACCTTGGATGTTCGCATGTGATTGTTGGGCATTCGGAGAGACGTCGGTATCAGTTTGAAACGGACGAGTTAATCGGACTCAAAGCTTTGCGGGCTGTAGCCCATAACCTCACGCCGATTATTTGCATTGGTGAATCGCTTGACGAACGCTTGACAAAGCATACTATCGATGTTTTACGCTCACAAATTGATGGCGTGGCTTCGACTGCGGGCCTCGAGACCCTTACCAAATGCATCATAGCTTACGAGCCCGTGTGGGCCATTGGTACGGGGCAAGCAGCGTCCGTTTCACAGGTCGACGATACACACAATGCCATCAAACGCCATCTTCTCTCGACACATGGCCTTGACCTACGAGTACTTTATGGTGGCAGTGTCACAGCAGAAAATGCTGAGGACCTCCTAAAACTATCAAGTGTTAACGGTGCCCTTGTTGGTGGTGCATCGCTTAAAGCAAAACAATTCGCAGACATCGTGCGATCTGCTGCGGTGCGTGCATGAAATTCACTCTGGCGAATATCCTTACGCTCGTCCGACTATTCCTAGCACCGTTGTTCCTCGTGTTCTTGCTGACGGGTTCGCCCTGGTCGATAACGACAGCAGTGATCCTGTTTATCATCGGCGCATTTACTGACTATCTCGACGGATACATCGCCAGACGGATGGGGGAGTCTTCTGAGCAAGGGGCTTTTCTCGACCCATTGGCAGATAAAATCTTAACAACATCTGCATTTATCGGGTTTTATTTTTTGGATCTCATGCCGTTGTGGATGCTCATCGTGATTGTGGTACGCGACTTTGGCACAACTCTTTTACGAACTATCTCGTCGAGTGCCTTTCCATTGCGCACATCTGTGAGCGCGAAGTGGAAGACGTTTGTGCAAATGGGCTTCATCGTATACACGCTTGCCTTGTTGTGGGCTGCAGAAGCGTCGCCATCGGAAGCGATTCGCACATTCGGGCGTAGTTGGTTGTATTCGGACGTAACCTATTACTGCATCCTCGCGATAACGTTGTTTACCTTGTGGACATTCATACAGTATATCATTGTTAACCCAGGGCTTCTAAAACGTGGCTCACAAAACTGAACGTCAGCCCCTTTCCAGTCCAGCAGCTTGGATAGCTTCGTTTGGTGGAATCGGACTCTTACCAATCATGCCCGGAACCTGGTGTAGCCTGCTTGTAGCCTTGCCTGCATTGCTGTTGCCGTATGAGTGGGAGGAACTAACGCGTCTAGGCTATTTGATATTCTTTTTTACAATCGTCAGTACAGGCTGGTGGAGTATCACTCGAATTCAGTTGCGATGGGGACACGATCCGAGTATCGTTGTTGTAGATGAAGCCATGGGTATGGCCCTGATTCTTGTGCTGCCGTATGCCTACATGGGATGGTGGTGGTGGTGTGGAGCAGTACTGTTGTTTCGCATTTATGATGTAATGAAGCCATGGCCTATTTCATGGATGAATGCACGTACAGAATCGTGGGCAGTGTGGGCTGACGATGTGCTTGCAGGAGTGTTTGCGATTATTACACTGGGTGTAGGATTTTACATGCTACAATTATTGACCATCGGGATGATCGGATTATCAGGTCAAAACGCTCCTTGATAGGTTAGGGTTTAAGCCGTCTAGCGTCCATATTTTCCGTCCAAACCGCATGAAATCAGCGGTTGTGGATAACTAGTGCTTGCCAAGGCTGATAAACACTTGATATTTTCGTGCCGCAACTAGTATTTCTTAACAGCTCTTTGTGGGGTAATTCATGAATAAGACAGAGCTCATTGAAGCAATCGCAGCTGAATGCGGCATGACCAAGGTCCAAGCCGATTCAGCTCTAGCAGCTACGCTAGGCGCGATCAAGGGTGAAGTAGGCAAGGGTGGAACAGTTGCGCTCATCGGTTTCGGTACGTTCAGCGTATCGAAGCGTGCAGCGCGCAAGGGCAAGAACCCACGTACAGGCGAATCGATCAAGATCGCTGCACGTAAGGTTCCGAAGTTTTCTGCCGGTAGCGAACTGAAGGCAATTGCCAACGGCGAGCGCAAGGCAAATGCTCCTAAGAAGGCAGCAGCTCCTAAGAAGGCAGCAGCCAAGAAGAAGAAATAATCACGTGATTAAGGCCCGCCATTCGGCGGGCTTTTTTTTTATACGTTAGTTTTGCCACATGGTGCGACACCTGCTGAACACGAGCGACCTGTCAACCGACGATATTCTTTCAATCGTCAAGAAGGCTCATTCGTTTTTGGTAGCTCGCGTTAGCGAACAAACCACGTCACTCGTAAACGAGCAAACCACGCCGCTCTTACGCGAGCAACCGCCCTCCCTCTCTCACCGCCGCATCGTTCTGGCGTTCTTCGAACCTTCTACTCGAACCCGCTTATCGTTCGATATGGCCGCACACCGCCTTGGTGCGAAGACGATGTATTTTCAGCCGAGTGGAAGTAGTGTGGAAAAGGGGGAGTCACTTCGTGAGACAATTCTGACAATCGAAGCAATGGGCTTCGATGCAATTGTCCTTCGGCACCCCGAGGATGGTATCGTCGCAGACGTGGCTACATACACCAGCATGAAGGTAATCAACGCTGGTGAGGGTACACTAGCGCATCCAACACAGGCATTACTGGACGCTTCGACACTCATGGAACAGTATGGGTCGATGAAGGGGCTACGAATCTGCATCGTTGGTGATGTGCGTCACTCTCGTGTTGCACGATCCAACGTCGATGTCTTCAAACGACTTGGGGCCGAGGTGGCTATATGCGGACCTTCCGCTATGCGACCAGAAGAGAACCTCGGAGCAGTTCAAACATTTGACAGCATAGACGACGCGTTGCAATGGGCCACGGTCATCAACCTGCTGCGCATACAACGTGAGCGAATGTCAGCTGTAGAACTACCTTCGATCGAGGAGTACAGAAGCAAGTATGCACTAACGTCTGAACGCCTGACACGACACCCAGGCCTATGTGTAATTCATCCCGGACCCGTTAACGTTGGTGTCGAGATCGACGAAGCAGTTCTGAATTCAAAGCAATCCCTCATTCATCGTCAGGTAACACACGGGGTTGCTGTTCGCATGGCAACCCTCCTGCACGTACTTCATTCGGAATCTTAAAAGCCCCTTATGCCCCGTCGCAACGATCTCAAATGTATTCTGATAATCGGATCGGGTCCAATCGTAATTGGTCAGGCCTGCGAGTTTGACTATTCGGGTACCCAAGCCTGCAAGGTATTGATGGAAGAAGGCTATCGTGTTGTGCTCATCAACTCGAACCCGGCAACGATTATGACGGATTCGCAGTTTGCACATGCCACGTATGTCGAGCCTATTACACCAGGATTCATAGAAGAGGTGATTAAGAAAGAACGTCCCGAGGCCATTCTGCCCACCATGGGCGGACAGGTTGCACTTAACGCCGCTGTGGCATTGCACAACACAGGAATTCTGGCGAAATACAATGTCGAACTCATCGGTTCGAAGGTCGAGTCTATTCACAAAGCCGAAGACCGTCAGGAATTCACCGAAGCGATGAATAAAATCGGAATGGAAGTTCCGGTGGGAGGCTTCGTGCATGATGAGGTCGAAGGCCTTGCTATGATAGAGCAAATTGGCTTTCCTGCCATCATCCGTCCCTCGTTCACCATGGGTGGTACCGGCGGCGGGATTGCGTACAACATCGAAGAGTACCGCGATCAACTCAGGTCCGGACTCCTTGCAAGTCCGAGTCATCGAGTGCTCGTCGAAGAGTCTATAATCGGCTGGAAAGAATACGAGCTCGAAGTAATGCGCGACACAAAAGACAACGTCGTCATCGTTTGCTCGATCGAAAACGTCGATCCCATGGGTGTGCATACCGGAGATTCCATCACCGTTGCCCCTGCCCAGACCCTTACCGACAAAGAGTACCAACGAATGCGCGATGCGGCGTTAAAGATCATTCGTGAGATAGGGGTCGAAACAGGGGGCTCGAACATCCAGTTTGCCATCGATCCGAAGGACGGACGAATGGTTGTGATAGAAATGAATCCTCGCGTATCGCGAAGCTCAGCACTTGCATCGAAAGCAACAGGGTTTCCGATTGCGAAGATTGCTGCGAAGCTGGCCGTTGGATACACACTCGATGAAATAGTAAACGACATTACAAAAGCTACACCAGCCTGTTTCGAACCATCGATAGACTACGTCGTTGTAAAGGTGCCGCGGTGGGACTTCGAGAAATTCCGCGAATCAGACAACTCGCTAGGCGTTCAGATGAAGTCCATTGGAGAAGCCATGGCGTTCGGCAGGACATTCAAAGAAGCCTTGCAGAAGTCGCTGCGAAGTCTTGAACAGGGTCGATTTGGTTTAGGGTTCGATAAGATCGAGCATCTCAACATCGATGCACCTGCCGACGCGGACCTCGCGCCTTTACGCGGTCGTCTACGTTTGCGCACATCGACGTCCATTCATGATTTGTTCGACGCGTTGCTGTATGGTATGTCAACCTCTGAAATTCATGCACTAACGAAGTACGATCCCTGGTTTATCGAGCAGTGCCGAGAGATTGTCGACGAAGGGCAAGCACTTCAAACAGATGTTGCTGTATCGGGAATTACAGTGCTCGATGCTGCACGCATGTTTAGGCTCAAAAGCATAGGCTATTGCGACGTACAACTGGCGTTACTTACGTCGACAACTGAATCGTCTATACGAGCTCTACGCAAGCGCCTTGGCGTAACACCTGTATATAAGACCGTAGATACGTGTGCTGCAGAGTTCGAAAGCGAAACGCCGTATCACTTCTCGACCTATGCGAGTGAGAACGAAGCAATCCGTACCGATAGAAAGAAGATTGTCATACTTGGCAGCGGTCCAAATCGAATCGGGCAGGGTATTGAATTTGACTATTGCTGCGTACAAGGTGTGTTCGCAATTCGCTCACTTGGTTATGAAGCCATCATGGTGAATTGCAACCCCGAAACAGTATCTACCGATTACGATACCACGAACAGGTTGTATTTCGAGCCACTGACATTCGAAGACGTGATGAATATCATCGATGTCGAACAACCCGATGGTGTAATCATTACGTTCGGCGGACAAACACCGTTGAAGCTTGCACAACAACTCGATGATGCTGGTGTTAATCTGATTGGTACTTCGCCTGAAGGCATCGACCTGGCGGAAGACCGCAAACGTTTTGGAGATCTACTGGCCCGACTTAGCATTCCGTGTCCTCCGTGGGGCACGACGTTACGTGTCGACGAAGCAGCTGACATAGCAGATCGCATCGGTTACCCAGTGTTGGTGCGTCCATCCTACGTCCTTGGTGGCCGTGCAATGCAGATCTGTTACCGCGAGGAGTCGCTGCGATCCTATATGCAAAACGCCTTGGCACAAGACCCTACACGTCCGGTGCTTATCGATCATTTCCTAGAGAACGCATACGAGTTCGACGTCGACGCTGTAAGCGATGGTACGTCTACGATGATAGGCGGTCTGATGCAACACATCGAAGAGGCTGGTGTGCACTCGGGCGATTCGACAAGTGTACTGCCGCCATATAACACCGCCCCCGCGATTGTCGAAAAGATGCTTGCATACACACGCGAGCTTGCACGCGAGTTGAACGTAGTCGGACTTCTAAACATTCAGTTTGCAGTCCAAAACGACGTTGTATACGTTCTTGAGGTAAATCCGCGGGCTTCGAGAACTGTACCGTTTGTTTCGAAGGCAACAGGTACCAACCTTGCAGTACTTGCAACACGTGTTATGCTTGGAGAAAAACTTGTCGATATGAACGTTCGCGACTTCAACATGGATATGGGAAGAATTGCAATCAAAGAATCGGTCTTTCCGTTCGCGAAGTTTCCGAAGGTCAGCGTTTTCCTTGGACCCGAAATGCGTTCAACCGGCGAGGTCATGGGTATGGATGCATCGTTTGGCATGGCAATCGTAAAGGCACATCTATCAGCAGGCAATGCACTTCCGACACAAGGAAGTGTTTTCATCTCGTTAAGTACGCATGACAAAACTCCTCGTGCTGTTGAGATTGCACGAGGCTATACTGAACTTGGTTTTGCACTTATGGCAACGAGAGGTACGGCCGCATTCTTCGAAGAGCATGGTTTACACTCAGAGCAGGTTCTGAAGCACTATGAAGGACGTCCAAGTATTATCGATCAAATTGCTAACGGCGAGGTGCAGTTGTTAATCAACACCCCGTTGGGTGAGAATGCTCGGTATGACGAATTCATTATGGGTCAGACCGCAATGCGATATAAAGTCCCGTTCTTCACAACACTCGCTGCTGCCGAGGCGTCTCTCGTTGGCATCAAGGCTGTGCGTACAGAGACAGTTTCGTCTGTATCCCTGCAGGAGTACTATGCGGCGGACGCCACCCGCGCTTGAGCAGCTGTGGACTGTAATTGACATCGTGCGATGGGCTACAGACTACTTCGCTCATAAGGGTGTAGACAGTCCTAGGCTAACCATCGAACTAATGTTGTGCTCTGTACTCGACGTTCAGCGTATTCGGCTATATACCGAACATGAACGCCCTCTACTCAAAAACGAGCTCAGACAGCTTCGCAGCATGATTACACGTCGTGCGCAGCACGAGCCCCTTCAATACATTCTTGGCAAGGCAGACTTTTACGGACTCTCGCTGAAGGTGTCGCCGGATGTCTTAATACCACGTCCAGAGACAGAAATTCTAGCGGAACGATGCATTCGAATACTGAGCACAATGCCTGATGCTCGGTGCCTTGATGTCGGCACAGGTTCGGGGTGTATTGCTATTTCTGTAGCAGTACACGCCGTTCATTCTATGTGGGTTGGTATCGATATTAGTACGGGTGCAGTAGCAGTTGCGCAGGAAAACGTCACACAACATGATGTAGCAGCTAGGGTTCAAATCATCCAGGCTGACATTAGAACGTATGCTCCTGACCAACTTTTTGATGTACTCGTGATGAACCCCCCATACATACCGTCGGCAGAGGTACCTACACTCGAGCAAAATGTGCGTGATTATGAGCCACATGTTGCTCTTACCGATGACTATGATGGACTAACGTTCTATAGAATTATAGCCGAAAGGGCAGCCGAGATCATGAAGCAGGATGCTACCATACTACTTGAAATCGGTCACGGACAGAGCGAAGATGTAAAAGCGATTTTTCAGGAAAGGGGCTATGGCGTAGACGTACTAAACGACCTAGAGAACATTCCCCGCGTATGCATCGTCCGTCGACGCCCGATTACGATCTCGTAACAACCATGGGACACCCTGTGTCCCTTAGCCTCTATTTTTCGTAGTTTCGGCCCGCTCCGTATTTGAAGGTTTTAACAAGAGAATGAAAGTCATGGAGCACGAGCAGATTCGGATTCGAGTAGAAGAAGGCTTCAGCATTATCGAATTGGCGGGACAATTTGTGGGTGGTGACGAGACCGACGCTCTCCAGGAGGTTTTACAGGATGTCGCAAATAAAGAGACACAGGTTTTAATTGACATGTCGGACGTTTCATTTGCGAATTCGTCATTTCTTAGCGCGTTGCTTTCAGCACATGCACCCATAACTCGGCGAGGAGCTCGATTGGTGATCGTGGGCATAAGTCCAACAATTGCCCAGGTTTTCACTATCACGAAGCTTGATCTGATTTTCACGATTTACGACACAATCGCTCAAGCATTTGAGCACAACAACACAAACGACTAATCATTACACATCTGTTTTATTTGGGTGAAGCATGAAGAACTGGACCAATACGATCATCGTCCTTGCCAGCATAGTTGCGGCTTACTTGGTATTCTATCTCGTGCTGGGAGCAGCCGGGAACTTCACCGACGCTAACGGGAAGTATGATCCACACGTTCCAACGAATGCGCTTGGTATGATCTTTACAGGCGGTCCGCTTGTTGGTCTGCTTATAGCGTGCATCCTGTTGGCCATTACGTATATCGTAGAGCGTATGCTCTCGATTGGTAAGGCACAGGGTAAGGCTGACATGCATGCCTTCGGTCAGCGCGTAGTCGACCTTGTTGCAAAGGGCAACTACGACGCTGCGTTAAAAGAATGTGATGCTCAGCGAGGTTCACTTGCAAACATCCTTCGGGCTGCAGTAGAGCGTTTCAAGGCAGTTGAGAACGATGTCACGCTAAATGCAGACCAAAAAATGCAAGAAGTGCAAAGAGTAATCGACGAGAACATGAACCTCGAAACTCCGCTCCTTGAAAAGAACTTGGTTATTCTGTCGACTGTTGCTTCTGTAGCAACGATGATTGGTCTTCTCGGGACTACGGTCGGTATGATTCGTGCCTTCCAAGCCTTGGGCGCGGGAGGAACGGTATCTGCCCAGTCGCTCTCTATCGGTATCTCAGAGGCGCTGTACAACACCGCAGGTGGTCTCGTAGCTGCTATTCTTGCAATCGTGGCATTTAACTTCTTTACGACGAAGGTTGACTCTTTTGTGTATACGATGGACGAAACCATTCTTGACCTTACTGAGACGATAGCCGTACGCACAGGCGTGAAGGTCTAAGCACTTTTCTAAGGAAGAAGACATGTCGAAGGTCAAGAAAAAACGTGTTGGATTTGTGCTGGACATGACTCCGCTCGTGGACATTACCTTTCTGTTGCTAACGTTTTTCATGTTTACTGCAAAGTTCAAATCCGAATCCGAAGCCGATCAGAAATACACGATCAGACGTCCACAGGTCTTGCCTGATACTCTCGTGTTGCCAGACAAAGACCTGGTTATGATTAAGATCGGAATCGACAGCGTTGCAAAAGACACTGCGTACTGGTTCTCGATGGTGAACGAACAGGATGTAATAAATCTCCGCGATAAGATGCGTGAGAAGTCATTTCCTGGGATATCTCCTACGACTTCGTCGTATAAGATTACAGACACTACGTGGTTAGGCACAGCCGTCATGTTTGCAAGACAGGTGAACACGAGTAACCAGCTAAAGTTTGCAATCGACGCCGACCGAAACGTCAGGTACAAATGGGTTGAGCGTGCGATCGATCAGATGAAGAAGTACAACGCTACTGCCATCAATTTCGTCACCGAGAAAAAACAAGGATAACGTTATGTCTGGTGGAGGTGAATCCCTTGGCGGTGGCGGAAAATCTAGACGGGGCGGTAACAGCAAGCGCAAGGTAAAGAAGCGTTTGGGGTTCCGTCTTGACATGACTCCGCTTGTGGACATTACATTCTTGCTTCTGACGTTTTTTATGCTCACGACGTCGATGCTCACGCCTCAGACGCTACAGTTGAATGTCCCTCGCGAACCCGAAGAAATTGACGTGAAGTGTTCAGAGTTGATGACAATTCGCATTCGTCCAGATGGCGCAATATTTTATAATGTTTGCACAGACGAACCTACAAGGGTCGATCTAAAAGGCCTTCGCAAGGTTGTTACCGAACAAAATATTGCTCTTAAGAACAAACTAATTGTGTCGCTTAAAGCTTCACCCGAAGGTGTGTACGGAACAGTCGCTCAGGTTCTAGACATCCTTCGAGCGTCAGAGCCTGACATCATTGCTGGTCTCAACAAGATTGGCATTGATAAGCGGGACCGCAAGTTTACTGTTGCTCCGTGGACAGAAGAAGACACGAAGGAGACAAGCGGACTATGAGTACTGCAGTTGCTACAGCACCACTTAGATATGGTGCAACCGAGCTTAAAGAGCTTATTGCAAGAAACACCAAGCGGGCATTCTATTTTACTGTCTCGCTTCTGCTTCTGTTGTTTTTGTTCAGCTTTGCGTACAAGTTGATCAAGGACATCATGTTTCCACCGCCGAATGTAGTTCGAGTTCTGCTTACAAAGGCAACACTACAAT
>Ga0163150_10004585_pt1 | contig 18368 bp, 20 predicted proteins | sample OliLakLV19P2IB_FD_148628 | JGI IMG/M metagenome (GOLD analysis project Ga0163150, IMG submission 148628) | Freshwater microbial mat bacterial communities from Lake Vanda, McMurdo Dry Valleys, Antarctica - Oligotrophic Lake LV.19.P2.IB | ecosystem: Environmental > Aquatic > Freshwater > Lake >...
CACTTAATTTCAATAAATAAGGAAGACTTAACAGTGAGGCGTGGTAATCATATTCTTTTTCACTTCCATATCCGGTTCTGACTTCACCTATTTCACCGTCTTCACCGTCTATATTTATCGTCTTGATGAGAACGGCTACATTTTCCGGCACATGTATGAGGATTTTGACATTATATTTCTGCTTTAAATCCCGCACAAATCGGCAGAAATGAATAATGTCACCGATACCCTGTTCACAGTAGAGTGAGATGGTTTTTCCCTCTAAACTATCTTCTCCATTCCATGCCTTATCTGGTTTATAAATTTCGTAAAATCGACCCGGCTGGCGTCCGGTCTTAAACCAATAAGCTAATCTGGATTCATAATGTGGCCAAGCCTTTTCCCACTGACCAGTTAGGTGATAGGCATAAGCCAAGTCAACCTGAGTAGCCAGATTATCAGGGTCTATTAAAAGACTTTTCTTTAAGGCTTCTATGGCTTCTGGATAGCGTTTTAGCTGGCCATAAATAGAACCGATCATCTGGTAGGTTTGTGTATCGTTAGAGCCTTCTAGAGCCTTTTCATGAGTCGAAATAGCTCTTAGAGGCTCGCCCATTTGTCGATATACGAGTGCCCGATTATTCAAGAAATTGGCGTTATTCGGGGCCAGTTCTAAAGCTTTTAAGATAGCCTCCAATGCCTTATCTAAAGTTCCTGAATGGAGATAACAGAGAGCTAGATTGTTATAGTTATCGGCGATCTCTGGATATATTTTAATGGCGGTTTTTAAAGCCTTAATACCCTCTTCATATTTCTTCATTCCGAAATACGCCAGTCCCTGTAGTTGAAGTGCTTGTTTATTTTCTGGCTCTACTCTTAAAAGCTGCTGGATAACGAAATTTGCATCTATGAACTTCTCCATCCCTAATAGTTGTTCAGTTGTTTTAAGTGATTTTTCCATTAAGGTGTTGTAGTCGATCGAGATAGCTTTACATTCTTCAATTATTTCATTTATTGTTGTCATTTTTGTCCTATAGTAATTCGTCTTCTACTTTAGTTTCTGGTATTAGGTGAAAGAATTCATTAAGTAAATTCTTTCCATCAGTGATAGCCTTATTCGTTCTGATTCTTTTCTGATTATAGCTTTCACCTAGTTGTTTGAATATCCGGTGTTGATTGTCAGTTAATTCTATTTCATTTTCCATTAATTCTGGACTGAAATAGAGGCGGATGGCACCTTCATAAACTACCATCCATTTAATGATATACTCGACAGTCTCAGCATTTAATCTACGTGTATTAAAAATGCGTTCTGTAGCATGTTCAGCATGTTCGGCTTCTTCTCCTACTCCTACTACTACCTTTTTGAGGCAATATTCATATTTCATTATTTTGCATAACGCAGAAGTGTAAATGCCGTATATGTCGTCCAGAGTGGTTTTACAAAAATGTTTTTCCATTATCCTCCAAATTCACCAGTATATTTCCGGCTGCGTCCAGTACGTCAAGTACAACTTGTTCTGCATCAATTACAACTTGTTCTGAGTCAATTATTGTTTGTTCTGAGTCAATTATTGTTTGTTCTGAGTCAATTACAACTTGTTCTGAGTCAATTACAACTTGTTCTGCGTCAATTATGGTTTGTTCTGCGTCAATTATGGTTTGTTCTGCATCAATTACAACTTGTTCTGCGTCAATTACAACTTGTTCTGCGTCAATTACAACTTGTGCTGCGTCAAGTACGTCAAGTACTGCGTCAATTATGGTTTGATCAGACAATATTTTCGATACTATTTCATCTTCATCCTCTTCATCCTCTTTCATTAGAAGTTCAGCCGCCTTATCGGAAATGATTTCGACATAATTAAAGTCTATTTTTACTGTGTCGTCTTCTACACCAATATCCACCACCACTTTTCCAGTTCGCTCTAATTCTTTAAACAGTTCTTCTATCTGTTCAGAGTTATTCATCTGAATCACTAGAATTGTGTCGTCATCATTAGTGAATAAAACATTACTCATTATTCTCCCTTTCTAGGTCTGCCTCTTGGTCTCTTCACCTTATTGATTTCAGCTACCACCTTTTTAGTGATGTAAAAATGCATGTGAGGGGAACTAATATCAGGCTTAGATATAAGTCCGAGCCTAATTAGTTTTTGTAGATATGACTTGGATATGCCAGCGTCTTCTGCGATTTTAGTAAGAGTGAAAGTCTTCATATGATAATATAGTACTTGACCGACTTATTTTTCTCGTGAAAAGCATATATATTTTCATGAGTTATAATAATCCTGATGTAAAAAGGCGGGTGCTGGAACTTCTTAATGAAGGTTTTACTTATAAAGAAGTATCGAAACAAGTCAACAAAACAGAATATGATGTTTACCTCCTATCACCAGAATGGGCTGATGTAATTCAAGCAGTTAAGACTAGAGCGAACTCTACCTGTGAACGCTGCTTAACCTACTATCCAGAAAAAGCAAATACCCATCACAGAACATATAAACATAAGTTTGACGAAATGAATAATCTATCGTGCCTTTCTTATCTGTGTCCGTGGTGTCATACATCAGCACATGATTTAGTGGATGGAGGCACAAGAACTAAACCGGGTGTTGGTGATCCGCTACGAAAGAAAATAGACCGGCTACGATTAGGTGAGATAATTTGCGGTAACTCACTAGAAGAGAAAAAAGAATTAGAAACACTAGAAAATCAAAAGGATTTTAAATGGATACTTTAATGGATACTCTTTTAACAAAACTAAAAAACATCCTAGTGAAATTAGAGGTTCTGGCGGAAGATAATGAGAATGAAAGTGAAATTATAAATGAACATCCAGAGATTGCTTAAAGGCATTTCTGATAACACCAATAAAAAAAGCCACTGATTAGATGGCTTAATTTATGTTTAATTGTCGCAAATTCATGTCGCAAATACAAAGCCTTTACGCTGGCATAGTTTCATGTCGCAAATTCAAAGCCTTTACGCAAATTCATCAATCTAATGTAATGCGGGGTGCTATCGAGACAGTTCCACCAGATACAGGCAGGGCAAACGAACCGCTAAATGCCTCAGCCCATAATAAGGCTCCGGCAGTAGTCGAAACCCAGTATCCCATCAGCGTAGCGGAAGTCGTAAATGTGAAAGTGACTTCACTGTAAACCGCCGTGACCACATTTCCAACATTTGTTGTCGTCCAGCCCGCAGAAGCTAGGGTGATAGGTGCATAACCTGCCTGTGTGGCTTCCGTAATGGTAGCCGTAGTTAGGGCGTCCGCTAATGTTGGAGAATTAGTGTAAAGGTGCAAGACAGGATTTCCCGGTGCAACCTTATTGACGATATAATTTAAGAGTACGATCTCAGCTATTGCCGGTACAACTAATGCCATTTTGTTTTTCCTTTTTAGAACTATTTTATTTAGGGGTAATCTCAAATAAATATAGTAGTGAAAGCAAATATTATGGCACAAATTTAAAGATTACCTGGCAGATAACTAGATAAGTCATGGCAACAACCACTACATTATTCGGCACCGATACCGCTTTCACCATTACCATGAACTCACTCGCTAACGGGGCTTATCGAGCGTCAGCCGCAGTTACAAACACCTCTAATTTTATTGACGCCGCCGTAATGGTTAATTTAACTCTGGCTACTTCAGGAGTTTCTGGAACTGGTAGAGTGCACATATACGCCTATGGCAGTAACGATAATTCAGCTTTCACAGATAACGTAGTAGGAACAAATTCGGTCCATACCACTTCAAGTAATTTGATTTTTGTTCAATCGGTCGTCGCAGCATCCAATAGCGGCACTCCTAAAGTTGGTCCATTTTCTTTAGCGTCAGTATTCGGAGGAATTCTTCCTAAATATTTTGGAATAGTTGTTCTTAACGCAACCGCTACGAGTCTTCATTCGTCTGGAAATACCGCAACATATACTGGCATATCTCTTAGTACCAGCTAAATAGGTATATGAGATTAATTACTTCACCTGTTAGCCGTCTAGGTAGGATCGGCAACCACCCTATCACGAAAAGTATTCTAGCCTATTGGCCGTTCCTAGAGGGGTTCGGTAACACATCAGTATCAACTAATGATATAGGCTGTTGGTCTAATTTAAGAGACAACCAAACCAGTCCACCTAACGGTGCAATTTACGGTCTCGCAGATCATACCATGCAGGTGAGTTCAGGTGATGCCGTCTGGATTAAATCCGGTAAAGGTTCTGTCTTAGATGTAACGCCAGCATCTCACCATATTAGTAATAGCTCAGCTCAAGATTATGGACTGTATGATAACACTATTCCTTTCAGCATAAATACCAGCTTTCAACTAGACACGCAATCTGATCTAACGCCTCTAGTCGCCATTATGGGTGATTATCAGCCGTACGCATTTGGAGTAAATCTTTCAAATTCATCTAATCTGGGTGTATCTTTCACTGTCTCGGATGGGCAGTCCTCACTGTATAATAATGCCAGCCTCAGTAACGACACTCCTTATCAGCTAGGCATAACCTATAACGGTCTAGGGGGAACAAACTGCGACCAAACTATAGGTATGACAGTATCGGGTGGTACTTTTGATGGAACCGGTACTTTTACATTAACTTTCATCTCGGAGACAACAACAGCAATAGCCGTAGCGGGTCTTACTCCTGCAATTATAGAAAGTGCTCTAGAAGCTCTTTCAACTATCAATGTAGGTAATGTATCAGTAGTCGCACACGCAGATAATAATGGAACGACTATAGCCAAATATAATATCTCTTTTAAAAATCGTTTAGGCGGAATGAGTTTTCCTGTTATCACCATAGACAGTTCAGCGGTGGGAATTACTGGCGGCAGTACATTAACGGAAGTCCAGACGATCACTACTCAGGGGGCTATGAATCCCTCAAACTGGAAAATGTATTTAAATGGCGTAGAGCAAACATTAAGTGAGGCACCTTCTTCCCCCACACTTTCTAATAACCAGACAGGTTTTAATTACGGTGTGAGTTTCGGTGGAGGTTTAGATGGTAAAATAGGACCTACTTGTGTCTGGCAACGACAATTAAGTCCTATTGAAATTAATGATTTTCAAAATGATCCTTACCTTCCATTCAGTAACTATGGTATTGGCGCAGCACAACTAGTAAATTCCTTACCCATTTTCGGAATAGCTTCTGGCGGAATGACTCTTGGCGGTATTTCCACGTGTGTAGTAAAAGCTTATTTTATAGTAACGCCAGAAGGTGGAATGACTTTAGGTGGTAGTTCTAGTTCTTTTCTAATTATAGCCTACTCCCATGAGGCGACTGGTGGCGTTCTGTGTAGTGGTGATGCTATAGCCTTACTACGCCATTCCCATACGCCTAGTGGTGGAATTATTTGTGAAGGTGAGGCGGAAATCAGAAGTGCATGGAGTTTCTATCCGGGATTTTATTTTAATGCAGTTCCTTTCGCTAAACCTATAGTAATTTCTCACGAGTATGTTGATCAAGATTTAACGAACTTTCCTTTATTGGTTGAATTTTCTGGTGACGCTGATATAGGTGGTGCGGCTTTATCAGATGGGGCAGATATTAGATTTGCGAACGCCACAGGAAGTTTACTTGGATTTGAAAAGGAACTTTTTCAAATCGATGGTGGTCTGGCCTCTGGTAGGTACTGGGTGAACGTCCCTCTTATAGACGGAATTCAAGATACCACCATTTTTATCGGCTATGGAAACCCCACTCTAAGTGATGCAAGTGATAACAGTGCAGCATGGGATAATTCTTTCGCCGGTGTTTATCACTTAAATGGCAATTACACCGACTCTACCGGCACCCAAAATATGACAGGTGATGATTTAGTTTCAACCTCTAACGAGACTCAAATTATAGGAGTGGTTATTTCAGGGAGCGGTGCTTTTAGTGGGGGCTCTTTCACATTAACGTTTGATGGAGAAACTACTGTCCCTATTAACGTAAGTGGTTTAGATGCCTCCACAGTTCTGAGTGCATTAGAGAATTTGACTACTATTGGTGCTGGGAATATTTCATTAGCCGCACACCCTGAGAATGATGGCCTATCAATTTACAAAAACACCATTACATTTATTGGTGATTTGGCCGGACTCAATCAACCACAGATGACAATTGACTCCTCACTAGTGGGATTTACAGGCGGCACCAAAACAGAAATAGAAACAACTGTTCAGGATGGTGGTTTATCTTCTCCCGGAATTATTGATGGATGTTTTAGAGGTACAGGAACTGAATTTGCATCTGGTTCCTCTAATGCACTTCAAAAAATAGGAATATTAGACGCCACCATAGAGGCATGGGTTAAATATTCGGCACCATCTACTGAGGAATTTTCTGGCGATAGACTAGGATACATTTTTGGTGTTGGTGGTCTGGCAAATAGTAGAGGATTAGCGTTATTTACCTACAACGATTTGCCGACTTTCCAGCTTAGAACTAATTTAGTCACGAGATCAGCCCAAACCGTAGGACAATATAATGATGGTGAATGGCACTATTTGTGTGCCTCTGTTAAACGTGATGCAAATGAAGGAATTACATTATTTATAGATGGTGAATATTTTGGACTAACATTAGGCGAGAGTCCATTAGCACTTCAAAATGTTAATTTAACTGACTCATCCGATATTAGAATTGGCAGTAATATCAGTGATGATTTTCATTTTAAAGGTGAGGTAGATGAATGTAGGTTAAGTATTGGTTATGCTCGTCCACCTGCGTATGCCAGATTTGTTTATCATAATATCACTTCTGGTCAGATTGAGTTTGGTGAACAAATTCAATCAGATGCAAATATTATTGTCAGTGGTCAGGTAATCCCGCTAATGCCTGGCTATAACATCTTAGAACATGAACCTGATGGCGGAATTGTAATTGCTGGTGTGGCTCTGTCGGATCATGAAAGTACTTATGGTGCGAATGGCATGACTCACCGTGTATTAATTACTGTGCCTAGAAGACAAACCGCACTTTATAATTTCCCTCTCAGAATACCACTAAGTTTAGAGTCATATCCTATAGATGAGTTTACATTTGAGGATTTGAATGGCCAAACACTACCTTCTGTCAGACTAGCGGATACATCTAGTTTTCAAGCTATTGTTTTTATTCATATTCCAAGTAATGCAAATGCCGAACTTTATCTGTACTATCGGGAAGCTGATTAACCGAAATATCCGAAATACGCTAAATAAGATATGGGAAACAGCTATAAGGGATTAGGTGGCGTAAATTTATCGGGTGCTGGTTTATCAGCATATGGATTTAAATTTGGTGCTTCCGGTGGAGTAACTGCTAACGGTGATGCTAATTCCTCATTCACTAGAAGATATGTCTATGATACTTCTTCCGGTATCTCACTTTCTGGACTGGCGATATTTAAATATAATTTAGTTGCAGCCGGTGACGGTGGAGTCGATATAGCCGGAACTGCTCTAAGTAGAATTAGAATCCCCCATATATCCACAGGGGGTATAACTGCTGATGGAATTCATGAATTAAGAGTGGGTTATAACTCCTTATGTTCTGGTGGAGTGATTCTAGAAGGTGATGCAATAGAAATCCTTAATCTGAGGTATGTCGGTCTGAGCGGTCTAACTTTAGATGGAATTGCAATAAGTAGAATTCGAATACCCCATATATCCTCAGGTGGAATAACATTAGATGGCGAATCCATTTTATTCATCACCAGAAGAATTACGTCTTCCGGCGGAATGGTGACAAGTGGCACTTCTGTAAATAGAATCTCACTGGCCACCATTAGCGGAACTGGCGGTATCATCCTTTCTGGGGCCTCAGTTTGTGTTCTAAGGCTTTCGTCTGGTACTTCTGGTGGTGTTATTATCGCAGGTGAAGCAATATCTTTACCACGCCTGTATGGAATGCCTAGTGGCGGAATTATCACAGATGGAGAGGCAGTAAATAGCATCCGTTTACCGGCTATCCCTTCTGGTGGTTTCTCCCTTTCCGGAAGTTCAAACAGAAGTCTTAATTTGAATCATGTAGTGGCTGGCGGAATAACCACAGATGGAACTGCTCTACTTAGAACGGTTTTCTATAATAATCGTAATGGATGTATATGTGCGGAGTTCGATCATACGGGAATCGGTGGTGTTCTCTGTAGTGGTGATGCAATTTATGGACGTGGTGGCAATTTCCATTCAGCATCTGGTGGAATAAATATTTCTGGTGAAAGTGATTATTCATGTAATTTTGAAAATGCTAAAGGCTCTGAACTTTACTGGTTATTTGCTCCACTTGCTGAGGAAGGCGGAATTACATTCCAAGACATCAGCAATTATTCTAATTCATTAACTTCTAATATTGATTTGAATTATGATGTCGGCGTTTATTGTGCAAATGCTCAGGAATTTAATGGACTACAGAGGATTTCCGGCACCATTTCAGATATAGACGATTCATTTAGCGTTTCATTCTGGATTAAACAGAATACGCCAGACGCCTCTACGCAAACCTTATTTAGTCTGGGATATTCAGAGGGCTATGGACTGGTGCTTAATATCGGCAGAACATCCACTAATGACCTATTCGCCAAAATTAATTATGAAGATGGGGAGAGCGATATAGTTTATTCAAATACCAGACTTGGAAAAAAGGCATGGCATCATATCGGATTCACTTGGCTTAAAGGTGAATCAATTAGCCTTTATGTAGATGGAACTTTAGTAGGTTCGACAGATTCAACACCTACTGAGCTACAGGATAATATAAACGAGATTGTCCAATTCGGAGTAAAAGGAAAAGCCAGCTACTATCAGGGACTATTGCAAGACGTTAGGGTGAGTGCAAAATCACGAAATTCTGATTGGTTTTCTGCTGAGACTGCTAATGGATGCGACAATCAGTTCTTCCTAGTTGGCGATATTCAAGAGGCAGTAAATCTATAAACTTTAAACGCTCTAGGAGGCGTTTAAAGCCGTTTAATGAGTCAAATCCCGTAAAAGGGAGTTGAACCGCTAATTTGGTGGATTTAGCCCCATTAAACGCCTATTTAATCTCCTCTTATTATCCTCTAATATCCTCTTCTGAGACTGTATGCGATAGTGGGTTTTTTCGCAGCTACTTTCGCTATCCATTTTGCTTCACCACTGATGGTTAAAACATTAGTGGTTGCTGTACTGAATGCGTTAATGCAGAACACCGTTCAGAAAAATCTAAGGAAATTTCCATTTAACTAATCAACCCAACTAATGCCGTTTTACGCAAAAGTCTTTAATGGGTTAACCCGTACTGGCATTGCGGCAATGCTCCTATCAGAAAAAGTTTCGTAAACCTTATTTCCGATTACTTTTCTCCCAATATTCAAACTCCCATTCACATCAGCATGAATCGGTTTTGTCGATGACTTATACAAGCCTCGCTTCACTCTTTTGCCACTAAACTTAAACTTATGGCTTACCCCTTGTTCATAAACAGGTAACTCATCTCGGTCAAGAAAACTGGCTTTGCTCGTATAGGATTCTTCTGTGAAAATAATTTTAACTCCAACTAATTCTGCTTTGTACTTGATTTTTTGCATCAAGTTATAAAACGGAATATATTGAAAGTTTTGGTTTGTCTTTTTACCAAGATTCATTTTTTGTTTCCAACCATCATTTTTGCCAATGATAATTGTTCCACAATTATGTTTCAAGCACAAATCAATTATAAATTTACTAACATGATGAAAGTAATTCTCGATTCGCCAGTAACGCTTCGTTCCTGTTTTCTTACTTTTGTGTTTGTTGAACCATTGATTGATACTCTTTAATATACGACCATTGACCAGTATTGGAGAAAATTGGTCGGAAGTTATCGCAGCTAAATTGTTCAATCCTATATCAATACAACAAACCCCGTTGCCTTTAACTTTATGTGGACTTTCCTGTTCGTATTGCACATCAACCACAAACCCAAATCGTTTCGGAGTAATCACCACTTGCTTAAACTGTCTATTACTTTTAATTGAAAAACAATGATTTGTTGGTGTTATGATACCTTGCTTGAGTGGTTTCTTTTTGATTGTTTCGTTATAAAAAATCACTTGTGCAAGTCGTTTTTTGTAAAACGGTGGTCGTGGCTTCTTTTCAAATCCAGTTGGATTTTTATTGAAAGCTTTTAATGCTTTACGAAAGTTACTCCAGTCACTCAAACATTTTCTTACAGTTTGTGTTGCAGTTTTAGTGTTGTGCAAGTTCTTAAAACTAGGTTCATTAAACACCAACTTTTTTAAAACACTGATATCAGGTAATGGAACACTCCAATCTTCAGTTTGGAGATTATGAAACCATTGTTTCCTCATATGATAATTGCACTTATTGTAGAGTTCTTTGCTCGCCCGGCAGAGTTCTATAATTTGCGGTGTGCTTTGAATTTGATGGCGTTCAACGAGTATCATGGTATTTCGGGTTATGCCCTGGATTTATTGATGTTGGAAAATTGCAAGTCCGTCACGAACTTAAGGAATATAAGAATTACTGACGTTCATGTAAATACCGAAATCGAAAATACCGTTTAAAGCCGTTTTAATCCGTTTACTGAGTCCAAACCTGTAAAAGGGATTTGAACCACTAATTTGGTCGATTTAGCCCCCTTAAACGCCTATTTAATCTCCTCTTATTATCCTCCTAATATCCTCTTCTGAGACTGTATGCGATAGTGGGTTTTTTCGCAGCCACTTTCGCTATCCATTTTGCTTCACCACTAATGGATAAAACATTAGTGGTTGCATGTCCGACAAAGTTAATTTTTCGCCCAAAACTGCCATTAATTAATGGATGATCTGCATTAACGCATTCAGTGCAGCAAACACTAGGGTATCCGCCCGGTTTAGTAGGATCAACTCCGCCTACGTTTTCAGGACACCCATTATAGTCATAGTCGGGCACGCCTCTACCGGGATTCAAGCAACCGGGATATTTTCGGCATGGAATACCATTAATTAATGTGCCATCTGGAACGCCTCCCGGACAATTAATGCAATTCTGAAACTGCCAAAATTCTGTATGCGGAAAACCTTTACATGCGCCACACCCGAAATTTAAAGCAGCTGCCTGTGCGATAGGATCACAATCGTCATAGACCCCATCATATCGAACTTTAAATCTAATGCCACAGCCGATATACCTCAGGAAATCATTATAGTTTTTGGAATTAGGCTGAATTCGGTTTAAGGTATCGGTAGACGAAACTGCTGATGGAGTTTGATTGCCATCTTGAGATAGGATCACCACGCCACCACTCTCTAAATATTCTTTAATGTTCTGCCATTTATTTTCTGGTATTATATGTCCACCAGACGCAGCCATAGGTGGTGCACCCAAATAAAGCAATAAACCATTTTCTAGAGTGAAATTATCTGGTGCATTTTTCGTGCTAGGTAAAACATGGTACTGAAATGAACCACCCATATAACATCCGTATCGAGAGCCATAGCCTGAGGTAACACCTATTATTGGTTTGACACATCCAATATTTAATTCCATAATCGGATCGACACCAGAAAATACAACATAATCACTACCTTTTTCATTTATTCCATTAGCACTATAACCATCATTATAATACCGTTCAGTATTACAGCCGACCATGTTTCTAATGTTGTCCCACAGATACCAATTATGACTACAGTGTCTGCGAGAGGCGCCCACTAATCTACGCACTACACCGTTAGTAAAAGGTAAAACTGGGTCGTCAACATGAGCATGAGTAGGGTTATAGAGCGACTCTGCGGAGTAGTCGTAATCAGCACATCCGGGCCCATTCCCGCCACAGCTAGTTAATGTATCTGTCCCTGAACAAATAATTGTACCTGAGCCGATTTCCTGACTAGCAAGAAAAATATCATTATCACCACAACAACATCCGGGACCGTTTTTAAATGGCATTAGGCGAACCCCGCACATGCTTCTGCAGTAATGAGCCAGCGTTTCCAGAAGACGTTATAAATTAAATAAATTTTAACCGGACTGGCCTCTGCGTCACTTCCTATTTCTGTGTTCATGTGATTGTTTGCAACAATATCCTGTTCTCCATTATTGTATGTTGGTGAATTAGGTAGCAGATTTTTCACGGTAACTGTCATGGCAGAAGGTGGTGTAGGGGAAGAAATAGGTCCGATAGGACTAGTTATTATAGCCTCAACAACACCCATAAAAGGTAATTGAAAAACGAAATATCCATGTCCAGAAGGAACCATCCAAACAGTTTGCCCTAAAATAATTTCGGTACAGCCATTTGCCTCCACAGCATAATCATCCCCGTCAAATGTTGTGCATTCTCGATAGCCTGTTTGAAATTCTAGAGCACCATAATCTTCTTCACTAAATTCGGTAGGAAACATCTGACGCCACTGGTATTTTCCAACAGTATAGTGATCCTCCTGTGTTAATTGCGCCCAGAATCCACCACGATTAGGGAAATATTGTTGGTCATCTGGTGGTGGCACTTCTCTATATTTGCCTTCAAAGTGTTTTACGCTTTCACCTATTCTGAATAATGGGTCATGTGGCATTAGGCGTCTTCCCCGTCTTCCCCTAATTTATCTGTTTTTTTACGTTTGGCGTCTTCCTTTATATCCCATGAGAAATATTCACCAAAATCTAACTCTTCATACATCTTATATGGGATGTATGTGATCTTATCCATGGCAGGTACTTTTCCTCCTCCATCCACTTCGTAATATAGCCATTTTCCGTTTTTATCTAATGGTTGCGGGATTGTCACTGGCACTCCATTTAAAAGAATGTCGCTAATTCTGTTATCGTTAGCTGCAAGAGGGTCGAAATCCGTAATGGTTTCTTTATCTGACCCAGTCTCCGGATATAAGTCCGGGCCGGCACTTCCTCTTGCTCTAAGACCTACATTACGGTGAAGATAAGGATGCCATTTATCCGCTTTCCATTCAAATGAAACATTGACTTCCCAGTAGTCTCCATATTGGGCATCTGCTATTTTTCTTGCATTACACTTGGCAATTTTGACGGTGTGTTTTTCAGAGCCTAAAAACTCTTTAGAATTAATTTTGTTCTCTGCGGTATTGCAAAAATTCCACATCCCCTCCAGACCCATCATGGGATCGTTTCGTATCCTCTTTCGTTTGGGCGTATTATCGTCTCCATCATGGTCATAAAATTCTTTAATTGTCCCTTCAAAATAAGGGAAATTAAAACTAATTTGCATGTTAGGTCGTTTGTCATCAAATGTAACAACTTTTAATGGCGGATCACCACAGGCATTAACTATAGGTTTCCCATCTAAGTCCTTTAACATGGGCGACTGAAAAGTAGTCGAATCAAAAGCAATATCTACAGGCTTATCCCAGGGACTAATTGATTTTCCATAGGTTAATATTAAGAGCCAACTTTTTCCGTCTTGGCTTACTTGATCTGCGGTTGCTCCATTACATCTAACGCTGGTATCCCATGCTGGTTTATCACCATGAGCAACAGCAGCCGCATTTAAAACTGTTAAGGGGTCTTCATCAGGGAGAGAACTTATGATCTTATAAGAGACGACATAACCGCTAACGTTCTTGTCATCTACAGTTGATCTAATATTTGCTATTCGACAGTGAGTAATCATATCATTATGTATGAATTATCTGCCAAAAGCTAACGCTAGGGGATCATTAGAGGATGGCTTTAATGAAATGATCGCAGATTCAATTCTAATTGATTGTGCCAATTGTTCTTGTGCCGCATTAGCAATTTTTTCTAACGGGTCATTCTGGCTAGCCATGAAAGACTGGGCTATCGTGAGATTAGCGTCTTCTATACTGCCTTTCTGAATAGATTCTGTAAGCCTATTTCCGCCAGTTCCCTTAACCGAATCCCGTTCTTTCTTTAGCTGTTCTACTCTACGTTTATAGGTTTCCTCACTAAGGTTTGTGTTCATTCTGATCTTGTTTAGTTCTTCCATTTCCAGTTCGTATTTCTCTTTAGCGGTGCGAGTAGATTTAAACAATTGGTCTGCTGTTTTTTGCATGGCGTCCTGAATCCGTTCTGCCTCTTTCGCCGCCTTTTCATCTATTACGGGAGAAGCTTCACCGGAAATCACATCATCTTTTTTACTTCTAGCGGCATCTGCGGAATCACGAGAGCGGTTTAAAAAACCATTAGTGTTTTCACGCCAGCTACTATTTAAGTTTGCTAGTATTCCGTCTTTTTGAAAGGAGAGGAAAGAGCGGTAGCTTTTTTCCATATCCTGAAAAAACGTGGACTCGCCGCCAATTAAAATGTTTTTTAATTTTTCGAAAGCAGAAAGAATTAATAAAGTCGGTTCAATCGATGCGGTGATGACTAATGCCAGATACTGATACCATCCGACGCACCATTGAATTAAGGGCATTACAGCGGATATGGCACCTTGAATTATTGCCCATACATTACTTGCGATATCTCCCATGGACTGACTCTCTAAAGCAAATCCAAAAATGCCTTCTGTGATGGAGATAAGGGCTGGGTAAACATAATTCATTAATTGTGTATAAAATCCAGTCCACAGACCGCCTAATCTAGTGAGGGCGTCATTACCTCTTTCCGCCATTTCTCCCTGAGCCTGATTTACATAGTTACCGGAAAGGATAGCCTCTTCACCTAACTTTTTCATTTCATCAGAACCACCTCTTATCATAGGGGCTAAATCTGCATATGATTTCCCGAAAGCAGCCATAGCAGCTTTATTTTTTTCCATGGGGTTTTCTATTTTAGATATAGCGTCAGCAATTTTAGTAAAAGCATCCTCAGGTTTCAAATTAATTAAATTCGCAGCCGATAGTCCTAAAGCTTCAAATGCTTTCGCACCTTCTTCACCTTTAGCGTACGCCTCTGCGATTTTAATTGTCATCTTTCCCATGGTGGACGCTAAAGTTTCCATGCTCACATCAGCTAGATTAGCGGCATATACTAATTTACTCCACTCAGTAGTAGAGACGCCTACTTTTGCAGCGGATTTCGATAGTTCATCCATGGACTGCATAGCATCTTTTATGCTTGTTATGAACGCCTGAAGACCCATCTTTACTAAATTTTCTAATGTTTCAGCTAGGTAAAGTGCTGCACCTTTAACACTGAATATTTTTTTAGCTATTGAGCCTAATGAGGCATTGGCTTCCGCACTAGCGAAAGTCATTCCTATAAATAGTTCTGCGGCACTCATGAAATCTCCTTTATCTTATTTAGACAAGGGCCGTTTAATCTATAGGTAATTCTAGGTGGGTGCATCCGAAAAGAATGTCAAAACCTGCCTCTAATGCCTCATTGGTGTATTCGATTTCTTTATAGTTAGGCATGAACTTTTTTGCATCCACCCATTCTTTTACATTACCAGAGGCATTAAAAATACTAGCACATAACTGAGCATTTCTAGACCACGGTGAATCAATAGGTTCAAGAGAATTAAACGCTATTTCAAATTCTAAATCTTCTATCGTTAGAATTTTCATTAACTGGCGTGGTGGGATATGATAAACATGATGAGCCAGCAGATAAATGAAATAGAGGTGAGAATCATCCTCTAGTTTTTTTTAGCGTCTTCTATTCGTGATTCATTAACCGCAAATCCACAAGTAGCCAGAGCCTTTTTCATCAGTTCTTCAACTACCGGATATGGCAAGGCTCTTAAGGTATCGATCTCGTCTGTGAAAAGTAGTTCGCCAGCTTCATCACATAAAACTAACTGAAGGAAAGATAAATTAGCTTTATCTGCTAATTCTTCTGAGATTTTATCACCTTCTGCCGGGGCGATAACTCTTAGACTTTCTTGCCAGTCACGAAAATCCTTAAGTGAAAGTGGCAGGACATATAGTGTTTTTCCCGCCACCTCCACCTTTTTAACGCTGTCTTTAATGAAAGATGAATAAATTGACTTATCCATTAGGCTTGAACGCCTTTCGTAATGTCAGAAGAAGCGGTAACGGTCACGTCAACCATAAGGCGTCCGGTTTTCGGTTCTACTCCGCTCTGATTATGTTCTTCAACAAAACCCGTAAAAATGTAATTAACATTATTGGGCAAAACTAATTTACAGTCAAAAGTCGTGTCGTCTTTTGCTCGTGCGGCAAGATAAGCATGATATACGTCTTCTGTATCAGCGAAATAAGAAACCTTTAACCCGCCAATGTCTGCAACTGCTGAAGGTCGTTTTTCAACAATCGTAGAACCTAAAACAGTTTCATCCACTATATCTTTTTTAGTGTTAAAACCCTCAATCTTTTTGATATTTAAAATCTCATGGTAAACGCCTGAGACATAAACATAAAATTTTGAATCATGCGTGCTGATTTTATCGGCCATTTAAAAACCTCATTTAATAGATGTATTCATTACTATCTATGAGGCAGGCTGACAAATTTACGAGTAACTTAATTCAATCTCATAATACCCACACTTGCGGAAAGTCCATTTTCCATTATTATTCTCGTGTCGATTTATTGTTCTGGTATCTGTGGTATGGGAGATAATGCAAGTCTCATCTCCCATGGGACCAGAGTAGCCATCCAAAAGCGTTCTGATAGCTTTATTTAGGGTGATGGCTTGCCTAAGAGTAGGAGCGATTGCATTAACTTCAAAACTAACTGTTACTAGGTTCGGGTTATTCCCTAAATAGGATTCAAAATCTTCTGTAATTAGAACGAGTTTGATTGCTGTAGTGGACAAATCCAAGTCATCTGGCATCACCCCACCCCAAAATATACGAGTAGATGCTACGCCAGTTGTTGCTGAGTTTGCTGCAAGATAAGTATATAAGGCTTCTTCAGAATCCATTTTTATCCACCACCCTTTTTAAATTCTTGCTGCACTCTTTTCCATAGTTCATCTTTCGTTATGTCGGCTGAGGTTTTCTTATGTGCCTCAAACGCTCTCTCTACGAAAAAAGCTCCTTCAAAGTTAATCGTCCCATAATTAACAAACTTGCCATAAAAGGTATCTTCATAGCCACAGGATACCTTCATCCTGATTACCTCTTTTCCAGCAACTACCTTCCTTTTTCCAGAACGAATTTTTATGGAGGCGGCCAAATCACCAGTTTCCTGTGGCACTCGTTCTTCTACATCTGCTTTAATTGGTTTTAGCCCCATTCTCATACTGGCTCTTACGTGCTTTTTCCTCACTCGTTTATCAAGTGTACTAATGTTCTTAATTACTTCATCAAATCCTCTAGTGACTATCTTCATAGGATTCTCTCCACAGCGGTAATTTCTAGATAGCCATTCCCAGTGACGGCACCTTTTACATCTAGTATTTTAGACCCATAAGTAACAACAGTTTTATTATTCACCGTCACATTATCTCTCATGACGATCTTATAAGTTCCAAAGCCCTCCACGATTTCATTATTTGCAGTCTCACTAGCAGACACCTGTGCTACGTGAGACCAAAAGGTTCCCAATAAGACTGGTGACTCCACTAATTCCTCATTCAATCCGATTTGATTAAGGGTGACTCTATGGTTAAATTTAATGAATGCATTAACGCCAGCCATTTAGCACCTCCATCTGTTTGCAGCTAATAGAGCTTCTAAGGCTAGTGGTGTAACCTTAAGGTTTAGTTCTGTGGTTGCAGATGCATTACCATGAAGGTGAGCGAGCCATAAACCACAGGCTCTTTTGTCAACAATATCTACTGAATCAGCATTAGCCGCACCCGCATAATAGGTGATTTGAACTGAGTCAGTAAATTCTCTTGCAGATGGAAAAGAGGTTCCGTAAGCTGGAACAACAAATGAAGGCGATCCGCCACTTAGATAATATTGATCACTAGCTAAAGTTGTTCGTGTGCCAGTGTTATCAAGATAAGTAATCGAATCTATACTGGTGACTGGCGGAAAATCTAGGGGGATTTTATAAGACGGAAAACAGTCGAGATACGCTCTATATTGCTTACGGACTAATGAACGGTTTTCTAGGTTCTCGATAGCGAGTCTAACCGTGGTAATTAGTTCATTAATGTTGGCATTTTCAATATTAATATCTTGTTTAGCAAAATAATCAAGAGCCTCAAGTAGAGTTAAAGGTTCAAAATTAGCATCATCTGTTATTTCTGTTCGCATATCCTATCTATTGATTCTACTGCGAAAATTGACATTCCCAATAGTCTGCCATTCACCATTAATGAGCATTAGGGTGATGGCATTCCCTACATCCCAGCATGAGTGAAGGTTGGCGGTTTTGGCGGTCACTTCCTTTTTCTTTTTGCTTATTGTTGAACATAGCCAGTAACGCTTGCTTATTCCAAAACACCACACCTCTATCTGGCAGTTCTTCATACTGGATGGAAGTGTGATTAATGTTCCTATTTTAATCATTTTAGTTCTTTCTGTTTAATTTCTTTTCTCTTCTTGGGCGGCTTCATATTCATGGTATCACCTAATGG
>Ga0163150_10004587_pt1 | contig 18358 bp, 18 predicted proteins | sample OliLakLV19P2IB_FD_148628 | JGI IMG/M metagenome (GOLD analysis project Ga0163150, IMG submission 148628) | Freshwater microbial mat bacterial communities from Lake Vanda, McMurdo Dry Valleys, Antarctica - Oligotrophic Lake LV.19.P2.IB | ecosystem: Environmental > Aquatic > Freshwater > Lake >...
CCGCCTCTCACGCCAGCATCGAGGATATCCTCAACCGCATCGCCACCGAGTCGATTCTGGCGCAAGCCGGGAGCGTTGACGGAATGGTGCCGGCATTCAGTCTGTTGTCAGACTTGGCCGACGTTTGTGCCCCGGATCCTGTCATTCAGCACCGCGTCGTCCTCGCGCGGAGCGCAATCGAGGCTCGGTTGGACGCGGCTCAGCCGTTTGACGAAGCGACCTTGCAGAATTTACGCGATCTCGTGATCTGGATTCCGCGAGCCCTGCAGCAGCCAACCGTGGATCAAACGGTTCATGCAACCCCGACGACTCCGAGCGCATCGGCACATGCGAACATCGCCGCTGCTGCGGAAGAGAATCATTCGCCCGACGACGGTGACGTGATGCTGGCGCTTAATCTCGAGGAGAATCGTGAGCTGCTGGTCGAGTTCTACGCCGAAACAGTGGACCACCTCCAGCAGATCGAGACCGCGTTGCTCGCCCTTGATCATGAACCGGAGAATCCGGAAGCGTTGAACTCGATGTTCCGCTCGTTCCACACGATCAAAGGTAACGCCGGGTTTCTTGGATTGGTGCCGATGCAGACGCTGGCGCATGAAGTGGAATCCCTGCTGGACCTCGCCCGCAATCACCAGCTGCAGCTGAACGCTGCGATCATCACGGAAATTTTGCGCAGTCGGGACGCTCTCCAGACCCTCACGCAACAGGTCGATGCGGCGCTCCATCGCGGCCAGTTGCCCAATCAGATTGTCGCGATCGGTCATTTACGCGCGGCGGTCAAAGTCCTCGCCACGGGATCTGCACCCGCGGTGCGATTGGCGCCACCGCTGAAACGTGACCCTGAACCGTTGTCGATTGCGCCCTCTGTCGGGCCGGGATTGGCGCCCGTGATTCCGCTGTCGGAAGCTGTGCTGACGGCTACCGAAATGCCTCAGCCTCGCGAAACCGCGGCAAAAAATGTCAGCCGCCCCGGGGCTTCACCCCAGACCGCCGCAGCCACCGTCCGAGTCAACACCGAGAAGCTCGACTCGTTGATGGACGTTGTCGGCGAACTCGTCATCGTGCAGAGCCAGTTGTTGGAGAGCTCACGCGTGACCAGCGGCACGAACGCAGCCTTGCAGCGGAATGTGGCGCAGCTCAGCCGCATCACCAAGGACCTGCAGTCGACCGCGATGGCACTGCGCATGATTCCGATCAAAGCGGCCTTCCAGAAGATGGAGCGTCTCGCCCGCGATCTCGCCCGCGATTTTGGCAAAAAAGTGTCCTTCACGACCTCCGGAGAAGACACGGAACTCGACCGGACTGTCGTCGAGGAGATCGGCGATCCGTTGGTGCACATGGTGCGCAACGCCCTCGATCACGGTCTCGAGGCTCCCGAGCAGCGCGTGAGTGCCGGTAAGTCTGACACGGGCACGCTGCACCTGAGCGCCTATCACCAAGGCAGCAACATCGTTGTGGAACTGCAAGATGACGGACGCGGCATTGATCCCGATCGCATTTATCGCAAAGCGGTAGAGAAGGGCGTTATCGCGGCCGGAGCATCGCTTTCTCGCGACGAGATTCTGGCGTTGATATTTGCTCCGGGATTTTCGACCGCAGAAAAGGTCACGTCGGTTTCCGGCCGCGGCGTCGGCATGGACGTGGTCAAACGAAACATCGAGAAGCTGCGGGGAAAAATCGAAATCTCGTCCGAAGTGGGCCGTGGTTCAGTATTCAAAATAAAACTACCGCTTACGATGGCGATCATCGACGGACTCGTGGTCCGGGTGGGGGCGGATCGCTTCATCCTCCCGAGTACGTCCGTGCAGATGGCGCTGCGACCAGCGCGCGAAAATATTTCCACTGTGCACGGCCGGGGCGAAGTCCTCGATCTGCGAGGACGTTTTGTTCCGATTCATCGCCTGAACCGCTGTTTTGGGCTGCAGGGAGACGCCGTTAATCCTTGGGATGGAATCATCGTCATCGTTGAAACCTCGGGAAAAACCACGGCGCTGCTCGTGGATGAAATGGTCAGCAAGCAGGAGGTGGTCATCAAGAACCTCGGCGCGTTCATGCAGAATCTTCCCGGCGTATCCGGCGGGGCCATTCTGGGCGATGGTAACATCGCCTTGATCCTGGATCCCGGTTCGTTGATCCCAGCCGCAGCCTAAGTAACGCCATGAGCCATCCGCTCCCTCCGAGCATTGAAACCGTATGTGAGCAGGCGCTTCGGCTGCCCTGTTCCCCAGCCATGTTGCCGCGGCTGACGGCTGTGTTGGTGGCGCCCGACAGTACCGCGGATGACATTGCGGACATCATCAAGATCGACCCCTCGCTGGCGGCCTCGACGCTGCGGCTTGCGAATTCCGCGTACTTCGCGACCGACACCCCCGCGGAGACCGTAACCGACGCGGTGATACGCTTGGGGCAGCGTGAACTTTACCGACTGGCCGCGCTGGCGCTGGTCAGTCGTTGGGAAGTCGGGACGTCACAGGGCGAGCCGGGCGACTTCTGTCGAAATGCTCTCTGCACCGCGCTGGCCGCGGAGGTACTCGCGGAGACGACCGAGCGTATCGAGCCACAAATGGCCTACACCGCGGGGCTGGTATGTGACATCGGCAAACTCGCGGTGGCGCATGCGTGTGCATCCTTCTTTCCGGCGGTACGCGATTATCGAACTGCCCACGGTGGCACGTGGTCTGAAGGTGAGCGGAATGTACTTGGGTACACGCACTCCGAAGTGGGATCCCGCCTGCTGCAGGCCTGGAGTTTTCCGCCCGTGTTTGCGCTGGCGGCGCAGTTTTGCGAACGCCCCGCCGAGGCTCCTGAGGAGTCCCTGCCGCTCGTGGCGCATTTGCACGCCGCAAAATATGTCGCCACCTCCTTTGGCCCGGGTGTGCCCGAGGACGGATTTTTGTTCGAATTGAACTCGCCACTCATGATCGAGTGGGGCTTCACGCCCGAGCTCATGCAGGAAACGATGTCGACCGTCCATGATCGCGCCAAGGTGCGGCTGCAGAACAAACTCACGCACGGTTCGCTGGCGTTCTGACCCCGAGCCCTGTTAGGGATCAGGACTAAACACGTCCCGGAAAGAAGTCGTCGACGACATCGTCGCGGATCCGTCCGCGGATGTCGTCAATCGGCGAGGCTGAAGGTATCTTCGCCTTGGGGCATTTTCATCGTGATCGCGCCGGTGGCCACGTTCAAATGCACGGTGCGGTTCGACGTGCCCCCGAGCGCGGTGTAACGCACGGAGAGGCGCATGCTGGTTAGAAATGCGCCAGTCGCCTGGATGTTCCGCTCGCCGATCTTGAAGTTGTCATTGCCGCACAACACGGAAGCTCCGCCCGCGAGAAAGATGCGATAATTCGCCGCATTGCCCTTCATTCCCGTGAGTGCGCGGAGCAGGAGGGGCAGTCCGGTGTCGGCAAACATCGCTGGCTGGACCGCGGCCTTGGCGGGGGAGATTTTTGAGTCCGGCAGCATCAGATGAAGCAAGCCGGCGGCGCGTACGAAGCGGTCGTAGATCACGACCGCTACGCATGACCCCAGGGCATACGTGCTGAGCGTGATCGAGGGATTGTTCGACACCCCCATATCTCCGACGCCCACGACCACACGTTGGGCGAACAACGCGGGAACGGTTTGAACTGCCATGGTCCAGGCCCCGACTTAGTCCGGACAACCGTCCTGTGGCGCGCCAGCAGTGATGCGGGCGGCGGCCGGTGCAGGTGTGGCTGACTGAGGGAAAGCATTCACCAAGACGCGGGGGTCTAATTTCGGCATCAATTATATACGAGCAGTCGCTGGTTGATCGGCGTGACTTGGTTGTGACTCCGAATTTTTGTGATCGTCCCAGGATTAAGTGGCTGGCCCTCGCCAATGAGGAGAAGCCCGTGCGGAGAGTAAATTCCGTTGGCGAGCACCATTCCGGGCTCCAGCTCGTGGAGCATGATTTCACGCACCTGCTTCGGCAATTGCGTCAGGTTGCTCACCTTCAAAAACAGGCGGACCGCCTCCGGGTCAAAGCCGGTTCCGGACTGCGCCAAAATCGCATCGATCGCCGCTGACGACGAAAGTCCCGATTCTACGAATCCAACCGCGACGGCGAGACATCGTGCCGCCCACGGGATGCTTTCCCCGGCGAGCCCATCTGGGTATCCACTTCCGTCATACCGCTCGTGGTGCGCGCGAATCACTTCTCCAACCTCGGCACCTGGATCCACCAGTGACGCGAGGGTTTGTCCATACACCGGGTGAATGTGCAACATGCCCCGTTCCCGATCCGTGAGCTGTTCCGGATTTGAGCGGAAGGCGCGCATCATGTCCCGCGGCATCCCGATCAAGCCAAGGTCGCAGAGCCAGGCCGCCGTTCTCAACGCGTGGCGTTCGTTCTCATTAAACTTGTCGCATGCTGCCATGCGATTGGCGAACTCCACCAAGGCTTTTGCCTGGCCGCCGAGAATCGGATCGTACGTCGTCAGAATCCGGCGGCAGAGTTCGAGAGAGTTTTCGTAACTCGACGCCAGGCCCCGATTGGCGGCATCAAGTCGCTGCCGCTGTTGTTCGAGGTCGTTGACCTTGATTTCGAGCGCGGCGTTCGCTTCCCGCAGCTGGGCGTTGAGCCGCTGGGTTTCCAGCTGAAGCACGTCATTATGCGTGACCAAGTCATGGCGTTGAACGGCATTGCGCACCGTTGCCACGAGTTCCTCGCGCAGCCACGGCTTGGCCACGAAGCGGAAAATTTCACCTTTGTTGATCGCGTCCACAATCGTCGGCAGCGCAAGCACCGCGGTGATGAGGATTCGGGAGCAAAGGGGACGGATGCGACGGCTCTCGATGAGGAAATCGAGTCCCATCATTTCGGGCATGCGTTGATCCGAGATGATGACGGCGAAGTCGCGCTCCTGCAGAATCGCGAGGGCTTTGAGTGGACTCGTGCAGGCGACGACGTGGAAGCCCTCACGTTCCAGTGTGAATTGAAGGGCCGTCAGGACAACGGGCTCGTCGTCGACTACCAGGATGGTAGCAGGTGCTGTCTTCGGCACTGCCGGTGAAAGCGGAACGGTGTCAGCGCGGACCTGCATCAAGGGTTGGAAATTCATGACGAGGAGGCCGCATAGGGCATTGAGGCGGGGGCGGGAGTGGCGTCGTAGTGGCGGATGATCGCATCGGCCATTTGGTCGAGACGGAGTTGTCGTTGCGCGGCGCCATTTTCCCAAGCGGCGCGAGGCATCCCGTAAACCACACTGCTGGACTCGTCCTGGGCAAACGTGGTGGCGCCGCGTTCGCGCAAGCTCAGCAGGCCTTCCGCGCCGTCGCGTCCCATTCCCGTCAATACACCGGCCAGCACGTGTGGAGCCACCAAGGGATCGGCGGCAGATTTGAAGAGCAGGTCGACCGCCGGGCGTTGGTGCCACACGGCGGGACCGCTGACGACTCGGACGCGATAGCGGTCTCCGGACCACTGGACGAGCAGATGGAAATTTCCTGGAGCGACCAGCGCTGTGCCCGGGAGCAACACCTCGCCGTCGACGGCCTCACGGACGTTGAACGCGCAGAGTTCATTCAGCCGGTCGGCAAACGTTTTTGAGAAGACGGGCGGGATGTGTTGGACAATTGCAATCGGCGGGAGTCCGGCGGGCAGATGGGTTAGCACCTCGCGCAACGCCTCCGTGCCGCCGGTTGAGGCGCCCAGGAGGATGAGGTCCCGAGGCGACGCAGCTCGCGTCCGCGCGCGCTGAACGGGAGCGGGCGGTTTTGGGCCGGTTGGCGCGATCGGACGCGGAACGGCGCGGCGAACGCGCGCTCCTACGCTCGCCTTGATCCGGGCAATGAGTTGCGGTCCGAGCTCACCGAAAGAGAAGGGGCCATCCGGCTTTGCGAGCACATCGAACGCGCCGAGTCGCAACGCTTCGAACGCGACGTCTGAACTACGCTGCGTGAGCGAACTCATGATGATCACGGGGAGTGGACGCTGCTCCATCAGGATCTTCAGGAACGTCAGCCCATCCATTCGTGGCATCTCTAAGTCCAGCGTAAGAACGTCGGGATTGAGCGCCTGAATCTTGTCCCTCGCCGCGTACGGATCGACGGCTGTTCCCACCACTTCGATTTCCGGATCCGCCTTGAGTGCGTCGCTCACGAGTTTCCGCACCATTGCGGAATCGTCCACCACCAGAACTCGGATGCGGCGGGCACTCATGGGTCAGGACGCAAACGGTTTCTGGTAAACGGCAGGACGGACCACCCTCAAACTGTGACGCAGGTGCGTCAGGCTTTCGGAGTGTCCCACGCAAAGGTAACCGCCCGGAACGAGCCGCCGGGAGAGGCGGGCGACGAGTTCCTCCTGAGTTGGCCGGTCGAAGTAGATCATCACGTTTCGGCAGAAAATCACTTGAAAGGGCTCGGTGAACGGAGGTTCACCTTCCAGCAGATTCAGGTGGTGAAAACCAACGCGTTCGGCCAGAGCGGCCTTGACCCGAAAGTTTCCTTCCTGGGGTCCAATTCCTTTCTGAAAATAAGTGCGGATCACATTCGCCGGAAGTCGATTCACTGCTTCTCCGCTATAGATTGCGGCCGCCGCCCTGGCCAGGATCCGCCGGGAAATATCCGTCGCGGAAATGTGCCAGTTCCACGTCGGCAGGCAGTCGGCCAGCGTCATGGCGATTGAGTACGGTTCTTCGCCGGACGAACAGGCGGCGCTCCAAACGCGAAACGTCGACCACCTTTCCGTTCGCGCCCGCTGCTGCATTTCGGGCGCAACCGTGTCGCGGAGGAAATCGAAGTGCGCGTTCTCGCGGAAGAAGAAGGTGTGATTCGTCGAGATCGCATCGATCAAGTGCCCGAGCTCTTGTTCAGCGCCGGGTTGTTGCAGCAACTGACAGTAGCCGCTCAACGTGGATTGGTTCGTCGCGCGAAGCCGTTTGCCGAGCCGCGCGGAAACGAGCTGGCGCTTGTCTGGCCCCAAGCTGATTCGGCTGCGTTCGTAAACCAAGCTGCGGATGAACTCAAACTCGGGATCCTTCATGTACAGTAACCGTGGTGATCGACACTGAGCTCCTGAAATTAAGCCTCCATCCGGGGGAATTCCCGGTGGTCTCTGCTTAGGCTTGGTCCTTCAATCGGAGCTCGGCAATTTCTGCCGGTTGCCGATCACCGGATCTTCGAGATCGTTATTGCTGCGCGTTCTTGTAAATTATACGGCGTTATTAATCTGAAGGTTACGTCAATCAAACATGCCGTGGCACCGGCTCTGCTAAAGGTGGGGCATGATCGATCCTATCTTCCATTCCGACAACTACCAGTTGGCGAGGAAGCTCTTGGACGGAGCCGTGCTGCGGCACGAAGCGATCGCGACCAATATTGCTAATGCAGAGACGCCCGGATTTCGCCGGGTCGACCTCGCTCCGGATTTCGCTACTCAGTTGAAATCACAGATGGCCGCCGGAAATTTCGGCCGCAACTCCGACTCGATCCGCCCTACGCTGGCCGAAGATCTGAGCGCCCGGAGCGTTCGCCCGGATGGCAACTCGGTCGAGATCGAGCGCGAGTTGATGATGATGAATCGCAACGCCGTGGAACATGAGTTCCTGACCAACATCGTTTCAAACAATTTGAAACAACTGAAGATGGCGATCACGGGGCGACCGGTCTGAGGTCCCGTATCCATCTTTCTGATTCTGCTCTTCCACTTCGCCATCATGAACCTGATCTCCGGTATCGACGTCACTGCAGGCGCACTCAACGCCCAGAAAACCCGCCTTGATATCGTAGCGCAGAATATCGCGAACGCTCAGACCACGCGGACGCCGAACGGTACGCCCTATCAGCGGCAGATCGTTTCCTTTGAATCCGAATTGATCCGGCGCAATGGCGCTGCGTCGCTGCAATCGGTGCGGGTCGCCTCCGTTTCAGCTGACCGTAGCCCGGGACAACAGGTGCACAATCCGCAGCACCCTGACGCTGGCAAAGATGGTTTGGTAACAATGCCGAACGTGAATCTTTCCTATGAAATGGTGGACTTGATCACCGCGTCCCGCGCCTACGAAGCCAATCTTTCGGTGGTGAAGAGCGCCCGACAAATGGCCATGCGGACGCTCGAAATCGGGAAGTAATGCCAACGCGGTATAACGCACCATTCCGGTGACGCCCCGCTCTTCTTCCACTCCCTGAAACTTCCAGTTCAATGTCACCCCTCGGATCCATCGGATCTCTCACCAGTTCACCTCTTCAGCGCATCGACTCCCCGTTGCCGAAGATCGGCATCGGCCCGGCGATGCCCACTACGACGATCCCGAAGGAAGGCTTCGGGTCGATGCTCGACGGGTTGGTGTCAACGGTCGATGCCAAACAGCGCGCGTCGCAGGCCGAGGCTCGCAAGGTGCTGCTGGGCGATTCCGACCAATTGCATCAAAGCGTGATTGCGATGCAGGAGGCGTCCGTGGCTTTCACGATGATGGTCGAGGTTCGCAATAAGCTCGTGGAATCCTACCAGGAGCTGATGCGGATGCAGGTATGAGTTCACACCTGGCCTTTTATTTTTTGGACGCTAACGCAGCTCGATGAAGAATTTCACTCAATCCCTCCTTGATCTCTGGAAACAGCTTGGCTTGAACCAACGCGTTTCTCTGGTGCTGGCCGCGCTCGCCGTGGTCGGCGGCTTGCTCGGCGTCATGGCCTGGTCGCAGCGGCCGGATTATCAGCTGCTGTATGCGCGGCTCGGCGAAAAGGATGCGGCCGCGGTGATCAGTCATCTGCAATCGCAGAATATTCCGCACGAGATCACCGCCGGCGGCACCGCCGTGCAGGTCCCCACCAAGATGGTGCACAAGCTCCGCATGGATCTCGCCGGCAAGGGCATTCCCAGCGGTGACGGTGTCGGTTTCGAAATTTTCGACAAAGGTCAGTTTGGGCTCTCGGACTTCGTCCAACGGACTAATTATCTGCGCGCGATCCAGGGCGAACTCGCGCGGACCATCATGCAACTGCACGGGGTTCGTTCGGCCCGCGTGATGATTGTGCAACCGGAGAATCGGCTGCTGCTGACCGAGAACGGCGTGAAGTCAACGGCGTCCGTTTTTGTGGATACGGGTGGAGCGCGGTTGGAAATGGATCAGGTCAACGCCGTCCGCCATCTCGTCGCCAATGCCGTGCAAGGCCTCGCGCCGGATCAAGTCGCCGTAATCGACAATCGCGGCCGCACGTTGTCCGAAGATCTTCGCCAGGATCCCATGCTCGGTAACGCCTCATCCCAGATGCGTTATCGCCAGCAAATGGAGGACTACCTCGCCAAGAAAGTTGAGTCGATGCTCGCGACCGTCATCGGCCCCGGCAACGCGGTGGTACGCGTTTCCGCCGAGATTGAAGCCGAGGCAATGACCCAGACTTCTGAGAAATACGATCCGGAGGGCCAAGTGGTCCGCTCCCAAACTCAGACGGAAGACAGTACCCTTTCAAGTGAAGCCCGCGCGGGGGGCGGCGCCGCGGGGATCAGCGCGAATGTGCCTGATCGGGGCACGGGCGCGACCGAAACCGCTCGGCCGGTTTCAACGTCGGAGCAGAATCGCAAGAACCGCACGACCACTTACGAAATCAATCGCACCACCACGAGCGTAACGCGCAGCCCCGGGATGGTGAAGAATGTGACCGCCGCCGTCTTTATTTCACCTCGGACCGTGGTCGCGCCGCCGGCTGCCGCTGCTCCTGGTCAATCGACTCCGGCTGCGGTTGCGCAGGTGCAGCGTCGCTCCCCTCAGGAACTCGAAGCGCTTCGCCAGGTGGTGGTGAACGCGCTCGGTCTCAAGCCCACGCCGGGCCAGCCGCTTGAATCCATTGTTTCACTCCAGGAGTTGGAATTTCAGGGCACCGCCGGCGGACTTCCGACCGGTGAAGCCGCTCAGGTTAGCGCCGTTAGCTGGCAGACGTATGTGGAACTGGCGAGTCGCTGGGCTCCGATGGCGGGTGCCGTTCTCGTACTCCTCATCTTTGGCCGCTTGCTGAAGCGGCAGAAGCCTGAGGCCGTTCCCATCGAAGTGCTCTCCCTCTCACCGGAGAACCTGGCCCGATCCATGCCCGAAGCTGGAAAGGTAACCCCGGAATTATTGAACGAACTCATTCGGCAGAAGCCGGCCAATGTCGGAATCGCACTGCGCGACTGGGTAACGGCGGGCACGGTGCCGGCTGGTAAGAACTGAAGCTGACGCACCTTTCGATCTGGAGACCACATGACCGAACTCGAGTACGGCAAACTGTCGCGTCAGCAGAAGCTGGCCGTCTTCCTCATCATCATCGGACCCGAAGCGGCGGCCGAGGTGCTGCGGCACTTCGACGACCCCGAGATCGAGATGCTCTGCCGCGAGATGTCGGCCATCACCAGCATTCCCAAGGAGGTGCAGCGACTTTCGATCGATGAGTTTTCCGGATTGGTGGCCACGAGCGCAGGCTCGGCCATGGGTGGCTTGGGCTACGCGCAGCGGACCCTGGAAATTGCCAAAGGTGATTACAAGGCCTCGCGAATCGTGGGCCGAATCGGACCCGTCGTCGGAACCTCCGTCGAAGTGATCAAGGAAATTTCCGAGATGGAAGGCCGCCAGATTTTCAACCTCGTGAAGCACGAGCAGCCTCAGACGATATCGTTTCTTTTGTCGTACCTCGAAAGCGCGAAATCGGCCGAGGTATTCGCGCTGCTGGGACCTGAAATGCGCGAGGAAGTGATTGAGCGACTGGGCACCATTGAAAGCACGTCGCTTGACCTCGTGAGCAAGATCGCTCGCAGTCTCGGCAAACATTACGACAGCAAGGTGCGCCCCGCCTTTCATCGCAGCGGCGGGGTTCGCGCCGTGGCCGACCTGCTCAACCAGCTCGACAAGGATATGAGCAAGAACCTGCTCGCCCGGCTCGAGGAACGAAACGTCAACCTGGGCGCGGCGATTCGGAAAAAGCTTTTCAGCTTCGACGATCTCAGTCGTCTGCAGCCGGCGGATTTGCAGCGCGTGCTGCGGGAAGTGGATTCGTCGAGTCTCGCGGTCGCCATGAAGTCGGCCAGCGAGGGACTCCGCGAAAAAATTTACGGTGCCATTTCGAAGCGTGCGGCGGAGAGTCTCCGGGACGAATTGCAAATGCTGGGGCCCGTGCGTTTGAAGGATGTCGAGGTCGCGCAAGATGGCATCATCCAAGTGGTGCGACGCCTCGAGGAAGAGGGCCAGATCTCGCTCGAATCCGACGGTGCCCAAAGCGTAGTCACCTGAACGTTGTCACCGCCCCGAACTCACTCGCATGGCTTTCTCGAAACTTGTCCCGTTCGACCGACCGCTCCAGGCAGTCTCCGCGCCCGGGCAGGGCCGCCGGATGTTTTCCGAGTCGGAGATCGTGCAACGCGAACAGGCCGCGTATCAGCGCGGGGTGGACGCGTCGCGGGGCCTGGCTGACCAGCAGATGGTGGAGATTCGGACCGACCTCGAGCAACTCAGCGATGGCCTCTTCAGCAAGCTGGCCGGAATCGAGCCGGTGCTGCTCGCCCAACTGCGTGACGCCTTGCCCTCGCTGGCGATGGACCTCGCCCGTCGTTTGCTGGCCGGGTTTGAACCGACCGCAGAACAAATTTCCCTTCTATGCGAGGAGGCGCTGAACAGTCTCCATCCCGAACGTGAAAATCTGGAGCTGGCGATCTCGGTGCGCGATGCGGCCTTGCTGGAAAAACTCAGTCCCGCCTGGATGCAGCGTTACCCAGGACTGCGCTTTCGTCCGGAAGCGCACCTGGTGGCCGGAGACTGTTTGGTGCGCAGTCGATTTGGACTCAGCGATGCGCGTTTGCAGACCAAGCTTGCGGCACTTCAGAGCACCCTCTCGCCCGCATGACTTCCGCTGTCGCTCCACTGGTAGACGTTTTACGCTCGCAGGTCCGGCACGTGCCTGCCGTGCAGCGCGTCGGCGCCGTTACCGGCGTGGCGGGACTGATCATAGAATCGGACGGACCTAACGTTGGTCTGGGCGAGCTCTGCACCGTGCGTTCACCGCGGGCCGGCTTCTCGGTCAGTGCCGAGGTCGTCGGCTTTCGTGAGCATCGGGTGCTGTTGATGCCGCTCGGCGATACCGCAGGGTTGCATGTCGGGTGCGAGGTGACCGCGTGCGACCGGCCGCCCTTGCCGCAAATCGGCCCGGGACTGCTTGGCCGCGTACTTGACGCGCTCGGCAAACCATTTGATGGCCTTTCGGCGCTGCCCCTCGAGCGTACCGCCCGCGGCAATACCGCGCCGCCGCATCCCTTGCGCCGCCAACGGATAAAGACTCCGTTCGTGACCGGCGTTCGCGCCATCGACGCGTTTATTCCCTTTGGTCGCGGACAGCGGCTGGGTCTTTTCGCCGGCTCGGGCGTCGGCAAGTCGACGCTCATGGGCATGATCGCCCGCGCGTCGGAAGCCGACGTGGTGGTTATCGCCCTGGTCGGTGAACGTGGTCGCGAAGTACGGGAATTTATCGAAAAGGATCTGGGTCCCGAGGGCATGAAGCGCGCGATCGTGGTGGTGGCGACCTCAGATACGCCGGCTCCCTTGCGTCTCCGTGCGGCTTATACGGCGACGGCCATTGCCGAGGCGTGGCGCGATGCCGGCAAGAACGTGCTTTTCATGATGGATTCCGTTACCCGCTTTGCGATGGCGCAGCGGGAAATTGGACTCGCGATCGGGGAGCCGCCCGCAACCCGGGGCTACACTCCGTCCGTTTTTGCGCTGCTGCCCCGCTTGTTGGAGCGAGCAGGCGCCGGGGAGCAGGGCGCCATCACCGCCCTGTACACGGTGCTGGTCGAGGGCGATGATATGAACGAGCCCGTCGCTGACGCCGTGCGCGGTATTCTCGATGGCCACATCGTCCTCTCCCGGACCTTGGCCCACTTCAACCATTACCCGGCGATCGACATCCTTGAAAGTGTCAGCCGGCTCACCCGCGATGTATGTGCGCCCGACGAAGTCGCTTTGACCGGCAGAGCTCGGGAGCACTTGGCGCTGTATAAGAAAAACGAGGACTTGGTTTCCATCGGGGCCTATACGAAGGGCGCGAATGCCGCGCTTGATCACGCGATCTCGCTGCATGATCCGCTGCGCGGATTCCTTCGACAGGAGACGCATGAACACACGCCGCGTGCCCAGACGTTTGCGAGCTTGAGGAAAATTGTGACATGAAGCGCTTTCGTTTTTCACTTCAACCTCTTGCCGTGGTGCGCGCGCACCGTGAGCAGCAAGCAAAAGCGATTTTCGCTTCCGCGGTGCAAGCGTACGCCAAGACCGAGGAGGACCTCGCCAGAACGCGAGAGCGCATCGCGGCTTTTGAGGCCGCCCTGAACGCTGGACGGCAGCGGGCGTTTTCCGCCGCCACCGCCGCAGAGGCGCTCCACGCTTATCGGTCAGAACGAGGCCTGGAGAAGGAAGCGGAGCAGACCGTGCAAGTCGCGCGTGAAGCGATGGAGCAACGTCGGGTCGACTATATCGCCGCGCATCGTAATCTCGAGGTTGTTCATCGGCTCGAGGCCAAGGCGCGCACCGCGCATCGGGCGGAAAACGCGCGGGCTGAGCAGGCCGAATTTGATGATTTTTCGAGTCGCCGCGCGATGCGCCCGTCCCCCTTCAAGTCATGATCGCAAAACTGCAAAACCCGAACCTCGCCGCCGGCTTGAGTGTGATGATCAGCGTCGCGCTCGGTGTGGCCGTCAGCTGGCGCACGCTGCGAGTGATCACGGAGCAAGCACTCAGCGCTCCCGCCGCCCCGGAGACCGAGGAGTTGAAACGAAAAGGGTGGGATTTCTGGACAATCGAGATGGAGAACCTTTCGGCCGAACTGAAGGACGAGCGGGCGCGGTTACGCAAACAGGCGGACCTGCTGGACCAGCGGGCTGCCCGACTTACTTCTGAGGAGAAAGCGTTTGCTCAGCTGCGCTCCGAGGTGGAGGCGCTGCGTCGGCAGATCACCGATCGGGTGATCGAGATCAAGGCCGACGAGAGCAAAAATCTTAAGACCCTGGCGGCAACTTATGCGACCCTCTCGCCGAAGGCGGCGGTGGCCATTGTGCGCGAACTCGAGGACGGCACTGCCGTGAAGATTCTTTCGCTGATGAAGCCGGACGTGGTTGGACCGATCTTTGAAGAGATGGGTCGAGCCGCTCAGGGCGATGCAGCGCTGGCGCAACGGGCCGCCCTTCTTTCTGAAAAGCTTCGGCTAATCAAGGCCACCAAGGCTGCCGGCAATCCTTCCTAAATTCATTTAACCGCCGCATCATGGATGATGCGGCTGACTACCATGGACGGTGAAGTCATATGCAGCTTCCTTCGTCCACACCTGTATCCGACCCTGCCCTGGTTGCGCTTCCGCTGCCGGCCCCTCTTTCCAGCATAAGCGGCGAGATCCCTTCCGGCATCAGGTCGGAATCGTCCGGCGGATTTGAATCGCTGATTGCTCAACTGACGCCCTCAGCGGCGCCACGCTTGCTCACCCCGGTCGCAGGACGCGCAGCATCGCAGCCGTCAGTGCGAGCTGGCTCAGCCGCCAAGCAACCCGGGTCGTTCGTTCCAGCGTCGGAGTTGATCACACCACCTCCGCTGGGTTTCGGCGCCAACGCATCCTTTTTCCTTGCCGGAGCGCCCGAGACGGAATCCGCCACGGATCAATCGGCGATGCCGGAACTGCCGCCTTTGCCGGAGAAGAGGCTCCCCGCAACTGAAACGCCCCTCAACGCCTCTTTACCAGATGCGCCGTTGCCGCAGCCTGAAGCGCTGCTCCCGTTGATGCTCGCAGCCAGCGAGCAAAAGCCCGGGGTAGCGGATCAAGAAACGGCGACGTTTCCCGGCGACATGGGCATTCCCGAGCCGGTCGCATCGCCTTCATCCGCTGCGGGTGAAGCCTCAGCGAGAGGCAAGCGTGGGGCGTATCTGAAAAGCGGAGACCACCCCGCAATCCACGCGCGTGCGGCGGAGCATGGGGAGTTCACCGAGGGGCCGACAGGCTCGGGAAACGTTCCGTCGATCGCCGATTCCCCGACCACGGATAAAACGCGTGGTATCGCCGACGTGGATGCGAAGTTTGCCTCGAGCGGCCAGTCCGCCGTTACCGTCCGTCCTGAACGCCCAAGCGATGATCGCCTGGAAGAACCTTTGGTGGTGGAAGGAACTAACGACTTCACCGAATCGACGGGCAGGAATCGAGCTGCCGTGGCGGTTGCGACGGCGCAACGTGGTCCCGCGGGCGTGGTGGCACAAGGTGTACCGTTTCTCGGGAGCGACCAAGTGAACCCCCAGGATGCGACGGAGGATCGCGTGCCGTTGCGAGCGGTTCGGGCGGCAGCGGCAAAATTTGCCGTGGTGGAGGCGGACTCGAAACTCCCAGAGAATTCAGCGCGGAACACCAGGAATAAAACTTTTCTAGATGCTGATAAAGAGTCTGTTGTGGATATTGATAAGTCGATTGGCACCGCCATTGCTAAACTGGAGGCGTCCATGGTTTCCCGCTTCACCAGTTCATCGCAAACGCATCCCGGGTCTGACTACACCGGTGATCGCGTGTCGGCGCCGAGTGCGGCAGGGGAGACTCGCCCGGACATCTCCTCGGCCGAGTCGGTAGTGAGCACCGCGGGTGAGGCGGTAGAGGCGGTCTTGCAAGCGGCGGACAGGATTACGTCCCGCGAACAGCGCTCGGTGAACCTGAATTTTTCCGTCGGTGACGCTCAACTGGCGGTGCGCGTGGAGTTGCATGGTGAAGAGGTACGGACGTCGTTTCGCACCGACTCCCCTGAACTCCGAGCCGCTCTGGCTGAGGAGTGGAGTGCGCGGGCTGCTGGAGGGGATACAATCCTCCGGTTCGCGGCCCCCTCGATTACCGGCTCGAACACGACATCGGCCAACGAATTTTCTGAGCGTTCCCCGCAGCAGCAGCACGAACGCGAACCGCGCCGTTCGGATTATCAGCCCGAATTCATGCGCCCCGAACGTCCGCGCGCGGAACCGGTTTTGATTCCAGCGGCGCAGTCAGCAACGCCTGGGTCCAGGCTCACTTCTCATCGTCTGCTTAGCTTCGCTTAATCCTCATGGCTTCCATCTCTGGCATTTCATCGACTCCGGCCGTTACGTATCCGACTTCTGAGGACTCGACGGCATCTCGGGTTCCCCAAAAGTCGCTCGGCAAGGATGACTTCTTCAAGTTACTCGCGGTCCAATTTCAGGTTCAGGACCCGATGAAGCCCATGGAAGACACCGCCTTCATCGCCCAGATGGCCCAGTTCTCCTCCCTCGAGCAGTCGAGCGCGATGTCGTCCGAAATTGCGCAGCTCCGGTCCGAGCAAAAACTGGCGACGGCTAATTCCTATCTCGGTCAGAAAGTGACGGTGGCCGATGGCGACGGTGGAGTCATCTCGGGTCCAGTCAGTGCGATCGAGATGATCGACGGCCAGCCCCGCCTCGCGATTGGCAAGTTCACTTATTCTCTTTCGTCGGTGCTTCGCGTAGAGCCCGGCAATTTAACCCCTCCCGCTCCGCAACCGGTGAACACCGGCGCAGCCTAATCCTCCAACTCAGCATCAACTACCATGTCACTCATCGGCACTATGGACAGCGGCGTCAGCGCATTGCGGACGTTCATGAAAGGTCTCGAAGTCATTGGCAACAATATCGCCAATGTGAATACCACGGGGTACAAGTCTTCGCAGGCGAAGTACGCGGACAGCTTCAGTAACATCCTCCAGCGCTCGGCACCGTCGGCTGCTGCTTCTGCGAATACGCCTTCGATTGGCGTCGGCACCGGCGTCATGCTCTCCGGCGTGGCCACCAATTACTCGCAAGGTTCGCTGGCCAGCACCGGTCGTGATACGGATCTCGGTATCTCGGGTTCGGGCTTTTTCCATGTGAAAAACTCGGTCGATGGCTCCGAGTTTGCCACCCGGGCAGGTGACTTCCGCTGGACGGATCAAGGGTATCTGGTATCGCCCCAAGGCTTGCGCGTCCAAGGTGCGACGGGCACGGGCCTCACCACCGTGGGTGACATTGTACTCGCGACGCCGCCGACCGGGACGCAACTCCAGTCGGTGACGATTGATAAGGGCGGTAACGTCGTTGAGTTCTATTCCGACGGGTCCTCCGCGACCACGAACCGCGTTTTGATTCAGAATTTCAAGGATCCGTCGGGCTTGGTCAAAGAGGGCAATAACTTGTATTCAGGTTTGCTGGCCGCAGGACCGGTTGGCGCCGCGACGGGAAGTACGGCTTTGCTAGCCTCCGGTGGGAACAATCCCGGCAGCAATGGCCTCGGCAACATCCAGGCTGGCACGCTCGAACTTTCAAACGTCGATCTAACGGATCAATTCGCGAACCTGATCACCACGCAACGCAGCTTCCAAGCCGGGTCACGTCTGATTACCGTGTCCGATACGCTGCTCGAGGACATCGTAAATCTGAAGCGCTAAGTCCGGTGGGTTGAGCGCACGCGGCGGAGCGGTCTAGCCCTCCCCGCAGCGCCGATTCGCGCGTTCAAACGCCTCCCTTTCGCACGCCGTTATGTCTTCCCCTGCCAAACCCGATCCCGCCGCCAAAGGTGGGGCCAAACCGGATACGCCCGAAACGACCGCGGTGGCGGCGCCCGTAGCCGCCTCCGGTGGAATCAAAGCCTGGCTTCCCGTCATTGCCGCGCTGATCCTGGCACCGGCTGCGACCTGGGTGACGGTGGAGTTTCTGCTCGTGCCCCGCCTGCAGCATAAGTTGGCCGCACCCTCGCACGGCGAGACATCGGCGAGCGCTCCGGCTCCGTCTTCGGGCGGTCATGGTTCAGCGTCCGCAAAAGGGAAGGACGCCAAAGGCACCGGCCCGAGTTTTGAATTTCAGAATGTCGTCGTGAACTTGGCGGGCACGATGGGCACCCGGTATCTGAAAACCAGTTTCACGATCACCGGCGCCGATGCGAACATCAAGGCAGTCTTTGATGCGGCCAAACCGAAACTCACCGACGTTACCCTGAACGTGCTTTCCTCTTTGACGCTCAGCGACCTCGAGGAGCCAGGGGCGAAAAACGTCATTCGCGAGAAACTGGTGATGGCATACAATCAGGCGCTCGGCCGCAAAATTGCCGAGCAGGTTTATTTTTCCGACTTCGTCGTCCAGTAAACTCTGTCATGGCTGATGACACGAATTCCCCCGCCGCCGACTTTCTCGATCAATCCGAGATTGATCGGATCATGGCGCAATCGGCGGAGGCGTCCGCGCCAAAGTCGGGCGGAGTTCTTGGGGTCGCGGCGAATATCACCGCGCCGAAAATCGAGTCGTACGATTTTAGGAATCCGGCTTTCCTTTCTGAGGCGGAATTGCGCCGACTGCGTCTGCTGCACGAGGATTTCATCCGTTATCTT
>Ga0163150_10004588_pt1 | contig 18357 bp, 20 predicted proteins | sample OliLakLV19P2IB_FD_148628 | JGI IMG/M metagenome (GOLD analysis project Ga0163150, IMG submission 148628) | Freshwater microbial mat bacterial communities from Lake Vanda, McMurdo Dry Valleys, Antarctica - Oligotrophic Lake LV.19.P2.IB | ecosystem: Environmental > Aquatic > Freshwater > Lake >...
ACTTCCTCCTCAGACGACTGCAGCATGTCCGCGACTGCCGCCAAGTCGTCGCCGTCGTAAACAACGTCGATTGTCACCAGTTCGCCGCGCGCGACGGTCTCCGCCGACGAGATTGGGCGGCCCAGCGATTCGCGGTCGAACGTCGCGTCGTGCACGACCAGCACGGTCCGCGCGGCTGGCACGATGTCGACGACGCCTGAATACCCGGCAGCCCGCCACGCGGTTGCTGCCGACATGACCTCCTCCAAGGACCCGAATTCTGCGAGCACGGCCGTCGGACCATACGGCAACAGCTTCACGACGCGAATGACCCCAATTGATATCCGTCAGCAGACAGCGACTTCACGACCGCAGCGACGATGGCCACCGCACCGGGCGTATCACTGTGCACGCAGATCGACTCAACGGCGGACTTGGCGAGTGCCAGCGCTTGCGCGGCGGCGGCCAGCGGATCTGTGATCAAAGCGCCCGTTTGGGTACGCGGCACCAAACGCCCCTCTGTTGTGTAGGCGCGATCGGCGAAACCCTCGGCAACGAAGCGCACTCCGGCCGCCGCACACGCACGCTGCACGGCCGAGTCGGGAAGGCCGAGCATCGGCAGCTGAGCGTCGTACTCGCGGATCGCGGCAACCACGGCGTTGGCCTGTCCCTCGTGCTCGGCGATTGCGTTATACAGCGCGCCATGTGGCTTGACGTATCGCACACGGGTGTCATTCACACGGGCAAACGCGTCGAGCGCACCAAGTTGATAGACCACTGCATCGGTGAGTTCGCTCGGCCGCATGTCGATGAAGCGACGGCCGAAGCCGGACAGGTCGGGGTAACTCACCTGGGCGCCGATCGCGCAATCGTGTTCGCGAGCCAGTTCGCACGTCCGGCGCATGATCGTCGGGTCACCAGCGTGGAAGCCGCACGCGACGTTGACAGATGTCAGCAGTGGCATCAGTTCGTCGTCGGGGCCACCCGGCCAATGACCAAAGCCCTCACCGACATCGCTGTTGAGGTCGACGGGACCGACCACGAATCAGCTCACCAGAGCGATGGCAACAGCATCTTCAGAGAGCCGCCGGAAACAACGACGACCGTTGGTGCGAACGAGCAGCGCGACTTCTAGATCGTTGGCAGACAGGGTGCGTTCGCTACCGGCCAGCGCCTTTGTGGCCTCGCGCACGGCTGTTTCCATCCGTGCACCATCGGCGTAGTGCTGCTTCATGTGGCCGCCGATTGCTTCCGCATCGCCACCGAGCACGGTGTAGTGACGCTCGTCGACGACGGTGCCGTCGTAGAGAATATGGAACAGTTGATCGCCGTCGGGCACGAGGCCCACCTCCGCCACGAGGATCTCGACTTCCATCGGCTTCATCTCGTGCGTGAAAATCTGTCCGAGGATCTGCGCGTAGTTGTTGGCCAGGCTGCGAGCGTCGACGTCGTCGCGGCTGTACTGGTAGCCCTTCAGGTCGGCGGCGCGAACACCTGCCACACGCAGTTGGTCGAACTCGTTGTACTTGCCGACGCCGGCGAACGCGATGCGGTCGTAGATCTCGCTGATCTTGCGCAATGTGGTGCTGGGGTTCTCGGCTACCAGCGCGATTCCGTCGGCGTAACGAACTGCGACCAATGCGCGACCGCGTGCGATGCCTTTGCGCGCGTAGTCGGCACGATCCTTCATCACCTGTTCTGGTGCAACGTAGAACGGCATTGTCATTGCGGTGCTCCGGTCATCGTGAACGCACCTCGGCGGCTATCGATTCGAAGACCGTCGCCAGTTCGCTGTCGGGCACACGCGCCCAACCGGCGGCCGTGATTGTCGCCACCACCGGATAAATACCGCGCAACGCGTCGGGTCCGCCAGTGGCCGAGTCGGCATCAGCGGCTTCCCAGATTCCGCGACACGCCAGTGCGATGGCCGCGGCGCGGTCGAGCGAGTCGCGCCAGCCGATCTTGATAACGGTGCCCGCGTGCAACATGCCAGAGCCGGTCGCGACGTAATCGTGTTCTTCGTAGCGACCGCCGGTCACGTCGTAGGTGAAGAGGCGACCGTTTCCGCGGCGCAAGTCGTAGCCAGCGAAGATCGGAACCACGACCAAACCTTGCATCGCGGCCGGCAGGTTGCCGCGCACCATCATGCTGAGCTGATTGGCCTTGCCTTCCAGGCTGAGCGAGCCACCCTCAACCTTTTCGTAGTGCTCGAGTTGCAACTGAAAGAGCTTGACCATCTCCATCGCTGGTCCGGCGGCGCCGGCGATAGCGACGCCACTGAACTCGTCGGCCTGCACCACCTTCTCCATACTGCGGTGGCTGATCAGGTTGCCGCTGGTAGCGCGCCGATCGCCAGCCATCACCACACCATCCGCGAAGCGCAGCGCCACGCACGTGGTCGCGTGCGGCACCGCCAGATCGCCAGCCGCGTCGGAGCCTGAGGGTGCCAGACCGACCCGCTTCAACAGTTCGGGAAAGCTAGAACCCGGATCCGCGCCGGGCTGGAACATCGGCATCGACATGCGACTACTGGCCACCCTTTTGAACATAGGACTTGACGAAGTCTTCAGCGTTCGTTTCCAGCACGCCGTCGATCTCGTCGAGCAGATCGTCGAGTTCGGCCTTCAGCTTGTCGCCAGTGGCGGTAACGGCCGGGGCATCCTCAACGGTCTCGTCGGTCCGGGTCGGTGTCGGTTTCTGCTTCTGCGTGCGCTCGGCCATCTCGTCCCCTCAATCCGTCGTCGTTCTAGGTCTAGGCACCCAACCGGGCTAACAGCTCGGCTGGAGTGTCGCTCTCGTCGATCAAGCTAGCGACCGATTCTGCTGTACCGCGCAGCGGCTCCATCATCGGCACCCGGCGTAAGGGATCGCGACCGAGATCAAACACCAGGCTGTCCCAGTTGGCGGCCACGATGTGCTCGGGCCACTTCGCCAGGCAGCGCCCACGGAAGTACGCCCGCGTCGTCGTCGGCGGGTTGGTCATTGCATTCTCGACCTCGACTGGATCGACCAACGTGTCGAGGCCAACTCGTAGAGCGAGGCAACGATCGGTACGCAAATCGTGGTATTGCAGGTCGAGCGCCTTCAGCCGCGAGTCGCCGGGGCGGATCTCGTGTCGTTCCGCATACGCCTGCACCAGCCGACGCTTGGCGACCCAGTCGACCTGATGCGCAACCGAATCGGGGTCGCGTTCCAAGCCGGCGAGCACGAACTCCCACTTCTCGAGCACGTCGCGGCCGACATCCTCCCCCACTGCAGCCAGCCCATGCATCTGCTCGTACTTACGCGCCCGCTCAAGTAATCCCCACTGCAGTTCAAGAGCCGTCACCCGACGGCCGTCGCGCAACAGCATCGTTCGCTTCAGTGACGGGTCGTGACTGATCTGGCGAATCGCCGCGACCGGGTTGGCGAGCGCGAAGTCGTCACCGAGCACATCGTCTTCGATCATCGCTAGCACGATCGCAGTCGCGCCGACCTTGATCAGCGTGGCGGTCTCGCTCATGTTGGCATCGCCGACGATGACATGCAGTCGTCGGTACTTGTCGGGGTCGCAGTGCGGTTCGTCGCGCGTGTTGACGATCGGGCGCTTCAGCGTTGTCTCCAGCCCGACTTCTTCTTCGAAGAAATCGGCGCGCTGGCTGATCTGGAACGGAACGTCGGCGGATGTGGCGCCCGACAATTCGCAGCCCACCTTGCCGGCGCCGATCACGATTTGGCGGCTGACGAAGTGCGGCGTGACCTGATGCACGATGCGACTGAATGGCACCTCGCGCGCCATCAGGTAGTTCTCGTGGCAGCCGTAGCTGTTGCCCTTACCGTCGGAGTTGTTCTTGTGGCACAGGATCTCGGCACCGGTGGGCAACATTGCGGCGGCGGCCTTCATGCTGGCGCGCACGATCTCTTCCGCGGCGCGGTCGAACACCAGCGCCTCGCGCGCCGTCAGGCACTCGGGCGTGCTGATCTCGGGGTGCGCGTGGTCGACGTAGTAACGCGCGCCGTTGGTGAGCACCGCGTTGACGAGATGCGTTTCGATCTCTGGCGCGAGCAAGTCGTCGATGCTGAAGCCCCTCGCATCCATGCCCGGGTGTTCGTCCTCGAAGTCCCAACCAACCTTGCGACTGTTCGCCGACAGGTAGGCGTTGATCAGCATCGACGACGCCGCAACCGGGTTACTGACTGCGTCGCTGACCGGTCCGCGCACGAAGATGCCGTACTCGGTCTCGATGCCGCAGACCTTTGGAATCGCCATGCCGTTAACGTAGCGGCGTGAAGGTGGAGGCGTTAGGGCACCTACCTGGGTGCGTCTCACTTCGGCATGAGCGACAATCAGCCGAGCATCAGCACCACGGTGGGGGTCTTAAATGACGCTCGCCGCAAGCTGTCCCCAGGCGTGAGTCGCGGGTGTGTAGGTCGCCGACTCAGTTGATCTGGCGGATCCGATCGTTGTCGGTGTCGGCGACATAGACGTTGCCAGCAGCGTCGACGGCCACCGTGTACGGGGTGGCGAATTGGGCGGCGGCACCGGTGCCGTCGAGGAAGCCTTGGGTGGAGCCGGCGAGCGTGGTGACGACACCAGCGGCAGTGACCTTGCGGATCCGATCGTTGCTGGCGTCGGCGACGTAGACGTTGCCAGCAGCGTCAACGGCCACCCCCTGGGGGGAAGAGAATCTGGCGGCGGCACCGGTGCCGTCGACGAAGCCTAGGGTGGAGCCGGCGAGCGTGGTGACGACACCGGCGGCAGTGATCTTGCGGATCCGGTTGTTCTGGGCGTCGGCGACGTAGACGTTGCCAGCAGCATCGACGGCCACCCCGAACGGGAAGTTGAATCTGGCGGCGGCCCCAGTGCAGTCGGCGAAGCCTAGGGTGGAGCCGGCGAGGGTGGTGACGACACCAGCGGCAGTGACTTTGCGGATCCGATCGTTGCCGGCGTCGGCGACGTAGACGTTGCCAGCAGCGTCGACGGCCACCCCGGACGGGAAGTTGAATCTGGCGGCGGCACCAGTGCCGTCGAGGTAACCGAAGGTGGAGCCGGCGAGGGTGGTGACGACACCAGCGGCAGTGATCTTGCGGATCCGGTGGTTGCCGGCGTCGGCGACGTAGACGTTTCCGTCGGCGTCGACGGCCACCCCCTCCGGGAAGTTGAATCTGGCGGCGGCACCAGTGCCGTCGAGGTAACCGAAGGTGGAGCCGGCGAGGGTGGTGACGACACCAGCGGCGCTGATCTTGCGGATCCGGTGGTTGCCGGCGTCGGCGACGTAGACGTTGCCGTCGGCGTCGACGGCCACCCCGTACGGCAGGTTGAATTGGGCGAGGGCGCCGTCGGTGAAGCCGAGGGTGGAGCCGGCGAGGGTGGTGACGCGGCTGAGAAAGCATTTCGTGGACGCGTTATGTTCATGGTCGTGACCGTTGATGATGGTGCCTGGTAGTCCGCCGGCGGTGCAGGCGGTGCCGTCGGCGGGTCCCGAGGCGGTGGCTTGGAAGTAGCCGACGATGTCAACCAACACATGCGTGGTCGGCCCCGCGACACCCAACGCGTCGTAAGTGATCTCGATCTTGCCAGCATCACCACCCGATGTCGGAACCTTGACAGTCACCGCGTTCGGTACCACCTGGCCAGCAGCAAAGTTGAGATTCGACGTAGATGGCGCACCAGCAGCATCGGCGGGACGCACCGACATAAAACCAGCGGCACTCGGGCCAACGACAGTAACGTTCAACGACACCGCGGTCGCACCAGCAGGCACAACCAACTGCACACCATCAGCGGTAGCGATCGAACCCGTCACCAACAAATCGCGCGAAGTCGGCGACGTGAACACACCAGAGAGACCAAGGCTGCTGCGCGTGTCAAGCACCCGCACCGGAGTGATCGGCACAAACGACGAAGACGTCGGACCTGACGCGGCGTTACCGATATACATCCCGCCAGCACCAAAAGACACCGCGACCGCAGCACCAACCGCCGCCCACCGCGACCGCCAAACCCTACTACGATGCTGCTCAACATCCATCAGCACACCTTAGACAACACGACAAGGTCGCCGACTCAGTTGATCTGGCGGATCCGATCGTTGCCATATCACCTGCCGTGCCATTTCAGCGACAACCGCTAGAGGTACTGACCGGTCCCCACCCGCTCAATGGCGCGGCCGCCCTCGCGGCTCTGCTGTTCCGGGCCTTTGGTCAGCGTGCGGATGAACACAATGCGCTCACCCTTCTTGCCGCTGATCTTGGCCCAGTCGTCGGGGTTGGTCGTATTCGGCAGGTCTTCGTGTTCCTTGTATTCCTGCCGGATGCTGTCGAGCAGATCAGGCAAGCCAACGCCGCGCTCGCCACCGGCAATCACGCGCTTGATCGCCAGCTTCTTGGCGCGACGCACGATGTTTTCGATCATCGCTCCCGACGAGAAGTCCTTGAAGTACAGGGTCTCCTTGTCGCCGTTCTGGTACGTGACCTCCAGGAACTGATTGGCCGCGTCGGTGCGATACATCGCCTCGACGGTGTGCTCGATCATCTCCGGCACGTTGGCACCGGTGGCGATCGGAATCTCGTCGGTGAGGTACTGGCTGAAGATCTGCTTGGCGGCAACTTCGTTCGGTCGCTCGATCTTGATCTTCACGTCCAGGCGACCCGGCCGCAGAATTGCCGGGTCGATCAGGTCTTCGCGGTTGGTGGCGCCGATCACGATCACGTTGCGCAAGCCTTCGACACCGTCGATCTCGGCGAGTAGCTGCGGAACGATCGTGCTCTCCATGTCGGACGAGATGCCCGAACCGCGTGTGCGGAACATGGAATCCATCTCGTCGAAGAAGACGATGACCGGCCAGCCTTCTTCGCTCTTTTCACGCGCGCGCTGAAACACCAGGCGAATCTGTCGTTCGGTTTCTCCGACGTACTTGTTCAGTAGCTCGGGACCCTTGATGTTGATGAAGTAGCTGCGGCCCTTCTCGCCTCCGGTCTTCTCCGCGACCTTCTTCGCCAGCGAGTTGGCAACTGCCTTCGCAATCAGCGTCTTGCCGCAACCGGGAGGGCCGTAGAGCAGGATGCCCTTCGGCGCCGGCAGCTGATGTTCGGCAAACAAATCGGCGTACAGGAACGGCAACTCGACCGCGTCGGCGATTTGCTCGATCTGTTCGTCGAGGCCACCGATGTCGGCGTACGAGATGTCGGGCACTTCTTCGAGCAGCAGGTCTTCAACCTCGGGTCGTTCGAGCTTTTCGAGCAGCATGTTGCTGCGCATGTCGAGGCGCATGCTGTCGCCACTGCGCAAGTGCACACCGCGTAACGCGTCGGCGAGCTCGCACACACGCTCTTCGTCGGCGCGGCCGACAACCAGTGCGCGCACGCCATCGTCGAGCAGCTCCTTGATGGTCACGACTTCGCCCGTGATCTCCGGGCGACGCGCTTGCACGACGTTGAAGCTTTCGTTCAGCACCACTTCCGAGCCGCGATCGACTTCGTCGTGGTCGATGTCGGGGTGCAGCGACACCCGCATCTTGCGACCACTGGTCAGCACGTCGACCGTGCCATCGTCGTTCTTGCCCACAATCACGCCGTACGCGGACGGCGGCTGCGTCAACTTCTCGACTTCCTCGCGTAGCGCGGCGATGTGGTCGCGCGCTTCGCGCAGGGTGTAGCTCAGCTTCTCGTTTTGCGAGACGGCGTGGGCCAACTGACCCTTGGTTTCGAGCAGTCGCTCTTCCAGCGCGCGCTGGCGCTTGGGACCTTCGGCCAGCTTGTTGCGCAGCTGTTCGATCTCCTCGGCAAGCACGATGGCTTGCGCTTGCAAGACCGCCGCCGATTCGTTGTCTTGATCGCCATGGTCGCCTTGACTCATGTCTGGAAGCTACACCGACGAGGTACGTGACACAGGGCGCATCGCAAGGCGAAACCGTGTTCGCCGGTGTACCCGCAGGTATGCTCAGCACTGTTCGGCCCTTCAATGCGGGAGGGTCGGTCCTTAGTGAACGACACGGGAGATAGAACACAATGAAGGTGTGGATCGACCAAGATCTGTGCACGGGCGACGGACTGTGCGAGGAAATTGCCCCCGACGTGTTCACGCTGCTCGATGACGGCTTGGCCTACGTGCGCGAGGGCGACACGGTTTATGCCACCGCCAAGGGCAACGCGCAAGGTGCCGACGGCATGGCCGGCTTCTCCGATGCCCGCCTCGACGCCGTGATTGAATCCGCCGAGGAATGCCCCGGCGAGTGCATCTTCATCGAGCCGTAAGAGCGTCGAAGAGGTCCCTGATCATCATCGGCGCTCCGAACCTCGGCGGAGTGATGTGCTAGCATCATGATGCATGCGCACCACTCTGGATATTGATGACGACCTACTCAACGCACTTCGTCCCGTCGCGGTCGCACAAGGCCGCTCGCTTGGTCGACTGATTTCGGACCTTGCCCGCTCGGCGATGGAGCCGCGCCAGTCCGCTGCCACCCGTTCCGGATTTCCAGTCTTTGATGTGCCGCCGGGCACGACATTGTTCGGTGCCGACGATGTCGCCAAGGCGCTCGACGAGTGATCGCGCTCTTCGACGTCAACACGCTGATCGCACTCGCCTGGCCGAATCACTCACACCATGAAGCTGCACACAAGTGGTTCGCAGGATGGAAGCACGGATGGGCGACGACCGCATTCACCGAAGTCGGCTTCGTCCGCGTCTCGTCGAACAGCACAGTCCTCCCGTTTGCTGCGCGCCCGGTCGACGCCATCGACAACCTGGAAAAGCTGCGCAGCATCCCCAACCACACGTTCTGGCCCGACACGGTCCAGGGAGTCGTCGGCACAACGCTGCACGCAGCCCGCGTACTCGGCCATCGACAGGTCACCGACGCCCACCTTGTTGCACTCGCAATCGCACACGACGGCACGGTGGCTACCTTCGACAAAGCCATGGCCAGTCTCGTAGATGCGGACTACACAGCCCGCGTGACGATCATCCCCGCCTAAACGAAACGCCGAGATCTAGCACCAGTTCCAATCAGCCGATGTAGCGGCCGACTGTTAGAAAGCCGGTGTGCGCCACCATGCGATGGTCTGGGCGCACGGACATTCCTTCGATATGCCAGCCGCGATGGAGAACCTCCAGCGTGCGCGTACCGTTCCACGCCTTGCTCGCCATCGCTTCGCGCGTCTGGACTGCTTGCGTGATCGATGGTGTGTAGGCCACCAGGATGCCGCCCGGTCGCAACGCCTTCATTGCGTGCGGCACGACGTTCCACGGCTCGGGAAGATCAAGCACCACCCGATCGAGGTCGCGCTCTTCGATACCTTCGTAACAATCGCGCAGCTGTAATTGGTAGCGATCGAGCACTTCGTCGCCCAAGAAGCTGCGCACGTTGTTGTGCGCGCGATTCAGAAAGTCTTCGCGGATCTCGTAGCCGATGATGTCGGCGCCGTAGCGCAGCATCGTCATGCTCAACGCACCGGAACCGACGCCGCTCTCTAACACGCGCACGCCGGGGCCGATGTCGGCGATCATGCAGATCGGTGCCAGATCCTTGGGATAGATGACCTGCGCGCCGCGCGGCATCTCGAGCACGAAATCCTCGAGCGTCGGGCGCAGCGCGGTGTAGTTGGCACCTTTCGTGCTCTTCAGCGAGACTCCCTCCGGCTGGCCAACGAAGTCCGCGTGCGGCACTAGCCCGGCGTGGGTGTGGAACTCGGCACCCTCGGCGAGCGTGATGAGGTAGCGACGCTGCTTGTTGTCGAGCAACAACACCTTGTCGCCATACGCCAATGGACGGTTCATCGCCTGCCCTTGCTGTTGGCCATCACGAGTTCGACTGGAACTGGTTCGATCGCGGATGCCTTGTTGACGATGTTGCAGAAGGCGCAGATATCGCCAGTGGTTGGTGCGCCGCACGAACTGCACGCATGCAACGCCTCGCTGCCCGATGCCGACGTGCCGGCGACGGTGGCGGCCGCGAGGACGGGCGACATGTTCTCCAGAAAGTTGAGATAGAAGGCGGCCTTGCTGCCGGGCGACTCGGTTTCGATCTCGTTCAGCGCAGCCTTGTACGCGAGGTGCTTGTTGCCCGCAGCCATCGGACACTCGTCGACGATGTAGTCGATGCCGCGCACGATGCACCATGCAGCCATCTCGCGCTCGGTCAAGCGGATGAGCGGCTTCACCTTTTTCGGGAAGCCGTTGCGCGCGGGCAGCACCGGCAATTGCCGCGCCAGGTATTCGACGTCCCAGCGCAGCGTGTTGCCGAACAGCACCGCCGCTTCGTCGTCGAGGTTGTGGCCGGTGACGAGCACGTTGTAACCGCCATCGAGAGCTGCCTTATCGAACAAGTGGCGCTTGCTGATTCCGCACGCACTGCATGGCACACGCTTGGTTGCCTTCGCCGCGGTCGGTACGTCGTAGCCGTACTCGCCGCGCAGCGAGATCTCGACCAGCTTCAAGCCGCGTTCGCTCGCAAACCGGCGCGCGTATTCGGCCGAGGTGTCGCTGTAGTCGCCGATACCGAGCCCGACATACAGGCCATCGGCCTGGTAGCCGAGGTCGATCAACAGATCCCATACAGCGAGGCTGTCCTTGCCACCCGACACGGCGACGAGCACACGGTCGGTCTTGGCGAGCATCTCGAACTTGTCGATCGCCTTCATCACCTGACGGCGAACGAGATCGAGAAAGTGCTCGGCGCAGAAGTGCGCGTTATGGCGTGGCAGGTCGATGATTGCCGGGCCGCGACAGACACGGCACTTAGATGCGGCGGCGACCATCAGCTACCGCCAGAAATGACGGGACGAATCTCGATCACGTCGTCGGCGGCGAGCTCGGCGTCGCCCGGCACCAACGTGCCGTTGCGGATCACGAGGTGCGATTCACGCGGCAGCGCCAACTCGGCGAGCAGCGCGTTGACGTTGCGCCGACCAGCCAGCTCGATCTCGCGCGCAGGGTTGCGCAGCAGCACCTTCATCGACCCATTGTGCCCGCTGGCAGGACGGGAACGGGCAGCTAGCTGGCTGCCCGCTTGGCAGCCTTCATCTCACGACGCGTCGGAGGCGTAATTGCGGTCAACTGAATCGACTGGCCGGGAAGCAAGCGCTCGGTGGCGATCAGCTCTTGCTGTCGGCCGCCGAGTCGTTTGAGAACTCGCGGCGCCCACACCAATACGCCGACAGCCATCCATCCTTTGTGGCCGCCAAACAGACCCCGCTGGAGTGAGCGCTGGCGCAGGACAGCGCTATGCGCGAACAGACTCGACCGTCTAGCCAACGACTTACGAACCATGCGGGCTAGACCCGCCGGATGTCGACGAACGTCGTCTTCTTCTTGCCCGAGCGCTTGCCGAGCACGAAGAACAGCAGCAACAACACGATGCCACCAACGGTGGCGACAGTGATCAGCGTCTGCTTCTTGTCGTCGAGCTTGCCCTGCAGGCTGCTCTGTGCCTCACGGAACTTGGCTTCGAGATCGTCGCGCGTGATTCGTTGTTGAGCCTGTTGTGCCATGGTCAGCTCTTCTCCTTGTTCAGCGGTTGCTTATTAATGCGCAGTAGCGCCATACCAGCGACGAAGAAGCAGAACATCAGCGCACTGGCATACGGCACCAGGCTCATCCACCGTCCAGCGAACGTGGCGGGCCATTCCGTCTGGATGAGTCGCAGCGCGCCGAGCGCCAAGAAGGCAGTGCCGCCACCGATGAGCAGCGCACCGACGATGCCGAGCGCAATCCACCGACCGGCGCCCCTCAGCGGACCCAGTGTCTCCTGCCGGACGTAGTCCTTGAGAAGTTGCACGGTTTCTGGGATTTGACCCACAGTCGTGGTCTTTTTCGGTTCGATCTTCTTCTTGGCCACACACACTGTGTAGCACGCGAGCACTGGGTAATGGGAAGGCGACTAGTCGTTGAGCCGGAACTCGATGGCAGCTTCCACATCGGCCAGCGCTCGGTCAAGCACCCGCCAGCGCTCTGCGGACGTGGGAGCGCACAACACGGCGTAGCGGTCGGCGGCTCCGAGTGGAACCCGCTCGGCGATGGCGAACGCTCCCCCATCATTCTCGACAGGTACCTCATCGTCTGCAAACTGCAGGGCGCGCCGGGTCACATCGGCCACCATGGCATGAGCGGCGTCCTCCGCCGTGTCGTTCTCGCCGCTCGCGTCGGGCCAGTCGTCGACAACAGCGCGCGGGTACGGGTCGTCGGGCAGCCACTCGATCACTCGGATTCGACGAGTTCCGACGGCAACGACCGCGAACCGATCGTCGGCAAGTTGGGCAACCTGCACCATGCGGGCTATTACTCCGACATCGCGACGCAACTCTCCACCGCCAACCTCCCTGCCGCGATCGATGAGCACGACCCCAAATTCGTGTTCGGGTGCATCGATGCAGTCGCGAACTAACGCCTGATAGCGGGGTTCAAAAATGTGCAGTGGCAGTGCGCCACCCGGAAACAACACGCTGCCCAGTGGAAACATCGGCAGTGTCTGCACGCCAGCTACCGCGGGCCGAGCTCGGCCGCAGTCGGACCACTGGGGTAGTCGGCAAAGATTTCAGCCATGTCGTTCCAGATCGGTCGGTACTCCGCGTCGTCGGAAATCGTTTGGCCGTTGAGCAGTAATGAAAACTCGATGACACCACCATCGGTCGGGACGAAACCCGAAAGCGCCTTCGCGGCTGGCTTGCCGTCGGGCGTGATTCCGTCGGAACGGTTGTTCAACGTTCCCGTCTTTGCTCTGATGATGCCCGACAGTGCTTCGCCTGCCAGGAATGTGTCATAAAGGGTCCCGCCCGGCGCCCCGCCGACTGCCAGCCCCGCACCGACTGGGTCGGAAATGGAGCCGTGCTGCAAGACCGCAAGGAGTGCGCCACAGGTAAGCCGGTTGTCGTCGGAAAGACCGGAGCCATCGACCAGCGTGATGCCGGCGGTCGGAATCCCCCACGACTGGATGGTCGACATCAGCGCGGCCAACCCGGCGATTCGCGTTCCTGAATTGCTGACCTTGAGGCCGATCTCCTTCAGCACCATCTCTGCGGTGCTGTTATCGCTGGTCGTCAGCATCTCGGCGAGCATCGCTGGCAAGGGCAGCGACTCGATCGAGGTGATCGTGACGGCGTCGGCGGGGGTGACACCGGCGACTGGCGGCGTACCGACAGTGATGCCGCGCTCGACGAGCAGCGTCGTCAGCACGGCAGCTGCGCCAACAACAGGGTCCGAGGCAGCCTTCGTCGCGCTCTCGCGCGCGTCGTTCGCCAACAGTGCCGACACTGGTCCGCCATCGACAAACCGGACGTCGGACGTCCAACTTGGCGGATACAACTCGCCGTCATAGCGCGATGCGTCACCCACCACTGAACCGGTGATGGAAGTAACTCCCGATGTCTTGATCGAGTCGGCCAGCGCTTCCATCGATGTGCGATTGAACGGTGGATAGTGCTCGTTGGGGCCGTTCCACCATGCACTGTTCAACACCGGGTCGCCGCCGCCGACGAAATAGAGGTTGCCGTTGACGACACCATCGCCACCGACGGTGCCCTTGATCGTCGTCGTATACGTGAACTCCGGCCCAAGCACTTCTAGCGCCACTGAGGCGGTAATCAGCTTGACGTTGCTGCCCGGGCGCAACGGCAACGATTCGTTCTTCGCGGCAACGAGTTCGCCATCGATGGAAACCGAGAGACACGATGTGCTATCGATGTCGGCGACGAATGGTGCGAGCGCGTCCTCGAATGCTGCCGCGTTCACTTCTTGCGCCAGAATGGACGGAGCGCGGCGCACCGAAAGCAACGGCGTGTTCAGCGCTGGCAGCGCGGCGGGCGCTGTCGTATCCGAGACGGGCTGCGTAACCGAAACATCGACGGCATCGGGCTTCTGACCACTGGCGAACTGCCACAGTCCGCCTAACGCCACCGCTGGCAGCAACGCTGCGATAACGAGTGCCGGATATGGATTGCGACGGCGTGCCACTAGCTGAGCCCCCTACGAGTCCGGAACTGCGCGTACTGCCAGAGGTGGCCGAGTGCGGTAACGGCGCGGTTGCCGCTGGAATAACAAAGTCGGCCGGTCGCGCGGACGGCGCGCGGGCCGGCGTTATCGGGGTCGGCCACAGCCAATTCCGTTGCGGTGAGAATCGGTTTGTTGTACCGCTGCGACAGTTCGTGGGCGGCCTCTGCGAAGCGTTCGTCCTGTCGTTCGTGATACGCGACGATGCGTTCCAAGCCGTGGTCGGGATAGAAGCGACCTTCGCGCATCAGCCGCGCCTGGTTGCTCTGAATTCCTACCCCGAGGTAGACGATGGCATCGACTGCTGGGTGCGCCGCGATCATCTCCATCACTTCTGGAATTGTGTCACGGGTTTCGCCGCCAGCGCAGTCCACTGGGTTACTCCGGCTCCAGCGGGGCGGAAGTTTGGTGTCGATCTGCGCCAGTAAGTCGTCGGGCAGCGGCATCAGGTGTAACCGGCCGTCGCGGGCAAGCGCGTCGCAGGTCACTACTCCCCAACCGCCGGCCGTCGTCAACACCACCGTGTTAGGTCCCTTTGGCAGCGGTTGGGTGGCGAAGGTTGCGGCCGCATCGAAGGCTTCCTCAACCGTTTCCGCGCGGGTGACTCCTGCCTGGCGACATACGCCGTCGAACACTTTGTCGTCGGCGGCCAGTGCGCCGGTATGGCTGGCGGCAGCGCTCGCACCACTCTCGCTCGCGCCACCCTTGAGTACCACGAGCGGCTTGCGTGCCGCGATAGAAGTGAAACGCTCGAGCAGCGCTCGGCCGTCGACGATGCCCTCTACGTACGCAATGGATACCGCTGTCGCGGGATCGTCCGCGTACCAATCGAGATAGTCCGCAGGCGCGACCGCCGCAGCGTTACCCGCCGACACTGCACGACTGATGCCGACGCCGGTCTGGCGCGCGTAGTTGAGAAATGCGCTGACGAGGTTGCCGCTCTGACTGGCGACAGCAATACGGCCAGCGGGCGGATACGGCGCGACGATCTGCGCGCACAACGATGCGGGAGTGCTGACGAGGCCCTGCCCATTCGGTCCGGCCAGCAGAATGTCCAATTCATCCGCAAGAGCCACGAGTTCGGCTTCTGCCACCCGACCTGCGTCGCCCGCCTCGCCATAGCCAGCAGACGTGAAAAACGCTGCCTTCACACCCTTGGCCGCGCAAGCACGCAGCACTTGGGGATTCGCGCTCGCGGGGGTGCACACGAAGACGAGGTCAATCGCGCCGCTGGGCAACTCTTCGATGGCAGCGACAGTGTCGATCCCCAGTACATGCTCGCCCTGCAGGTTTGTTGCGAAGACACCGCCGCTGTAGCCGCTCGCGAGGATGTTGTGCAGGCTCACAAATCCGAACTTGCCCGGATGACTGCTCGCGCCAGCGATCAGCACGCCACGCGGCTCGAACAACGCTCGGAACTGTTCGTCGGTAGGTGGTTTGCGATGCACGCTGCCAGAAGCGACTGAGTTGTTCGCAACTTCGACTAGCGCGTCGACCGCCACGACTGAGCCGTCGTCGCGCACGATCAACGGATTGACGTCGACACTCGCAACATCGGGACGCGCCGAGGCGAGCGCAGACAACCCCATCAGGACGTCGGCAAGGGCGTCGCGATTCACCGGTGCTTCACCACGAAAGGCGCCGAGCATCTTCTGCGTCGCCAGTCCGTCGATCATCTCGAAAGCGTCGATCGTCGTGATCGGCACCGGACGAAACACCACATCGGCGATTGCCTCGGCAAACACTCCGCCGATTCCGAGCATCACGTTTGCCCCGAACTGTGGATCGTGGACCACACCGACGATCAGTTGGCGGTTGCCACTGATCATTGGCGCGACGAGCAGCGAAACGTCGCCGTCGGCGGCCCTCGCTGTAGCCAGTAGCTCTTCAGCCGCAGCTGTGACCGCGCTCGCGTCGGCGAGGTGCAATCTGACCAAGCCGCGCTCGGTCTTGTGAGCGATGCTGTCACCGCACAACTTCACTGCTACCGGGTAGCCCAGTTCGTTGGCGGCGTCGACGGCGCCCGCAGCATCAGCAACTTGGCGTTCCTCGGCGAGCGGCACCCCGAACCCGCGCAGCAACGTCTTCGATGCAGCTTCCGAGAGAGTTTGACCGGCGCTATTCACTTTCGCCACCGTAGCGACCGACGCGTTCGTTGAGCCGGTTTCACCTGGCTGCGAGGTGCGGATGCAGTAGTGCGGCGACCTGCGCGGGTTGCTCAGCCATCATCATGTGGCCGGCAGCAAGTACTTCGACGCGCGCACCCGTGATCGCGCCTCCGAGATCGTGTGAGTGCGAGATGTCAACCCAGCGATCCTCCGCACCTCCGATGATCAACGTTGGAACCGCAATTTGGCCAACAAGATCTGCGATATCAAGCGAAATATCGAGGTCGATCTGCGCCGCAGAGCCGGGGGCGATGGTCAACGCACTTGCCTCGATCACCGCCTCCAAAATCGGAGCCGCCAGCTCGTGGAAGGCCGATGTGAACCCGTCGACCATCACGTACCGGGTGAACAACGCGGGATCGACGGTGATCAGGCGTCGCCACAGCTCGAACGTCGCTTTCATTCGTGCATCCGCGGCGACCCAGCCGGCGATCAAGGTCAGGCTGCGCGCTACTCGCGGCTGGTACGCCGCCATCGCAACAGCAATCGGCGCGCCGATCGAGAAGCCAACAATGTGGTACCGCTCGTGGCCGAGATGATCCATCAACGCGAAGGCGTGACGAGTAATGCTGTCGAGAGTTAGTGGCGCATCAGGCAGCGTCGACTCGCCCGACCCGGGAAGGTCCATCATCACGAAGCGATACGGAGTATCGGGCGGCATTGCCGCGCGCACGCCGTCGAACGCGGTGTGACTCATAGTTGTCCCGTGCAGCAACAGCACCGGTGGGCCGTCGTCGCCAGCCGTCACGTAGCTAATTGACTGCCCGTCGATCTTGAGTATTGCCACAGAAGGAACGTAGTTGGCTCGTTGGGCGGGTTACGGCTTGAGCGCGGCGACGAAGAACGACGTGATGTGTTGGCGATGCAATGCGACCTGGTCCGGCGAGAGTGCGTCGCCGTCGAGCAGACCGCCGAGGAACGGCGAGTCGCTGAAGTAGCTGAGCAGTGCGCCATAGCCGGTGATCAACAGGTGCTCGGGATCTTGTCGGCGGAAAACTCCCGCAGCCATCTCGCGTTCGAAGAAGGCGACGGCGCGGTCGAACATCGGCCGCAGTACCGCAGCGAGATCGATTCCTAGGTGGACACCGCCGTCGAGTGCCTCGCGACGCATCAGCCTGACGTAGTCAGGGTTGTCGGCAAACAGATCGAAGCCAGCCTGAATGACGAGCTCCATTTTCCGCTCGCCCTTTTCGGGTGCGGTCACTGCTGCTTCCAATCGTTCGAACCAATCACTGAGCAGGTGCTCGAACACTTCGTGATAGAGCGCTTCCTTCGAAGGAAAGTGATGCAACAAACTCGGACGACGAATCCCCACCCCGGCCGCAATGTCGTTCAGCGAGGTTCCGTCGTAGCCGACCTCAGCGAAACAGCGCATCGCCTCGGCGATGATCAACTCTCGGGTGCTGAGATGCTCACCCTCGTGATCCGCCATAGGACCTAGAGCCTAGGTACCCTTCTGGCGTGCACATCGTCTCAGCGCTCTTCGTTGAAAACTTCGAGTTACGACAGGCTCCAGGGCCATCAACTCGTATCGATATCACCGGCGCAATGTTCTCAATGGCCGCGCCGTCTCCCGCACCAGTGACGATCGCGCCACATTTGGTCGCTCTCCTCTATTGCCCCGCCGACGGCTCGGGCAGTGGTGTGTTCGAAGTCGTGTTTCGTCGCGGTGCCGATGAGGGCGACGAAGAGATGGCTCGCAACATCAACCCGTTCACCGTCGATCCAGGCAAGTTCACGTATCGATTGGTCAAAGGCGAGCTTGAGTTCGCCGACTACGGCCAAATCTTCGCCCACTGTCGAGTCGATCGCGGCCCCTGGCACCTCGTACCGTTCACGCTGCTACCTCCGGCCTGAACGGCCAGCGACTATCGCTTTTAGCGATAGCGATGGTCTTGTATATCTGTGAAAACTTTGAGAAAGACCTGGTCAGGGGTTGTTTTCGACCACGAACGTATGTACTATGCCACACATGAGCATAGCAGCCGACTTTGCGGAGCAGATTGTGCTCAGCCCTGCTCAGTTGCTCGCTGCGCTCGCAGAACACGAGCAACGGGCTGCTGTGTTGGCCCTTGCCACCAGGCGGCTAGAGACCTCAGGCGAGTGGGCTTTCGATGGATCGGTCTCGATGGCTTCCTGGCTACGCGACAACGCACGCATGTCCAACCGCTCCGCACATCGGTTGATCCATCGCGGTCGGTTCCTCAACAAGTTCAACGCCATCGCCGACGCCGCCGTCGGGCG
>Ga0163150_10004589_pt1 | contig 18357 bp, 13 predicted proteins | sample OliLakLV19P2IB_FD_148628 | JGI IMG/M metagenome (GOLD analysis project Ga0163150, IMG submission 148628) | Freshwater microbial mat bacterial communities from Lake Vanda, McMurdo Dry Valleys, Antarctica - Oligotrophic Lake LV.19.P2.IB | ecosystem: Environmental > Aquatic > Freshwater > Lake >...
GCTGCGCATGGAAAACCCTCCTTGGCTTCAATCGCAAGTCAAGCCAAGGAGGGCACACAACCAATAGCCAAGGGCGGCTATCGCCACAAGATCAGTTACAGCGAGCCGGAAAAATAACAATTACCCGGCCTCGCGTCGATCGCACTACGCGCCCAACTACCCCGTACGGAAGCGACAGTGCCATTCGTGTCAGGAACCTTGGCTATTCGCACGCCAATCAACAGGCGCCAACATGGCAGCCAAGGTTCCAGATGCCGTTCCACGTATTGTAACCGCATTAGCTCTCGCCGCCGAATGCTTCGATCTCCGCTCGCGTCGGCAATGACGATTGCGCGCCGGCGCGAGTGACCGCGATTGCCGCTGCGCGGGTCGCAAATCGGGCCGCGTCGACCAGGCCTAATCCCTCGGCCAGCGCGACGGCCAAGGCGCCGTTGAAGGCGTCGCCTGCCGCTGTCGTGTCGATAGCCGTTACAGGCAACGCAGGCAATCGTGTTGAATCTTGATCGACGATTTGGCAACCGGCCGATCCCAACGTGACGATCGCCGCGCGGCAGCCGATCGCTTGCAGCCTGCGACCGGCCGTGGTGGCGTCGCGAGCGATTCCCTCCGACGACACGCCAATCAGTTGGGCCGCTTCGGTCTCGTTGGGAGTGAGCACGTCGACCCAGCGCCATAGCCCGCGGTCAATCACCTCTGGACAGGCCGGCGCGGGATTGAGAACAGTAAGCAGCCCAGCTCGCTTCGCTCGCTGAAGTCCACACTCGACCGTTTCGAGCGGCGACTCCAAGCTCGCAAGGAAAACCTCTGCCCCCTCGAACAGCGATTGCGGCGCCGCGTCGACGTCGGCCGGCGACAATCGAGCGTTTGCGCCCGACGCCACGGCGATGGCGTTCTCGCCCCGGCTGCCGACCATGATGAGGGCGACCCCCGTCGGTTCGCCCGAGATCGTGCGGATGAATTCGCAGGCCAGGTTTTCTCGCGCGAAGGCCGCCAGCGCCGCGCGGCCATACGCGTCGTCGCCGGCCGCGGCGATGAAGGCCACCGGATCCCGCGCGGCACGAGCCGCGGCCACCGCCTGATTGGCTCCCTTGCCGCCGAGCGACTGGAAGAATCGCCCGCCTAGGATTGTTTCACCTTCGCTAGGAATGCGCGGGCCTTGGATCACAAGATCCATGTTGATCGAACCCAGGACGATGACGCGTGGAGGAAGCATTTGACCGACGGAGACCCCTTCATACGAGTCACTTGCCAATGCAAAAGCGACTAAAGATGCGGTCCAGGACGTCGTCATTGTAGACCGCGCCGCTGATTTGCCCAAGCTCGTCGAGCGCGAGTCGTATCTCCGCGGCGACAAGCTCTTCGCCATCGCTACGCCGGACCAGCTCGCGAGCCTGCGCAAGTGCCACGGCCGTGCGGTGCAGGCTGTCATGGCAGCGAACGGCCGTAGCGCCCACGACATCGCTGTCGACATGCCGCGCGGTAAGGACGAGCTGGCGTAGTCGTCGCCGCAGGTCGTCCATTCCTTGCCCCGTGCGACTGCTTGTGGTGACGATTTCGGCTTTCGGGTTCCATGGAATGTCGATCCGACGCGGCCGGTCGCATTTGGTGAGGGCAACGAGCGTTACCGTCGAGGTAGCGCGGCGCAGTTCGGCCTGCTCCCAATCGTTGAGCGGGCGGCTCGAATCGAGACAAAACACGTGGACCTGGGCCGACTGGTGTTGTTGCGCGGCGGCCTGCTGGGCGATTAAATCAATGCCCGTGCCGATTGCTGTCGTGGCCCCTGATTCATCGCGATCGATGCCGGCCGTGTCGATCAGGCGGCAGGCAACGCCATCGAGATCCACCTGCCCTAGAAGAAAATCTCGCGTCGTGCCAGCCGTTGGCGACACAATGGCCGCTGAGTCGCTCACGAGCGCGTTGAACAAACTGCTTTTGCCGACGTTCGGACTGCCGATCAGAGCGGCCCGAACCGCGTCACCCGTTGCGTCGCGCGTCGACATACGACCCAGCAGGTCCGACACGGCGTCGCTTGCGGCGACAAGGCAGCGGTCAATTTCCGCGGGCGAGACGAATTCAAGGATAAAAAGGGGTCAGAACTATTTATTAGATCCTTCTGACACGGTTGATCCACCCTGTCAATCCGGCCCCAGTCGCAAGCCCCAACGGGGCGTTCCAGCCTCAGCCCAGGGCAACGCCCTGGGAACGCTGCCCCCGGAGAACCTGCAAGCCCTGAAAGGGCGCACGAGGCCACGACGCAATCAGCGCCGATGGGGCTTGCGACCAGGTCAGAACGATTTTAATAAATAGTTCTGACCCCTTTAATCTGAATCTGTGCTTTAATCTGACCTAACCCCTTTAATCCTTCGGCTCTCCGCGTTCCGCAAACACCCCTGCGGGCCGAAAAAGAAACCGCCGCCAACTTCCAAAACCAAACAAGGCCGCATGCATGCATGTCGCCACTCAACGCATTATCAACGCCCGAAAATCAACGGCAGCAACGCATTAACTGAACGCTTGAAAAGGCTGGGGCTCGCCCTGACCTATGTTTCCCCCCTCGCACTACCCCGAAATATCAACCCATTCAACCGGCTGCGGTTGAATGTCGGGCTCGGGCTTGTGGCCCGCATCCTTGCGTCCACTTCCCTCCAGGCGGCTAATCGCCCGCACGGTCATGTCGGCGTCGCAAAGAATTTGGCAACTTAGGCGCACGCCCGTAAGTCCGCGGGCGGCAAGCGTGGCTTGTTCGGCCTTGGTCACGCGTTTCGGCTCTCCGGAGACGAACTCGACGCGGCACGTCGTGCAGCGGCAGTTGCCCCCGCAGGCGTGCAGTTGGTCGACGCCAGCTTCTTCTACCAACGCCAGCACCAGCCGCTTGCCTTGCGGCACATCGAATGTCCCCACGCCTTCAACCGTCAACTTGGGCATTTTGGCTTCCTTTGGTTTCCTTGCGAATCCGTGACCACGGCATTATCTCGCGACAATTGCTTACCGACAAGCCATGCGTGGCAATGCTGGCGATAACCCAAGCGCAGGGGTTACAATCGTGGACGCCACGGATGGCATTTCGTTGTGCGGCGATCATCGTCGTGCGGCGGTATCCTGACCGTCGCACGTTTGGCATGTCATGGTCAGGAGACCATGCCATAACCAGGCCGAGGCGCGTGCCATTACCAGGCGATTTAGTCCGCACGACTCCCGTCGCTGCGATCAGGTCCGCGCCACTCAAATTCTAACCGAGCAAGAATCGCCCTATGACCCGCTCGCAGCAACAATTCGAGATCGCCCAACAATACCTGGCCGGCGGCGTTTCGGCATCGACGCGCGTCAATCGCGCGATCGGCCGGCCCATGTACTTTGCCCGCGCCCAGGGTTGCCGCGTCTGGGACCTCGATGGCCGCGAATACATCGACCTGTGTACCAGCCACGGCGCCGCGCTCCTGGGCCACGGCGATCCGCGCGTGCTGGCGGCGGTTGAAGGCGTGCTGGCCCGCGGCGCCGCCTGCTCGTACGAGAATGAGTTGCACGCCCAACTCGCACAAGCCCTCTGCGAAACCGTGCCCTGTTGCGAGCGCGTCCGCTTCACTGGCTCGGGCAGCGAAGCCACGCTGCACTGCATCCGTCTGGCGCGGGCCCATACCGGCCGCAGCAAGCTCCTCAAGTTCGAGGGCAACTTCCACGGCTACCACGACCAGGTGATGTTCTCGATTGGCACGCCGGCCGATCAACTGGGCGAGGCCGCCTCGCCTTCCGTGTTACCGGGGTCGACCGGAATTCCTGCGAGCGTCGGCGAGCAACTCGTGATCGTGCCCTTCAATCGGCCCGATCTGCTCGAGCGTGCGATGCAATTGCACGGCCATGAAGTGGCGGCCGTGATCTGCGAGCCAATCTACTACAACGCGGGCTGCATCCTGCCCACGCCGGAGTTTCTTGAATCCCTGACGCGGCTCACTCGCAAGCACGGCGCGGTGCTGGTCTTCGACGAGGTGTTGAGCGCGTTTCGCATGGGACCCGGCGGCGCGCAAGAATATCTGCGAGTCACGCCCGACTTGTGTACGCTCGGCAAGGCGGTTGGTGGAGGGTTTCCTCTGTCGGTTTTCGGCGGCCGGGAAGAGATCATGCGTCGCCTCATGCCGCAGGGCGATTGCCAACACAGCGGCACTTACAACGGACACTCCGTGGCCGTGGCGGCGGGCTTGGCGGCCGTGACCGCGTACCGGCAGCCCGGCTTCTACCAGCACATCAACGCTGTTGGCGAGCGGCTGCTTGCGGGAATGCGCGAGATCTTTGCGCGGCATGGCGTTGTTGCCCGCGTGCAAGGATTGGGGGCTCGATTCGGCCTTTACTTTGGCGTCACCGAAGAAGTCCGCGGCTATCGCGACGCGGTGAAGCACGATCGCGCGATGATGCTCCGCTTTGTCGCGGCGGCGATTCGTGAGGGCGTATACTTTCACGACTACGGCGGCGCTGCCTGCCATCACGGCTTCTGCGCGGCAATGGCCTTGGCCGATTGCGACGAAGCATTGGCACGCTTGGACGGTGCTGTGAAAACACTGGGCTAGGCCAATACTGACTTGCCTGAACGTCATTCCCGCGCAGGCGGGAATCCAGGGAACCGCAAGTCGGCGCTGCACCGCAAGATTTAAAACCTCCGCGCACGAGTCTCTTTCGCCACCGCCTTCCCAGAGTCTCTGGATTCCCGCCTGCGCGGGAATGACATCCGAGTAGGTGTACTATCGTAGCCAGCCCTGGCGAACGCGGCTTGAGTTCCGCCGTCAAATCGGCGACCATTGTCTAATCGAGGCAAGCCAGCGAATTTAAAGCGGAGTTCTGTAGCCATGCTCGAGCGAGTTCTCGAACCCGAGGTGATGGATAGTCCCGCCGATGCGCTCGACTACGACGCGATGGACCACTCGCAAGTCAATCGCGCTTTTGCCGACGCCTTTCTTGCCGCGCTCGCCCCGGAGTTGTTGAAGCAATCCGCATCTGGTGCAGAACGGGAAGCGATGACGGACGGTTCGGCCGCCGACATCGACGAAGAAGAAGAAGTCGAATGGATCGAAGTTCTCGACGTAGGCACGGGGACGGCGCTCGTGCCCATTGAACTGTGCCGGCGCGAGCCACGGTTGCGCATCGTGGCGGTCGATCTGGCCGCTTCGATGTTGTACCTTGCCGGCGGCAACGTCGAAATCGCGGAACTGTCCGAACGAATCATGCTCGACCGGATCGACGCCAAGGAACTGCCTTACGACAAGGGGCGGTTTGCGGCGGTCATCTCCAACAGCATCATGCACCACATCCCGCGGCCGCACGCGGCATTGGCCGAAGTCTGCCGAGTAACCGCGCCCGGCGGGCTGATTTTCATCCGCGATTTACTCCGGCCCACCGATGATGAAACGGTGCATCGGCTGGTCGAACTGTACGCCGCCGGCGCCAACGAGCATCAACGGCAGTTGTTCGACGATTCGCTCCGCGCCGCTCTGAGTCTGGACGAAATTCGCGCGTTGGTCGCCGAATTGGGCTACGATGGAAGTACGGTGCAAGCCAGCAGCGACCGGCATTGGACCTGGGTTACGAGGAAACATTGAAGTTGGCGAGCGGTCGGCATCAGCCGGCCGGTTCTAAAATCCATGACAGAGTTTACTCCACCCTCGTCCTCTCACTTGCCATCGTCCGACTCGCGCGCGTCACTCGCCGTTGAGACTTCGGCGGCGCCCGCCGGCCCGATGACGTCCGAGCAACTCGTCGAGGCCAAGCAGTACGGCCGCGAGCAATTGCGAGTTTCGCTGGCCGACAAACTGCTCGACTTGGTCTATTTGGCCCTGGCAGCATTCTTGCTCGCGCGACCACTCGACCACTGGCTCGAGGTGTACTTACCCAATGACTATCTGCGGCTGATCGCACTCTACACGGCGGTGATTCTGCTGCACGAATGCTTCTCGTTTCCGATCGCGTATTACGGCGGCCACGTGCTCGAACGGCGCTACGGGCTCAGTCGACAATCGCTGGGTCGCTGGCTGGGGCGACACGCGAAGCGCTTCACGCTGACGGCCGTCTTCGGCGGCGTGCTGTTCGTGGGGTTATTCGCGCTCATCTGGCTTATCGGCCCGTGGTGGTGGCTCGTCGCGGCCATTGCCTTCTTCTGCGTCAGCGTCGTGCTCGGGCAACTCGCACCGGTGCTAATTTTGCCGCTGTTCTACAAGATCGAGCGGCTGGAAGACGCCGAATTAAGCCAGCGACTCACCGGCCTGGCCCACGGCACGGGCCTGTCGATCTCGGGCATTTACCGCATGGTTCTCAGCGACGAAACGGCCAAGGCCAACGCCATGCTCGCCGGCCTGGGCCGCACGCGGCGCGTGCTCATGGGCGATACGTTGCTCGAAAGCTTTACGCCCGAGGAAATCGAGGTCGTGTTCGCCCACGAGATCGGGCATCACGTTTACAAGCACATCCCGAAGCTGATCCTGTTTGGCCTGGTCTTTGGCGTGGCCGGCTTTTGGGTGTGCGACCGTACGCTCGCGGTGTGGATTGGCCCGGAATACTCGGCCGCGTCGATGCCGGTCTACGCGGCGCCGATGCTCATGTTCGTGCTGACGCTGTTCGCCTTACTGCTCGAACCGTTGCAGAACGCGCTCAGCCGACGCTTCGAACGCCAATGCGACCGCTACGCACTGGTGCGGACGAAGTCCAAGGAGGCGTACCTCTCGGCCTTTGGAAAGCTGGCCGTACTGAACAAGGACGATCCGCATCCGCACCCGCTCGAGGTGTTCTTGTTCCATAGCCATCCGCCGATTGGGGAACGGCTGGCCGCGGCGGATATCGGGTTTTAACGGATCCGACGAAACCCAGGGAAGGGGGTCGTGCCGCTCAATGACATCTGGCGGAATGGCCGACTTCCCTGGGCTTTTGCGAACATCGCTGCGTCACACCCGCATCACCAGGTTCCCGCCCAAGCGCTTCACCAGCCGGCGCATTTCCAGCACGCTCAAGGTCGATAGCACCTGCGGCGTCGATAGGTTGCTGGTCGCCAGCACGCGATCGATCGTCGTGGGCTCGGCGCTCACGGCGGCTAGCACCTGCTGCTCCAACTCGTTGAGCAGCAACTCGGCCGGGTGGTGAACTTTCTGGCCGTCGCTCCTGACGGTCGCTTCCACGAGCGGGCCCAACTCCTCGAGCACGTCGTCGGCCGTTTCCACCAGCTTCGCCCCGTCGCGAATCAGCCGGTGGCAGCCGTGCGACATACGACTGTCGACGCGCCCCGGCACGGCGAACACCTCGCGGCCTTGTTCCATGGCATGGCGGGCAGTAATCAGTGCGCCGGACTGGTTCGACGCCTCGACGACGATCACGCCCAGCGACAGCCCGCTGATCAATCGGTTGCGCTGCGGAAATGCGCCGCTCATGGGCTGGGCTCGGGGCGGGGCTTCGCTGAGCATGGCGCCTTGTGCCGCCACTTCCGCGGCCAGGCCGGCGTGCTCGGGTGGATAGATGCTCAACAGGCCACTCCCCAGCACGGCCACGGTTCGGCCGCCCGCGGCCAGCGCGCCGCGATGGGCCGCGGCATCGGTGCCGCGCGCCAGGCCGCTGACGATGGTGAGTCCGGCCCGCGCCAAGCTGCCGGCCAGGCGTTCGGCCTGGGCCAACCCGTACTGCGTTGCATGGCGTGCGCCGACAATGGCGACGGCCAGGCCATCCTGCGGCAACAGATTGCCTTGCATGAAGAGCACGGCGGGCGGATCGTGAATCTCGCGGAGCACGCGTGGATACGCGTCGTTGCCCTGTGCGAGAATCGTGATCGCGTTCTTGCGGCATAGTTCCAACTCGGCCGCGACATCAATCTGCTCGCGAGCCAGCGAAATGACCTGGCTGAGCTTCGTGCCGACGCCCGACACACGGCGCAGCTCGCTCATCGGCGCGGCGAGCACGGCGGCCGGCGAGCCGAAGTGCTCTAGCAGGGCCATCGTCAATCGCGGTCCCACGCCCGGCACCAGCGACAACATCAGCGCGCTGGCCAACGATTCATCCGCGGCGCCGCTAGTCGGCAGCAAGGAATCCGCTGCGGAAGTGGAATCGGGTTCCGAGAGTAGTTCGTCACTGCCCATAAAGAAAACTGCGCAAATTGATGGAGGGTCAAGAAACTCAACAACGGCCGGCCATTAGACTAGCTGCCATCGAGTCGCGAGGGAAACATATTCAATGCGATCGGCCAGCCCGGCGGCGAATCAATCGCAACTAGGAGCCCCTAACCTAATCCTTTGGATGCATGAATGCCCCTTGTGCGTCCAGCATTCCCTCCGTCATTCCCGCGCAGGCGGGAATCCAGGGGCTCGCAGTGGCGAAAACTCGTGCGCGGCGCCTTGCGAACCTGGTCGTGCAGAATCGTCTTGCGCTTCGCTGGATTCCCGCCTGCGCGGGAATGACGGTAGTGATGCGTCCTTGAGTCGTTTGCCACCGGCGGGTTGAGTTAGGGGCTCTAATTCCTGCGGGGTTTCTTCGGCCTGGGGCGGGTATCTCGAAAGCATTCGCAATTTGGATATAATGCGGCCAACTTGCAGACCAGCAGATCCAGAGGAACAGGAAGCCATTCATGCCCAAGCCAAAGGTGTTTGTTACGCGTGCAATCCCCGCTGCGGGCTTGAACAAGGTCCGCCAGGAGTGCGACGCGGAAGTATGGACCGAGCCGCTGCCGCCGCCGGCCGACGTGCTCAAGCGCAAGATCGCCGACTGCGAAGGGCTGTTGTGCCTGCTGACCGATAAGATCGACGCCCCGCTCTTAGCCGCGGCGCCCCGATTGAAAGTGCTCAGCAACTACGCCGTGGGCTTCAACAACATTGACATTCCCGCGGCGACTGCGCGAGGGATTCCCGTCGGCAACACGCCCGGTGTATTGACCGACGCGACGGCCGATATGGCCTTTGCCCTGCTAATCAGCGCCGCCCGGCGGATTGTCGAGTCGCAGCGCTACGCTGCCGAGGGGCACTGGAAGACTTGGGAACCGATGGGCCACATTGGCCAGGATCTGGCCGGCCGCATGCTGGGTGTGGTAGGCATGGGTCGCATCGGCGCCGCGCTGGCCCAGCGCTGCCGCGGCGGCTGGAACATGCAAGTCCTCTACCACGATCAACGAACCAACGAACAGGCCGAGCGCGACCTGGGCGCGAAGCGAGTCGAGCTGGACGAGCTGCTGGCCCGCTCGGACTTCATCTCCGTGCATGCCGACTTAAACGACAGCACCCGCGGCATGTTCAACAAGGCCGCCTTCGCCAAGATGAAACCGACCGCCGTGTTCGTGAACACGGCTCGCGGACCACTCGTGGTCGAAGCCGACCTGGTCGACGCGCTGCGCACAGGCCGGATTTTTTCGGCGGGCTTGGACGTGACCGATCCGGAGCCACCGGCGGTCGACAACCCGCTGCTGACGCTGCCCAATTGCATCGTCGCGCCGCACATCGCCAGCGCCACGGTCGCCAGCCGCAACGCGATGGCCGAGATCGCGGCCGACAATCTGATCGCCGGACTGCGCGGCCAGCCGCTACGACACTGCGTGAACCCGGAAGTGCAAAAGTCGTAGCGCAAAAAAAAGGGGGCACGAAAAAAGGGGACTGGTCCAATAATCCAAGATTGCTCCGAAGTGCATCAGAGCGCTGCGATTATTGGACCTGTCCCCTTTTTTCTCTGCTGCGCGCCGATCCCTGTTGTGCGATGGCCCCTGCTGTGCGATGGTCTCCCGACCATCGCACCTGCGGCAAGGCGTGATCGGGAGGCTATTAGTATCTACACATCCAGGCGGAACTTCGCGAGCTATTTATCGTGTGAAATGCAGCACCTGTCCCGAAGGGGCAAAGGCGTTTAGCCGTGGGCGAAAGCCCACGGACTTGAGCGAATGAGTACGTTGTCGAGCCGCGTAGCGGAGACGGCGGCTCGGTATCCACGGCACGCCGCTACGCGGCTCGACGACGATGTTGTATGACGTGGTTCCGTGGGCTTTCGCCCACGGCTAAATGCCTCCACCCCTGCGGGGTTTCATGAGGGCGCCGGTCGGAGCATCGGTTCTTGGCTCGGTACGAGGATGTGTAGATACCCGTGATCGGGAGGCCCACGCCACAACATGGCTTTACATCCGCGCGCTTACCGCCGCCCTCCTGCGCGTGCGTAGTGTCCATTACCATTGGCCGCCGGCGCAGAGCGCGCGGTAGTCGAAGCCGCGAGCAAGCGCACGTTGCCCGCGCCTAAAAGATCGTCCACGCGGCTGCGCAGCTCGGCGTTGATCGTCACTCGCAGTTTGTCGCAAGCGCACACGACGCGGCTACCGTCTTCCAGTGCGATTGAAAGCTGCACTTCGCACTTGCCGGGATAGCCGCGGAGAATCTCGTACAATCCCTCCAGCCCGCGTTCGCCGTGCTGCTGCGCGTCGAGCCGGATCGCCATGCCGCGCGTCAGGCGGCTCGGCAGGTCGACCAACGGGATTACTTCATTGACGATCAGGTTCGCTTCTTCGCTGCCGGGGCGCTTGTCGACCACGCCCCGCAGCGCGACGATCGCATCGGCTTCGATCAAATGGCCGAAGTTGGCGAAATCCTCGGGCCACACGATCGAACGCATGATGCCGGCCGTGTCTTCCAGGTCGAACATCACGTACTTGGTATTGGTCGAGCCCTGCCGTGGGTTCTTGGTGTGCGAAAACTTGAGCGACGCGAGCATGCCGCCCAAGAGCACCTCGCTGCGGTGGGCCAACGCCGCGGCTTCGGTCGTGGTGTGCGAGCAATAGGTTCGCAAGATTTCCGCATGCTCGGCCAGCGGATGGCTCGAGAGATAGAAGCCCAGGACTTCCTTCTCCGTGCCCAGCTCTTCGCGCTGTCCCCATTTGGCCACGTCGGGCAGATTGGTTTGCGCCGTGGTGGCGTTGTCGGACACGTCGCCATCGTCGAACAATCCCCGTTGCCCCGAGCGGCGATCGGCCAAGGCCGCCGCGCCCGACTGCAGGGCGCGATCGATGCCCGCCATCAGTTGCGCCCGGTGCCCTCCGACCGTATCAAACGCGCCGGCCTTGACCAGCGACTCGATCGCGCCGCGGTTAGCAGCCGACGGGTCAATGCGCTCGCAAAAGTCGAACAAACTGCCAAACGGCCCATTGGCTTCGCGTTCGGCGCGAATGGCCTCGGCGGCCGCAGCGCCACAACCTTTGATGGCCGATAGACCGAAGCGAATCTGCCCCTCCGCCACCGTAAAGTCTACATCGCAGCAGTTGACATTGGGCGACACGACGGTAATGTTCATTCGCCGGCAATCTTCCAGGTGCTCGACCAGCGAGTCCTTCTTCTTGAAGTTGCGGCCCTGGATGTCACCCGAAAGGAGCGCGGCCATGAACTCGACGGGGAAGTGCGCCTTGAGGTAAGCCGTCATGTACGCGATCAGCGCGTAGGCGGTCGAGTGGCTTTTGTTGAAACCGTAGCCGGCGAACTTCTCGATCATGTCGAATAGCTCGGCGGCTTCCTTGCGCGAGAGACCCTTGGCGTTCGACCCGTCGATGAACTCCTGGCGAAATTTGGTGATCGCGGCCAGCTTCTTCTTGCTAATGGCCTTGATGCAGGAGTAGGCGCTCGAGAGTTCGATGCCCCCCAGCAAGTTCAAGATCCGCATCACTTGTTCCTGGTAGACCATCACGCCGTGGGTCTCTTCCAGAACTTCCTTCATTACCGGGTGCTTGTACTCGGCCTGCTTGCGGCCGTGCTTGACCTTGATGTAATCATCGACCAGGCCTCCTTCCAGGGGACCGGGCCGGTACAGCGCGTTGGTGGCGATGATGTCGCGAAAATGGTCGGGCTTCATCCGTTGCAGCAGGTCGCGAATGCCGCCGCTTTCCAACTGGAAGATGCCTTTGGTTTCTCCGCGGCACAAGAGCGCGAACGTGGGTTGGTCATCGAGCGGAAACTCGTAAGGATCAGGTCGGTTGCCGGTCGTTTGCTCGATCAGATCGACGGCCTTGGAAAGGATCGTCAGGTTGCGCAGGCCCAAGAAGTCCATCTTCAACAGGCCGGCACGCTCGACATCGCCCATGGCCCACTGCGTGATGACTTCTTCCTTGCCCTGCACGCGCTGCAGCGGCACGTACTCGACTAAAGGCCTGTCGGCAATCACCACGGCCGCGGCATGCGTGCCCACATTGCGGGCCAGGCCCTCGATCTTCATCGCCAGGTCCAACAGCTCGCGCGTCTCGCCGTCGCTGTCGTAGGCCTTGCGTAGGTCGTCGCTTTCCTTCAGAGCTTCTTCGAGCGTGATGCCCAGCGTCTCGGGCACCATGGCGACGACAATGTCGACGCGAGGAATCGGCATGCCCAGCGCGCGACCCACGTCGCGGATCGCAGCCCTCGCCGCCAGCGTGCCAAAGGTGCCGATCTGCGCGACGTTGGCCTCGCCGTAGCGGGCCTTCACGTAGTCGATCACCTCGCCGCGGCGATCCTTGCAAAAGTCGATGTCGATATCCGGCGCTTCCAGTCGATTGACGTCCAGAAAGCGCTCGAAGAGCAGATCGTACTTGAGCGGGCAGACGTGGCTCAGATGCAAGGCATACGCCACGAGCGATCCCACGCCCGAGCCACGGGCCGTGGCCGGAATCTTCCGCTCGCGCGCAAAACGGACAAAATCCCACACGATCAGGAAGTAGTTGGCAAAGCCCAGCGTGTTGATCACGCCCAATTCGCGCTCCAGGCGCTGGAGCACGGTCTCGGACAAGACTCCGTCGAGGAGCATTTCACTTTGCTTTGCGTAGCGCTCGTGCAGCCCTGCAATACACAGCTCGTGCAGGTATTCGGCGGAGGTTTGGCTGGCGGGCACGTCGAAGGTAGGAAAGTGCCGCTTGCCCAGCTCCAGCTCGATCTCGACTGAGTCGGCGATTCGCTGGCTGGTGGCGACGGCTTCATCCAAGTTCGGGAAGGCCGCGTACATTTCCTCGGGGCTGCGCAGGAAGAACTCGTTGCCCTCCATCCGCATCCGCGTCGTATCGGTGCGGAAGCGGCCCGTGTTGATGCACAAGAGCACGTCTTGCGCCTCGGAGTCCTCTCGCCGCACGTAGTGGGCATCGCTCGTGGCCACCAGCGGCAGGCCCATGTGACGGGCCACCTTGAGGGACCCTTCGAGCGCCAGCCGCTGAATTTCCAAGCCGTTATTCTGAATCTCGATGTAGTACCGGTTGCCGAACAGCTTGTGAAACCAGGCCGCGACCTGCATGGCCTCTTCTAAGTCGGCCTCCGCGTTCGAGCCGCGCAGCAGCGAGCGACTGAGCTCACCCGAAACGCAGCCGCTCAAGCAAATCAACCCCTCGTGGTGCGCTTCGAGCAATTCCTTGTCGATTCGCGGCTTGCGATAAAAGCCTTCGAGAAATGCCGAACTGGCCAGCTTGACCAGGTTGCGGAAGCCGGTCCGATTTTGCGCAAGCAGCGTCAGATGGTAGCTGGCTTCTTGATTCGCGCTGGCTTCCTTGCGATGCCGGCTATCGGGCGCGATGTAGGCCTCGTAGCCCAAGATCGGATTGATGCCTCCGTCGCGCGCAGCCTGGTAGAACTCTAGCGCACCGTACAAATTGCCATGATCGGTCAGCGCAAGCGCATTCATGCCCTGCTCTTTGGCGCGCTCGATGAGACCTTCGATGGGGCTCGCGCCGTCGAGCAAGCTGTAGTGGCTGTGGCAATGCAGGTGGGCAAAGGGACGAGTGCTCATGCGGCTCCTCGAGCGGGGGGCGATCCTTCGGTCTGCCCGTGATTGGGCCGTACGACTGCCCATGATTCTACCACGGAACTCGCGGCGGCAAAGCAGGTGGCGAGTGGGCAAAGTCATCGTCGATTTTCACCCCAGGGCGTTGCAGTATTTCCAACTGTAGGAGGCGACTCCTGTCGCCGAGGCATCACATGGCTCGAAACAATCGGCGACAGGAGTCGCCTCCTACAACGGAACGCTTGCATTCCTCGTCAAAGCAACCGACAGTACAGAGACTTGTCGCGCGTGCATTTCCTTGAATCAACGGCGCTTGATGAACCGAGGAGACAACCCTATGTCGAACACTACTCGATTTCAAGTCATGGCGTGCGTCGCGCTCGGCGCGCTCCTCGGCTATGCCGCGGCGCACCAGGATTTCCAGTTCTCGCGGCCTGCCGACGCTGCCGCGACAGTCGACGAAAGTTCTGGAGTGGTGGCCGACAAGTCAGCTCTGACTCGCCCCGCCTGCTGTGCCGAACCCGATACTGCTGAGATCCTGCTCGCCCAGGCAGGCGGCGCGCAGCGACAACCCGCGCGCGGCGGTTCCGGTCCAGGTGGAAACAAGCCGAACATCCTGGTCATCTTCGGCGACGACATCGGCGTCAGCAACATCAGCGCCTACAGCGATGGCCTGATGGGCTACGAAACTCCGCATATCGACCGTCTCGCCAAGGAAGGCCTTCGCTTTCTGCATTACTACGCCGAGCAATCCTGCACCGCCGGCCGCGCGGCGTTCCTTACCGGACAGCACGGAATTCGCACCGGACTCACCAAGGTCGGGTTCCCAAGCGCCCCGATGGGCATGAGCCAGCTCGATCCTTCGATCGGTGGCCTGCTCAAGAACCTCGGCTATGCCACCGGCCAGTTCGGCAAGAATCACGTCGGCGACCGCAACGAGACGCTGCCGACGGTCAACGGATTCGACGAGTTCTTTGGCAACCTCTATCACCTGAACGCCGAAGAAGAGCCCGAACTGCCGGACTATCCAAAGGATCCGGCTTACCGCGCCAAGTTCGGCCCGCGTGGCGTGCTGCGGTGCAAGGCCACCGACCGCGACGACCCCACGGTCGATCCCCGCTTCGGCAAGATCGGCAAACAGACGATCGAGGACACCGGCGCGCTCACCAAGGAACGCATGGAAACCATCGACGACGAGACCTCGGCCGCGGCCATTGACTACATGAAGCGGCAGCAGGCCGCGAACAAGCCCTTCTTCTGCTGGTTCAACGCGACGCGCATGCACCTGCGGACGCACGTTCGCAAGGAGCACCGCGGCCGCTACAAACACGGCGACAGCGAGTATATCGACGGCATGATCGAGCACGACGACACGGTCGGCTCGGTGCTCAAGGCCTTGGATGACCTGGGCATCGCCAACAACACCATCGTCGTCTACACCAGCGACAACGGCCCCCACATGAACACCTGGCCCGATGGCGCCATGACGCACTTCCGCTCGGAAAAGAACACCAACTGGGAGGGCGCCTTCCGCGTGCCCTGCCTGGTCCGCTGGCCAGGCGTAGTCAAACCCGGCACGGTGACCAACGGGCTCATGAGCCACAACGACTGGGTGCCCACGCTCTGCGCGATCGCCGGCGAGCCGAACCTCGTCAGCAAGCTCGTCAAAGGTTACACCGCCAACGGCAAGAACTACAAAGTTCACCTCGACGGACACGACCAGTCGGCATTTCTGCGGGCCGTAAGCGGAACCGCGGCGAATAACAACGGCGTGAAGAGCGCCCGTAATGCGTTTTTCTACTCCGACGACGACGGTCTGCTCGTCGCCATGCGGCAGGGCGACTACAAGTACAGCTTCGCCGAGCAACGCGCACCCGGCACGATGCAAGTCTGGGCGGAACCGTTCACGAAGCTTCGCCTACAGAAAATCTATAATCTGTTCCAAGACCCGTTCGAGCGGGCCGACATCACGTCGAACACATTCTGGGATTGGCAACTCAACCACGTGGCAAACGTCTACGGCGTCATGGACGAGGTGATGAAGTTCGCGACGACGTTCAAGGAATTCCCGCCCCGGTCCGTACCGCCGAGCTTCAACCCGGCGACGATCATGGAAGAGACCCTCGACAGCATCAAGAGTGCCAGGAAGCGGGCCGCCGAGACGAACGCGAAGGAGTAAGACGCTAGCTACTCCTGCGGACGCCCGATCGAGCGCAAGTAAAGCGCCAAGCGGGCTTGCAGGTCTAACACGCCCTGCCAGTGTCGCTGCTCGAGCGTCACGCGGTCTCCCTTGGCCTCGCCGCACACCGACTCCAGCAAATGCCGGATCCGCAGGTGCAGGTACTCGAGCAGTTCCGAAAGTTGCGCGGCCTGGCACGGAGTGAGCCGCTCGGGCAGTTCCGGCGCGGTGAGTGTTTGCAGCAGGCCAAGCGGAAGCTCGCTGCCGCTGAGGCCCAATTCGAACTCCAGGCTGTGCGACAGCGGCGAGTCGCCGGTCGAGCGGTCGCTGACCGTGCCCACGCTGTCGTCCTCGGCCTCGCGCAAGCTGGCCAGCCGCGCGGCAATCTGTTCGGGCGAGCCGAACAAAATAACAGACCGGCCGGCCATGATCATGTCGCCGTAACGGAGGATCCGCAGGTGCGTGTCCTCGCCGTTGACGCGCGTGCCGTTGGTGCTGTCGAGATCCGTGAGCACCAGCCGTTCTTGGTCCTCTTGGATTTTGAGATGAAACCGGCTCACCCGCTCGTCGTTGAGCTGGACCGAGTTCCCCTCTTCACGGCCGATAGTGATCGGCGTGGGCAATTCCTCGTAGACACGGCCGCGATCGGCGCCGTCCAGGATGCGTAACGTGACCAAGGCCATCCGGCGAATACCTGGGCTGGCAAGCCAAAGCCGTGCTTGCGCAAAAGATTGTCCCCCTTGTGCTTATAGCATGCGGTTGAAACGGGGGTCAACCGCCGGCCCCCCAGGGCCCAAGATTGCTCCCGCGCTTGAACCTTATCGCCCCAACCCGTATCCTATTGTTTCGATCGCAACGGTCCTGCGAAACGGAAGGGCAATAAGCGGGCCGGCGGCTAGGATTCGCCCGGCAGCTCGGATTCGCCCGGTCTGCCGCCCATTCGTGGGGGGTAGCCCAAAGCAGTAGCCGGCCGCACAGATCGCGTGGTTTTTTGCTCAGTTGTGGTTTTTGCTCAGTTAATGAGCGCCCGTGGCGCAATTGGATAGCGCATCGGTCTTCGGAACCGAGGGTTGCAGGTTCGAATCCTGCCGGGCGTATTGGTGTTTTAGCGCGTGTTGTTTTGGTGCGACGCGATGCAGATTGGTGCGGATTGGCGCACAACTCGCCACGTGTCGCGAGTTTGGGGCGATGCATTTCGGGCCACTCTTCGGACGGCTCTTCGTCCCCTTCGTTGCAGATTGATGCAAACTCGTACCGTTTCAGCGCGGGACGTACGGCACCATTTTCGGCACCTGACGGCACCATAATGGGCACCTTTCTGACTCGTTGTTTCGGGGCCGGTTGGCCGATCACTAGGCGGGATCAGAGGAATCATAGGCCACGACGGTAGCTGAGACCATGCTCGGTTTTGCAGAAGTCTTCGTCGAGTTCGAGCCGAGCGAAGTAGGCGGAAGATGCTCGCCCGTGTGCCTTGTTGAAGACGCGGCAACTCCGCAAGTATTCGGTATTCACGAAGGGCGGACCGATGATTAATTCGGAGCATTCCGTACGCCAGAGGACGCACAAGCGAGGATTCAGCAACTGAATCGAGCGGGCGGAGGCTCGTGGGCACAGCGATATCACAAAAAAGGCTTTGAGACCGACGGTGGTTGATACCGACTTTGAACTTCCGGGGCTTCCCCCCCTTCCTTAGTGCATGTTCGGGCAGTCGAGAATTGATGTGAACCATATGAGGAAGCGATACGATGCGTCGTTCAAAGCAAGAGTCGCATTGGCGGCGATGCGTGACACCAATTCACTTGCCGAGTTGGCAAATCAGTTTGGCGTGCATTGCAATCTCGTCGGCGCGTGGAAGAGGCAATTAATAGAAATGGCTTCCGCAGCATTCAACGCACCGGCAGCGCGAAAGGCAATGCGGGATAAATACCACCGAGCGATTGAGTTATCGCACCAAACCACGCAGGATGAGGAATCGTGGATGATGGATGTACTACAGGGGCGCATTTCGGCAGAGTACATCACGAATGCGCTGGCGACTACATTAGATCACTCCGATGTAGAACGGTTGTATTGGTGTGTGGTGAACAACATTGCACGCTACAGAACACGCGCGCTGGCGATGTTGGCTCACAAGAAGGGGATCAGGAAATCGACCATCTGTCATTTCTTGCGGGTCGGTTCGCATTATGTTGACCGCGCCGCCCGTCACTACCAAGCGGAGGGCGTCAGGTGGTTCAGCAAGCACGGACAGTCGGGACAGCGGAAACACGAACTGGAGCGGTATCAAAAGGCCGTCTTTGCCATTCTCCATTCACCGCCCTCTGCGCACGGCATCAATCGAACAACGTGGAGACGGAAGGACATTAAGCCGGTATTATTCACGATCCGAAGCGGTTTTGTCGCGGGCGTTTTTCCGTGCGGAGGAAGGGCAGCGGGGTCGTGGGCATCGCGCACCGCCCCCTGACCCCCAG
>Ga0163150_10004591_pt1 | contig 18353 bp, 14 predicted proteins | sample OliLakLV19P2IB_FD_148628 | JGI IMG/M metagenome (GOLD analysis project Ga0163150, IMG submission 148628) | Freshwater microbial mat bacterial communities from Lake Vanda, McMurdo Dry Valleys, Antarctica - Oligotrophic Lake LV.19.P2.IB | ecosystem: Environmental > Aquatic > Freshwater > Lake >...
AGGCAAAGAAACTTTTTTAATACTTTCTGTAATTTGAGAAGTGATGAGTTCCTCACGAACATATTTTTGCAAGCAAGGATTTTTTCTTTTCGTACATCGCAAATAGTTATGACCTTTCTGTGTTTCGGTAGTGATAAAACAACCACACTCTCCGCAACGAAAAAATCCTCTATACAAATATGGATGTAAACCTTTGCCCTTAGGTTTAGATTTTCTCATCATCACTTCTTGAACGGAATCAAAAAGTTTCTTTGAAATAATCGGTTCGTGCTTACCTTCGTAAATTTCTCCGTTGTATCGAAGGAGTCCGCAAAAAATCGGATTTTTAAGCATGTTATGAATATTTGAAATAGAGAGTTTTTGCTCTTTCCTCGAACGCAATCCAAGTTCATTAACCATGTCTCTAACTTGTCGGAGTGTGTACTTGCCACTGGCGTAGGCCTCAAACGCTCTGACAATATATGGCGAGCGTTCGGGGTCTGGAATGATAACTTTCTTGTCACTGTCGTTTAGATACCCCACAGGAGCGTTTTGAGGCCAAATACCATCCTTCAATTTTTGACGATGACCACGCTTAATATTCTCCGACAAGTTATCTACATAATACTTGGACTGCGAAAATGCTATTGAGAGCATGAACTTTCCTTGTGGCGTTGGATCAAACCAAAAAGTTGAAAATTTCAAATCTTTGATAACTTCGGTATCAACAAAATAAATAATTTTTCCACCGTCTACGGAATTTCTCGCAAGTCTATCAGGGTGCCACGCTAAAATTCCGTTTGCTTCACCAGACTCCATGCGTTGAAGCATTTCATTAAAGACTGGCCGACCCGGAACTTTGGCGGTTTGTTTTTCCACGAAAATATCTACGACCTCAATCTGTTCTTTAACCGCCAACTCTTTGAGTTCGGCCAGTTGATCCGAAATGCTTCTCACTTGCCGATCTTTATCATCGGTAGACTTGCGAGTATATATAAAAAACTTTTTGGTTTGATTATTCATATGCTTAAAAACCTAAAAGGGCGACCATGTTGCACCAACTTCACCTTTCAGCAAAATTGAACACAGTCGCCCATTTAGATGCTCAAGCAAATAAAAAAGCTGAAAGTGTCTGAAGTTGGTGCATTTCAATATTACCATTTTTAGATTTGCATTGGCAAACGAAAAACCACGCGGAGCGTGGAAAACCCTTTTGGATTCTGAATTCGGCGGGGGGAATGCATTTGGGTCGCGCCTTCGGCGCGACCCAATTTCGGCTCTAAAATCCGATTTCGTTTTCTGGCGGTGTCTATTGTACAAAATTCGAAAGACGGAGACAGAAAAACAGATCTACAAATCAGCCGATTGTACTCCAGAAGAGGGAGATGATGGATTGTAAAAGATACCACCACCAAACCCAAGATTCCAGACAAAGCTATTAACATCGAAATAATTACTTATATTATTTTGATTAACTAATGTGCCATTTATTCTTACATTTTCTAGCGTGACGTCATGAAATCCATTTAAGGCATCATGTCCTTTGATCTCACTTCTGCGTCCTTGTGTCCCCTCTAGGGTTATATTTTTAAATACCAAGTTGTAACTATTACCCAAGGGTGGAACATGTACAACCTGCCCAACATTTGTCCATGGGTGAACAAAATTTTTTAATTCAGCTAAAGGCGCATTTATGTTTCCTTCAATTCGAATGTTTTGGTAGGTCTGGTTTGAATATCCTTTAGTTGGATCATTATTATCCACCCAAATCTGAAAAGCCACAGGGGTTAATCGCCAACCAGGCATTGGATCGCCGTTGTAAGTTTTAATATCTACGTTGTTAACAAATGATGTATGAGCATTACCTCGAGAATTTCCCCAATAGCCACCAGTGAAAACAGAATTGTTAGTGGTACCAGCGAAAGAATTAGTGATGGTTACATTATTATTGTGCAAGCCGGCCCAAATTGGAAAGAAAACATTGTCCCCCACAAAAGCAAACGATTGGTCCACATTACTAACGCCGGACTGAAAACCATCAGTCGACCAATACCATGGGGAGAGTAATTTTACTCCATACACATTATCGACACCCGCGCTCACATTAAAAGATGGAGAATTAACAATTGTTATACCTTGTATGCTTGAGACATTGACTCCGGCCCAATCCCCGGTGATCATCGCGTACTCTATTAGGGCAGGCCAAGACGTCAATGCTTGGACAGATTCTGCCGTCCATAAATCTCCAGAAAGTATACCTGGACCCATTATTCTAATATTACTCCTGCCCCGGACATCAATATTGCCCCTCACCCACGCTCCTCCATCAATGTATATAGTTTCATTATTGGAAGGACGATAATGATTATTATTGGAAGGGGCTATATTTTGAATACCGGGACCAAAATAAGTAGCGCCCGCAGGAATTAGAGGTTTTGGAGGGTCGGCAAAAATGAAGAGTGGGTTAGCATCATCTCCGTTTATGATGACCCAAGCTTTATCATTTTGATTAAGAGTTAATGTCGCCTGACCGTTATTAATCGATACAGGAATATTTTTGCTTTTCGGGCTAACTTGCGCTGTAGTAATGGCGCCATCGATTTTTGAAATCCTAACATTGACCGATCTGATCGTACCAAATGTCGTAAAATTCACAGATGGAGAAGAGTTGGTATGCCACCTGGTTTTACTTATTCGACTGAACTTATATGTATAGCTTGGTACAAAGCTCTCTCCACCCCAAACCTCAACAGTATATAAATTTGATCGATAAGTATTAACACTAGGACCTGGATATACTTCAATTGTACTAATTGGAGGAGGTAAGGCAGTAACTGTTAAATTAAATTGCGTTGTCTTTGCAATATTAGCTGTGCCTCTAACCGTAACGTTATAATTACCTGTCGGAGTGGTTGCGGCAGTTGTGACTGTTAGAGTACTTATGCATGGTGGATTACAAAAAGTGGGAGAAAAATTTCCACTTGCTCCACTAGGTAAGCCAGAGATGCTATACAAAATTTTCTCTGTTTTGCCAGAGGCTAAAGTTGCAGTAATTGTGTTTATAACAGACTGTCCCTCCACAACTGATTTTGCTCCTCCATTTGAAAGAGAGAAATCAAACACTGGGGTTGGGATTGGTTTAGGAGTCGGAGTTGGTTTAGGAGTTGGGATTATGGAAGTGATCGGTAGAGGTTGTGCTTTTACAACTGGACACTTATCAAATTCACAGTTCTCCCCAATACGTCCAACATATGATCCATCGTGACATTTCTTAACATCTTGCGGACAAATTATAGGTTCAGGAGTTGGAGCTGGTTGCTTAGTATCAAAAAACATAAAGTAAATCATTCCGAATATAAGAATCAGTGCAGACAGAATTATTAAGCTTTTGCCAAAATTATTTTTCGCTTTCGGATTCATATAAAAAAAAATTTTGGCTCTAGACTAGCTAAGCATTAATAATCTTCCTTAATAATACCAGTATATCACGCTTGTGATTGTACCTGAATTCACATTCTTTCAAGTGAAGCAGGAATGTTTTTCTGGATACGCCGTTGAATTTGGCAAGCCTTCGTTTTGAAAATGACCAAAAGTTCTCAATACCGTTAACGTGGGTTCCTTTTCGATTTGAATATGATTTGGAGTGGTTGATTCTTTTGTGCTTGTAGCCATCAAGCACCAGCCCATCGTAACTCTTCCATTTGTCGGTGTAGATGGTGGTTTCATCCTTCTTGATCAATCTCCTGATGATGGGTAAAAGCTCTTGTTTTGAGGCATTTTTGATGATTTGAGTGTATACCTTGCCGTCTCTCTTCAGTACTCCGAATACTGGTACCTTGTTTTCTGCACCTCGTCCTCTTTTTCTTCTGTCTTTGGCGTGAATCTTTCTTCGAGGGCCACCGAGGTATGATTCGTCTAATTCTACCTCTCCGTGAAATGATCCGTTCTCGTGCTCTTGATGTGCGAGTATCTTTTCTCTGAAATGCATGTACCACAGGTTTGTGGTATTTCTGTTGATTCCGATCAAGTGAGCTGTCTTTGTGGCATTGATATCTTCCGCAAAAAACCTGATTAATTTCTTGATTGTTGCTTTTTTGATTCGAGGCTTACGTTGCAACATGTTTTCTAGTTTAGCATGAGCTAAGCTAGTCTAGAGCCTAAAGTTATTATTGCGAGTAATAGATCCTACTCAACTGGTTTTTTCGACTTCCCTACTCTGTTACTTAAGATTAAGCTGGGCATCCAAGTTTTATAATTGCTGCTCAATAGCAAAATCGTCTAAGTCAAGCTAAGATTAGTTGTATAATAAATGGTATTAAACCGTTTTGTCCGACTTCACTCGGACGCCATAAAAGACTGGCAAAACGAAGCTCTTCAAGGCGCTCCTCGCTAGTCGTAATAAAGAATAGTTTATCATGCAAATAGCACTTCATAAATAGTATTCAATCTGTTTTATTAACTAAATTAATTAAAAAATGAACAAAAAAGGATTTGTGAACATCGCAGTAATTATAATTTTTGTCGTAATAATCCTCGCTGGAGTGGTTTATTTCTGGCTAGAAAAAGAAATGACATCAATCACCGACCCATCCATCGTAGCCTGCACAGAAGACGCCATGCAATGTCCTGACGGATCATACGTCGGTCGCAGTGGTAAAAACTGCGAATTTGTGTGTCCGAGAGTAAATCCATCAGTTGTTATGGAATGCACAAAAGATTCAGATTGTCCTTCTTCGAAATACATTTGCCAAGAAATACAAGGAATGGGCACTGCTTGTCCAAGCAACGACCCTGCATGTGTACCAAATAACACGATAGTGCAAGGAGAGTGCAAATTAAAAGAAGGTAATAGATGTGGGCAAGATTCCGATTGCGCAGGTGGAAATTTATGCCACAAAAATATTTGCGTCAGTCCAATTTTGGGAGAATGTAGCGGACCAAATGATACGAGTTGCCCGTCCAATTATGAGTGCCGACAAGGTTGTGGCTCACCAGTTGGATATCAAAATGAGCCCCCTCCTCCCTACTTCTGTGAGCTTGCGGGATATGTTCACACTTGTCCGATATGCTTAGCGGAAAATACTTTAATTGATACGCCAAATGGAGAAATCTCCGTCCAAAAACTTGAGAAAGGGATGTCTGTTTGGACAGTTAATAAAATTGGAGAGCGTGTTTCGGGAATTGTTATCGAAACCGGTAAAACTCGAGTGCCGAGCACTCATAAGGTAATTCATCTCATCCTAGACGATGGTCGAGAAATTTTTGTCTCACCCGGACATCCAACCACAGACAACAGAATAATAGGTGATCTTGCTGTGGGAGACATGCTGAATGAAAGAAACATATTAACTATTGAGCTAATTCCTTATAAGACCGATTTTACCTACGATATTCTTATATCAGGCGAAACTGGATTTTATTTTGCAAATGGCATACTTCTCGATAGCACATTACATTAAAAGAATTAGTTAAAAACGTTAGAATAATTTAGAAAGAAAATTGCTGGTTTTTGATTTTTTTCAAGATTTAGTGTATAAATTCTCTGGAACTTAGGGGGTACCTGAGTCTTGTACACATAAACTCTTGGGGGCATTCTATGATACAGGTCAGCAGTATTCGCGTTGTGAGTGAGAGAAACTCGATCTTTATCGAGCTTCATGACGCGGCTCTTCATGCCAAGCATGAGAATGATTTCAGATGGCTCTGTTCTGTCGCAGAAGTTTTTCTGGCTAGAATCGAAAAGGGATACGAGCCGATTCAAGAACTCACAGAAAGGTGGTACGCTTACAACCGCAAGAAGTGGCTACTAAGGTTATTGATCAGGGTCTGCGGAAGAAGGCCAGCCATCATGGGAGACCACAAGGAAGAACAGGAAGTCTCAAGATTGCTAGATCATGCTCGTCGCCTGCGGAAAGCCGCCCTAGCAAAAGATCTTTCTACGTTTTTCCGGCTTGCTCATGGCACGGCGGAATTCGAGGCGTCTGACTGGTTCGTTTGAGAAACGAACTGTCGGCGCCTTTTTTATTGTCTAGCGGAGTGAGAGAAGAGAAGATGTACCGTCTACAGGTGTCTATCATAAACGATAGACCACATATTCTATTCCGAGCGAGCGACGACATCAAAAGGTTAGTGCCTTTTATATAAAGATCGAAAATTTGTTAAGATTAGCTCACCAAAGATGAGTAAAGAATCAACATCTATAATTATCATCGGGTTCGTAATTTTGATCGGTCTTTTTATACATTTTTTTAATCCTGGGAATCCAATTGAATCTCAGAAAGTTTGTCCTCCTGACCTGAAACTTTGCGTAGATGGCTCTTATGTTGGTCGCGGTCTGCCTGATTGTGAATTCTTGGAATGCAAAATCTCTGAAGAAATTACAAGTACAACAACTTCAGAGTAATTTATATGAACCCCAATTCCCTCCTAGAAGAAAATTTTAGGCTCACCCCTTTTCATAAAAAATCCCTTCAAAAACTTGGACTTCGCACCATTCTCGACCTTTTATATTTTTTTCCAGTTAAATACAGCTCTTCCCTCCCACAAAAAAATATAAATGAGCTCCTGGGTGATGAGCAAGTTACTGTATACGGGAAAATTGTAAATCTGGAAACTGGCAAAACTTGGAAATCCAAAAAGGCAATTGCCAAGGCGACTCTCGTAGACCAAACAGGAAAAATAAAAATTCTCTGGATGCACCAGCCCTACATCGCCAAAATGTTCCGAGAGAATTCGATTGTCAGAGTTAACGGCAAAGTTTCGCAAAAAAAAGATGTGCTCTGTTTCATAAACCCAGAAATTGAAAAGGCTGAGGAGATACCTATGCCGATTTTGACACTACCGACTCCGGCCAAAGTTGAATTTTTAGAACCAACATACCGTGAAAGTCGTGGCATAAGTTCACGCTGGTTTCATTACCACGTAGAAAGGATTTTAAAATCCGGAACTTTGGATCAACTGAGCGACCCCATTCCAAAAAAAATCCTAGAAAAATATAATTTGCCTTCACTACGAACATCCCTCATTTGGATTCACATGCCAAAGCGAGAAAATGATTATATTCCAGCCAGAAAAAGATTTGCTTTCGAAGAAATTTTCTTCATCCAACTCGAAAAACAGCGTGAAAGGAAAGAATACGAACAAAAACTTTCTTTTAAAATAAATCCGACTTCAAATGATCTTAAATTTTTTACTGATAGATTGCCTTTCAAATTAACTGCGAGTCAGGAGAAATCTGTGGCAGATATTTTGGGAGATTTTAAAAAAGATTATCCGATGTCGAGACTTCTTGAGGGAGATGTGGGTAGTGGAAAGACAGCGGTCGCGGCCATTACTTCTTACGCTTGTATCACAACACCCCCAAAAGATAACCGGTTTGGACAACTTCAAGTCACCTACATGGCGCCAACCGAAATATTAGCCAACCAGCATTTCAAAACATTCATCGAGACTTTTTCTGGTCTTAATATCAAAGTTGGGCTTCTAACCGGCAGTGGTTGCAAAAAATTTCCTTCGAAATTAAATCCCAGCGAAGCGACGGTTATTCCCAAAAGTCAGCTTCTGCGTTGGGTAGCAAATGGAGAAATCCCGATTTTGATCGGTACACACGCTCTGATTCAGAAAAATATCAAATTTAAAAATCTGGCCTACGTAATAATCGACGAACAACATCGCTTCGGGACAAAACAGAGAGCAGAGCTAAGAAAAAAAGATGGGATTCTTCCACATCTTCTAACAATGACCGCTACTCCGATCCCCCGCACACTTGCTCTAACTATTTACGGTGATTTGGATCTGACTCTACTTGATCAAATGCCCGCTGGCAGAAAAACTGTTATCACTGAAGTTGTTCCTCCAAATAAACGAGAGGAAACATATCAAAAAATAGGACAGGAACTTAAAAGCGGCCGGCAACTTTTTGTAATCTGCCCGAGAATTAATGAACCTGACCCAGAAAAAGAACAAGCACTAAATGTGAAATCGGTGAGTGAAGAAGCTGCCCGTCTTAAAAAATCAGTTTTCCCAGAATATGAGATAGGAATTCTTCACAGCAAACTCAAAAAAGAAGAAAAGGAGGAAGTGATGAAAGATTTTGAAGCTGGAGAAACTCAAATTCTTTGCGCTACATCAGTTGTGGAAGTTGGAATAAACGTGCCAAACGCAACTACGATCATAATTGAAGGAGCCGAGAGATTCGGACTTGCCCAGCTTCACCAGTTGCGTGGGCGTGTACTCCGAAGTTCCCACCAAGCATACTGCTATGTTTTCTCTGAAGGAAAAACTCAAAAATCAATTCAAAGACTCAAAGCCTTAACGACTGCCAAGAATGGTTTTGAACTGGCCGAACTTGATCTTGAACAGAGAGGCGCTGGAGAATTATCAGGCAAGAAACAATGGGGTATTTCAGACCTAGGGATGGAAGCTATAAAAAATATTCGAATGGTTGAAGCGGCTAGAAATGAAGCCCGAGAGATTGTGGAGATTGATCCAAGTTTTAAAGAAAAAGATCATTTTGTTCTCAAAGAAATCCTCGAAAAACAAAAAAATAAAATTCACTTTGAGTAATGTGTCATCTAAATCATTCCATACCCAAACTTCCACTCAAAAGTTTGGGTATGGAGAAGTAAATTAAAAAGCCGGTTTTCACCAGCCTTTTAATTTTTTGCTTTTTAGAAAAATTAGCTCGTAAATTTTTATCTTATAGTGAAAGCTCTTTCTGATCTTACACATGATCCCCCTCCATTGTATGGGGTCTCACAGACCATAATCTTATACTTGCCTTTCGATAAAGTTGTGTTCGAAGGCTCCATTACTTGACCGACTTTCCAGGTATATTTAGAAACGTCGCCAGTACCAGCCACATTTTGAGCAATTAAGTAGTTGGATGAATAAGCAGGCATAAGACATGGTGTAATAGGGTCACTTGCGCAAGCTGGCGGCTCTGGGACAACAAGCAGATCAAAACGAGGAGCTTGGACAAACGTAACATGAGGGGTTCTCTCCCAAATTATTTCATGATTGCTTCCGAGTAACCAACTTTCTCCTCCATTTGGCGAAGTAACTTTAGTTGTCTCAATAGGAGTTGCAGAAGTTATAGTTATAGCCTTTTTTGCTTCTCCTATCCCAATAACTTTTCCTATCAAATCATAACTGGCCGGCGGAATAAGGTAATTTGCTGGGTCGTGCTCAATATTCCAGACTTTTGAACTCATCGCAGGAATTTTTACCGAAGTTAGGGATTCGGTACAAATTTGAAAATTTTCTTGATTAAAACCGCCAATAGAATAAGCAACCTGGCATCCGGAATTAAAATTCAGGATTTTTTCTTTATTTGTTGTATTTTCCGCTTTGATGCTTATATTTATTTTTTCATTCTGGTTGTAAGTATTTTTGTCGGTTGTGACTGAAAAGACAACGTCAGATTGTGTTTGTCCTTTGCAAAATTTTAGAATTCTGGCACGAGTTAAAGTACCGACAAATCCGTTCCCAATCTTAAGCCCGGCAGGAAGAAGTATGTCGGCATTGTATTTATTTTGAAATTTAATGACAGCCCTTTTAGTAGCGGGACCGAAATATGAAGTTTCATATCCGAAAGATCCAGGACCGGAAACGGCCACCGTTGTATCGGTGTAAGAATTCAAGAATCTTTGGAGAGCTAGAACATCATCCCCTTTTGATCCTAATGACATACTTCGAGCAAGAGCGAAACAGCCGTTTTGAGGCGCAAACGTATTAATTGTTGTCTCCGCAGAAACGTTATTGGTTACCAACACGAGACCGAGTAAAATTGCGGATAAAAATTTAATCATAAGTTTGAGATTAAGAATTAATGCTTTATTCCGACTAGCGAGGAGCGCCGTGAAAGGCGAGCGAAGCCTTTCACGGCGTCCGAGTGAAGTCGGATCAAAGGGTTTGATACCCTTTATAACATATTAAATAAGCGTCACCATTATAGACGCATAATTTAGGCATTCCTTACACAAACTCACCAGGGGTTTTTGGTACGCGCGGAGGGACTCGAATCTTACAGGTTCAGTACCCTTGTTGGATAAATTTTTCGTCTTCCAGACTCAAATTTATACTCAACAAGGCTTCGAGTCCTCCACAGAAGCATTTTGATGCTTCTGTAATACTTATTGATAGTACGCGCGGAGGGACTCGAACCCCCGACCAATGCTGTATAAGAGCATCGCTCTACCAACTGAGCTACGCGCGTAAATAATACCTCGACCATTAGAGATATTATAACAAAATTTAAGCTTGGTCTATTATTGATTTCTTCTTTGGAGTTATGCCGTTTGCAATCAAAATCTGTTCGAATTCTTCTCTCTCCAATGTTTCTACATCAGTCAATCTCTTAGCAATTGCATTCAAGACTGGTCGGTAATCGGTCAAAATTTTCTCAGTTTTATCGTATGCCTCTTTCATTATTTTTTGGACTTCTTCATCTATAACTGTAGCAATGGTTTCAGAATATTCTTTTTCTTCTAGTCCTCGTCCAAACATGGCTCGGCCCATTTGTCCTTCAAAGGCCATACCACCCATTCTTTCTGACATTCCGTATTTTGTGACCATGTCCCGAGCCAAAGCGGTCGCAACCTGAAGGTCATTGGATGAACCAGTAGTTAAGTCATTGAAAACCATTCTCTCGGCAACATAACCTCCCAAAGACACAGCGATATCATCCAAGAATTCTTTTTTGGACTGAAGTCTTCTGTCTTCGAATGGCAATTTCAAAGTGTAACCAGCGGCCCGACCACGAGAAATTATTGAGATTTTATGTACCGGATCGGAGTGCGGCAAGATAGAAGCAACAAGAGCATGTCCGCCTTCGTGATAAGCAGTTATTTCTTTTTCCTCTTTGGACAAAATGTGACTGCGACGCTCGGGGCCAAGCATTACTTTTTCAATTGAACGGATCAGATCGTATTGCGAAATTTTATTGCGACCCTCTCTGGCAGCCAAAATTGCCCCCTCATTCATAAGAGAATATAAATCAGCTCCCGAAAAACCAGGGGTGCGTTCGGCAATGGTCCGTAAATTAACATCTTCCGCAAAAGTTTTTTTCCTTGAATGAATTTTCAAAATCTCTTCCCGATCATTTCTATCAGGCAAATCTAAAGTTACTCTCCTATCAAAACGTCCTGGTCGAAGAAGCGCTGGATCGAGTACATCCGGACGATTTGTGGCGGCCATTATTATTACTTTTTCATTTGGTTCGAAACCATCCATCTCAACCAAAATCTGGTTTAAAGTCTGTTCCCTCTCATCGTTCCCTCCTCCCACACCAGTACCTCGAATACGACCGACCGCATCAATCTCATCCATGAAAATAATAGCTGGGGCTGCAGCTTTGGCCATTTTGAAAAGATCACGGACACGACTTGCTCCAACTCCCACAAACATCTCCACAAATTCCGAACCAGAAATTGAAAAGAAAGCCACTCCGGCTTCTCCAGCCACCGCTCTGGCCAGCAAAGTTTTTCCCGAGCCTGGAGGCCCCATCAAAATGATACCTTTGGGAATTCTGGCACCGATGTCGATAAATTTCTTTGGATTTTTTAAGAAATCAACAATCTCCAAAAGTTCTTCTTTCGCTTCTTTAACTCCAGCAACATCCTTAAAAGTGATTTTTTGTTTTGTATCGTCCGGCGAAATCATCCTGGCTTTTGACTGACCGAAAGTAAAAGCTTGCATTCCCGCACCCTTAACTTGTCTTGTTAGAAACCACAAAATAAAAATTATAAAAAGAAATGGTAGAAGAAATGGCGCCAAGTTAAGCAACCAATAACCCAAACCGGTTTGTCTTTTAATTTCGATTTTAACGGCCGCAAGTTCTTTCGTCTCTACTCCGTAATTTTTGAGAGTCTCGGTGAGAGACGCGTCTACTTCTTTTTTAGATTCTTTTTTCTCTTCCGACTTATAGTCAATCTCGAGCTTGTCCCCCATTACCGTGATTTGCGTTACTAGCCCACTTTTTATATCCTGCGCTAACTCTGAAATAGCGATATTATTTGTAGCATCTTTACGTTCAGCGATTGTTGAATATATAGAAAGCAAAAGGAAAAAGATCAGAAAAGCTGTCAGAAAATTGGTCCAGAATTTATTTCTGTCTGACCGGCCATTTTTACTTTTACTCTTTATTAAGACAACTTTCTTTTTGTCGTCATTTTTTTGATTAAGGTTCGTCATATTAGTGTAAGGTTTAAAATGAAAATTTAGTATAATCTATTGCAAGCGCCAATACAATAATTTATGCCTAACCTGATACAAAACCGAAAAGCCCATTTTGACTATGAATTCCTTGAGAAAATCGAGAGTGGTATTGAGTTACATGGTTTTGAGGTTAAGGCTCTACGAGAAAGCAAAGGACGTCTTGATGGGTCATATGTAGTGACCCGTGGCGGAGAAGCTTATATTGTAAATTTTCACATTTCCCCATATCAGCCAGGTAATACACCAAAAGGCTATGATCCAGATCGAATTAAAAAACTTCTTTTAACCAAAAAAGAGATTGCTCATATTGCGGGTTTTGAAAAGCGAAAAGGCTTGACAATTGTGCCTATTTCGGTATATACTAAGAAAAGCAAGATCAAGATTGAATTGGCAGTTGCCAAAGGCAAAAAGAAATTCGATAAGCGAGAGACACTTAAAAAGAGGGACACCGAACGAGAAATGAGACGGGACATAAAAGATCTTTGAAAAATACTAGTCAGATCATTCGCGCAAAGCGTGCCTGTGCCCGCCTTCGTTAAAACTTCGACGAGGCGCTAAAATTTACAACTGCGAAAACGCAGGTAGATTTTGCGGGGATGATCGGCCTAGACAGAAGAATAATTGGCTGCATGCAAAGCAGAGCTCCGAGAACTCTTTAAAAGCTCGGAAACACTAAGTGCAAACAACTTAGTTGCAAAAGCTAAATCTATCGTCTCTCCATATTTTGGAAACGAAAAATTGGCTTTCGTTTACGCTTAACGCCTAAACGACGTCTCTTCTTTTGACTTCCGATAAGAAGCGAGAGGTGTAATAAAATTCGGGATAGAGAATTACCTGCCTCAGTAATCCTCGAAGTTTAGAGGCTAAGACATTGAGATGTTTTGTCTGTTTTTAAGTCTCTTTGTTTAAAATACAAAAACAAACTATGCCTTGTAGATTTGCATCCACTTACCTTTTGCACGGCGGTTCGATTCCGCCCATCTCCACAATAAAAAGAAAGCTGGCTTATGCCAGTTTTTCTTTTTATATATGAAGGCAGAATCGAACATGGAGAGGGGTCGGGAGAACTCTAGGTCTCCCGTGGAGGAAGGCAGTGAGCAGAGGCGAGCGTCGGAAAACCGTGGGTTTCCGAGGAGTGAGATAGCATAGCGTCCGCCCATCTCCACTCGTAAAAACATTCGCTCCCGCAAGGGAGCTTTTGTTTTTAAACATATGGGAAAACTAGTTAGAAAACTCTTTAAGGTTTGCCAAATATCCATCTGCGTCTTTGTGAGAATGGAGGTGTATAACCTTTTCCGGATTCTCTCGTACGAACTGACGCATCAGTACACCATGTGTAAATGTACGTCGAATTATCTCAGAAATAAATTTGAAATCATCCCAACGACTTAATTCGGAATGTCGCTCAACAAACAAGACTCTGTGTAAATGATTCACCAAACGACGCCAGAGTGGTATGTCGAGAAACACCACCTGATCAGCCCGCTCAGCGATTAAAGGTTGTACGCGGGAATACCAGCCATCTGAAACCCAAGAATCCTGTTTTATAAACTCCTCAACCTTTCCGCGAATATACGCTCTTACTTTTTTCTTACCTTCCATATCTTCCTTTCTAAGCTTGTGGCCATTTGCTTCAAACCAGAATCTATCGAGATGAATGTGTGGAATATTAAACTTCTCACTGATTTTGCGCGCCAGTGTACTTTTGCCGCTTCCACAATTCCCTATAATAGTGATTCGCATAACTTCAATTATAACTTTTCTGACTGACAGGTTCTAATCTTATGCTTTTATAATCATTTCCATCTGTGGTATTACTGCCCCACTTTTCATTTTTAAATTTTCATCCATCCACTGCTTCCCTGTCTCAACAAAACCTAAGCTTTTATAGAAATTAATTGATTTTTGATTATACGAACCAAGATGAACGACAATATCTTTTTTAGGATCAAAAAATTTTCGCGCTTCATTCCAAAATAATTTACCAATTCCACTCCTCTGATAATCTGGGAGAACGTAAATTGCGGAGATTCGGTTATAGGCCTCCGATTTTACAGCATTACACACACCAACAATCTTTTCTCCATCTCTCGCAACAAAAAAATCATGACCTTCTGGTGGATTAATTATTTTTTCCGCCCCTTTTGCCAATTTTTCATCGGTAAATGCGTCTTTATATCGGCCTTCAATATCATCCACGGTTATACCTAATTTTTCATTAGGATAAGTATCGAGCCAGGTTTTATAAAAAACTTCCTGAATTTCCCTAATATCATCCGGCTTAGCCAAACCAATTTTTATTTTATTTCCCATAATTATTTTTTGTCTCCAAAACCAACGGCACCCTCAGAATGCTTTACTTTGTCCCCTACTGGAATTGGACTGCCTTTTAAAAGTTTTGCGATATGCACTGAATTAGTGACAAAAGCTCGAGTCATAGATAAAACTGATCCTTCTTTTTTAAATCTTTTTTTGAGACTCTCTTTAGTATCACTCGACGCATCGCCAAGCCACGAAACTGAGGGTGCGGGCGGAATAGTAAATCCATTCCAACTCATAAAATTCAGAATATTGCCCACGACTTGCTGGACGCCATCCTCCGCTCCGGTAATTACCACTCCCCCAATTTTATTGTTAAATTCCGATTTGCCAGTATCTAAAAGCTCATCATTTAATTCGTCCAAACGTTCGATAGCCCGTTGAATTAGTGATGATTGAATTCCCCACCAGATAGGAGTTGCGAAAACAATAATATCAGCTGCGAACATCTTTTCCAAAACCTTCGGCCAATCATCCCCTTTTCCCATATTGCTTTTAAGCCCAACCGGAATATTTAAATCGGAGAGCCAAATTATTTCGCTCTCGACGCCGTGTTCTTCTTTAAACACTTCTGCCACCATTTCGCACAAAGCATCCGTATGAGAGAAAGCGCCTTTGTGTTTCAAAGTACCCAACAGAAAAATAGCTTTAAGATTTGTTTTTGTCATGGTAAATAATTATACTCCGATTTTCTAGAAATTTAGTCGCGGAGGAAAAACATCAGGGCAACACCAATAAGAATAAAGATGAATTGGATTAAAGATTTCTTGGCATTATGAGTTTTATGAAGCTCTGGGACCAAATCGGAACCAGCGATATAAATAAAAGCACCGGCGGCAAAAGCGGCAATAAATGGATTTATACCTGCAAAAAAATTACTGGCCAAAATCGCAACTATCGCTCCAACGATCGCGAAAAGGGCCGACGCAAAGTTAAAGAGGAGAGCCTTGGCCTTGCTCATTCCTGAATGAATTAACAGAGCAAAATCGGCAACTTCTTGTGGAATTTCATGGAGTGCGATGGCAATTGTCGTCGCAATTCCAATTTCAATACTAATACCGAAACTGGCGGCGATCACTACTCCATCGAGAAAATTATGGATGGAATCAGAAATTAAAACCAGAAAGCCCAGCGGCTTTATTCTTTTACTAGAGACATCAATTTGATTTTGGTTTAGAGCTCCAATTTCCTCGGCCTCTTCCGCGTCTCCGTGATGGTGATGCCAGTGGAGAAACTTTTCCAAAGCAAAAAAGACCATGATTCCCAAAATAACAAAGAGAGAGATAAATGCTGTGTTTTCGACAGCTTCAAATGCTTCTGGTATCAAATGCAAAAAAGCATTGCCAAAAAAAGCGCCCACTGCCAAACCAACAAAAACAAAAAGGATTTTCTGTAAAAAATCTGTTTTAAAAGACAGGACAAAAATACCAATTAGAGAAATGAGACTGATAAAGAAGACGCTAATTAAAATATAAATAGTGATCATGTTATTTAAGGTTACTGTTGATATAGACTCTCAATTCTAGTTGCAAATCATTCGCATTTGTAATAATATTATCTTATATAATTCACAATTGTATGTCAATCAAAGAAAATAGGTTCGCTGTGGAAAAGAAAAGCCTCAAAGAGGCTAGTCTTAAAGCAACTCCGGGGCGTATTTTGGTGCTTAAATATTTTAGAGACTTCCCTACTCCGGGAAACGCCGATACGATTTATAAAAAAATTGGACGAGAGAAAATTGATTTGGCTACGATCTATCGTATTTTAAATTCTTTTTCAAACCACAAATTGATCCAACGCGTTGAAATTGGAGGGGCATCAGTTTATTATGAACTGGCAGACAAAAGCCATCATCATCATTTAATTTGCCTTAAGTGCAACAAGATAAGAGATATACAAGGGTGCGATTTTGAAGAGATTTTAAGTAAGGTCAGAAAAGAAAATTCAGATTTTGGTGATATTAAAAGTCATTCATTTGAAGTGTTTGGAATTTGTAAAGATTGTGTTTAAACTGCTAGAACTGTACTCAAATCTAGAAGTTTAAAAATTGATAAATTATGAAAAAAATATCTCAATTTGTACTTATATTTATAGCTATAATTTCAATCTTTTCTCCGATTAAGACGATTTTGGCCCAAGAACTTCACCAGGATTTACAGGGCGTCTGGAAAGCTAAAGTTTTAAAGGTTGTTAAAGAAGAAAAGAATTTAATCGCAGGCACAGAGACAGAGGCGATCATTCAAACTCTCGAAGCTCGAATAATGGAGGGAGACAAAAACGGACAAACAGTTACCTTGATAAACGATTATATCCCTCTAGAGGTCGGTGATTCTTTTTTCATGAATTACCTGATCACGATTGACGGGCAAGAAATCTATTCGGTAAGAGACATAGACAGAAGATCATCTCTTATATTTTTCTCCCTACTATTTGTGGCGGTAATTATTTATTTTGGAAGGTGGCAAGGATTACGTTCAATCATGAGCCTTTTTGGAACTTTCCTAGTCATAATTTACGTTCTTCTCCCTCTTCTTCTTAAAGGATACCCACCGGTTTTGACCAGCAGTTTGATTGCCGCGGCTATACTTTTCATAGCAATCTTTCTAACTCATGGTTTTAATCGTGAATCAGGAGTGGCTTTTTCTGGAACAGTTACTGCAGTAATTTTAACTGGGATTTTGGCGTGGTTAGCTATGGGAATGACCAGACTTACAGGTTTCGGCAACGAAGAGGCAGTTTATTTAAATTTTGCCACGCTCGGCAATTTAAATTTTTCTGGACTTCTTTTGGGAGGAATTATTGTTGGAGTATTGGGAGTATTAGATGACATTGCAATAACCCAAGTAGCAGTTGTTCGCGAACTTAAAGAAAGCATCCATAACCTTTCAAAGAGAGAAATTTATCATAAGGCCATGAAAATTGGACGTGAACATGCGGGAGCGCTTGTTAACACTTTGGCTTTGGCTTATGCAGGAGCGTCTTTGCCTTTGCTTTTGCTTTTTTCCGCCTCTCAAATTGAGTTTGGTATGATCATTAATCAGGAAGCCATCGCCGCTGAAATAATAAGAACGATTGTGGGAAGCATTGGACTTATTCTTACAATACCAATAACTACTGCTTTGGCAGTGTATTTTTTAGGCCCTAGACATGATTAGCAGATTAGGAGTTGACTTTACTATAATTAGTAGTACTATAGCTAAAGATAGTTCTTTAAAAATTGATCACCAACCATATGAGACGAGCTTTAAGTGGCTTAAATTAGGCCTTTTAAAGCTCGTCTCATCCGGAGAGCGAGTCCGCGTCTGCCGGGTGCAGACAACAACCCCGGGGCCAGTTCTACTGACCCTTTCACCCAGGTTGGAGAATCGTCTGATGTACAGGACACTTCTATCAGTCATGATGTTCGTGGTGGGGCTCGTCGTGCCCGCGGTGGCACAGCAGTCGCCGCACTTCCACGTCTTCGTGGACCCGGTGAACCAGTCGGTGAACACGCTCGACGTCGACTGGCTCATCGATCACGGCCAGATCCTGATGTCGACAGCCATCCGCCAAGCTCCACTCATGGAGTTCTCGTGGGAGGGAGAAGATGGTACGCATCATCAACTCCGGACCGAACCCCAGAGTGGCAATACCTGGTTCGTCGAGACCACCGCCCAAGTCGGCGTGGAATCGTTCGAAGCAGGCAAGATCATGCCACAAGGGCAAGGTCCGAACGCTCCCCTCCCTGGGATGATGTCATCTTGGGTCGACGTAGGTGGAACCACCCATACCGTCAACACGCCGACCCCGTCTCAAACCCCCGATGGGATGAGAAAGGCTCGTGAGATTCACATCCAGAG
>Ga0163150_10004593_pt1 | contig 18353 bp, 10 predicted proteins | sample OliLakLV19P2IB_FD_148628 | JGI IMG/M metagenome (GOLD analysis project Ga0163150, IMG submission 148628) | Freshwater microbial mat bacterial communities from Lake Vanda, McMurdo Dry Valleys, Antarctica - Oligotrophic Lake LV.19.P2.IB | ecosystem: Environmental > Aquatic > Freshwater > Lake >...
TCATCGACTGGCTGGTGCGGAAGCCGGGAGCGTTTGAAAACTATCGCTATCGGGATGAGTTGTTCCCCACCAGCCGTTTTCGGATGCTCTGGGACGCGTTGCGCGCGACCGCGCCGACGCGGGCGAACAAGCGATACCTCGAGATACTGGAACTGGCGGCAAAAGAAGGAGAGGCGCGGGTGGATGACATCCTGCGCTGTCTGCCTGAGCAGGGCGAGATGGGTGAAGGAAAGCTGAATGCGAAGGTGATCACGGAGGTGTTAAATGAGGGTGCCACGATGCCTGCGGCCACCGATATCAATGTGGCTGCAGTCTCGCTTGCGAGTTTCGATGAACTGCTCGGCGATGAATCGGAGATGGCGGAATGAGCGCGCAGGACTTCAAGCCGCAACTAACGGAGCGACTGAAAGAGCTGCACCTGCCGGCGCTCCGGCGCTGCTTCGAGGAAAAAGCGCGCCAGGCGGAGCGGGAAACCATCAGCTATGAGCGGTACCTGTTCGACCTGATCGAACTGGAATGCCAGGAGCGGCGCGAACATCGCGTCGCCCGTCTGTTGCAGGAGTCGAGGTTGCCGCTGGAAAAGACGCTGGGCAACTTCGATCTGCAGCGTCTGCCTCCGAAGGCGGCCCGGCACGTCAAGACGCTGCAGGATGGCACGTTCCTGGACCGCAAGGAAAATGTTCTGGTGTTCGGCAACCCGGGCAGCGGGAAAACGCACCTTCTTTCAGCGTTGGGGCAGGAACTGATACGGTCTGGCCGCCGGGTGGCCTTCACTACATGCACCCGTTTGGTGCAGGAGCTTCTGCTTGCGAAGAAGGAGTTGCGGCTGACCCGGGCGATCCGCAAGCTGGCGTATTACGAAGCTCTCGTCATCGACGACCTGGGTTACGTTCAGCAAAGCCGGGAGGACATGGAAGTGCTGTTCACGATTCTGGCGGAACGCTATGAGCGCGGCAGCGTTCTGATCTCGTCGAACCTCGCATTCTCGAAATGGGAGACGATCTTCAAGGATCCGATGACGACAGCCGCCGCCATCGACCGCCTTATTCCCACTTTCCCACCGCACCGACAGCCTGCGGCGCAAGGAAGGAAAACCATGAACCGCGGAGCTTCGAAGCCCACGGCGAGGCGACTGGCCAAAGCCGAACAGAATCACTGGCGAGTAAAGAACTGATGCTTACACAATTCGCTTCACACCCCGATAATCAGAAAAACCCAGGCGTATTGAAGCATGTCGATCCTCTCCGACGGTTAGTAGAAATCCGGGGCGGGACTGTTCACTTCTTTTCCCGCCCTTTGGTAATGATCGGCGCTGTTGCTAGACCGCTCGGCGGCCCATCAAAAAGCTCACGAGCCAGATCACGAGGAACACGAAGAACAGAACCTTCGCAATTCCGGCTGCGGTGCCGGCAATTCCGCCGAAACCAAGAACGGCGGCCACAAGGGCAACGATCAGGAATACCCAGGCGTAGTGAAGCATGAGTCAGTACCTCCGCAATTTCAATTAGCATTTGCGGGACCAAATCGAAAAGTGAATATAAATCAACGACTTTTGAGTTTCTAAACACTTCCGCTTCGCTCTCTGAATGTAAGAAGTGCCAGCAAACCCCGGTAGTGCATGGTATCCTTCGTCTCACGAAGCCGTTTCTTCGCAACTCGCTCCCGCTCTTGTCGCTGCTAACGGTGTGTCTCGCAGTGCAGCGGCCCTTTCGTGTCTACCTTAGTCTGGAACCGCATGACAACGTGCCTCTTCCAGCCGATTATCAGGAAAAGACGGAGTGGATATTCGCGCGGCTGATGTACCCCAATCATCCCGAGGCTCGATTTACAAGGCGACGGCTGTTCGGTCAGCCGGACCTGGACTGGCATCAGGGCGGCACCAGCTGGTCTCAGGATTATCCGCGTGCCGACAGGCACTTTGCGCAGGTGATGAGGCGCCTGACTCGCGTCCATGCGCGTTCGGTGGAGCAGCCCGTCAATCTCGATGACGATGAAGATGTGTTCGAGTATCCGTTTCTGGTAGCGGGTGAGATGGGTGACTGGATGCTGACCGATGCGCAATGTGCAAAGTTGCGCGAGTACCTGCTTCGCGGTGGCTTTCTGTTTCTTGACGATTTCTGGGGCACCGAAGAATGGAACCGGTTCATGGAGAGTATGCAGCGCGTGTTTCCGGATCGCCCCATCGTGGAGATTCCGGATGAGGATCCGATCTTTCGAACGCTGTATGATATCCGCGAAAAATTCCAGATCCCCGGAGCGTGGGGGTTGCGCCGCGGAACTACGTATCGTAACGACGGAGCCGTGCCGCACTGGCGTGCAATCTACGACGACCAGTCCCGGATCATGGTGGCCATCGCTTTCAATCACGATGTCGGCGATGCGTGGGAGTGGGCCGATGACCCCTGGTATCCCGAGAAGTACTCTGCTCTGGGTATACGGATGGGTGTCAATTACGTGTTGTACTCGATGACCCACTAACTTCAGCCATGAAATACAGGGCCTGGTTGTGGACCGGAATCGCCTGGCACCGGACGCGGCGAGCCTAAAAAGGGGCTGTTTCACTGCCCGGAATCATATTGCGGGTTCCATATCCACGGAATCGCGTTCGTGCGCCGAGCCCATTGTTCCCACTGAGCGACCATGTCCCTGACGCGCTCCGGGTGCTGAGCGGCGAGATCATGCAACTCGGTGCGGTCGGCTTCGATATCGTACAGCTCCCAGCGTCCGGTGGGCTGCACGGCGACCGCTTTCCATTTCCCAACGCGCACGGCGCGGTTGCCTTCGTGCTCCCAGAACATGGGGCCACGGTCCATCCGACCACCGCTCAGGGCTCGCACAAGGCTGCGACCCTCCATCGGTGGCATCGACGCCGGATACACAGCTCCGGCAAGTTCGACGCATGTCGGCATCAGGTCGAGGATATTGCCGGGCTGCGATTCAATCACGTTGCGTCGCCGAATGCCTTCCGGCCAGTGTGCGATAAAAGGTGAGCTAATCCCGCCCTCATGTGCGTAGTGCTTATACAGCCGCCACGGCGTGTTGCAGGCGTTGGCCCATCCTGAGCCATAACTGTGGTACGTGCCGCGCTGGCCCATGCCGTCGAGCTGATCTTCCTTGTGCAGAATATTCTGGGGACCACTGTTGATATCGAAACCCAGTGGGTCCCACTCGGCACACGCGCCGTTATCCGAAAGAAATAACACCAGGGTGTTGTCGAGCTGCCCGTGTATTCGCAAATCCTCAATCACACGGCCGATATTACCGTCCATTACATCGACCATGGCGGCGAAGGTCGCCATGCGTCGAGCCAGATCCTTCTGCCGGGCAGGTTCGAGCGAATCCCACGATGGGTTCGTTTTGCCAGCCCAGCCAGTCTGCTGATTGAAGCGATTCGGCGGAATCTCGCTGCGCGGTGTCAGCGCAAGGTCCTTTGCGATCAGCCCGAGCTTCTTCATCCGGGCATGGCGTTGTTCGCGAATCCTGTCCCAGCCCTGCTCGTACACCGGAGCGTACTTGTCGATCACGTCCCTCGGTGCGTGCAGCGGGAAATGCGGCGCATTGTAGGCCAGATAAGAGAAAAAAGGCTGGTCCTTTTTACGCGACTCGGCAAGGAAATCCAGCGTGTGATCCGTAATCGCGTGGGTAGCGTAGAATGCGCCCCCAGGGTAGGTGCGTGCGGGGCGTTCTTTGGGCAGGCGCGTGTACTTCGACGGATCCCAGAAACTGTCGAACCCGTGCACCAGCCCGTAGTATTCGTCGAAGCCCCGCCCTACAGGTCCTGGTGGCCCGAGATGCCATTTGCCTGCCATCCAGGTGCTGTAGCCTGCCGCTTTCAACACCTCGGGAATCGTTACGTTTCGATCGTTCAGAACGCCGCTGTACCCTGGATAATCGGTTCGAGGCTTCGGGGACGTCATGTTCCCCATGCCCGCCTGGTGCGGGTGAAGCCCCGTCATGATGGAAGCGCGGGAAGGACAGCATCGGGCAGTGTTGTAGAACTGCCGAAAGCGCACACCGCCCTGCGCCAGTTTGTCCAGGTTGGGCGTCTGGATCTCGCCGCCATAGCAGCCAAGGTCCGACCACCCGAGATCATCGGCAACAATCAGCAGAATATTCGGGCGCTTTTTAACGGTCTGAGCCGACAGCACGCCCACACCAGCAGCAGTCCCGAGAAACTGGCGCCGATTCACTTCGCCTGACCTGCCCACTTTTTCCACATTGCAGGATCGCTTAGCATCCTGATGAAAACGCCACCGACCACGGAACGCGCCTGGAACCCGCGCTGCTTTGCTTCGCTGGTCATGTACCAGTCCGTCATCGGAACACGATCCGTAGTTTCGTTCAGGAATCGATACACCGGGTCGACCAGTGCCTCGAAATCGGCTGGCCGCTCCGCCATTGTGGCGGTCCAGAGAATCCAGTCCAGCTTCGTATAATCGGCGCGATTATCCAGTGGCAGTCCGTACTTATTCTGGTGCTTCAGGTAATACGCCATTTCTTTACGCGCAATTTGTGGATCAAACAAATTCAACCCGAGGAGCTTATCCCACACCAGGTTGTATTTCTGGCTCCACGTGCCGGGTTTGTCGAACGCCAGCCTGTAGTGGTCGCCGTCTTCCGCCATGCCGGGCCACTTGCGCGCCAGTTGCTGCGCCAGCGCGCGATACTTCGCAGCCGCATCGCGGTGTCCCAGCGACTCGGCCACAAGCGCATAGCCGCCCAGCCCCAGAATAGCCTTGATCGAGAGGTTTGTGTTGTGCGCCAGATGTCCGGCGAAATCGTCGGTGCTGAGCTGGTTGTCGGGGTCCATGCCCCGGGCTGCCAGATAATCGGCCCAGCGCGTGAGCTCATTCCAGTAAGGGCGCGAGAACTCGCCATTGCCATTCACGCGCGTGAGAGCACCCAGCAGGATGAGCATGTTGCCACTCTCTTCGACCGGCATCTGGCGATCTTCGGTCTCCTCACCGCCGCCGTACACCTGGCCGTTGGCGAGAGGATACTGGCCGAGGTCATGAGGCGCATATGGCCACTTCCACCGACCGGAGCGCGCGTAATCGAGCACCGGCCGCAGTTGCGCCTCCAGCAGTTTCGGATTCAACAGCAGAAACATCGGGGCTGCCGGATAGATAACGTCGACCGTGCCGATACAACCATTGCTGAAGTTCTCTTTCGAGAAATGCAGGGGCGTGCCATCGAGGTCAGCTGCCAGTTTGTGCGCGGCCAGCGTCTGACGATACGCGAGCGTCGCGATGGCTGCGTATTTCGCACCGCCGGCGCGCACCATGTCGGCTGTGAGCTCCGCGTCGAACTGCTCGCTGCGCTGCTTTGCCTGCGTGAAGTTCTTCACCGCATCGGTGAGCAGTTCCTCGGCGGTCGCCCTGTTCCGTCGCCAGTACGGCCGCAGAGGTCTCTTGAAATACTCGAGCGAATAAATGTCGTCATAGGCCGCGATCATGTAGCGCGACGCGGATCCGGCAGCAGACACATCGACGTCCAGAGCCACGGCCCCCACTGCCATGTCGCGATCGGTTTGCTCGGGCATCTCAAGGTCACGGGACGGTGGCAGATCCAGCGTGGCTGTGTACAGGGCTCGCCTCCGTGCGGTGGTGCCCAGTGTGACGGCCGGCGCGGGCGCAGCGAGATAGAAATACCCCCAGTCGATCCGCAGATTGTCACCCGACCGCGTGAGCATTCGCTGGTCGAGGCTGCCAAGTCGAACCACTTCGAGATCTCCAACGCGATGCCGTGACCACATCACTCGCTGCGTGGGTGAGTCGACCGCAAGCTGGCTGCTGGCGTCCACGTAGATGCGGACGCGATGCGCCTTCGAGTCCGTGGATCGCACATGGAAAACCAGGTAAGTGACCGGTCGCGCAAGTGCGTCCATGTCACCGGCGAGCGCCGGTGTCAGAAACGTCAGATCCAGTTCGATGCCGTCGCCTGCGAAGGTGTACAGTGTGCGCGTCGGCGTCAACTTCTGCGATTTCTGCGGGAGTGCTTCCAGTCGCTCTGCCCAGCGGGGTACGCTGCCCATGAAGCGGCGCACGGTCCCATCGATTCGGATCAGGCCCGTGAGCGGCTGATCGGTACCCGTCCAGTGCTTTGTCGGCTGGCCGGTCAGATGATTGGCAGTGCTCCAGACGCTGAAGTACGGATCGTGCGCGATCAGTGGGGTGGCCGGCGGCCGGAGAGGCGCTGCTTCCTGAGCAAGAATGGGCGCCAGGGCGAGTACGAACAAACAGAGTCGTTTCATGGTCAGCTTTGGCCGAGAGGCCGGTGGATGTCCCGATTGTCTCAAACCAGGTGCCATCGGCAGCGGACACTGGATAATCGGACGCACTGCTGCTCGCCTCGGGGCACAAGCAACGTGAGCGGCGATGGCTCAGGGCGTGTTTTTCACGATCTTGCCGAACATCTTGCCGCCTTTTGCCTGCGCACCCCAGGTGCCGGCGTACATCCCGTTGTGTATCAGAATCCGGGCGCTGTAGACGCCCTGGCCCTTGATCATGTAGTTTGCCAGCGTGATCACCGGCGTGTCTCCGGCCCATTTCACCGGGACTTTAACTGTCGCATTAAATTCTTTCTCGCCGTACTTGATACTCGCGTCGAAATTCCACAAATCGTCGGCGAGTTTAACGATCTTTTTGATCGTGTATCGGTCTTCGCGAGTCTCGCCGGCATCGCCGACCGTAAAGAAGCCCGTCATTGTGACATCTGTCATGGCCTCCTGGAACTGTTGCTCCGCGGGTGTCATTGGAAGTGGGGAAGCGGTCTGGCACGGGGCCGTCGCGGCGGTTAGCAAGACAAGAACCGCGCAGACGAGCGTTCGGGAGAGGTGCATAGCCGTTCAGCATACCGCACTGCTACGCTGAGCAAATCCGTTTTCGGGTTGTGTGTGCGTTGCTTTTCGTTGCCGTGCAGGGGTGGGCACAAATTCCGACTGGTCGCTGGGGGCAAACGACACCTTGACTTGAGAAAGAACGGTTGCGCGCCGCTGTATCCATTCAGTTCAGGAAACTGCAGGCCGCCTGGCCGGTCCAGCGCGTGGGGTGCAGCGACTCTGGCAGAGCTTAAGGCCTGGACGGGTAGTCGTTGAACCCGATTCCGGTAGCATCTGGGTTCAAATGAGGTGCCTGCGACCAGAACCAGGCCCGGTAGTCGCTCCGAAAATCAGAACTGTTTATGCGCCCCGATTCGTCCAGCAGAGTCTGATGAAAGCCGTTCAGATTGCGCTGCGGGTCGTAATGCATCTTGCCGATGCCCGTGGTGTAATAACCGGCGTCGCGCAGAGCCTGGGGTTTGGTGTAGCGATACCCTGACCAATGGCGACATCCCTGTGAGCAGGGCGCTGCGTGCGGGAGTGCAGGTAGGGCTGGTGCTGTAGGCGCAGCGGAAGCGGACGCCCTCCGCTCCGATACGGTCGATGTTCGGCGTCCGGATGCCCCGGTTGCCGGCAGCGGCGGTGCAGTCGCCGCGGTGCTGATCGTCCATGATGAACAGGATGTTCGGCTTCGACGAGGGCCGAGCCACCTGGCTGCCGGCAAGCGACGGAGCTACACCGGAGGCAGCCTCCCGTCAATTCTGTAGCTTAAGCACCACGTTGCGATATGCTTGGCAGCCATGAAAGCTTACATCAACAGAGTGTTGCTGTCGCTTCTGATCTCCGGGAGCGCGTTCGCGCAGGTGGAGCAGGGAATCATACTTGGAACCGTAACAGATCCTCAGGGCGCGCGTGTCCCAAACGCTTCAATCACCATCGTCAACCAGGATACTAACGCTAAGACGCAGTCGGCCAGCAGCACCGGTGGTGACTTTCGGTCTATTCCCCTGAGACCCGGCCTGTACACTCTCACGGTTGAGGCTCCCGGCTTCCGCAAGGTGGCCCGCGCCGGCATTCGCGTGGAGATTCAGCAAGAGGCTCGGGTCGACCTGACGCTGGATGTGGGTGGGACATCGGACACTATAACGGTGAGTGCCTCGGCTTCTCTGCTGCAGACCACAGAGGCCTCGCGCGGGCAGGTGGTCGACAGCAAGAAGATCTCCGATCTGCCCCTCAACGGCCGCGATTACCTGCAGCTTGCACTCTTGACTGCCGGGACCAACGTGCCGCCACCGGGATCCCGGTTCGGTGGCTTTTCTTCGGGCGGAATGCGCGTCTCGCAGAATAACTACCTGCTCGACGGAATGGACAACAACAGCAATCAGCATGCGGCTCAGGGGCGAACGCCGCAGGTGATCTCGCCCAGCGTGGATGCCATTCAGGAATTCAAAGTACAAACCGGGAATTATTCCGCGGAATTCGGAAGAAATGTTGGCGGTGTGGTGAACGTCGTCATCAAATCCGGAACCAATCGTTTCCACGGCGGCGTGTTTGAGTTTCTTCGCAACGAGGCATTGAATGCTCGAAACTTCTTTCAGAGCACCAATACCATGCCGTTGTTCCGCCGCAATCAGTTCGGCGGGTTCTTCGGTGGTCCCATCATAAAGAACAAAACGTTCTTCTTCGCCGACTATGAGCGGACGCTGCAGCGAACACAGGACACGGTGCTGTCGACTGTACCGTCGCAGAATGAACGCGCAGGCATCTTCGCCCAGCCCGTTTACGACCCGGCCACTTACAACGCTGCCACTCGGGAACGGCAGGCGTTTGCGAATAACACGATCCCGGTTTCGCGTCAGGATCCCGTGGCGATGCGTGTCGTTTCGCAGTACCCGAATGCTAACCGCGCGGGCGCTGTTAACAATTTTCTGTTCAATCCGGCGGGCGTCGAGAACACCCATAAAGGCGACATTCGCGTCGACCATACACTGGACGACAAGCAGACGGTCTACGGGCGCCTGAGCTATCAGAATTTCATCGGTTACGGCGATGGAACCCTGCCCGCACCCGCATGGGGCGGCGCCGATACCTCCAGCCGGAACGAGAATAATTCTGTTTCTTTCGTGATGTCGTATCAGCGGATTTTCACTTCGAATTTGTTTAACACACTGAAGGTGGGATATAACCGCCTGCTGACCGAGCGCGCATCTCCGGTGGATACCGCGAAGAATGACGAGATCGGCCTGAAGGGCACGGGGAACGTTATTGGTCAGGCGCTTTTCAACGTCACTGGCTACGCGTCGGAAGGCCCGCCCGCAAACAACCCCCAGCTCTCCGATTCACAAACTCGGCAGGTGACCGACGATCTTCTCTGGTCGCGGGGTACGCACACCTGGAAGTTTGGCGGCAACCTCATGTATATCCAGTCGCCGCATCGTCAGGCATTTCAATCGAATGGCGTTTTCACGTTCAACGGCAACTTCACGCGGCAATTCTCAGATCGTGGAGTCGGCAACGCGCTCGCGGACCTGCTGGTGGGTTATCCGTCGAACTCGCAGTTGTCGAATATTGCCCAGGGCAATCAGCGGCGCAGAATTTATGGCGTCTACGCGCAGGACGACTGGAAGGCAACCAGCCGCCTGACGGTGAACCTGGGGCTGCGCTGGGAGTACATCGGCCCATGGTTTGAGAAATACAACCGCTACGCGAATTTCGATATCGACAGCAACCGATCCAACCCCCAGTTACTGCTGGCAAAGGACGGCAGCATCGCGGATCGATCCACGCTCAGCCCGGATATGAATAACTTCGGGCCGCGCGTCGGACTGGCTTTCCGCGTGGATACCCGGACCGTGGTGCGATCGGGCTACGGCATATATTATGGCGGCGTGGACCAGATTGGCGACCGCTATTTGCATGCCGGTCCGCCGTTCTTCTTCCAGTCCACGTTCAATACCGACAGCATCACCCCTTCAATTATCCTGCGCGACGGTTTTCCGGCCGGCGCCACCACAAGGGGCGTCACGAATCTGCAGACCATTTCGCAGGGCCGCAACAACCCCACCACGTACGCCCAGCACTGGAATTTCACCATCCAGCGCGAGCTTGGGAAAGACATGGCCTTCGAGATCGGTTACGTAGGTACAAAGGGCAGCCGGCTGCTGCAGCGGTTCGACTCCAATGCCCCTGACCCGGGGCCCGGCAACGTAAACGCGCGCCGTCCGGTGACGCGGCTGGATGTACCAGGTATCGGTATCGTCACGCCGTTGGCTGACACATTCCGCCGCGAATTCAGCGGAAATTCCAGCTATAATGCGCTGCAGACCCGGATCGAGAAACGCTTCTCCCACGGGCTCAGCTTCCTGACTTCATACGTCTGGTCGAAGACCATGTCCGATTCACGTGGCGGTGCGGATGCGGGCGGAACCGCTCCCAACGCCGTGCAGAATTACAAAAACCTGCGTGCCGAGAAGTCCCTTGCAGATGAGCACGCTCCGCACCGGTTCGTCGGCAGCGTGAACTATGAACTGCCATTCGGCAAGGGTCATCCGTTCCTCAGCGGAATGCCGAAAGGCCTGAACGCTCTGCTGGGCGGATGGTCGATGGGTGGAATTGTTACCCTGGTCAGCGGCCGCATGGTTAACATCGGAGTTCAGGGCGACCCGGCGAATGTCGGATCCGGCGCCGCGATTCGTCCCGACGTGGTTCCAGGCAGAAACCCGAACCTGCCGTCCTCAGACCGAACCCTGCAGAAGTGGTTCGACACTGGAGCCTTTGTTCGGCAGACCGGTTTTGCGTTTGGCACCGCGGGACGAAACCTGGTTACCGCTCCCAACCGCTCGAACCTGGATTTGGCGATCTACAAATCGTTCCAGTTCGGTGAGTCGAGGTCCCTGCAGCTACGGGGCGAGTCGTTCAACGCGACCAACACGCCCTTCTTCGGAGCTCCGGGCAACACGCTCGGCACCCCGCAGTTCGGCATCATCAACAGCGCATCGGATGGTCGAATTATTCAGGTGGCGGCGAAGCTCTATTTTTAAGCAGCGAGCGTCGTTGCGCTCAATCAGCGGTAGCGGTAGCGGGCCAGCAGACCGCGCATGCGCTCCACCACGTCCGAATTCTCGGACCACACGTTGCGGGTCTGCGACGGATCGGTGCGGAGGTTGTACAGCTGCCCTTCGGCCTCACCTGCCTTCACCGGCACAGTGCGCGGAAGGGAGAAGCCTCCCGAACCGCGTGATTCGATCAGCACCCATTTCCCGGACCGGATCGCGAACTGACCCTGCACCGTGTGCAGCACCACATCGGTGCGCGCCGGCTTGTCCTCCAGCAGCGCAGGCAGCATACTGATGCTGTCCTCGCCCGCACCTTTCGGCAGCGCCGAGCCCGTAATTGCAGCGCATGTGGCCAGCAGATCCGTGTGGCAGATCAGCCGGTTGCTCACGGCTCCGGCCTTGATCTTGCCGGGCCAGCGAGCGAGGAAGGGAACTCGATGACCGCCCTCCCAACTGTCCGCCTTGGTGCCGCGGAGCACCGGACCGTTGCCCTGATGGCCGAAGTCCTTCACGTATCTGCCGCGCGGTGTCATCCGCCCGGAAGCCTTGTCGTCCGACTCCTGGAACTCCCACCAGTGCCAGAGCCCGCCGTTGTCGCTGCTGAAAAACACAGCCGTATTGCCGGCCAGTCCAGCCTTGTCCATTGCGTCGAGCACCCGGCCAACGCACGCATCCATCTCCACCACAAAGTCGCCGTATTTGCCTGCCTTGCTCTTGCCCTCGAACTCGCGGTTCGGCACCACCGGCAGATGCGGCGCGCTCAACGGCATGTAGAGAAAGAAGGGCTGAGTCCGTCGAGCCGGAGCGCTCAGATAACGAACGGCGCGGCTGGTGATCGCGGGCATCACGCCTTCCAGCGTGAAGTCCTTTGTCCTCACGCCGGGCACCTGATTCATGAACAGAGTCTTGTCTTCCGGCGTCGCCACATCGGGCATGCCCACCGTGCGGTCATTCTCAATGAAGCAGTACGGAGACATGTCGAGCGATGCCGAGATGCCGAAGTACTCGTCAAAGCCCACGTCACGCGGGCCGCCGGAGAGACGGTGCGAGTAATCCACGTCGTCACCCGGGCGAAAGCCGCCGCTGTACGACGGCCGCTGCGGCATGGCCGAGCCGTTCTTCATCGTCCACTGCATCCCCAGATGCCATTTGCCGAAGCATGCGGTCGAGTAGCCCTGCTGCTTCAGGAAGGACGCCACCGTCACCTGGTCCTTCTCAATCAGCGGTGGATCAAAGCCATCCAGCACACCCTGCGTCAGTCGAGTCCGCCACGCGTAGCGTCCGGTAAGCAGACCGTAGCGCGTGGGCGAGCACACTGCCGAGGGCGTGTGCGCATCGGTGAATCGAACGCCCTGCGAGGCCAGTTTGTCGAGGTTTGGCGTTGCGATGCGCGACTCGCGGTTGTAGCAGGAAAGATCGCCATAGCCGAGATCGTCGGCAAGGATGAAAACAATGTTCGGGTTGCGCTGCGCCTGCTGCCGGTTCTGGGCCATTGCCAGCGCCGGCAGCAGGGATGTCGTGTGGAGAAAGTCGCGCCGTCGCATCAGAAATAAAAACGGAGAGCGAACTGCATCTGACGCGGATTGCGTGCCGCTATAAATTCGCCGAACCGTGCGTTCACCTGCTGGCCGGTTGCCGTATCGAAGCGAGCCGTGGTGTCGATCGCCGAGAACTGCGTGTGGTTGAACGCGTTGTACAGCTCCCAGCGGAGCTGCATGCGTACCGACTCGCGGATCGGGAATGCCTTGAACAGAGCAAGGTCGAAGTTGGTGTAGCCAGGGCCGCGGATCGGCGAGGGTTCCGAATTGCCGATGGTACCCGCGGCGGGCATGCGGAATACTTCCGTCCTGAAGTTGCGGGAGAACGTCCGCTCGCCCGGATCCAGCCGGGCGCTGCCCGTGATGTCGGGCCGGGCGCCCTGCGACGCGCTGCCTGTGACATCGAACGCATTGACCGTTGCCAGGCCGATGCCGAGGGGCGCTCCGCTCACCACGTTGGTGATGCCGGAAAGCTGCCACCCATGCAGAACCTGCTTCGCAATCGCGTTTGTGGTCCGCACGCCAGGCAGATCATAGATGTAGCTCACGTTCACCACGTGCGTGCGGTCGAATGTGGACGGGCCATAGTTCCACACGCGCACCGGCACAATCGCGCTGACAGTGTCGGTGTCGTTCGAGTTGTAGTCCATGGATCGCGACCACGTCCAGTTCGCATTGAAGTCCAGTCCCCGCCGGAACCGGCGCTTCACCTGCAACTGCATGGAGTGATAGTTGGAACTGCCCGCGCCCTCCATCATCTGAATGTTGTTGAAGCCGGTGTAGGGACGCAGGAACGAAGCCGGAAGCGGCCGTCCGGGAGTAGTGGGATCAAAGTTCCGCGCATCGAAGTTGGCGCCCAGCGGAATGGCATTGATGTCGCGACGCCAGAACAGATGACGGCCAAGCGAGCCCGCGTAACCCAGGTCCACCACGACGCCCCCGCCAATATCGCGCTGGATGCTGAAGCTGAAGTTCATGATGCGCGGCAGCGGCGAATTCACGTCAGCCGCGAAGACGTTCGACGGGAAGAAGTCTCGGTTGGCAGACCGAAGCCCGCCCAACGTTCCGTAGGTGATTACCGGCGTCTGAAGCAGCGGCGGCTGACCCATCAGTGGATTCAGGAACGTCTCTGTGAAGTAGCGGTTGTAGAACATGCCGAACCCGGTTCGGATCGACGTCTTGCCGTCGCCAAACGGATCCCATGCCAGGCCGACACGCGGTCCATACTGCACGCCCTGATTATTGATCAGAGCTCGCGGATAGTTGGCCGTACCCGACTTCACCATGCCGTTGAACGGGTCGCCCGCACCGGACGCAATAGCGCCAATCAGCGCGGCCGGGAGTTGCTGGCCGGTGACGGGATTCACGGCAATGCGCGCTCCCGTCGCGTTGAGGCCGGGGCGAACCAGCTGCGTTCGCTTCGCCGGATCGTAAAACGAGGGATCGAACCCGGCCAGCAGGTTGTCCCGCTCCAGCAGCGGTGGAATGATGTAGAACCGCATGCCGATATCCACCGTCAGGCGTTTGGTTGCGCGCCATGTGTCCTGCACGAACCATTCCGGCGCCATGGTGATGATGTTCATGAACGCTGGTCCGCTGATCTCGGTGTAGCTGCCGTAATTCCCGAGGATCGCGTTGGTATAGGCATAGTTGGTGTCGAGCGGGTTGTTCACGTTGCGCCCGAAATCGATGCTGCCGTTGAATGGCACGGTCTTCTTCTGATTGCGGAAGAAGCGTTCAATATACACGCCCGCCTTGAAGTTGTGGCTTCCTCGATTCCAGGTGATGTTGTCGGCCCAGTTGCCCAGGTGATACCGGTTGTAGAGCGGGAACCGGCCCTCGACGGTCAGATTCGCAGCTCCTGTGACGCCGCCGAAGCTCGCGTTGGGAATGACTCCCAGCGGGTTCGCCGCCGGAGACAGGGCGCCTGCGACAAAGCCGACGTTCGACGCCTTGATCTTTTCCAGCTCGGCGTCCTCATACGTGTCGTCGGCGGGCTGGGAGAGCCACCCGAAGCTGAATTCATTCAGTAAATGCGGCGTGATTACACGTGTATATCGAGCCGTAATACTGTTTGGGTGGGAGCCCCAGGTCTTCACCATCATGGGCCAGTTCATACCGCCCGCACTGGGGATTCCGATGCTGCCCGTCTGGTCCTCGCGAAACATATTCAGGCTGACGGTGACCGTGTCTTTGGTGCTCGCGTTGTAATCCACTTTCAGTGTGTTGGTACGTTTCGGCGTGTTAATCGGCGCCGCGAAAACGTAATTGTAATTCCCGCGCGTGACGTTGCGGTCGAGCGCGTTGGGCACCGGGAACATGCGCAGCAGAGCGCGTCCGCTGGGATCAATGCGGCCGGCCGGGACTATGTTGCCGGGAAATGGAGCGTTGGTCTGAGGATCGCGCACAACTACCAGCCTGTTGTTCAGGTCCAGCGACTGCGAGTAGTTGCCTTCGCGTTCCAGCTCCGTCGGCACGGTCACGCGGCCATTGCGGTCCAGCCGCGTCGGCCAGAATTCCTGGCCCCAGAAAAAGAACAGCTTTTCCCGGTTCGGGTTGAACAGTTTGGGAATATAGACGGGGCCGGACACGTTGTAGGTCCATGTGTTGAAGCGGTACTTCGGAACGGGCAGACCGTCGCGATTGTTGAAGAAGTTATTCGCGTTGAACTGCTCATGCCGCTTGAAGTATGATCCCAGGCCATGGAAGTCGCGGCTGCCGGATTTGGTAACCACCTGCAGGTTCGATCCAGCCATGCGGCCGAACTCCGCCTGATAGTTGCTGACCAGAATTCGGACCTCCGCCACCGCGTCCTGACTCACGTTCTGCTTCAACTGAAAACCGTTGCCCATGTCCGTTGCCGGCACGCCGTCAATCGAGACGTTGTTTGCGGTGCGACGGTTGCCCTGCACATAGAACTCGACATTGCTGTTCAGGTCCTCCTGCGCGTTACCCGCGACAACACCGGGCACCAGCTGCACCAGATCCGTCACGTTGCGGCCGCGAACCAGCAGATTGTCAACCTGGCGATTGGTAATGACGGCGGCTCGTTCGGCGCTCCGCGTTTCCACCAGCGCCGCCTGCCCCGAGACCTGCACCGTATCCGTTACCGAGCCCAGTTCCAGCGTGATGGCCTGAAGCGCTACGTTCTGGCCGGTGGTCAGCGGAATGCCAGGCCGTGAGGACGTCTTGAAGCCCGGGGCCGTAACCGAGAGCTGATACGTGGCCGCATCCAGACCTGGGAAGATGAACTCGCCGGAATCACTTGATTCGGTGACGCGCTTGCGACCGGTGGCATTGTCCGTCAGAGTGAGTTTCGCGCCCGACACAGCGAGCCCGGACGGATCCTGCACCGTGCCGGACAGTGAGCCGGTAACAATCTGTGCAACAGCTCCGGTGGAGAACAGCAGCATCGCGGAGCACAGGACAAACGTGGTTCTCATATCTAATCCACTCCTTCAGGGCTTGTGACCGGGGGCCACCGAGCGTTCCCAGCGTTCGAGCCGCGCAGTCAGATCCGCCACAATGGCGGGCTGCTCAGCGGCCAGGTTCTTCGATTCCGACGGATCGCCCGAAAGATCGCTCAGCCACGCGGCCTGATTCGGCATCCGGGTCAGTTTCCATTGCTTCCAGCGCACCGCGCGCTGCGGTCCGTGAGCCCAGAAGAGGGCCCGTTCGGCCAGGGGGGTTGCGTGCCGCAGGCTGGGCAGCAGCGTCACCCCGTCCAGCGAACGCTGTTTCGGGGCCTTCACACCAGCAGCGTCCAGAAGCGTTGGGAACAGATCCATGGTCAGTGCCGTAACGCCGGAGGTGCCCCCGGCGGGAATCCGTCCCGGCCAGTACGCGACGGCCGGGACGCGGTGGCCGCCTTCCCAAAGCTGCGCCTTGAATCCGCGCAGTTTGCCGTTCGATCCCTTGTTGGTGGCTCCGTTGTCGGAGCAGAAGAACACGAACGTCTCGCGGTCTCGCGGCAGGGCCTTCACCTTCGCCAACACGCGGCCGATGCCGTCGTCCATGGCTTCGATCATTGCCGTGTACGTGCCGCTGACATCCGCTTTCTCAGGCGGCGCGGCATCTTTCTGCCCGGCTGTGCGCATGGCCTTGTCGTTGGGGCCCTGATAGGGCGAGTGGACGCTCTCATGCGCCAGATACAGGAAAAATGGCTTCGTTTGGTTGCGTTCGATGAAGTCGAGCGCGTGGCGGGTGATCAGCTCGGTGGTGTAGCCGTCTTCCGGAGCGGGCTTCCCGTTGTGCCACCAGTCGGCGAAACCAGCCTGGTCGACATGGGAGAAATAGTCGACATTCCCGCTGACGTATCCACGAAATTCGCTGAAGCCCTGTTGGCCCGGGTGGAACTTCGGGTCGTATCCCAGGTGCCATTTGCCGAACATAGCGGTGGTGTATCCGGCATCGCGAAGCATCTCGGCCACCGTAACCTCCGCCAGCGGCAGACCACCGTCCCGCATGGTAGTCGCGTTGATCACCTCGTCGACGCCGGACCTCTGCTGATAGCGACCCGTCATCAAAGCCGCGCGAGTCGGGCTGCACACCGCGCCGTTGGAATGGAAATCCGTAAAACGAACCCCGCCCGCAGCCAGGCTGTCGATGGCGGGAGTTCGAGTGCGCGCGTTGCCGTAGCAGCCCAGGTCGCCGTAGCCGAGGTCGTCGGCCAGGATCAGGACCAGATTCGGCTTTCCGGCTGCCTGGGCACTCGCTGCAGCCGCACCGCCAAGAACGACAAGAAATGATCTTCGGTTCATGGGATTCCTTGTGAGTGCCGTTACATCGGCCGGCTGTAGCCCTGCTGCCGGTAGCGTTCCAGCAGCGCGGTGAGCCTTTCCACCACGTCCCGCCGCTCCATCCACAGGTTGCGTGTTTCGGCCGGGTCGTCCTTCAGGTTGTAGAGCTGTCCCTGCGGGCCGCCGGGTTTCGGATCCACGTGCTGCGGCGGGCTGAATCCACCGGAGCCGAGTTCGAAGATGAGCTTCCACGTGCCGTCGCGAACGGCAAAGATACCGAGGTTCGAATGATGGACTATGGCCTGCCGGATCGGCGATTTGGCTTCGTTTCGCAGAGCGGGCAGCAGGTTGTAGCTGTCCTCCCCCGCGTTCTTCGGCAACTGGAACCCCGTGATCGCCGCCGCGGTGGCCATCAGGTCCGACAGGCAGCCGAGCTGGCTGCTGGACGCGCCCGCCGGAATCTGCCCCGGCCAGCGAGCCAGGAACGGGATCCGGTGCCCGCCCTCCCACGCGTCGGCCTTCTCACCGCGCCAGTTCGCGTTCGCGCGGTGGGCGAACTTCTCTTTGTCTTCAATCTTCCAGTCGGCACCGTTGTCGCTGGTGAAGACAAGCAGCGTGTTCGACGCCGCCCCTGTTTCCTCCAGCGTCTTCATAATCCGCCCGAGCACCGCGTCCACCTGCGCTACAAAGTCGCCATAAATGCCCGCCTTCGACTTCCCCTGGTACTCCTTCAGCGGAACCCAGGGCGTGTGCGGCGCGGTCAGCGCCATGTAGAGAAAGAATGGCTGCGATTTGGCGGCGCGCTCCCGGATGATGGAATCCGCCTTGTCCGCAATGGTCGGCAGAACCTTCGGAATGTCGAACCCCGGTGAAATCGGACCCTGCCGCCAGAAGACGCCTCGGGGCTCGTTCTTGCCGGGCGTGGTCGCGGTGGGCTGCTCCACCACACGGTCGTTCTCAAACCAAAGATACGGGTCCATGTCGAGCGACGCCGGAATCCCAAAGTAATAGTCGAACCCGTGATCCCGCGGGCCTGGGCGCAACGGCTTCGAGTAGTCCGCCTTCTCCGCTTCCCCCAGCCCCAGGTGCCACTTGCCGACTCCCGCCGTGTAATATCCCTGACGCTGCAGCATGCCCGGAACCGTCAGCCTGCCCTTGTCGATCAGGTTCGGCGAGTAGCCCCACAGAACACCCTTCTTCA
>Ga0163150_10004594_pt1 | contig 18348 bp, 20 predicted proteins | sample OliLakLV19P2IB_FD_148628 | JGI IMG/M metagenome (GOLD analysis project Ga0163150, IMG submission 148628) | Freshwater microbial mat bacterial communities from Lake Vanda, McMurdo Dry Valleys, Antarctica - Oligotrophic Lake LV.19.P2.IB | ecosystem: Environmental > Aquatic > Freshwater > Lake >...
GTGGAGGGGTGGGGGGAGGAGACGCGAGGAAAATGCAAGGAAATTTTTTGGTTTTTGCACACGCGAGTCCGCGAGCGTGTCCGAGGCGCATTGGTTAGCATCACCACGCAATCGGAGCCCTAAAGGATTGCTGTTTGTCTTCAATCGCTTCGCTCTTGAACAAACAGGGAACGTACGAGGCAATTTCAAGCCACCACGCGCTCCGCGCGTGCGAAGTGGGTTCGCGCAAAGGTTAATACATCACCGCTCAGACAAAAAATTGGCTTTAGCCAATTTCTTTGGCTGAATGGGTTGAAGCTGGGTATTTTCCGGAGGATGATCCTGCCGGCAAGCGCGAAGCGCCTGCCTAGTGTCGCGTAGCGGTCGCCTTCTCCGCAACCTTCAGTGACGAGTCAATGAGTCGACTTAACGAATATATTGAATGCTTTTCATCCTCACAAAGTAAAAATCACAAGAGTTTTTTACTTGTACAAAGCATTCTCATCATCACCCTTATGATTAATGATACAATCGGACTGTATGTCAAACGCCAGTTCTCTAATCTTCACTCAGTTCACTAATGATGAGAATGACTATAGTTTTACATATCAAATTGATGATCAACAATATACTATTACTTTAAGCCATAATTGTCCCGCAACCATCTCAGAAGCTGAGAGAAAAACTGTACTTTTTAATATTGGTATGTGCTATCTATTGGATTTGGCTGAGTTAGTAGTACCGCAAAAAATTTCTATTCAGTTTCAGTTGACTGACTTACAACTTGAGTTTTGGAAAGTGCTGTATCAGGAAGTTGCAAAAGAAAAAATGTATATTCATAAACTTGATTTATTTCTGCTAAATGCACAGTGGTTTAGTAAAGGTTCGGGCGAAGCTTTTCCTCAGTTTGATCTACCATCCAATCGTACAAAAAAAGCATTATGTTTAACAGGAGGTAAGGAATCACTGACTTTGCTGAAGTTGATGGAAACTGATTATAAACATGATTTGATTCTTTTCTTCTTAAACCCGGAGACTAGTATTCATAGACAAAAAGTGTTTGACCGAGTCAAAAATGATTTTAATACTATAAGAACCATTTCTAATCGACCGCAAATCCTAAATGATATCAAAGCTAAGTACCAAACAGATTTAGGCAGTGGAGTGGATATGGCACACCTGGTTTTTAACACACTTTTGTTTGGATGTGAATTTGTCTTGATTGGAAATGAGTATAGTGCTAACTTTCCCAATCTTGTGTATCAAGGCTACCCCATCAACCATCAATACATTAAAAGTATTTACTTTGCTGAAAAAATAAATAACTACTTACATAGCTTTGTAAGCAGGCAATTCAGCTATTTCTCACTTTTCTTTGGTCTATACGAATATAGGATTGCCAGTCAATTATTTAAAAATGATAAGTATTTAGAAGTTTGGACCAGCTGTAATCAAACCACCTCGGAGATAAATTTTTGTTCAAATTGTCATAAATGTGCTTTCACTTACCTAGTTAGTTCAATCTATACATCTCAAATATTTTTAGAAAAATATTTCAGCAGGGATTTATTAGAAGATGTCGAACTTTTCCGAGCGTTAATGGATTTTACTGGTGAGAAACCTTTGGACTGTGTAGGTGAAAAAATTGAGGTTTGGGTGGCAATGAATAATCTCTCCAAGAGGAGTGATCAAAAAGACAAAGCAGTTATTAAATACTTCATTGAAAAAATTAAACCATTTATTATGAGTGAGTTACCTAAGTTTGAGAATGAGGTAAATAGTTTACAAAAAGTGCCACTAAAACTTCCACCAGAAATGGACAAGCTGATCTTCCAGGCCTATTCATCCTCGATATAACCGGATGGGCAGCCTAATTCTATGAAACTTCAGCAAACATGAAGTTTGTTGGTTCTATTTAAAACCACTTCTGATCGAGAAATTTTTTGAAAAAAAAGAACCTTACCCCTGTCCAAAGCATTGTAAAAGAGAGATAACACAAAACACTCCTTTTTTTCGAGTCCCATTTGTCCCGTTTTTGATAGAATTACTCTAGAAACCTGATTTTGGAATGGGACAGTTATAACGACTCTCGGGTTCCAGACCCGGGTGCTCCGCTCAGACAAAAAATTGGCTTTAGCCAATTTCTTTGGCTGAATGGGTTGAAGCTGGGTATTTTCCGGAGGATGATCCTGCCGGCAAGCGCGAAGCGCCTGCCTAGTGCCGCGTAGCGGTCACCGCCTCCCCCAAAGCGTGTCGGTTGCTCAAAGACTCAATATTAAAGTTCAAATAGAAGGATGATACTTACTTAATTTTACTCTCGATTTCTTCATTCGTGCCTTACTCCTTGTTGTAAAATCAGATAATGGTTTTAAAGAAACTTCATCGGCAATATCTGACTCATTGTATTCAAAAGGATCATCGAGGTCCTTAATCAATGAAACGAGAAAAATATTAATAAAAACAATGACAAGTATATATAACACATACTCATAAAATGGATCAGCACTTAATACTGTAAGTAGTGCAAGTAAGAAGAATACGGATATCTTTGCAATACTATATGATGCTTCATAAAATGGGGTATCTCTCAGAATATTTGCTTGAATGAGATGTTTTCGCAAATTATTTTGTTCATTTTTCATTCTTACTATAAAGTTAGCTTGAGTAAGTGGTTCAAATTTTTCCAAATATCTGTTGAAGTCACTTATATGCATGAGTACTTCTTGCGTATGTGCTTTTTTATAAAACCAAGAAGTACAAAGTTTTTCAGTTTCAAGCAGATGTTGAACCGCTTCTATTACTATTGGTTCTTTTTTTTTGCTTAACATTATTTCACACTCATCAAATATTGTTTCAAGTGAGGTGGCCATTCCGGCCGGTATTCTTTCAGCCTCCTTATAGTCTCTTAGAGTGGAGTTCAATAGAAACCCCAGTATAAATAGATTACCACTAATAATACCCGTAAGAAGAGGATTTACTTGCAAAAATTACACACCTAAATATTGAAATAAAATCTTAAAAAACCCTACTAAAACACTTGCTAGCAAAGCAATTTTCAGATGAGATTGTTTGCCATAAAATAATTTTGAATACAGGAATGTAAATTTATGCATGAAATTTTCTAAGGTTTTACTTTTAATTAGTAACTAGTGGTAGATTGCACTCAGCTTTACACCACTTAACAAGCTCTTGTTTTAAAGTCGTCCTATTATACAATCCTGCCTTCAGGATGCAAATAGATATGGATCGAACGGATTTCAGACCCAGGTACCCCTGAGTGCTCCGCCCAAGAAAAAATTACGCAGCACGTACTGTTTTGTTTGAACGACTTGAGGCGACTAGTTTAATTTACTCGTTCACTTTTGTTTTAGAGTGTCTCACTCTGCATAATAATTCAAAAACTAAAACCAATCCAAAACTAAAAATTATCACAGCGGTAGTTCTGAATATATTTGTCGAAAATTGCGAGCTAATCTTATTGTAAGTGTTGATGACAGGCATAACGTACCAAATAATCAGGGGATGATTTAGAACACCCCAAAGCTAGCGTGACTCAAAGTTCTTAACCAGAGTTGCATCTTGCTAGACACCTTCGTTACTTCACTGGACAAAGAAAATAAAAATACAAAAAAACTCAAACTACTTATCACTATCAAGGGTGAGGTGTAACTGAGGAGCTGTAGTTGTAGTTGATTCTGACGTGACGATAGCCAAGTCATCAAGCTGACCAACACTAGAAAAATTCCCAGCCAAACTACATTGAGCCTTTGAAGATGCTGTTTTTTTTATGATAAAAAAGTTACCAGCATATAACCGATAAATTAATAGCCACTGAAATCAATAGTTTGCCTAACGAGACCCGTATCAACTGAAAGTGGAAAAGCCAAGGTGTTTCTCACATGAGGCAAGACACTGACGCCTAGAAACCATAAACCAGTTATATAGATACACATTTTGAGATCAGAATTTTGGATAAATTTTCTGAAAATAGGTATTAATAAATACAAGCAAAAAATCATCGGAATATACGTAAACTGAGCAGTCAAAGTGATTTGAAAAATGTTCCAAATTTGAATTAATGACAACCCAGTCATTGACCGTCCCACAAACACAAATAGTAACGTAGCCAGTATCCACGGCACTAGAATTCGTTTAAGTCGTTTGTGAACGAATACTTCAATGGATTCTTTTTTAGCCAAAAGTAGCGCTCCACTTAACATCACAAATAAGGGAACACCAGTTTTAGCCACAATAAATAAGAACAGCGAAGCCCGAGAATCAAGCGTCGGACGAGCATCGATTGAAGATGAATGGACCATCGCCACCAAGCTGATTGCCACCAAGCGAATCACATCGGCCCAAATATAATACTGTGGTAAAGATTGTTTTTTGACTGGTCTGATTTCGGTTGACATAAGGCTAGGTAAGAGGTTTGAGCATATTCTACACAGACTTGAGTCTTTGTGGGGTAGAATATCAAGGTATTTATCCGAGCCGACTCCGCAGAGGTACATCAAATATGAAAGTAGCTATACTCTCCACTTGTTCATGGCGGACTCCACCCACAAATTATGGTCCTTGGGAATTATTTTCTTCAATTCTAGCGGAGGGCCTTCACAGAAAAGGTGTAGATGTGACCTTGTTTGCAACACAGGACTCTCAGACGACTGCAAAATTGGAAGCGGTTGTCCCCATGGGCACCGAACAAAACAAATTTTATGGTGATGGGAAAATGAGTAAAGACTCGGCCGAGTGGCTGGGTCTACATATTGCACATTGTATGTCTCAAGCCAGCAACTTTGATGTGATCCATAATAATCTCAATTACCCACCACTTTTTTATACACCCTATATTAAAACACCCATGGTAACCACCATTCACAATGGGACGGTTGAGTTTGACGAGTCCGCGTTGAAGTTGGAAATTTATAAAAAATACAATCCAGGGAATCACTATGTTGCGATTAGTAATTCAGCACAACATCCAGAATTAACTTATAAGGATGTTATTTACCATGGGGTCAATGTACAAGAGTATGCTTTTCAGCCAACCGAAGGGAAATATCTGCTGGTGTTTGGTCGTCTTGATCATGACAAAGGCATCGCTGAAGCGATTCAGGTGGCCAAAATATCTGGAAAAAAGTTAGTGATTGCGGGAATTATCTCCAATCCTAAATATTTTAAAGAAGAGATACAGCCACATATTGATGGAGTTAATGTTGAATATATTGGTGCAGTCGGAGGAGAAAAAAAAGACCAAGTTTTGGGACAAGCTTTCGCACTGTTACATCTCATTAACTTTAATGAACCATTTGGCTTTTCTGTTATCGAGGCGATGGCCTGTGGTACACCGGTAGTTGCTTTGAATAAAGGTTCAATGAAGGAAATTATTCAACACGGTAAAACTGGTTTTATAGTAGAATCACTGTCAGATGTAATTTTTTCACTTGAGAAAGTCAAAAATTTGAATCGGTATAACTGTCGAAACTTGATCGAACAGAAGTTTACTCAAGACATCATGGTTGATCGTTATCTTGCACTTTATGAGATGACACTTAGAAAAAATACTATATGAAAAATATCTATCAAATCATCAAGCTATCAAAACCTCAGCACAAGTGGATTTTTCTAGCCTGTTTTTTGATCACCCTTCAGGCAGTGCTGCAGCAGGCCACTCCTTTAACACTCAAGTTTGTGGTGGATGAGTTATCAGCGCAAGTGAGTACTGGCGACGGAAATTATCAGCGGCTGGTGTTGCTCTTTATTTTGATTTTAGTTTTAAACATTGTCGGATTGGTGCTCAGTACTCTCAGTCAACGACTGGGAGACTTTATCTCATCACGTTTGGGTCGAAACTTAACTGAGATGTACTATCGCAAAATTTTCACCTTGCCTCAAAAATACTTTGACTCAGAGATATCTGGCAAGATGGTTAGTCAGTTAAATCGTGGCATTAGCTCCATTCGAGAGTTTATGGGGGATGCTACCAACTTTATTACTCCGGCGTTGCTGCAAGCAATTTTTGGAGTGGCAGTTCTCAGTTACTATGATCTGGGTATTGGCTTACTGGCCCTGGCGGTGTTTCCGGTTTACATTGCTATTTCCAGCTACTCTACCCGTAAATGGGGAGCCCTACAGGAACAGAAGAATGTCCATGAGGATACCACCCGCGGCCGAATTCAGGAAGTCATAAGTAATATTAAGCTGGTCAAAACCTACAACACCCAGCCCCGTGAATGGGAGTTTGTTTCAGATAAGTATCAAACCATAAACACCATTTATGATCGTCAGTCCACTCAGTATCACGTCTTAAACTTTATTCGTGGCTTTGGGCTTGAGATAGCCTTTGTGAGCATCTTGTTTTTGATTTTTCGTAAAACGTTTTACGGTGAGTTAACTTTGGGTGAGATGGTGCTGATTATTCAGTTACTCAATCAACTTCGCTGGCCATTGTTTGGGATGAGTTACATCTTAGAACAAGTGCAAAGATCAGAAGCAGATGCAAAAGCTTTTTTTGAAGTCCTTAAACTCCAAGGTCAAGAAATCTTTCACACTAAAAAATTGGCGAACTTACTCAAACAGCCAGAAATCACTTTAGAAACTGTCGACTTTGCCTATGATGATGGAGTACCTGTGCTCAGTAATATTAACGTCACTTTTGATAAACAGGAAACAGTAGCTTTAGTCGGACACTCAGGTGCAGGTAAAACAACCTTGATTAACTTAATTCTGAAGTTGTATGAACCCACTGCCGGCATTGTCAAGATTTCAGGTAAAAAATATCAAGATGTTTCACACTCTTGGGTGCGAAATCACATGGCATTGGTGTTTCAGGACAATGAGTTATTTTCTTCCACTATTCGGGAAAACGTGGCGTACGGCGTCACCCATGCAACTGACGCCGAAATCATTCAAGCCTTAAAAAAGGCTAATGCGTATGAGTTTGTGATGAAGTGTAAAGATGGTCTAAATGCTCAAATTGGTGAGCGAGGCGTAAAGTTGTCTGGAGGTCAGAAACAGCGAATTCAGATCGCTCGAGCCATCCTTCATGACAAGCCAATTTTAATTTTGGATGAAGCTACGAGTAGTTTGGACTCAAAATCAGAGCGACTAGTTCAGGAAGCGTTAGAGAAATTATTTAAGAATCGGTTAGTAATCATAATTGCTCATCGATTCTCAACCATTCAGAATGTCGATCGAATTGTAGTGCTCGATCACGGCACGATTGCCGATGCCGGCAAGCCTCAGGAGCTTGCAAAGAGAAAAGGCCTGTACTCAGAACTTCTCCAGTATCAAATTGACGGCAATAAAAAGTTACTCAGTAAGTATGAGCTGTACTAGCTCTTACTTGTTCCGTAATTCTGATAAGGTATACTGCTGTGTAGAAACAGAGTGGAGTCTTCATTGTCTATTGATTTAAGTGCTCTTACTGCTTTATCCCCGTTAGATGGGCGTTACCGCTCCCTGCTTGTTGAAACAGCAGCTATTTTTTCTGAATACGCATTGATCAAAAAAAGAGTCGAGATTGAAGTTCGCTACTTACTGTTGTTATCAGAGCATCAATTAATTCCTGCCTACACTTCAGAGCAGACGCAGCAACTCCAGAGAATTGTGAGTGATTTTTTGATTCACGATGCAGCCCGAGTTAAAGATATCGAGAGTACCACTAAACATGATGTCAAAGCGGTCGAGTATTTTTTGCGTGAAAAGATGACGGAGTTAGAGTTGTCAGGAAGCCACTTTATTCATCTGGCATTGACAAGTGAGGATGTTAATAACTTGGCGTTATCGCTAATGTGTCTGGAAGCCAGGAATAGCTTGCTTGTGCCAAAAGTAAAAGAAATTTTGAGACAGCTTGCCGAGATGTCAGTTGTGTATCAAGATACACCCATGTTGGCCAGAACTCATGGCCAGCCGGCAGTACCAACGACCGTGGGTAAAGAGATCTTAGTCTTTGCCTATCGGCTGCTTCAAGAGCTCAAGCAGCTGGAGGCCACCCCGATTGCAGGTAAATTGACGGGCGCCGTGGGAACTCTGAGTGCTCATCAGGCCGTTTTTGATCAAGCGGATTGGTGGAAATTAAGTCAAGAATTTGTGACCAGCTTTGGCTTACAGCCAATGATGTACACCACTCAAATCTTGCCCGCTGAAACCTATTCCAAATTCTTTAGTTCTTTAATTTCCATCAACTCCATTTTAATTGATTTTTCACAGGACATGTGGCGATACATTAGTGATGGTTATTTCACTCAAACCGTGACTCCGGGTCAAGTGGGCTCCTCGACCATGCCGCAGAAAGTTAACCCCATTGATTTTGAAAATGCAGAAGGCAACCTAGGCCTCTCAAATAGCTTAGCAATTTTTTACCTGCAGAAACTGCCTATCTCACGCCTACAACGCGATTTATCCGATAGCACAGTCAAGCGGAGTATTGGGGTGGCTGTTGGTCATGCCGTCTTAGCTTATCAATCTCTGCAAAAGGGTTTAAGTAAAGTGGTTCTCAATGAGGCCTTGTTAAAAACAGAGTTGGAAAATCATTGGGAAGTTTTAGCTGAACCGTTTCAGGTAATTCTCAGAGCCGAGGGAGACACCAGTGGCTACGAAAAACTGAAGTTTTTCGCCCAAGGAAAGTCGGTGACCGCAGCTGATGTCAAGAATTTCATTGAAGGTTTGAGTATTTCGGACTCAGCTAAGCAAAAAATGTCTGCACTTACGCCACTTAGCTATACTGGTTTGGCTCAACAAATTGTCCATGCAGGAGTAGCTGATATTACCGCTTACTTACAAGGAGAATCATGAGCAAAACCCGACCAAGAACGTTTGCAATTTGTGGTGGAGCCTATGGAGATGAGGGCAAAGGCAGAATTGTGGACATGGTGGTGCATGAATTAAGCCAAACTGGGCCGGTGGTGGTGTTTCGTGACAATGGTGGTGCCAATGCTGGTCACACCGTCGAGTTTCCCAACGGTAAGCGCGTAGCCCTTCATCAACTCCCGTCAGGTGTGTTTATCAAAGATGCCACGATTGTTCTCGGTAAGGAAATGGTGATTCACCCAGAAGACTTGCTGGAGGAACTGCACCAGGTGGATGGAGTGACTGAGACTGAATATCGCGCTGAGATTAAGATTGATGAGATGGCTTTACTGTCACTCGATACGCATCGGGCCTTTGAGTCAGTTCTGAAAGACTGGCAATCGGGAGGAAAAGGCTCCACTGGTCGAGGAATTGCGCCGGCATATGCCGATGTCCTCCTGCGTCATCCGTTGAGGATGCGAGATATTGTGACTTTTGATCAAGAAAAAATTAGCTCCCATTATGATCTCTATGCAGCGTTGGTCTCAGGGTTAGGCCAAGAAATTGCAGCAGTCTTAGTCCCCACGCTTAAAGGCGAAAAACATCCAGTGGGCTCAAAAGCTGAGTTAGTGAGGAATCTCCAGGCGCAAGCCAAAGCTTTAGCGGCCTATGTCGGACCAGTTCACGGCTGGCTGGAAGAAAAATGGCTCGATAAAAAATGGGGCTTTGTGTTTGAAAAAGCTCAAGCAGTGGGGCTAGATTATCGGTGGGGAGTGTATCCCGACGTGACTGCCTCAGATACCACTATTGATGGTATTTTCTCCGCGAGTGAAGGAGCGATTGACCCAGATCAGATTGAGATTAGGGCGGGAGTAATCAAGGCCACCTATATGTCGAGCGTCGGAACTCGGAAGTTACCCAGCTTAATGACCGATGCCCTGGCTGACCGCATCCGAGAAGACGCCCACGAATACGGGGCCACTACCAAAAGACCTCGAGATATTGCATACCTAGACATTCCAGCGCTGCGCTTTTTTAGTCGGGTAGGGCGCATTAATGCCTTGATGCTGACGCACATGGATGTGTCATATCTCGATCACCCCATCAAAGTCTGCACTGGTTATAAACTGGATAAAAAGAATGTTGCCTATCGCCCAGATCAAGAATTTTTGAATCAGGTGACACCAGTGTATAAAGAGTTGCCTTCTTGGGATGCCAAGTTACTGGCGAAGGCCAAAAGTCGGACCGACTTGCCCCAGGAAGCTCAAGATTTTATCGCCTTTGTTGCCAAGGAAATTGGTGTGCCCGTGACCTTAATAACCACTGGCCCTCAGCGAGATCAAGCAGTCAAACTCTAAGCAAAAGAGCCAGCCTTGCGACTAGCTCTTTTAGTTTCTTTTATCTTAAAAAGATTAGCGAGCTCTTGAGAGCATTCGGCCGAGTGCGATCAAAATCACAGCACCAATAGTGGAAACCACTAAGCTGTAGATGTTGAAGCCGGTAACTCCGGGTTGACCTAGGAAGCTCATCACAAATCCACCCACCATGGCTCCCACAATTCCCAAGATGATGTCCATAATGGTCCCTTGAGAACTGTCGCTTTTCATGACGACAGAAGCTAACCAACCGGCAACTAAGCCAAGAATTATCCACAGAAGAAAATTCATATAATCCTTACGTTATTTAATACTAAGTACTAGTTTAGTGGTGAGAATACATAGCACATTAAAAATGGGGTAAGAAATAGGTAAGAAAAGCTAATCTTTGACCATGTAGCCAAAGCCCCGGACAGAGTGAAGAATGGGTTGAGCAGCCCCTTTATCAATTTTTTTCCGTAGGTAGCCCATATAGACATCAACAACGCGAGTTTCAATTTCTGGGGATGATGACCAGACGCGTGACAAAATCATGTCTCGAGTGAGCACCCGACCTTTATTACTGACCAGATACTCTAAGAGCCTGAACTCTAACGGTGTCAGGGCGATTACTTTGTCACCACGGGTGACTTCGACTTTTTGAGTATCAACTACTAGGTCCTGGACTTTGAGGAGTTTTTCGGTTGAAGAGATGCCTCGCAAGCGAGCTTTGATGCGGGCTAAGAGCTCATCAACTTCAAAGGGTTTGGCCATGTAGTCATCAGCTCCTAAGTTTAAGGTGGTGGTGACATCAGCCAAAGTATCTCGGGCTGTTAAAACCAAGACTTGAGTCTTGGGTGACAGGCGTTTTATTTCTTTACAAACTGACTCACCAGAAATGGTGGGTAAGCCTAGATCCAGGACTACCAGGTCGGGAGAAACCTTCTCAAACAGTTTTAAGGCAGCGGTACCTTCCTCTGCAGCCAGAACCGTATATCCCTGATCAGTAAGCATCAAAGTCAAGTATTCACGGAGGTCTTGATTGTCTTCAACGACGAGCAAGGTGTAATTCATATATCTCTATTATCTCTTACCAATACAACTCTTGGATCAAAAGTTGGTATTAATAAGAACCAATTGCAAAAAATCGCTCACGTCTTAATGAAGTATGAGTGCTACTGTTTGATGAGAGCAAGGCATTTACCGCCAAACTACTGTGGTCAGAAATACTCATCTGGTGTAAAGAATGAGTGTGAGCGGTGGCTTGAAAATGGGTGTAGTGGTTTCCGGCACCATGGTCAGCTAGAAATGCTTGATGAGTTTGTTGATTGCTAAACATATACCCATACCTTACGGTTATAGAATTATAGCAAAAACAGAAACAGGTAAGAAATAGGTAAGGGCCTCCTATCCGCCCTTTGGCTTGATCCGGCGTTGCTCGATTTTGTTCAGTGAGTACATAATTCGCTCGTCAAGGTTGATTTTCTTGATTCGAGCAAAGCGAAAGATTGCAACTAAGATGTCGCCCAACTCTTGTTGATAGGTCTCATCCTCTTGAGCTGAGATATTGGTGGGTTTGCGTCCGTGTTTGGCTAAGTAAGCCCGGGCCATCTCGCCGACTTCTTCTACCAGAGTCAGAATCAGCAGGGAACCGAACTCTTTATTATTTCGATTACCTTTGTCGATTCGTTCAAGATGCCTGAAGTATTCACGAAACGGCGTGGCATAATAAGAGGACTTACGAGGTGGTTTGGTAGCGGCTTTTGACATGAGTCGTATTATAACGGAGTCGATATGTCACAGGTACAGCAAGTTAAAGAAGCAACTGATATTGTGCACGTAATTGGGGAGCGAATTCAACTGAATCGTTCTGGTTCTAGCTTGCGTGGTCTATGTCCATTCCACTCTGAGAAGTCACCCTCTTTTTTCGTTAGTGAACAGTTTCAGCGATATAAATGTTTTGGTTGCGGTGAGACAGGTGACGCATTTAGTTTTTTAGAAAAGTACGAGGGCATGACATTTAGTGAAGCTTTGAAACACTTGGCTGACAAGGCTGGGGTCAAGCTAGATTCCTACAAGCCGTCGCCAGAAGATGACCGACATCAGCGGCTACTGACTATTCTCCATTTTGCCAAGGAGTATTTTCATTTTGTATTAACCAAGCATGAATCCGGAGAAGCGGGTCGAGCATACTTGAAGGAACGGGGAGTCACGGCGGAGTCAATTCGCCTATTTCAACTCGGCTATTCCCTACCCTCCTGGGATGGTTTGATTGCCTATCTGCATAAGAAGAAGAAATTTTCGTTAGAAGATATTCGAGCCACTGGCTTAACAGTCACCGGAAAACAGGGACGAGACTACGATCGCTTCCGTCACCGTTTAATGTTTCCCCTCACCAACCATCGGGGGCAGGTCGTCGGTTTCTCAGGGAGGTTAATGGATGCGAGTGCCAAAGAAGCAAAGTACATCAACTCTCCAGAAACAGAGCTGTATCACAAATCAGAAATGCTGTTCGGCTTTAGTGAGCTCTACCAAGAAATTCGTAAGAAAAAAGAAGTGATTGTGGTGGAAGGGGAGTTTGACGTGATTTCTTCTGCCCAAGCTCACGTCAATAACGTCGTGGCAATTAAAGGCTCAGCGCTCACTAATGAGCACGTCCAGTTGATAGCTCGGGCTGCCCAAAGAGTCTTGTTTAGTTTAGATATGGATGATGCCGGCGTGAATGCTACTAAACGAGCTATTACTTTGGCAAAAGATAAACTTGATATGCGAGTGATCGTGATTGCCAGTGGCAAAGACCCCGATGAGTTGGCGCGGACCAGTCCCAAAGAATGGCGCGACGCGGTCAAAGCATCCATCACTGTCTATGAGTACTTAATCCAGGCAGCTTTAAAACAGCATACCGCCAGTACTGCTGATGGTAAGAGAGAGATAATTGACGAGTTAGCACCAGTTTTGGGTGGGATGTCCCACGCCGTCGAGCAAGATGTCTACATCAAACGACTGGCAGCGGCTTTAGAGGTTAGGGAAGACCTGGTAAGGCAAGACATTGAACGGTTTAAACAGGGGAAACAGCGGGGGACGATCAACCCTAAAAAAACTGCTGACTCCCCTACCCCGGTGGTAAAGCTCAGCCGGCGCTCAAAGCTGGAGCGGTTTTTGCTGTTCTTGTTTTTTCATGCTGATCAAGCAACGTTGTCGCCCAAGGTCCCTCAGCTTCAACAGCTTCATTTTCAGTTCCCGGGCTTGCAGCCACTGGTCAATTTGTTGTTGGCAGCCAAAGCCCCGCTGAATCTGCAGCAAGTGACCAAGCAGTTACCCTCAGATTTGCAACAGCTGCTGTTTGAGTTGTCCGCAGACCCAGAGTTTGTACAGACTTTGGATACTCTTGAAGGCAGAGAAGACGATGAGTGGCAGAGAACTCTGACAGATGTTTTTCAGGAACAAGTGAGAGCAGAGATGAAAGAGATCAACCTGGAGCTCACTAAGCTCGATCAACAGCTGGAGCTAAGTCCGGCCGATGAGGGGAGACAAGCCGAGCTGCTGGAGAAGATTGTGAGCCTGAGAAACACGCTGTCAGCCAAAACCGCTGCTTGACACTCATACCCCCCAGGAGTATACATTGAGCTTACATGCCAGAGGATCAAATTGTTAGCCAGCTAAAAAGAATTCGCGGTCAGCTCGACGGCCTAATCACGATGTATGAGGACGAACGTACCTGTGTAGACATTGTTCGCCAAGTGATTGCCGCCCGAAGTTCACTCAGCCGAGTAGCCCGAGATTTATTGACGGGTGAGGCCAGCCGTTGTTCCAAAGAGCGACGAGTAGAAGATTTAGATGAAATTTTAAAAGAAGTATTTCGTTACTCAGTTTGAAAGGAGTAATTATGACATCATCAAACCAAGCTGTGGGTGCACCCCATTTCTCCGACACGGAGTTCAAAGAGGCTATTGCTAGCCCTGACAAGCCAGTGCTGGTGGATTTTTATGCTGACTGGTGTGGACCATGCAAGTTAGCAGCTCCCGTGATTGATAAATTATCAGACGAGTTCAAGGATAAAGTGGTGGTAGCAAAGGTGGACGTGGATGAGTACACCGAGGTCGCCAAAGAGTACGGAGTGATGAGTATCCCCACCGTTATTATTTTTAAGGCTGGCCAAGTTATTGATCGGAAAATTGGTTTCCCTGGAGAAGAGGGTTACCGCCAGATGATTGAAAAAGCCCTGGCAGCGTAATTTATTTTTTCAACTACCACCTATGACACACACTAAACTAGCTATTATTGGTTCTGGCCCCTCTGGTTACACGGCAGCAATTTATGCTGCCCGAGCAATGCTACAGCCGGTATTATTTGCCGGTATTCAGAGCGGTGGCCAGCTGATGAACACCACTGATATTGAGAACTATCCGGGGTTTAAGGATGGGGTGGATGGGCCACAACTGATGCTTACCATGCGCGAGCAAGCCCAGCGGTTTGGCAGCGATATTCAAGACAAGTATGTGGTGGCGGTGGACTTTTCACAGCGGCCGTTCAAACTCTGGACCACTCTCCCCTCCTCAATTCCCTTTGATGTCTACGAGAAGGCCAAGCCAGCTGAGAGAGTGGAGTTGATGAAAACTATTCGAACCCAAGAACCTGAGTGGACGGCTGACAGTGCGATTATTAGCACGGGTGCCACCTCAATTATGTTGGGCGTGCCGGGTGAAGATTTATTTTGGGGTCGAGGTGTGAGTACTTGCGCAGTCTGTGATGCCGCCTTCTACAAGGAGAAAAATACGTATGTGATTGGCGGTGGAGACAGTGCGATGGAGGATACGTTAGCGTTGATCAAGTTTGCTAAGTCGGTGACGATCTTACATCGACGAGATGCCTTTCGGGCCAGCAAGATTATGCAGGACCGAGTCTTGAAACATCCAAAAGTCAAAGTCAAGTGGAACACCGTGGTGGAAGAAGTGTTGGGTAGCCAACAGGTGGAGAAAATTCGCATCAAAGAAAATGGAGTAGTCAGTGAAGTGCCTGCCGATGGCGTGTTTATCGCTATTGGACACACTCCTCAAACCTCAATCTTTCAAGACCAGATTCAGTTGGATGAACATGGATACTTAGTGACGCGGCAGAGTGCCAGCAAAGTTGGCTTAGAGTTGGCAGAGAAAGCCATTAATGATAAAGGTTTGCTCGACTTCCCGAGTATGACTTCAGTTGAAGGCGTTTTTGGGGCGGGTGATGTGGTTGATGTTCGCTACAAGCAAGCTGTCACGGCTGCCGGCCAAGGCTGTGCTGCCGCCCTTGATGCTGAGCGGTGGCTCGAAGCCCGTTAAATCAGGCTTAAAACAGCTCCGGTAGGTGTGGTTTAGTGTAAAGTCATGTATAATGTCACAGCTCTGGAGTGGTATGTACCAGAGAGAAATTAAGTTACCGATTATGGCGATTCCCAAAGCATTACAACGAGATATTGAAGAACTGTTACTCAAAGCCAAACAACGCGGCTTCGTGACTCAAGATGAAGTCATGGACGTGTTTGTGGAGCCAGAGATTTACTTAGAAGAGTTAGACCAGTTCTATGATCAGGTTTTATCTCAAGGCATTGATATTTTTGAGTCAGTTTCTGAAGAAAATCAAACTGAGGACAGTGACTCGCTGCAACGTGAACTAGATGTCTTATCTTCATTAGATACCGAGGGTGTGTCTGATCCAGTCAGAATGTACCTCAAAGAAATTGGTCGCATTCCCCTACTTACTCGTGAAGAAGAAATCCGTCTAGCCCAAAAGGCAGAGGCTGGAGATCTCAAAGCCAAGGAAAAATTAACCGCCTCTAATTTGCGGTTGGTGGTTTCGATTGCCAAAAAATACATTGGTCGCGGCATGACTTTCTTAGACTTAATTCAAGAAGGCAACAAGGGCTTGATTCGCGCAGTCGAGAAGTATGACTGGACTAAAGGCTTCAAGTTCTCTACCTATGCCACCTGGTGGATTCGACAAGCGATCACTCGCGCCATTGCTGACCAAGCTCGTACCATCCGGATTCCTGTTCACATGGTGGAGACGATCAACAAGCTGATGAGAACCTCACGCAAGCTGATGCAAGACCTGGGACGAGAGCCAACTCCAGAAGAAATTGGTGAAGCCATGGATGGTATGGATGCCGTCAAAGTTCGCGAAATTTTGAAGATTTCTCAAAACACCACCTCACTGGAATCTCCAGTGGGTGAGAGTGATGATGACAGTGTTCTTGGTGACTTCATTGCGGATGATCGCCAAATTTCGCCTTATGAAGCCACTAGTCAGCAGATGCTGCGTGAGAACGTCGAGGAAGTGTTGTCAGCTTTGTCAGACCGCGAAGCTAAAGTGCTGAGAATGCGCTTTGGTTTAAGTGGCAATAAAATGATGACCTTAGAAGAAGTTGGCCAGAAGTTTGGGGTGACTCGCGAGCGAATTCGCCAAATTGAAGCCAAGGCTCTGCGAAAGCTGAAACATCCAAGTCGACGCAAAATGTTGCAAGACTTTTTAGAGTAATTTACTGAACTCGGGATGTAGGGACAAATGCCAGAATCAAATCTAGGTAGAGACTTTCTGAGGCTGGATTGAGTGGCTGGCGCTTTTCTATTTGTGGCTCAATGATGGGTTCCATAGCCAGAGTTAGCTGAAACTCACGAGCCATTTCGACGCTGATTCGGTGAGCGATCATCTTAATCCGCGGATCTTGGGAGTGTTTGGCTAGCTGATTACTGTCATATAAAAGTGCAGTTGGTTCTGATATAGGAGTCCGAGGTTGACCAACGACTAGTTGCTGATCTAAATCCATGCTCACTTTTACAAACAAGGCGGTGGTCGTCGGCGTCTCTTCTTCGGCCAGTGGCCCAGTGCCAGTCGATCCTTGAAGTTCAAAGGTGATTTGCTCAGGAAACACATCATGCAGCTGATTCATTAAGGTGGTAGAGATGAAGGACTTTATGTGAAGAGCAGCCTGCTGATATGTTTCAAAGGGAAGGCGGTTTTTTTGTTCTTGCATTGTTTGATTCTACTCTAGTTTTTCGCCATCCTTCCCCCGGCGGTTTATTTCTTGCCTCAATGGAAACAAATCGCTGGATCAAGGTTAGTTGCAGACGAGAGTGAGTCGTGCTGGAGGCGCTCGGTCGTTTGATTGTGGTTGTTAGATGAGTAGCTGCTTCTCGGAAGCCATATTCAGATACGGGCAATGTTCTTATTAATTGTATAACCCTGCCAATCCGCTCGTCAGCACAGGATTCTTTGACAGACGTGGCATCGTAAAGGAAAGGTCTGGTCCGGCCACCTTCAAGCCCAAGAAGTGCAACTGGGATGGTAACGCCCAAGTCAATTTTTGAGCTGAGATTAATAATTTGGCCACTATCTACCGTCTGACCCTTTGCATCTAGCTTGACGATCTGTACTTCTGGAGTGATTTTTATCGCAGGGTGATTAGGGAACTCCGTGATGACCATTTGCTGAAACTCACACTGAATTTTTCTGCAAATGCCCTCGGCAATCAGTACAGAGGTAATATCTAGAGGGGCTCTTTTCGATTCAGGCATCAGAGGATTTTACCACTGATAATTAGAAGGTGTTGTGAACTACTTTTTTAGCATTGGTTTTTCCACCTGAGGAGCCACGCCCGTTGTTAACTCGCTTGTCCCAACCATACATACTATTGATAGTGGCCCAGGCTTTTTTTTCGGCTTCAGACTCTGATATGCCTTTTTTCTGGTTGCTTTTCTCGATGTGTTCAGCTTGGCGTTTTTGTTTGTCAGTATCTTTTGAGTTGTCTCCTTGAGGCATGTACACCTTTTTTGCTCTTGCTTAGTTTTGTTTGCTATCTTGTTAGTATAAACGGGGCTAGACTGGGAAGGATAAGAAATCGGAAATACTTGTGTAAGAAACGTGGGTGGTGACTACCCAAGTGAAGATGATAAAATATGGTGTTCTGACAGATTCCCCGATAGCTCAATGGCAGAGCAATTCGCTGTTAACGAAAAGGTTCTAGGTTCGAGTCCTAGTCGGGGAGCCAAGTTTCAGAATTCGTTTTTTCGCCAAAATTCGGAGCTATGCCTCGCGACGCGACTGGGGTTTCTGCCAGAATTCGCCAAGGGTTTTTGAAATCCAAAAAGAGCGAGCGGGACGCGAGGCGGGGGTTCGAGCCAATCTTTTTAAGAAAATCTCTTTTGGCTTCGAGATTTTCTTCAGAAGCGATAATTATGGCTTGGTT